>Ga0247758_1000989_pt1 | contig 23677 bp, 32 predicted proteins | sample UWRJL156409C4_FD_180950 | JGI IMG/M metagenome (GOLD analysis project Ga0247758, IMG submission 180950) | Plant litter microbial communities from Arlington Agricultural Research Station in Wisconsin, United States - UWRJ-L156-409C-4 | ecosystem: Environmental > Terrestrial > Plant litter >... | reverse complement strand
CCATCAGCCTGGCAGATATAGCCAAAGGTGTTAAACCTACCAGCCCGCTCTCGATGGTGAGCTGGGACTGCTCGTCGCCCCTGCCCGTCCGCGTCACCCGCTTAGACACCAAGCCTCTCTTGAGGGCCGACAGGACCTACTGGCTGGTCGGTCTATCCGGGACGCTTGGTCTGTCACTGTCCGATTGGATGATTGCCAAGCAGGGCGCTAGATACCTGGTTATATCGAGCCGGAATCCTGCCAAGATCGATCCCGCCTGGATCGAGATGCACAGGCAGAAAGGGGTCATCGTGGAACTATTCGCCAGGTAAAAATTTCTACCTACACTTATCTTCCTCCCTTAGCCCCCTGATCTTTTTTTGGATTTTCTTTTCTTCTGTTCTTTTTTTTTTGTTTTTTTTTTTAAAAAAAAAGGTTGTTGCTGATTTATGATGGCGAAAAAAAACAGCGATGTGACCAACGAAGAGGACGTGAAGGCGCTCTATAGTACCATCAGCCATAAGCTTCCTCCGGTCGCCGGCGTGGTCCATGGTGCCATGGTGCTGAGAGACACCGTAATCCGCGACATGAGCTTCGAGCAGATGACCGATGTATTAAAGCCACGAGTCCAAGGCACCCTAAATCTCGACAGGATCTTGAACAGGGACCTTGAATTCTTCATCCTGCTCTCCTCGATGACGGGCGTGATAGGAAACATGGGGCAAGCCAACTACACCACGGCTAATGCCTTCATGTCCAGCCTCGCGGCCAATCGGCGAAAGCGAGGTCTCGCCGCTTCCGTGGTGAACGTGGGGGTGATTGTCGGTGCGGGCTACGTGACGCGGGAGGTGAGCAACATGGACGAAACAAGGCTCGACCGCGGCGGCATGATGAGGATGTCCGAGACCGACTTCCACCAAATGATCGCCGAGGCCATCGAGACCGGCAGGCCCGGCTCGCACCACGATCCCGAGGTCTCCACGGGGCTGCGGGAAATCCCCGAGAACTCCCCGTTCCTCCCGACCTGGCACGACAATCCCAAATTTTCGAGATTTGTCTTGAGAGAGTCAGCAAACGGTGGTGACAAAGGCGCCGAAAGGACCGGACTCTCGGTCCAGCAACGACTGCAAGCGGCTGAGGTGGAGGACGAAGTTCGTACACTGATCAAAGGTGAGCGAGTGTGTGTGTGTGTGTGTGTCTGTCATGTTACTGTATTTCTTGTGTTTGATGATGGTTGGCAACAGAGTGAAGAGTGAAGCTGACGCGTTAGGGGAGGAAGAAACTCTTGGGGCAAAGCTTCGAGCTGTCCTGCAGATGGATACCGACGACGATTCCTTGCTAGGTATGCGCACCGACGAGATTGGCCTCGACTCGCTGATCGCGGTCGATATCCGCTCGTGGTTCTTGAAGAACTACGAGGTTGGCATTCCGGTCCTGAAGATACTGGGCGGTGCCGGCATCGCCGACCTAGTGGAACAAGCCCTCGACGAACTGCCCATGAGCCTTGCCCCCAACTGGAAGCGACATCAGAGCGACTCTCCTCGCGCGCAGACTGTCGGTGATGTCGTTTCTTCCCAGTCACCCCCCGACTCATCGGTATCCAGCTCCGGGTCGGATAGTATTCTCTCGCCCCCAGCCGAAGCGGCCATCACAGAGCCGTCGGTGGGCAGTGTGGACGTGGACGTGGACGTGGACGTGGAAGCCGAGCCGATGCCCCGGCTGCACACTTTGAGATCGGCCAGCCTGTCCTTCTCGCAGTCGATGTTTTGGTTCGTCCATGCCCTGACAGACGACAAAACAACTCTCAATCACACGGGGTTGTTCCGCCTCACCGGAAATCTCCGAGTAGACGATATGCGAAGAGCGGTCAAGGCGGTCGGGCAGCAGCACGAGGCCTTGCGAACTTGCTTTCGCGCCGTTGACGACACCCAGGGCATTGTCCAGAGCGTGCTGCACACAGGCACGCTCCGGCTGGAACAGGCCCGAGTCGACCAAGATTCGGATATAAAAAGGGAGTTCGAGGCCATGAAGGCGCATATCTACGACCTGGCCTCAGGCCAAGTGATGCGTATCCGCCTCCTCACCCAGGAATCGCCGTCGGCGGCCCATTATCTCCTTGTCGGATGCCACCACATCAACGTCGATGGCATAAGCCAGCAGGTTTTGCTAGCCGACCTAGAAAAGGCGTACAGGGGACAGGCCTTGGACCACAGCGTCCTGCAGTATCCGGAGTACGCCGCCAGGCAGAGGGCCGATGCGGCCAAGGGGGCGTTCGCTGACGATATTTCGTTCTGGAAACAGGAGTTCGCCACTGTTCCCGACCCTCTGCCCCTCACCCGCAGTCGAGCCGCCAGCCGACAGCCTCTTGCCAAGTACGTCGCCAACAGGCTCCAGCTGCGCGTCGAGTCGGCACTTGCGGACCGCATCCGCCGTGTGTCGAGAGAACACAGGGCGACGGCCTTCCATTTCTATCTCACAGCATTCGAGATACTGCTGTACCGGCTCACCGGCGCCCGTGACTTCTCCATCGGCATCGCGGACGGGAACCGAAAGGACGAGGAGACGATCGCATGCTTTGGTCCCCTCGTGAATCTCGTGCCGACGCGCTACCGGGTCACGCCGCGGACGTTCGGCCAGGAGCTGTCGGAAAACCGCGCAAAAACCTATGCGGCCCTGGCTCATTCGCGCCTCCCGTTCGAGATGCTGCTAAGCGAACTGCGCGTGGCTCGGTCGCCCACCCACAGTCCCATTTTCCAGGCCTTCATCGACTACCGCCAAGGTACCAAGGAGAAGTCGTCACTTGCTGACCTCGAGCTGGAGCTGTTGGACTTCGAGCCGGGCCGGACGGCCTACGACCTGAGCATCGACATCATCGACAACCCCGGCCGAGATGCCTCCATCTCAGTGATAGGCCAGGGGTCCTTGTACTCTAAGACGGACATGCAGGCCATTACCGATAGCTACGAAGACATCCTGGTGGACTTCTCATTGCTCCCTCAGAAACGCATTACCGATGATGACTGGCAGTTCCGGGATGCGTACTTAAAACGAAGCTTAGAGGTCGGCCGAGGTAAGCTATCTTGGTTTTTTTGGGGGGGTTTTTTTTTCGGGGCGGAAAAAGTAAAAAGAGGTGGGCTCGTAACTAACCAGGACATGGAAAACCCCTCTAGGGACTTCATTCACAAACCAGTGGCCGGACACGCTTCTCCACCGGCTCGCTGCCGTCGTCCAACAGAATAGGCAAAAGACAGCGGTTACCACGGCGGGTGGCATGTCATGCACGTACGAAGAACTAGAGAAGAGGATGGACGCGATTGCACAGACTCTGCTGCTTGAAGGCGGCGTGCTCCCCGGGGATCGAGTTGCCATCTATGAGGGGTCCGGGTGCGACTGGGTCGCCTCCATGCTCGCCGTGTTAAAGATAGGAGCGGTTCACGTGCCTTTGGACCCCAGGGCGAGGGCCGCCAGGCTGGCTGCCGTGGTGGCCGATTGCCAGCCTGCCGCTGTCCTGGTGGATGGAATGCAGCAATCGCGGTGCCGAGACCTGCTGGGAGCTTCCAACACCTTTGTCCTCGACGTGGCATCCGCACCTCGCGCCCCATTGCGTCCGATCCAGATCGTCGCAGCGCCCGATGGCCCCGCCATCGTCCTTTACACAAGCGGCTCGACCGGCACGCCAAAGGGGGTTCTTCTCAAACACTCGAATCTCCGGCACGAGGTCGAAGTCTCGGCCCAGGCCTTTGGGCTGGGGTCTGACGCCGTCATCCTCCAGCAAAGCTCCTTTAGCTTCGACATGTCGATGCTGCAGATGCTGCTGGCGCTCTCGCTGGGCGGAACGCTCTGTATGGTCTCCGAGGATATGCGCGGCGACCCTCTGGCGATCACGGGCTTCATGGTCGAGCAGCATGTCAGCTTCACGTGCGCCACGCCTTCCGAATACGCTAGCTGGCTACGTTACGGAGACCAGGACCGGCTGCGACGCTCCTCGTGGACCGCGGCGCTTAGCGGTGGGGAATCCGTGACAGACGATTTGCTGTCCCAGTTCCGAACCCTAGACAAGCACGATTTGCGCCTGTTCAACGGGTACGGGCCGACGGAGACGACGTGCTGCTCGACCAAGACGGAGCTTCACTACCGAGACAAGAGTCTCTACACGGACGGAATCCCCGTTGGGCGGGCCTCGCCAAACGAGTCCATCTACATTCTCGATGAGCAGATGCGGCTTTTGCCGATCGGCCTTCCCGGCGAGATCGCCATCGGCGGCGTCGGTGTAGCCGCGGGCTACCTCCACCACCACGACCAGGTGCACACCAATCCGTCATTCGTACACGACAAGTATGCGAGCCCAGAGTACGAGGAGAGAGGATGGACGACCATGTACCGGACCAGAGACCGCGGTCGCCTTCTGGGGGACGGGAGTCTTCTTGTCGAGGGCCGAATAGAAGGCGATACGGAAATCAAGCTTCGTGGGATGAGAGTCGACTTGAGAGACGTGGAGCGGGCCGTCATGGCCGTAACCGGCGGCACCATCGCAGAGGCCGTCGTGTCCGTTCCTTCGACCTCCTCGGCAGACAGCGACGCCCAAGCCCTGGTCGGCCACATAGTCTTTGCCCCAGGCCGTGCTCCGGCCGACCAGGCGTCGTACCTCAGACGCCTTGTCGATGACCTCCCGCTGCCTGCGTACATGTGCCCCTATGCGCTCGTGCCTGTCGATCAACTCCCAAAGACGTCATCATCGAAGCTCGATAGACATGCCGTCCGCTCCCTGCCAATAACGCTGACCCAAGCAGGCATCCAGACATGCGGACCGCAGTCGCCGATGGAGACTCGACTAAAGGCCCTGTGGCTTGAGGTGCTACGGCTGCCGGGGACCATCGGCGCCGTGGATATCCACCCCGAGTCGGACTTCTTCCACGTCGGTGGCACCTCGATGCTTCTTGTCGAGGTACAGGCCAAAATTCGCAGGCAGCTCGGGCTCTTGGTCCCATTGATCAGGCTCTTCCATTCGAGCACTCTGAAATCGATGGCGCGTCTGCTTGACCAAAGCAGCCCCGAGGAGGAGGAGGAGGACGAGGACGAGGAGGAGATAGACTGGGACGCGGAGACGAACCCGGCCCCCAACGCACAATACCCTGTACTACGAAACCCGGCGCCTGCCGCCGCCCCTCCCAAAGTCGTCGTGCTCACCGGCGCATCCGGAAACTTGGGGCGCCATATCCTCCAACAGCTCCTGGAAACACCGGAAATCGTAAAGATCGTATGCATCGCCGTCCGCCAGCTCCAGCAGAAGCTGGACGCTGGATCTCTTCCCCGCGCTGACGGCCGCATCTCCTATTACGAGGGCGACCTACGAAGTCCGCTCCTCGGCCTCGCCCCGGCCGACTGCGAAGCCATCTTTGGCGAAGCAGACGCATTGATCCACAATGGTGCCGACGTCTCGCACCTAAAGAGCTACTCGACCCTCCGCGCGGCCAATGTGGCGTCGACGGGGGCACTGGCCCACCTCTGCGCGGCCCGCCGTATTCCGATTCACTACGTCTCGAGTGCCCAGGTGGCCACGCTCCGGGTTCGCGACGTCTTCGGCGAGGGCTCGGCCCGTGATGCACCGCCGCCGGTCGACGGCTCGGACGGCTACGCGGCGTCCAAGTGGCCAGCGAGCGCATGCTCGAGCGTATGAGCGACTCGATGGGCCTGCGCGTGTGGATCCACCGGCCGTCGAGCATCATCATGCACGCAGGCGACCCCGGCGAGGAGAAGGACGATGCACCCGCGGACCTGATCCACGCTGTCTTGCAGTACTCTCGAAAGCTCAAGGCCGTGCCCGTGTCGGAAAACCTGCGTGGCATGCTCGACTTCGTCTCGGTCGAGAATGCGAGCGCGGGTATCGTCAGCGGCGTAGTGTCGGGTGAGCAGCGGGCGGATAGCAAGGCCCTAGTACATTATGTGCACCACACGGGCGATCTGCAAATTCCCCTAAGGGGGATGAAGAAGTACCTAGAGGAGAAGAGTGGAGACATGACCAAGTACGTAGAGCTGCCTATTGGGGAGTGGGCTGCCAAGGCGGAGCGAGCCGGGCTTGGCTCCATGGAAGCAACAGTGATTGGCAATGTCCGGAACTTGGGCATGTTGATGTTTCCGAAGCTTGTAAAAGGTAACTCGGAGACCGATGCTGGTTGACTTGGGCGCGGAAACCACTCTAATTAGCTGCTATCAGAAGCACTGCACACTGGATTGGATGGATTTGAAGGGGGTTGCAACCGCTTGATTGTCTTGCTCGTGGAATTCCGTCCTTCTGGCTCTGGCTGCAAGCTAGAGCGTTCTTTACATCATTCAAAGTCGCTCGTTCGCTTCTTTCCGTCAGCATCCCATACCTACTTTCCAACTTTATTCGCACGTCACCTTATAAACCAGCCGTAACAGTGCTTGTATCACAGCCATCTGACTTCACAGGCCAGGTGAACGTGGGATGGAGGGCGCATGGGACTTATTTGAGCGTGCCTTGAATCACCCTAATTGGTGCGTCCCGGTGAGCCAAAGCAGCTCCGAACACAAATGCCACGGATTGGCTTCTTGCACTGTAGTGTTTCGACTTCTAGGTAGACCTGTCGTAGACGTATGATCCTTTCTAGCGACGTAGATCTATGTCTGAATCATATGTTGTATAAAAGTCCGAACAGTCTAGTCTTGAAACTTTTTCCCATGGATCTATCATTAGAAGCTGAGCGCTGGTGACACACGCTCCTATTTACATTCATTCAGGGTGGTGATAACCAAACACCATATATGCATACCGGGAGCTGCACCTATTTAGATGGCATCTTCCTCATGCCTGTTTCTCAGGTCAGTCACCATCGCTACCAGGGTTAAAGATTGCCAGGCCGGGCGGCACACACTCACCAGCTCAAACACCTCAAGGCCGACGAGATCCGGCCCTGCAGCTGAAGTCGAGAAGACAACCGTGTTGTTGGTGCCCGCGCGGAGACCCTCGAGCTCAATATTCAGCCTGCCTGTCTCGTACCAGTTGCCACCTGCGATGGGCCACTGCCACGTCTTGGCCGTCCCACCGTTGACTTGCACAGCCATTGGTCGCACACTCGCACCGTCGGCCCAGGCGCTACCGAGGGCCACGTCGTACTGGATGTAGTCGACTCCGACCACTTTCTTCCCGCCGCTGGTCCCGCCACTGACGTTGCTAAACGTGACGCGTCCCGAGCTGCCCATGGCCACCTTTTTGTTTCCGGGGAGACACTGACTCGACGAGCAGCTTTGCGTCTTCGCCGAGCCCGACAGCTGCGCCGCCGTCGCGAGGTAGTACCCAACCGACTTCTCGGCCGTGGTGGACTTCACAATATTAGAAAGCACTAGAATCTTGAGTTGGTGGCCTGCTATGGGTGCGCTGTAGGTACCGTTGAGCTTGATGTCGGCCTTGGCCCACACGTCGCGGGCGTCGGCGGAGGTGACGTTGACCACGGAGGCGAGGTTCACCGTCACGCTTGTTGATGCGGCGTTCCAGTTGGATACGGCCAAGACCATGCGATCGCCCGAGAGCGGGCCGGCCCACACGTCGTACTGCTCCTGCGAGTAGCGACGCACGAGCGCGGCGGCGGTTCCCAGCGCGTCCTGGTTGAGGGCAATGATCTCCTTGTTCATAAGGATGTCGAGCGACGCCTGCGAAATGGTGGTCATGGGTGCGCCGATGATGAGCGGCGACTTCTCGATAGCCCAGAGACCAAAGTGAAACCTTTCTTCCTCGGTAGAAATGGCCTTGAGCCCGACGCTGCAGGATTGTAATGTAGTGAGCCTCGGTCCCCATGAAAATGGGATGCGTCGCCAGTCTGGGTGGGTAACCTACGTGAGCATGTCCATGTCGGCATACGCGCCAGGCTTGATCCACTTGACGAGCGGCGGGATCTGGTTGGCGATGCGCCAGATGCTCTTCCAGTTGTTCTGAATATCGTTACTCATCCTGTAAGAGTTGCCCAACTCCGCAAACTGCCTGATGTTCTCGCCCACGCCCCACTGACAGATTTGATACACTATGGGCCGCGAGGTGGCGTTGAGCGCATCGGCCATCGTCCGGAACCGCGCCGGGTTCACCGACACAGCGCCGTTGTAGTTCGCCATGTTGGTCTTATCGTCCGAGTAACAGTTGTCGTACCTAACATAAGGGGTCAGTTCCGTCTGAATAATAGACCGTCGACAGGGGAGGGGCTTGAGCTTGTTACTTCAGCGAGTCCGCGCCCCAGTCGCTAAAGCTTTGAGCGTCAACCTTCTCGAAGCCTAAAACCTCGGCATCAATACCTATCTACTAGCCCACGAATTTACAGGAATAGCGTAGGATCCCACGAACCCAGAGATGCCGGAAGGTTGGGATTTGTGTTGCCGCATTGGTAGTAACCTGATCTCGGCCGCTTTGTTAGTAATGGAAGGCGATGTAGCTTGGCTCGGAAGAGAGATCCCAAGTACCCGCTCCGGAATAAAGGCCAAATTGCAGGCCCTTGTTGTGGAGCCAGTCGCCCAAGGCCTTTCCACCCGAGGGGAACTTGGCCGGGTTCCAGACGAGGCGCTGGGAGCTGTCGCGCTCAGGGCTCATCCACCCGCAGTCGGGCGTGACGACGATGTACCCAACCTTGTCGGCGCCCTTGTCAATGAGCGCCTGGGCATTGGTCTTGACGATGTTCTCGCTCGGGTTGCAATTGTAGCCGTTGTACGTGTTCCATCTGCCGGAGCCCGAATGGTTAGCTTCTGCCGCATTTCTGCGAGCCCCGCGTTCGAGATCATACCCCATCTGAGGCCCATTCGTACGCTGGAGCATTGCGCTCGCTAGTGCGGCGAGGAAGGCGACGAAAGCCGCTTGAACAGTGATATTGCGACCCATCTTGGACAGTAGGTAGCTTTAACCCGTGTAGTTCCGTGTGCTGCTGGACGGCAAGGAGCGCTGTTCGGTAGGTGGCTTATATGTGTCGACTGTAACTGTCACGTCAGTCTTTCGAATCTAGTGTTTCCTTTACTCCCCGGTCTGGAAGGTGTCATTGCCTGTATAATGGTGCCGTCCCGGATTATCTTTCCTGATTTGCCGCTTTGCCAGGTGGTGGCTGGATGGAAAACCCTGAAGCGCACCTATCGGTGATGTTGTCCCGTATTGCAGCTCTTTACCCACCAATGGGTGAATGAAATGAACTAGCGATCCAATATCAGCCGGCCGTTAAGAGCACCTATGCGGTCCCACCAGTAGCTAAGATCCTTCATAGGATCAGGCAACGCAGCAGCAAGTCGTGTATTCTATCTCCGTGTCTCCAGATCAGCTGCATCCGCTCGGGAGACTCATGCGATGGCGATATGGGCCTCCGCCTGGGCCACGCCTGTGGCTAATGTGAGGAATTCCCTTGCAATGGCCTGCGCCCTGATAATTCCCGGGTGCTATCTGTACCAACTCGGCTTTAGAACTGCTCCCGAGCACGGAACACGGGAATACGCTTCATTGGGGACGGGCAGTGGTTGCCGTGGGCTTTGCTGTAAGCATAGTTCTTGACATCGGCCGTATTGACGCAGTCAGGGAAGCGGAGAATAGTTTGGAGGTAGCCGTTACAGGTGATCCGGGGCATTAGTGCCCCGTCCTCCCTGAATCCTATCGACGTCGGTCTGACGCTACCACTAGACCCTGGGCAACACCATCAGCAGAGCGAGTGCAACGTATAAACGGCGTGGATGGGTGGAGATAATGTTCAGAACTACAACGCTGTCCGCAATCTCGGATGCCTCTTTTTCAAGGTCAAGTTTCTATCTCGTGCTCGGAAAAGGCTAGCCTGGAGTTGCCATTGGTGCGAATTCCTTAGAAGGACCGCGCAATAATGGAGATTTTCTTCAAGTTGGAGGGTCCCCAAATGGCATCGCGAGATCGGATGGTCCACCCCGAAACGGCAGCCGTCTGGATTAAGGAGTGGTACGACTTCTACACAGAATTAAGAAAGGACTATTAGTCTATTAAAAACCTCGGGGCTCAAGACCGTACTTATATAAGCCCTTGTCACTTCTGAAAAAGTCCAATACTAACTGTCAGTTCCTCTAAGACGCATATAGTTGACCGATTGAACTTCCAAGACCAACTTTCCTCCCCACAGTCGCAACCATCAACATCAACCTGCAAACCACCTTTCAACCGCCACCATCACGACTAACCTCCCTACGCGTGACTCTTCGTCACGTTTGATCAGTCTAGATCAGCCCCGGCTCAGCTTCGGCTAATATCTGCTCGTTGAACAGCACAGCCTTTCGAGAATGTGCAGTTTTAGCCAAAGGACCCAAAAATGGCCCCCATGCAAGCAAAGGGCCTAGAATTGGGACATTCGCACCCGTAATAGCCACCACCCAGAGCTTCATGTACAATTCGTCCAGCCTTCCGCTTGAGAATGTGGAACGTTTCACTGAGGGTACGGAGCTCATGGGAGCAGCGGAAGTGCAGTTGCAAAGTGACTTTGTCAGTTGCAGTAAAGGCCGTCCTGCTCTTTTAATCATGTAGCCATGTAAGGATTACTTTTAGGCCATCTGCTCCGTGTACCTCTTTGCACGGAGCAGATGGCCCCTGTCTTTAGCTTGAGCTGGCCTCTATCACGGAATCCCCATCTAGCATCTCGCTGGAGAGCACGTGACAATTCGGACGAATCGATTGACAAGATCGCACCAGCGAAATAAGGCAGAAGACAAAACAGACACTTGTTGAACAGAGCTAGTGGCATTCATTGGGCGCGGTATTCTCTTGCGATACAGGACAACCCTCTGAGGGCTCGGGGGCGTCCTCAATGGCGCAGTGGTACATTCAATGAGGCTTACGAGGAGGGTTTTCGATGTAGTAGGGAACAGATTAGGGAACAGATCGAATGTATAGACGCCCTTCTCGAGGCCTAAGAGGGCATGCACTTCAAACCCTACGGTTCCTTGTTGGAGTAGAGATTACAGATTACGAGTAGGTACAAGAAGTTTTTATATTTGCGCCCTGCTAATGCAATACAGGAAAATTCGTACAGTCGAAACTTGGACTTATACAGGCGAAATGCCATCCGAATCACCCTCGATCGGCCCCCTTGCTAGCCAAAACCGTAGATGTAACAGGAAGGGGAACCAGCTGACCAGCTGCATCATGACTCCCCTTGAATCGTGCGGTTGGGCGGGCCGAGCTACCGGTGTCTGCGTCGTGCCTTGCGGGGCCGTACTTGTAGCTCCAGCGACCCAGGATACTTTCATAAACTGTCGAATACTGTGAAGACAAGTTGCGGCGAACTGAGGGGGTCGGGCCAAAAGGTACGAAGGAATCATGCCCAGGATAACCATCAAGACGAAGTTCTGAGGAGTCTTGGAGAATGGGAACGCTTCCTGAGGCATCGAAAACGCGGCGATGACAAGAGGTAGGGGGTAGAGAACCTGAAGAATGAGGCAAAACTGGTTAGACAGAGGTACTTGTGGGACACAGAAGGAACTTTGGGGGGGCTCACAAAGTCCATCAGGGCGATGTTTCGCATCGATAGCGTGGTCTGGAAGTCCTTGAGGGCTATCGTTCTGTCCGTCTGTTGAAAAGTTAGAGGAAATCAAAGTGTAAAGAGAAGGACTCACAGCTGCGCCATTAGGTTTCTCCAACCTGTCCTCTAGTTGCTTCAGCAACTTGAGCTTCGTTTTCAGCTCGTCACCCAGCCTGAGAATGTTGTTGATATGGGCCATGTCCATGTCGACGGTGTCTTTTGACAAGAGATGGCGCATATCTCCATCCCTGAACTGATCGAGCTCCATGGTTGTCTTGGACAGGTTATAGGCCAAGTCCTTTACGACGCTGTGCATGGTAATATTCCAGTTGGTAAACTCTTCAAGGCGTCGACCGAAGTTTTCTTCTTGGGGTTTGGGTAGAGTTGGACATCTGCGTATGCGTCTTAGATGGATGGGGGAAATCAAAAAAAGCCTGAAAGTAGAGAAACATGCCTGTGGCACACAGTCTCCTCTATCTTGCTCACAATGTAACGCCATTCCTTTGTAACAGCCTCAACTAAAGTCTCGACAGCGGCGATGCAGTACTGTTTCTGCTCCCAAAAGATGCTGGCGCTCGGGGCCTCGTCTCGGCCAGTTCCAGTCGTATTGTTGATCAGCTGATACTGAACCCCCAGGATTGGGTCCTCAAAAATATCCGGGGTTTTCTTCCACGACCGATGATGCTGCTTGACCGAATCCTTGCATTTCTCTTGGTAGTAGTCATCCTTGATCGCGTACGCGGTCCAACGTCGGTTGTGCGTCCCAACTACGACGATGGACGTCTGAATCTGGTAGAGACACCAGCTTTTCCCCTCCTCACCCGGCAACACAGAGAGGCAGTCGAGCGCTGTGGACCGCCGGAGGGGCTCGCTGTTCGGCCATCGGCGGGTGTCGGTGTGAAGTTTCCACTCGTTTATTAGAATATAGTACGGTAAACTGAAGTGGACTATGGCTGTCCGTAACCCTTTGGACTGCCGTGAGTGTCAACAGGAAGTTGAAGACGAAGAGTGATGCCGCTCCCTGGGTACTTGCATTGAGTGTAACGCTCAGACGTGGATTGGGCCGGACATGTTGATAAAAGAGGGTCCTCAAAGCGTCTGTCTGACTTCGAGGGGCAGTTTTGACAAGCGCCCAGATACCGCGTGCATCCATACCGGAGAGATACCTGGCTGATGTGAGCGGCGTTTTGCTTGAGGCGGGAGGCAACTACCCCCCAGCTGAGAGGTTCTGGTTTCGTGCTTACACGAGTCTCCTCACACAGCAATGCAAACTGTTGCAATGCGCCTCATCACCGTCGTTGCTCTGCTTTCCTGTGGGGCTCTCGACAATCTAATGACACCGCGGTAAGCCGGGATGTCAGCCCTCATTACAAAAAGAAAAAAAAGAGAAAGAAAAAAAAAGGAAAATGAAAAAGAAAACTTGAAACGCTTGGAGATGGCTTCATACCGGAAATCGAAGTTTTTCATTCAATTCGGACTCGGTCAACCCTCCACGGTGTGGTCCGCTGCAGCTTGCCCAGCACCCAGCGCCCCTTGTGTCAACAATGGCAATGTATCGAGGCCGAGCTTCACGCTCATCTTCAAGGACACGAGTACGACTCTTGACGAACGACACGACATCTTGGACTTGATCGCGATGCTCTAGCCTCGCAGCATCACCTTCATGGCCCTGCATGAATCGCCCAACATCATCGACTAGGCTCTCGACCACTTGCAGTTCTGTGGACCGCCCGGGATGCAATGCTTGATGCTCCAAGATGTTGCCGTCCCCATTATCCTTCGCGCGGAGCTGATCTTGATCTCCCTCAAAACTCGGGTCGAAATCGGGGGCGGAGTCGGAGTCGGAGCCGGAGTCGGAGTTGGAACCGGAGCTGGAGTCGTAATCTTCAGGTAGGGCAGGCCCGAAACGTCTCAGATAAGCGAGAAACGGCTCTCGCTCGAAGGTCTGGTCAAGATTTTCGGGGTGGGGCGAGGTGAAGGGCCAGGGACTGGCTCCGAAAGGGAGGCTCATTCCGGGCAGCAGCAGCTTCGCCTCTCATGCTGAAAACCCGTCAGGGTATAATGTTTCTCTCTAATTATCTGTCTTTTTTTTCGTTTCGTCTCTTCTCGCTTGCCACGGATGCCAAAAAGGGTTGAAAAGAAGCACGGGTAATCTCCCCCCTCCCGTCATCCTCATATTATGTCCGGCAGTTGGAGAATGCGGCCGATGCGCTAATCCTGTTGCCTTCCGTTGCCTTATTTTTTTTGTACGGGCCCGGGACGGGCATTCTGCAGGGAGGCGATATTCCATCAGACGGGCGGGCCAAAGTGCGGGTGGCAATTTCAAAAGTAATGACAGCAAAGCTGCTGCTGCAGAGGGTCCCACACATTCTAGTAAAAGGGCCAATTCATCTCGGTGTTCCACATGCCCCATTTGAGCCGCATTCCGGCCGAAGCCGAGGGCTGTTTGCCCGGGGCTGTGTACCTGAGGTTCTCGAAATTGAATTGACGCTTGCATGAAATGTCGGGAATTCCGAACAGGCGCTGGTGGCGGCCCGGGCTAGGATCCGTTTGAAGCCGATTGGACTATTTTGGGGCGAAGGTCCCTTGTGCGGCCGATGAAAAAATGCAGAATGTCTCAAATGGCTGGCTGCATGATAGGTTTCGAGCTTGAGCTGCAACACATACGTGGCAAGTGCGTTTTGGTTGGCGTTTTGGTTGTGGCACTGCGGATGCTGAGAGGCCGCGTGGAGCGAACCAAAGTTCGATCGCTTCCTGGGGGAAGGGGGCGAGATGGGGTGGAATCCATGTTCTTCTTGTAGATTCCTGGTGTTCACAAACTCAGAACCGTGGTTTGAGTTATCATCATTCAAGGTCCCAGGAGGCTGAAAAGCATGGGCCTATATCGCATCCCTGCCGGTATCCGGTTCGACCAATCATGGCTCTCTACTCGTAAACAACTAGCATATCAGCGTTTATGCAACGGGCTAAATTGGGAAATTGTGGTGTCGGGGACAGGCTGTTCTTAAGGTTCATGACGTGTTATCTCCGACGGCAGGCGTACCCAGAGGCAGCACAAAATGGCAAGGGAACGCAAAACAAAAGTGCCAAAATCAGGGCTCATTGACGAGGCTGCTCTTGATCGGTGACGGTTTGTGGTTTTTTTGTTCGACGCGGTTGTGCTTCACAGGCGTGCCCGGCTGTTACGTTACCAACACTGCAAAGCGCCCCACAAAGTCTTTTTGGTTGGGTGTCACTCGGAACGAACAGACAAAGGAGACGTGCGATTTGTCTGCTGTAGTTAGACTCTCGATCGCAAGTGGCTCGAAAACTCCACCCACTCACCACCTGCGCCGTCTCAAGCAGCAGCGGAACCGCCTTCCTGACGTGTGCCAATGAACCGACCCGTCGATATTGGCCAGCTGCGAGCCTTCCGCAGTTTTCTCCGTCATGGTTTGCTGTCCACTATCACACCTCAATGCAAGTTGAAATCAGCTGACTCTATTTATTCTCTAGCCTCATCCTTCCGGAAAGAAAAGGACGCTTGTTGTTGTTTGGGTTTGGAGCTGTGTAGGTCGGAACCAATACTTAAATGCATGCAGAGGGGGCTGAGCAAAAGCTGATGATCAACTCGCATTCAGTGCTCCTGCGGGGCAGGGAGTCCCGAGCAGACTATCCAACGAGTCGAATGCTGTCTTTCTTGCCAGCATCCACGTTGTACTAGATGTGAAGCTCATCGGGTTAGGCAGTCGAGATGATTCCCAGCCAATCGACGAGATGGGGCGCTCGAACGGGATGCAACGGCTCAGACCCACAGACAAGGGTCTTTCAGACACGGGAGCGTGAGTCCACCTTTTTTGCCCGAGACTCCAAGACCCGTTGTGATGTGGAGCTGACCCCGCCGTCTTTCAGTGCCGAGCATGGCATTGTGTAGAATATAGAAATCTCTGTCGTCAGTTTCATTGCGTTTCCTTAGCTAAAAGACTTCCTCCGCGAATGGATTTAGCCTCAAAATAATTTGTGGCCTCCATCATGATAATAACAGTTCGATTCTGGACGGCAAAACCTCAGTTCCAACCATTGCTGGTGCTCAATAAGCATGCGATACTCTGGCGCACATCTTGACTCCGTGCGAGAACCGGGTTGATAGCGGTTTTCCACGGGTTCTATTCAAGTAGCTCGGCTGTTATCGCAGCTGATGCTGCCTGAAATTGCATCCTGTGGGCCTCAGCATGCGCCAAATGCATATTGTGAGCTCGGCATGGTGTCTTCCGCACTGTGCGAGGAAGCGATTCCTGTTGGTCAGAGCAGCCTCCGAAGACGGAATTCCACTTTGCACGGTGCGCCCAATGATACACCCAGTGGATTCTTCGACGGGCAAGCTCCCTTGGCGCCCTTAGGATAATGTCGAATCTGGCAAGCTCCAGCAGTTAGAGCATCAGCCCAAAAGGCAGCTCGTGACAGACCCGGCACTCCCTGCAGAAACCGCTGCGAATTTTTACAAGGCAACATATGGCTGCTCCGGCACTTTCTCTCGAAATTTTAGCCAGGAATATTGTCGGCACCTCTTGCACAAGTCATCACGAATTTTCATGAGGCAACCTGTGACAGCGGCGGCACTTGCATCGAAGTTTCTGTGGGAATTAACTTTAGGACTGATCTCAGGGTCTGCAACTTCAGTTGAAGTTCTCCATCGCTTTTTGTTGTCTTCTCAAAGAATTGAGGTGTTATTGGTTATATAGTGTGAAGGCAAAGTATTAGTAGGTGATCGAGAGGTGAAGTGTGTTTGATGGCGCCGCGCCCTAAAAAGAAGAGTTAAGGGGCAAGGGTTAATAATATAATTTTTAACCTGAAAATTCGATGAAACGGACCCGCGTTGAACTTGCAAGACCGGCTTTGAGCGATGGTAAAAAGAGCGCATTGCACCCTTAGGAAATAGTCAACAATGGTCGCGAATAGCAGTTCTGAAGGCTGGGCTCGCCTTGATCTTGTCTTCAGCGATATAACTGTGACTCAATTCAGTTACAGAAGACGACCCGCACCGGGGATCAACACCCAAACCCGAAAACCCCTTCCCCATCCCGACGCCTTTCCTCTGCACATCCTGTGACGCCCTTACTCCCAGTCTATGCTCTTAGGGGGGGAAGCCTTGTCAGCGACGGGTCTGGCGTTGGTAGAGGCGTTGTTAGCATCTGTATCGGCCTTGCGGCGCTTACTTGAGAGTGACGCACCATGTCATGTCAGCATCTGTGGACCTTGGGGGCATGCTTGGGAAGGCCGAAGACACTGGACACACCGCCCCGGCACTGGCACAGGGTCTACACATATTTTGAACATCGCCAGACGATATACAAAGATACCCAGCAGCAAGAATCTTCTGATTATACTCCCGAGATGAGCAAAGCGAACGCATATACTCCAGGAAATGTGAAGGTCTGCAAAGAGAGAATTGGGAAAAGTGGCCCAGAATACCCTATGGAAACCACGATAAGATTTGAAAACCCCGAAACCAACTTTCCATAAACCGACCCAGCTGATTCCCCCCAGGTCCTACACACCAAAAGGCGGAACCGGCCCATACACAACCTGAAACGGCAGGCCATCCCCCCTCACCACCAGCACACACGGAGCATCGCCCTGCCCATCCGCACCTCCACCACAGTTACAACGCCCGCCCTTGACCCTTGACGACGCCGCCCCGTACCGCGTCAGCTTCCTCAGGCAATACCATCCATTCCTCGTGTACATCCCCCCACCCAGATAGCCCTTGACCGTATCACTCAAGATCCCTCGCATCTGTACGTTCCCCAGCAGCGGGACAACCTACCAGGCGGACGGGACAGGATTCCCAACCAGGGGAATGCTGGAACCGAGCATCTTAACCAAAACTCCCCGGAAGTCTTCCTCGAGCTGCGTCAGGCTAAGACTATGCAGCTTGCGCTAGAGCCTCAAGCGCCGCTATCGAGACTCTACGAGCTCGTTCTTAAGATAGTCGTGGATGCTGAAAAGCGGGGCGTTGAGTTTTGCGAGCTCGGAGTAGAGGGTGCCGTATTCCCAGTGGACTTTATCCGCGAGTTTAACCATGGTATTGTTGAGATCGCTTGCATTAAGATCCGAGTCGGTTTCAACGTAGACGTAAGCGATCTCTTAAGTGACATTCTGGTGCAGGATCTTGGTATCCTTAGCAACCGACTCCTCCGTCGCGTCCAAGGCTAACATAAGCTTTTCTTTTACGGTCGCGATGTGTTTCTCAAGGCCGTCCACGCCAGGGACGTCGGAGTTATAGAGGAGCTTACTAGTCCTGTCGAAATTGTGAAAGCATGCATCAAATACGTCTCGCAGCTCCGATAGATGCCGACTTGCGGTCGAGATAGGCGGCTTCCTTGTTGAGGTCGCGGGCGGCGCGCTTCAGGATCTGGACCGCGAGTGTGATTTGCTCGACGCCGGGATTCTGCGAGTCGAGGGTCTCGATGATGTTGAGGAACGAATCTGGGCTGCTTCGGTTAGCGCCTGTGTCCATGTCGGAAGACTTGCCCATGGCGGAGCTGGCGGAGCTGCGGTTGGTGCAGCGGGAAGGTGCGAGTGTTCGGCGCAGCCCCAGGCGGAGGAAATTGGCGAAGATGAGTGGTGCGAGGGAAGAGAAGTAAGCAGCCAGAGGCGTGGAGGAAGTTGAAACGCCTGGAGCACGAGAGCGCAGGATTTGCAGGTTTCCAATGCCCTGCTGAGAATGGTGACAGTCGGCGAGGGGTCTGGGAGGGGGCGAATTGATTGCTAGCAGGTTGCCAGTCATGTGGGATCCTGGCCAATCACGCTGCAGAGATGCCACCCCCTGCGAATTCCAACCAATGATAGGTAGGTAAGCATGGCTTCATTGACAACCTTAGAGGTAGTTCACAGCCGTAGAAGACAGCGCATGATAGAGAAGAAAAGCAAGCGAAAAGAACTCCTGCATGGTGCGAAATACGGAGTAGGGGCTACTAGTAAAAAGAGCCCACCAACCCCGCGTAAAATGATGCCCACCGAAACCTTGCGTGGCTGCAGACAATGGAGATTAAGCCCAGGTATTTTCAACACAAAGGGGTGTTGCTAATGCATCAAAATCCGTCCCGACAATCTTACTTGGCCACAGGCCTATGAGCCAACATATCCATCGTAATATCCCAAGGGACCTATCCTTCTCGCTTGGTCCTCTGCCAAAGTCCAGAAACCCCCAATGCCAATAAAAGAGCACCATCCCCGTTCACTTGCTACCCTCCGACTCCATTTCCTGACCTCCTTTCTCGCTTCTTTGGGACAGCATTCTCCGATATTGGTAACATCAAAGTCCGCACCATCCCGTTCCACCGTCTCAGTCTCTCACCGGAGCTATCTCACCGGGGCCAAAGCATCAGTACATGCAGCGCTCCACCCACACAAACAGTCCATCAAGGGAGCCAGGTGTCACCCTCTGGCTCGACAACCACGCCGTGATCTGGATCAATGACGGCAGTCATCCCGTTGTGGCTCGGAACCGGAAACCGCGGCTCGGTGACAGCCTGGATTGTCTTGGCGGCTATGTTGATCATGAGATGGAATCTCGGTGGCTCAGGGCCCATAGGCTCCATTTTCCAACGCATGTTCCTCAGACCGTGTGGGCAGCCAGTCTAGCAGAATCGAAGTAACTCGAAGTTAAGCGTGCTGAACATAATCGCGCAGGCGCCCTGCGCGCATGGAAACTGCCGCCAGGCGTTGATAAAACCTGTTACGGTGTGGAGAGTAAACAGCTGGATTGCCATGGGCCAGCGGTTAAGCATGACTGCGACCACCTGGCAAACCCCAAGTCAAAACACAAGCGCAAACGGGTCCGCTACATCGGTGATATGCCATCTTGCAGCCTCTGCCGCAAGTTCTATAGCGGCTCGCGCGAGAGGAATGTTAAGGGATTCGGCAGTAGCCACGTGCTCAGCAACGCACGAGAGACAGAAGATGATGAGGCTGTTACGCCATTCGCCGGATGAAAGGATGACGAATAGCTCGACCAGAGTCGAGCTTCCAGATTACGCCTAGGTTGGATGCCATATTCACGATCGATTCGACTTCTTTTGGGTCGCTGATTGCCTCGAGATGGGCAACATGGTTGATCCAGTCGGTGTTTGAGATCTTCATCTCATCGATTTGAATATGGTCGAAGATACATTAAACGGCTTTGTTTCGAGCCACCTGTCATTGTCAGCCGTGCGCTTGCACAGATTCCTTTGGGTTCGTGGAGGCGTCGCTTACTTTGATCTTGGACTGGAGACTGTGCAGCTCTTGCCGCGCTTTTGTGACTGCGGCCCTCTCCGATGACACCAATGTGGAGTGATGACTGGCAGCGCGATCCCCGGCAATGGGATGGTCCCCGACGTCTTGGTCTTCGCGGTCAAGCCGGCCGAGAAAGTTCTGCTTGTCGGACAGCCATGAATTAGCAATTACTTCGTCCAGCGCCAACTTCTCAAGGTCGGCCAAGGGGTTGAGCCGCAAAGATGCCCAAACAGAAGGCGCCCGCCTTCTTAGGGCTTCAATCGACGACTCCTTTGAGCGCCCTGACATCAACTATTTCTTTGTGATTGTTTACCGGGAGCCATGAAGCTCTTAGACAACGGAAAGGGCCTGCTAGAGGGGTATTTTGAGTCCTTTGAAGTTGGTGCATGGAAGAATAACACGCCTCGCTCTATGCTGCCCTCCTCCGTCCATTGGTGCAGGTGGGTTGCGCCTTCTCCCTAGAAGGGTGCCTCAAATCATCCCCACCTGACGCCGCCAATCTGCCGCAGCCAGTTTCTCCCACTAGTCACAGTTTCCTCGCCCTCGTTTCTTTGAGTGTCTTGGCCTCACTGAGCGTCTACATTCGCGGAGTTGGCAGAGCCACTCTCACTCTCGAAGTCCTTTCATTGGCAATCATCTACCCCGCCGAACCCTGAATTCATTGCGCATCCAGTTTCGAGGCAAGAAGAGCGGCACCTCCTGCCAACCTAGACCCTTGCACCTCCCTGCCCTGTACGCCCACTTCCATCTTTGTCCCACCTCCTTCGGTGCCGACTCCAACTGATGATTTGAGTCTAGCTTCCAGCCCTGCGATATCGCGGCGCGGCAATAAGCAACTATACAAGATGTCTCGATCTGACCTTCCCAATTCCTACGATACCGCGCGCGAACTGTCCCCATCCGTCCTAGCAGACTTCTATGGCATTCCGGCGGAGCGCTTCATCAAGTGGGACAAGTAACTGGAGAAGCTCCCACTCGGGAAGGGCGGAGCGTCGTTCTTCCATATCAAATGCAGCAGCGCCATCTGGATGGCGAAGTTCCTCATTGCCCGCTTAGAAGCCAAGATAGCGTCCTTACGCAAGCGCCAAATCATCCTAAAACTGGTCTACGTTCTGCCAGACGAGGCCAGCGTCATCATCTTCAAGGCCTACGTGCCGGACCTCGAGCAACAGGATGTATGTATTGAGGTAGAGTCGTACCAGAGCCTTGGACGACGACTACGGCATAATCCACGCCACTTGCAATACGCTGTTATTGTCTTTGATACGAACAGAAACCTGTACTCCCCGGCTCTCTGGACAACGCTCGCGATGGTTGGGCAATCTTGGGCAGACTTGAGATCTCAGGGTGCGCCGTTCAGCTCCCTCTTCATATCTTTTTCAGCAGGGAGGAGAGTATGTGGTCGAGATTTTATACCCACTTGGCCCTGGGCACTATCGAATTGTGCTTGACGCCCATCGTCCTCAATTCTTCCTGCAATGTTACCGTCAGCCAGCGAGATCTCAGTCGCGAAACTAGAGAAGCGGCATGCGTTTCATAAGTTCCTCGCATCCAAGTCAGCCACCGCCAGTGTCGAGAACACCAACACCCATGGGCCCCCAGAGATTGACTTTATGATATGCGTCATGGATGAGCAGAGTAGCCACCGAATCATGGCAAGCAACTCCTTCGAGGATGAGGCGGGACACCCACCGTTCGCGATCATCACGCCTCACAACATTATCCAACAGCTCCAAACGCTTTCATCCACGGAGTCGATGTTACTATTCGTCGACCCCGCAGTCCGGTTTTTCCCTCCAGCAGAGCTGTCCAAGACGACACCGATCCGTTACAGCTACGCCGCACTTGCTAACTCCAACACCCTTCGTCTGAACGATAAGGGAGGCGTCGTTACTCTCAGCAGAAGTTGGACCTCGGTCGAGATTTCCGACATGACTACCCTAGGAGAAGGTGCCCACGGTTGCAGCGAGATCGATATTCTCCAGGACGAGGTCCCCACTACTCTACCAGACGATGAGCTGCCGCTTGATCTTCTTTCGGGACTCGACCAAAACATGCTCGTTTTGGCCAAGACGCCCTCCTCTCCGAGCTTGAAGAACCTGCTGCGGTCGACCATAGACGCCAATGTCACGCGGTTTGTGAAGCAGCGCCTGCACCAGCTAGGCGTTCCCGTTGACGGTGGTTCTAGCCTTTGCCTGTGGAGTCGGAGGGCGAATGAGGATAGGACAGAGGCCCACCTGGGGGGGATTCTTGAAGTTGGCGGCGTGGAGGGAGAGCAAGTTCTTGCTGCTTTACGAGATGGGATCGTGCAAACTGTGGTGGAAACACGGCTTGCCGCGGGCATTCTGGTGGCGAAGTCAGCAGGCTTTCGACAATGCCTTGCTTCTATGATCGCGGTCGCCCGCATGGGGCTTTGCAACCTGGTGTACACAGTGGATGCTAACATTTCGCCACTTCGGAACTTCGACGACAAGTTCCAATCTTCCCGTCTCCCCTTCCTCACTGTCGGGCGCGCTGGGCTCAACCCCCAGGCCGTGGTAGGCGAGTTCTCTATCTTTGAACAGAAAACATTCCAGTACGTTGACCAGGAGCGGGCTCGCATCATCAACGCGTTCTACGAGCGGCTGAGCCCTGCTGATCATTGCCGTGTACCAATTACGGAACAGGGGATCGTGGATGTTGAGGCAACCATCGTGGAGAGCTTCATCCACCACCCGGGGCATCGAGTCGACTTGAAGGGTTCAGGCAGGCGCTGGCGCTTTCCAGAATATTTCTCAGGTGACAAGGTGAAATGGGTGGCGAAGCACCAACCCCTCAGAGTCCTGCCGGAGGAAGATAATACGAGGACGCATTTCTATCTCAACATGGGTCCAGAGGAGCAAGACGACAGGTTTGCCATACATCTTGGGGCAAGGGAGGGAAACAATATCCCCGAGGCGAAATGGACGTTGGATGACATCATCTGGGTGCGTAAAGTTGCTGTTGATGCTGCGCTGAAGAATCTGTTCCCCGATTCGAAGTCGCCGAGACATGCGTTGGCGTTGTTTGATGACTCCTGAAAGTATTTCAAGTAGGTTGGGCTGCTGAGCTGTTGGGCTGTGGTGTGGGAGCTAGGGTGTTGGGTCTAATCAGTGTCGGCTGCGGTGAGCATTGTCCTGCAGGCGTATCATGTTTGCTTGTTGCCGGCCCTCACTTTGTAGGTGGCCTTACCGTAATCAGGTAGTAAATATACCTGTACAGTATCTTTTGTCTTGCCACGCTATGTTGACAACGCGTCAAATTCTTTTCCAATTCACTGAAGGGTCTCTGCGAAGGCGATAGGGGCACCCCACAGAGGCGCCGACTGATTCGCATCTTCTTCTCCTCTGCGCTGGTAACTTGGCCCCGCGAATTTTGACCAAGACTTTGGCCTCAGAGATGCATTTTGCCCCCTTCCCTGGGGCTCAACTCCGGACCAGTCCTCCTCATCCCACGACAACGCTGCTGCCTTGTGTCACTGGTCTCACACGACGGTTTTTGCCGTCGAGAAAAACGGCTTCAAGTAAGCGCTGCTATTCCCCACATCTCCCAGCTCCAAGGCCATTCACTAACCTTAGCGACCTGCAAAACGGGTCCCAGTGGTAGAGACCGCGAGCGCGATTGACGTCACGGTCGACAAGAGCAGCAACGGCAGCAAGACAACTTCCAGCGGACGCTCTAGGAGAGAGACTTCTGGAGCAACCAGCCAGCCACGAATCTCAGCGAGGTGCAATGAAATAATACCCAGGCTCTCAGTCATGCCCGAGACAATCATACTCGCGCAAAAGAACGAAACCAGCTTCCGCTGTAGCCTTCCGAGAGATGATCGACGACGGAAGCTCGAATACATCGGACAGATGAATGTCAACTGGCACGCAACCGACTGCCCGCACCCTAGCAACTGCTGC
>Ga0247758_1000988_pt1 | contig 23683 bp, 4 predicted proteins | sample UWRJL156409C4_FD_180950 | JGI IMG/M metagenome (GOLD analysis project Ga0247758, IMG submission 180950) | Plant litter microbial communities from Arlington Agricultural Research Station in Wisconsin, United States - UWRJ-L156-409C-4 | ecosystem: Environmental > Terrestrial > Plant litter >... | reverse complement strand
ACAGCCAAGAACGCTAGACTCCACTGCCAACCTCGTATTCAGTCAGCCAACCTCGCTTCGCAGAAGCGAGTGTGGCCAATGCACTTCGTGCACTGGCCACCCTCACGGCTATAATAACACGGCTTCCGCTCTCGAAGATAGAAATAGTTAATCACCTTTAACACACACTGTTTTCTAATGCTTTGACCCCTTTTGCATCTTAACACTATTAAAAGCCTCCTTCACCTATATAAACTTGACTATCTTATTAAATGTAATATTATAACCTTTACTTAGCATAGACCTGAAGGACTGGTCAGATTAAGGCAGAGCGTATAACAGGACGCTAAAGACTAGTAAGCGTTTTAAAGATAGCTTATTAAGCTAATACACCTAAATAGGGGTTTAATGTTACTGTAAGTCGTTATTACTGTAATGCATAAAGGTAAGTCTAAACAGAAGAAAATAAATAGATAATTAAATATTAATGTAAGGAATTAAAGTCCCTTACAGCTATTGTAGTTATAATAATGTTTATTTATACTAAATATCTAATAGTGACTTAAGGCGTTTGTTTAGGCTAACCCTGTTATTTTTTATTTTTTTAGGCTCTGTGTATAATATTACTGTAGCTGTTTATGTATATAGCGATACATTCTCTGGCGCCTGCCACCGTCAAAAAGGGGCCGCGCCGCACGGTTCTTTAAACCGTGCTTTTTTTTAATTAATAATCGAACCGACAATTTTCACTATAAAGACCTCCTATTAAAAGCCTAGTGACATTTTAGTCCTTCGATTGAAGGAAGATAACCTGATCTACAGTTACGTTTCCTTTATTATTCTATGCTAAGCTCCGTTCTATACTAAGTACCGTTATATACTAGGTTTTATTCCATACTAGATACGTATCTGTTCTTTTACATTAGTTACATTTGTGTCCTTCCGATCGGAGAACTAGTAATCTGGGAGTTGGCCTTTCAGGCCGATAACAACGTTCTGTAGGTGTGGTTCTCTTTGTGGTTTCTTCCCTGTTACGCCATCGCACTAGTTCGCTATAAGGGGACTTTACCCTGTCTAAAGGGTTAAAAATCATAAGAGAAAACTTAAACGGAACGGGAATTATATCACTTACCTTATTAACTGTAATAACGATATTACCGTGTTCACTTACACTAGGTCGGATAAGATCGCTTAGATTATCTATACTTATTGGCCTGTTAAAAGACGAGGCGGAGTCACTTATTATACTAACACCAGCGGAATGGATAGTATATATAGGGGATACGTTACTTCGTCGATAAAGAGACTAGTAAAGACACTAAGCCCTTCGTTATCCTTTTTGATATAGATGCCTTTAGCTTTACTATTAAGTTAGGAGATAGAGGTTATTGAGAGAATAATAGGGAAGGAAGAGGGGTTAAAGACAGTGTTGGAGGAGAAGGAGGTGGAGGCGGCTACGTCTCTGGAGCTATCGTTTAAGTTAGGTTAGGGGATGGATAGGAGAGAGTCGCAGACTTCACCTCTAATTAGGAATAGAGTTGATAGGCAGCTGCCGGATTTAGGAGATGAGAAGGATGTTGAGCAGGTTGTGTTAGGGGAACGTTTTAATTCTCTAGTGTTGGTAGGGGAAGGGGAAGAAGAAGGGCAGGGATTGTCGAGCTTGCTATCAACTTAAGAGGAGGGTACGTCGAGCTCACCGCCGAGCGAGGAGAAGGATAAGAAGCCCTATTAGAGGACGAAATTGTTTAGGTATATTTGTCCATCACTGCTACGTTGAATATTGTAATTTTAGATGGAAGGGTAATAAGTGGTTTTACCGACAGATATCACGAGCTTTTATTTCCTTTTTTAGAACGAAGTGCCTTAGCCTAAAGCTGAGCCAAGCGGATCCAACTGATAATGGTAGAAGGCTTCGGGCAACAAGTCACGGATTATAAAGCGTGTCCTGAGACATCGCGGGTTCGGGGCCGAAAAACGCCAGGTGGCGAGTTTGAGGAGACGGCTGGGGTGGGTGCTTGCTTAGGAGTGTAGAGGAGGCGTAGGAGAGGACTGCGGAGGTTAGAGAATAAGGTCAGTTCGGGACCGAAACTTTTGTCAAGTTGATATAATGTTGTATGTCTCCAATTTTCATCATTCCTTTAACTACAAGACCTCTTCAACTTTTCCAACCCCTGGAGCAACTCTACAAAATCAAATGACACTGCCTCTGACTAGGGTATAGAATTCTGTCTTTAGCAGCCTGCCTTGAGACTGCAGTTTAGAGTAGGGCACTCGCTAGCTGGCCCATATCGCAGAATGCTGGTGAGCGTATCAGGATGTTCTTCCCCGAGGATATTCCTTCTGATGTCTAAGATTCGGATCACTATTAGCTCAGTATACCGCTTTCTACCCTGCAGTCTGTATAGTACTGCTAAGTTAGCGATGGCAGTTAAAGTGGCGGGATGCTACTCCCTATAACCCCGCTTCTTCGTCTTGTCAGCATTAAGTTATGCTTTTAGTGACTTGTATTCCGAAACCCCTGATTTGGTGTGATTAGGGCCTAGTAAGGAAATAGCTTGTCCCGTGTGCTAATGTATGTTATCGAGAATGTCGGCTATTGGGAGTAGGTACCCCTTACTAAGTGTTGGAGTGAAGCTATTTAGCATGCCTAGCTAGCTGCCGTCCTGTACTCTCATGACCCACGAGCTGCACTCCCCGGGCCAGATGTCGTCAGCTGAGACAACTAAGACTAGCTGGGAAACAGATGTTATGGGGATGCCTAATATGCCACTTGAAAAGTGTCCCACGTACCTCAGCTGCGTAACCATTTCGTTCCTAGTTCTATATAGGACCGTTGTTCAGTGGCATGGTGGCGGCCGTCGAGCAGCGGTTCCCTTTTGCGAACCATCCAAATCTGGTCCTGTGGTGTTCTTAGGTAGGCCCAGAACCACGCACTCGCCATCCTCCTGCAAATGTCTGTTGGTGGAGGGGCAACACCTGGCAACTGGAAAACTAGACCCTGAAGCTCCATTTTATACATACAAAACATTGACTCCTACGGCCAATTCCACTTGTTAAATTAAGGCATTCTTCCACCTTAGAATGAACTACCTCTGAAGCCCCTAAAATACAACAGGTCCTCAATGCTTACCCAGCGGATCTCGAGACGAAAGTTATACTCGTTAGGCTAGGTGTCTGCATGTATGAAGGCTTCGTACGTCTCGACGAGTTTCTTCCCCCACTTCCAGCAGACGTCGATGACGCCAAAGATGCCAAAAATACCAATTACCTCTGCCATGTTTGCGCCGTTCTGGGCCGTTAGAGCTTCAACGTGCCGCGCATATCAAACGTAAAATATTACCCCTGCCACTCCCCAAGGTACCTAGTTAGCACCATACACTTTTGCCTTCATTCTTATAAACGCTCAAAACCCTCAACCCTCAAAAAGAACAAACCTCCCACCGATAGGGGACACCTAACGATATGTAACTCGGTCGGACTTACCTAGATCTATATCCTTGCAATCGGCGTCGTGGCAAATCTCGCGGCGATAATGCTGTCGGGGCTGCTGTGGACGGGCGCCTTGACGGCGATAAGCTAGGGTGGCACTGGCGGGGTTTGGAAATCCGTCGTCAGTGGTCCTAGTTACGGTTACACTATAGTATTGTCTAAGTCAGATGGCTTTGTGAAGATAGGTCGCTGGAGTTTATTTCGCCGCGCGCCCTTAACAAGGGCGCGCTTTCTATAAGAGAGACTTTAGGGACATAGACTCTCACGCATAATTGCCTCCTCAATAGTAGGGGATAAGCGCGGAATAGCTTTACCACAGTCCTCTGCCCTAACAAGATGACCGCCCTGGCGCATTGTAGATATAAATTCGGACAATGGTAATGCCTCATAATCCTGCTCGGAAACGCTAGAAAAGTCCCACACTCGGCCATTGTAAAAAACACAGAAACTTGTAGTAATATCTCTAGCCACGCTCCAGGAATACCCCGACACGGTCGATTCAAGGGGGGTGATTGCCGAGCAAGTATTGCCTCGGTCTTTAGGCTGCCAAAGCTGGATTTCTGCTGCGGAGCCATCAGACAACCTTTGAATTTTCTTGATTGCTAACAGCCTTGGGCTCTCGGAGGCTAAATTCGTCAGCGGAAGCCGCCGCAGACAGGCCTGTACCGGCTCAGCAATCTCCCCCGGTGCCGACTCTTTGGTGCCTAAAAAGCCTCCTTCTAATGTGCTTCGGAGTAGATATCCCAAAGAGACGGTAAAAAATGCCAACTTGTCCGAATATGGGCTGTTAAGGTGCTCTAATGCCCGGACAAGTTCAACCGACAACATCATTTCTTCGGCGAGACCCGGGCAGAGGCAGACAACTACCTGTTCGCTCAGTGAAGTCTCCCGGCTGAGAATTTCTTCCAGCAAGCGTAGCATATGAACAGGTGAGCGCCGGCCAACATGGTTAAGAAGATCGCTGGCAATGCGTAGGTGGAGTGACTGGGGGCACCCGAACATTCGAAAGCGGTCATCAGTTATATCGAAGCCAAAGTCGGATGGAAGTAGAGTTCGTTGAGCAATATCGGTGACGGCTCTTAAAAGCGTTGTGATTTCGCGATGCAGGCGTGGCCAGCCGGCAAATGCCCGACACATGCCCTCTACGAGGCAATGGGCAATATAGGCCGCATAGTTGTGATCGACTGCGTTCTCGAGGGAGTCTGGCAGAGAACCGACCAGGCCGCCGATTCCTGCCAGGGCCAATGCGCATATGAAGTCGGGTTTTCTATCCATGGAGATCGGCATCTCGACTCGATGGTTGAAGTAAGGGAAGCAACCGCTTTTGTACAAGCAATAGCACTGCCAAAGGAGTTCTTTGAAGATGGGTAATTTGATAGGAATGTCCTCAGCTCCGCAACCGAGCACCCCAACGTTCTGAAGCCAACTTGCGGCGGAGTTCGTATTAAGGGTATCGGAGCCAGGCGGGGACACGGACAGAATGAGCGTCCATATCCGGGCGACTACCAAGTCGACCCGCAGCCAATCGCAGAAGCGATCATCAAAAGATGATTGATCGTATCCTAAGATTTCGCTTCCTTCGACTGTAGTCGTTAAAAAGTCGCGCGCCGTTCGATGGATGAAGTGAACCTGAGTCTCGTAGAAGGGAAACAATGAATCGTATGGACCAGGACTGGCCGGAAGAGTATTTCCGGGGATATGGCTACACTCTAGAATCCCGGCACATCTAGATGTGATGGTTGTTATAAACGCTTCGCATTTCCGTGAGAGCGGTTCTGCGTCGAGTCCTATCCCAACATTGAAGGCCGATGTGATTGATTTGTCGGTCGCAATCACCATCTCCAAGACACTTTGGTGGAATGGCTCGTGGCCACCTTTAATCCCTCTTGACGAAAGGACTAGGTTGAAGTATCGAGCCGCTGAGGCCTGATATAAAGTAACATCATCTCCGAGACGTCTCCACATGTCTTGGAAGAGCTCGTATAGGCCTTTCGGAGTCGTGTTGATACGGCGGCGTAGATCATCCAAGGTGTCGCCATTTGCCAAACCCCTCTTGAGACTATCCAGCACGATTCGGGCCCAGAGAAAAATGCCGTTGGCATTCTCGCATATTTTCTGTATTAGTTCTCGACTGGCTGGGTGCGTTTCCTCAGTATTTGAGAGAAGGACCGGTTCTAGAGTGGCCGTTACAAATCGATGAATGTCGTGTTTGGTAAGGTCTTGCAGCCTTAATTTAGGCTGATGGCCTAAATACTTCTCAAACGCAGGCTCGGGACGGCTGGAAACACACAGCCTGATTCCCGGTACTCGCTGGAGCCTCGAAATTAAATCAAGAAGCTTAAACGGGCCGTCAGATGGCAATATTTCATCGAGGCCGTCAATGAAAATGCACGTCACCGTGGCCGCGTTCGAGAAAACCCGCAGAAGAGTCTCCTCCAGCTCTTCCTCGGACCAATCTGAAACCTCATCTTTCATCTGTACTGTCGGGACCTGTTGGAGAACAGCGATGAGCAGGCTATTATCACTGAGAAGCATCTGGTGCAGCAATGCGCAAAGACACCCTCTGACACTCTGCTGGATTGCTGTACCTGAACTCCACAAAAAATGGGATACCACCCGCGCTCCCGGGCTCCAGCTCTCGAGAACTTGACGCGTGCGAGGGTCTCTTGCGAGAAATTCCATGAGAGTGCTTTTACCCGCGCCGGCTTTCCCGTTTACCCAGTATAGCTGGCCGTCCGATCGCAGCCAGTCGGTGAAGCTATCCCAGCATGGGGTCGGGCGCTCTGCTTCGCCGGGCGCTGCGGTAGAGGATGGAGTGCTAACTTCGAGCGCGGGGGTAGAGTCACCATCCTGGAATACCCACTCATATGTATTACTGTAGCAGGGAGTAATCGTGCTGCGGCGTGCGTTCATCTCGTCGTACTTGAGGCTGCGTAGGAGCCGGGTATGAATAGACTCATCCCAAAACTTGGTGAACTCTGTCGACACTTGCTGCTTGACTCCTGTAACTAGATCCGAAATCCGGGTCTGTCCGTTAGAATATGCGATGACGAATCCCTGGAAGGCGTCGTCGAGCGTATGAAAGTCTTGTCGGTGGCGGAGGGCATTCGCATCAGCCAAGGTGCTAGCGTCACGTGTTATTTTGATGAACGACTGAGAGGATGAATATGGGGCACCAGCGCGTACCAGATCCTGAGGAGAAGTCCAGACTCCAAGGTTTCCCGATATACCCGCACATCCTTTGCTAGACGCTCTAGGCGGCTTTTTCCTAGCCTCAGCCTCACTGCGGACTTGATTGCTGCCCCCAGCTTTCCCTTGGCGGCAATCTTGATTGTTCTGTTGAGCTCGCAAGTAAGGCTGTCAGACGCAGCTAAGCAGGAGTTGGCAAGCGATAGGAGCTGATTCTCGGCCTCGCTAATAGGGTGTGGAAGGTTAGTCAATGAATCCCGCAGGCTTGCCGATAAAGTAGCAATAGCGGCGGCGTTCTCCCTAAGAGTAGGATGCGCATCGCCCGTCTCCAGTAGGCGCTTCCACAGCGAACAGGTCTCACTTGCGTAGCTTAGAATCTGCATGACGTTGCAGGCAAGACCAAGTGCTACAAGCGCCTCCATCTTGGAGCTCGTCTGATCGGTGGTGTTGAGAGTTATATCGGTTAACGTTTCTCGCTGTACAAGGGGAGAAAACCATCACACCATGTGGTTGCCTGATGTGGATCGAGGCGGGGTAAACCGACATCTGCACGTGATGTAGAAAGTTAGTGAGGGCACCCGGTGAGGCCCGCCCGGCTCGCGATGTGTTCCCCGGCTCAAAGAGTCAGCTTGGCGTCCTGGAGTAGAGGCCCTCTTTAACTTAACTCCCAACAGAGAGATTCACAGTAAAAGCTGGTAATTGTTCTCTGCGGTCGCGAAATGAAAGCGATGCCAAAGGCGGGGAATGGGGGACGACGTTTAGGAATCGGCCCCAGAAACCCAATCAGGACAGGGCCGAAAGGCCGATGAAGCTCTCTCGGCCCACCGGCTTGCCAAGAGTCATGATGTATAGAAACGATGGGCCCGGTCTGAGTAGAACGCTTACGGCAGTAACGTCAATACCACTGCTTGTGCATCATCTTGACTGCAGCGATCACCAGTGACCACTTTGGCTGATATTCAATCAGTCTCCCTTCCAGCTAGTCCTTTTAGTCAGCAATCCTTATTATACGAATTTGGGGTACTGGCGGTTGTCACACGTAACTTACGAATGCTAGAAGCTTTGACCCCCTTACCGATCACACCCCCCTGACGATCACTATTCCGCGACGCGATTTCCCACCGCGTCGCGACACCCGCATTTCGGCCCCGTTTCTCACTAAATTGACGATGGCGAATTTAGACGAGCAGGATTTACGGTCGGCGGTCGATAAGGTTAATTCAGGCAAGCCGTTACCCGGTATGGCCTGGAAGTCCAAGATCCCCTACACTACGCTGTGGGGCCGCGTTAACGGAGCGACTACCTATAACGAGGCGTAATGGCCAGTGCAAAGGCTTTTGCCTGACGAAGAGGCTTTTCTGGTAGTTTGGGCATGTAATGAAGAAGCTGTCAGATAACACAGCAACGATTCAGTGGATTTATTGAGGTTGCAATTGCGTAATTCTATTCCTCCTGTGGTTCTGGCACTCTAGCCCGAACCTTCTTCTTTATAGACCTTTCTATCGTATTCAGGCTTACTGGCGCAGTAGCTAAGGCTTACTGGCGGAGTGGCTCAGCCAGGCATCCATTCCATCTGACAGAAGCCTCAGCAAGAGCTCTAACGAAGACCTAGCTCTGTAGAATAGCTATAGCTATACTGGCGGAAAGAGGGTGTAAAAGACCTGTTAACTGGCGATAGGTCGACCGGTTCCTTACATGGTATACCTTGGTTAAAGTGAAAAGCTCTTGCCCCCTTGATTAAGAATAATATTAAAGAAGTACTAGATTAATATTAAAAACATCCCGTTAAAGTATATTACTAACATTAATAAGTATAGTATATAGGAGACTGAAATATTAAAGCATTAGTAAGTTGTAGGGGATTTTTTAACTTTTAGAACTTATAAGGAGACCTTTAAAGTAATACTCTAAATTTTTATAATTGAAATTATTATTGTAAAGAGCTAGAGATTTATATTAACTGTAGTATTACCAGCGTTAGTCTTTAAGGCTAGTGGTTCTCGTATTTCTAAAAAGATAAGCTTATTATTAGCTAATAAAAGTATAATTATTTACTTATAAGCTTTTTAACGTTAAAATGACTTTAAAGTAATTAAAAGAAGTCTTTATTTTGGAAATTAGGTTAGAAAATGCCTTATAATAGTACGTTTTTATCTTTAATAAGGCTTTGAATTATACTATAGCTAAATTTATACTTACTATTTATTAAAATAAAGTTTAACTACTTTTTCTATTACTTTATACTTTTAATAAAAGCTAGTTACTTAACTGGAGTTTTTTCTCCCTAGTTAAAACTTATTTTTAATAAGAAATACTCCCCCTAGTAGGCTTTTAAACCTCTTTCTATTTAATAAACAACGCTAGACTTTAGCTTATAAAGACGCCTTAAAGAAGGCTTTTTCCGTCCGGAATATACGTAGTGGTTTTAAAAAGATTAATATCTAGCCTTTTAACCTAGACCGAATTTTGGAAGATTTAAAAGCCTTAGTTAGAGATTTGCCCCCCCACCCCCCCCCCTAAGCTGCTTCCCTACCCCCTTAACCTTTTTATTATAGAAAGAGTAACTTTAAAAACTCTTAAACAGTCCCAAAATATATTAGACTTACTTTAAAACGCCCTATAATACTAATTACCCTTTTCTCATAACGTTTAAGGCTTTTTTTAAAGGCTAGAAAGGCTCTTAACGTTACTAATGCCTAAATGGTTTTTTAAAGGCTGAAAACTTATGATTATTTAAGGATTTAAAGGTTAAAAAGCTTTATACGTATAAGAAAGTTAGGGAGCTAGTTAACAATAAGTTTGCTAGGATAAAGGATACTGTTAAGGCTTAGAAGGCCTTAATAAGGCTACCTAAGTAGAGAAGGGAGAGCGAGATAGAAAACTCAGTACTAGAGATTAAAATAGCTATTGCGGAGGTTATTAATGTACTTTAAAAGCTTTATAAGGTAAAGAAGAACGTTTAAACATTAATTTCTATTGCATTTAGCTGTGTGGTTAGTATGTAAGTTGTTAATTTTCTAGCCACTAAGTACCCTGTACTGGGTACCCTGTAGTGTGGTTGCGTACCCTGAAACCACCAGCTGAATCTTCTGGAACCCCCCGAATCCAGTGAGGCTACTGCCCCACAGAATCAACTAGAACATCACAGTGGCCACGTCAGCCACTACGTGAACAGAACCATATAGAATAGTTCAGAACAGTACTATTCCATTATTATATTAGTTAGTTCCACTTTACAGAAGGCTTTAGAATTCTTCCAAAGCCTCCCATAGCCTATAATAGGCCCTCTCCTCTCCTATATCTGATTCTAGTTAAGCAAGCAATTCCATTCCATTCCAGTCATTATATAAGGCACTGCCTTCCGGATCCTCTTATTTCCAGCGCTAATATTCGCTATAACAACCCCCTTACAGAGGTACTGCCTTTATAATATAGGCTATTTGTTTGCTTCTTACAGCGCTGCAAGCGCTTTAGTATGGCTTGGACCAGTACGCACTTCTCCCTTTAAGCCACAGCTGCTGTACTGCAGCCCTGTGGGTTCCTGAAGTTTAACATAAGTAATGGTTGAAGTTAAGGAGTGCCCCTTATTATATAATCGGTTTAGGGATATAATCGGTTAGTAAGTTAAAACGTCTATACTGTAAGTACTTATAAATTTTCGTTTTTGCTCTTAAGCTTTATATTCCTTCAAACCGCTTAAGAGTTGATCTTAAAGCGGTCCACAATAAGGCTTCTCTTCTCAGCCCGTTAAATAATTATATTTGCTAGATTTAGCATGTTTGGTTCTAGTTCCATGCTAAATCGTACCGTTTTATTAAGGTATGTTGTTAAATTTAAGATTAAATAACTGTAAGAGGTGTAAGTGTAAGCGCGAGACTTGGAGGACAGAAATCTCAAGCGCCTAGGTACGTATTGCAACTATATAAGAGAAAAGTCAAAACTGCTAATTTCAAAAATGGGACAAATTTTAGCCACCTCTATATATAGGGCTAATTCTAGGCCCACTCGGCTAGAATTAAAGCGATTCAGCATGTTATAACGCAGCCTGCTGAAAATAATAGTTAAGGTAAGCAAAGGTAAGCAAGCTTAAGCAAATCCTAAGCCTAGCCTAAGCCAAAGTGAGCAACGTCACGTTATAACAACCCTACAGGCCGTCACTTAAGCCGGAGCGGCCCGACGGATGTCCCGCAGAAGAGACAGTGCAGGAGGACCGTGTGCACAGTATTACGCACTGGGCCAGGAGTGCAAGGACCCAAAGCCCCTATAACTAGTTAGAAGGTGCTTAGCGGTCTATAAGGATAAATAACACTAAACACTATTTAGTTAACTGCTTAGCAGTAACTACATAGTGCATTACTAAGCATAATGGATTAAGTAAGGTACACAGTACCTCTTAGGTAGTTAGTATAGATAGTTATTATTATAGCTATAATAGACGTAAGGGACTTTTAGTTCCTCACGTTAATATTTAATTGTTTATTTATATCCTACTGTTTAGACTTACCTTTATATATTTTAGTGATAACGACTTATAGTGACATTAAACCCCCATCTAGGAGTGCTAGCTTAATAAGCTGTCTTTAGAACGCTTACCTAATCTTTAACGTCCTGCTATACGTTCTGTCTTAACCTGCACCAGTTCTCTTAAGGCCTGTATTGGGTGCAGGTTGTAATACACGTGCCTGAGATATAAAAAAGAAAACTTAATATGGTTAGATTTGTCTCACATAACAGCTAGTTCACTACTTTAAAATCGATATTATAAGAGGACGCATCCCCGTACTATAGCCAACGTCTCACTTATACTATAACCCCACTAAATGCCCATATATAACCCTAACCCCCGGGCATTTCACTCCCCCGCAATGCCGTGCCAGCTGCCAGAACGCGACCGCATTCACCCCCCTTAATTAAAACGCTTACAAATAACGTCCACATAACAAAAGCCACGTAAACCAGATGTGACGACCCTGCAGGCTGTCACTTAGGCTAGGGCGGCCCGATGAATCCCCCGCAGAAGGAACAGTGTGGGAAGACGGTGTATACCGTCCAGGTGCACTAGGCCAGGGGTGCAAAGACCTAAAGCCCTTACAACTAATAAGGTGCTGCTTGCAGCATGCTAAGTGCTCGCATCGCAAGCAGGAGAAACCTCATAAGCAGAACACTTACGTAGTGTAAAGTGCTTATATAACAAGCACTTACGGCATTATAAGTAAAGTATAAAATACCCCCTAGTTAATTAGTATAAATAGTTATAATTATGCCTATAACCACTATAAGGGACTCTAGTTCCTTATATTAATATTTAATTATTTATTTATATCTTACTATTTAGACTCCCCTTTATATATTATAATAATAATAACCTATAGTGATATTAAACCCCCCGTTTAGGAATTATTAGTTTAATAAGCCGTCTTTAAAACACCCCTTACCTGTTAATATCCTACTATACGTTCTGTCTTAACCTACACCAGTCTTTTTAAGGCCTGTGTTAGGTATAGGTTATAATATAATATTAACGTTAAGTTCTAAATGCTGTTTATTAAATTCCTAGATATTACCTCTCTCTTACTAATATATTAATTTCTAGAAAAGGTAAGGAGATTAAAAAGGTGTAAGCTTAACCTTAACTCCTTATTATTAATAAGTTAATTACACACTTTAAAGACTTAAACCTTAATTAACAGGGACTGGTTAAAAAGCTTAACGAAACCTTCCCTAAAGATATTAAAAGCTGTATTAGTCTTATTAAGAAACTTTAAACCTAATTTAACACTATTAAACTAAAGAATAATAACCTTAAAAGCTTATAAAAGAAATAAGTAAAACTCCCTCCACCTTTACACTTTAAGGGAGACTTTATATAACTAGAGTCCTAGATAACTTAACTTTAAAGCTATATCACCTATTATAATAAGCAGTTCTTTAAAAAAGAAGGAAAAGTTAAGTTTACTAGAGCCCTATTAAACAGAGTAACTGCTTATTAATATAAACCTTATATAAAGATAATTAATAACCTTTTTATAAACAGAGTGTGTAAAGAGGCCTTTAAGATTTAGGCTCTTTTTAACGACTTTAACGTATTTATTAATTAACTCTAAATTAAGTTTAAAAAACTAAACGCCCTTAGGCGGGCTAAATAGTGGTTTATAACCCTAAGGTAGACGTCTTTAATCCTTAAATTCTCCACACACTTTAAATTAAAAGTAATAAAGATTAAACTTAATTAAAAGGCCTTAATAATACTATTTTAAAGCGGCTTAAAGAAACACGTTATTAGAGATCTTTATTAAGAAAACTAACCAGACCGTTTATAAGAACTAGTTAAGATAGTTATTAAGGCTAATAATTAGTATTATAATCACTATTATCAGAAGAACTTCTAGAAAAAACGGACCCTTTACCAGCTAAGCAAACCTAAAAAGGGGAACCAGTTAACCATAATAAGTTACCACCCTAGGTTAATAAATATTAATATAATAAACCGTTAAAATCAACCTAACTGTAATAAGCCTTAACGATAATAATAGTAGAAACAGTTTAAAGACCTGTCACAGGTTTAATACTTTAATTATAATAAAAAAGGATATATAATATAATAGTACCTATTATTAAAATAAGTTAGTTAAAAGCCTGTTTTAAAAGGAGGAAAGTACGTTAGATTTAATTTTAAAGACGTTTATATTAAGATAGTAAGTAATAAAGAAGATTACACCTGGATAGATAAGTGTAACCTAGGAGATAAGGAAAAAGAAGAACCTTAAAATATAATATACCTAGTCCTTAAAGGTGTCTTAAAAGAGTTAGCTATAAAGGTACAGGTTATAAAAGACTAACTTTAAGGTGGAAACTTAAAACCATTAAAGGTGCAGGTTATAAAAGACCAACTCCAGGAAAAGATATTCTAATTAGCTGTTACAGGTTTTAAAAACCTTACCCTATAAGTTTAGGAATTAAGGAAGTTTAAAAAGGACCCTAATTTAAAAATCACTAAAATAGTAAAGGGAGTTAAAGAACTAACCCTTTAGGCCACCTAAACGGTAAAGTAAGCCTTAAAGGATAAAAGGGAGTAAACTGAGAGAATTAAACTGGAAAAATGGAAGTTCTTCTTAACAGTACCCCTTAAAACTCTTAAACACTTTAAATACGTTAAGTAAATTAACACCCTCACCTCCTTAAAAGAAGGACAGTTTAAATAGTTACCTTATATTAAAGCTGGTATACCTTAAACTAGTACCTTAAAGGTCCCTTAAGAAGGTATAAAGTAAGTATACTAATAAAGGGTTTAGGAGTTAAAAAAGAAATATTAAAAGCTAGTAAATAAAATAAAAGACTTATAAGTTAAAGGTCTTACTGTAATGTTTAAAGATAAAGTAATAAAAATTAGGTTATAACTTTATAACAGAGTTTACTTTACTAGTTAACTTAAGTATTAACTTATTAAAAAAGGCCACTTTATAGAAGAATAAGCTGGGTTATTATTATTTAAGTTTTAAAAAAAGGTTTAAGAGAAATAATATATATAAAGGTAAGTGGAAGAAGAGAAAGAATAAAGCGCCACTTCCCCTGTTCTATACTTTATAATTATAGCACCCACAGTTAATATTAACCACCCTAGTTACAGAGATATATTATAAATTAATTACATATATAATAACTACACTTTTAACCGGTATTATAAACTTAAAGCCCTTTATAACCATTTCCCCAGCGTGTAAAAACAGGATTACACTATTATAAGAGTAAAGTTAAAACTAACCTATTACTAAGTTTCCTACTCCCTAATAAGAGAATCTAATAATAAGCAGAAGGTCACTGTGGTTAACCAGGCTCCCACCATATACTGGTAAAAAGGGGTACTTAATAACTGCTTAGTTATAACATACTTATTACATCTTAACGGAAAAGTTAAAGAATAGTAAAAACAGGAAGATTACTAACAGATTTAAAAGTAAAAAGACATTACTGTAATCTAAGCCTGTAAAGCGTACTATTAACTTATTAAGGACTTTAAAAACATTATACTATTTAAAGTCAATTAGACATTAAGGTGTAAAAACCTGAAAAAGGTTAATTACTAGGTTTATTAAAGTTACCTGTTTTTCCAGAAGGAATTAGGAAAAGGCTACAGGCCCTTTAAAAGGGCCAGAAACTAATAATTCGCTAATTAGCAAAAACCTTAAAAAGAAGGAGAGGTATTTAAAGGTTAGGCCAGATAAGACCTTAAGGATAAGTAATTACTATAATTTAAATGTTAAAGGAGTATAAGTATTATTCCGTTAGGGTTAATATAACAGACGGAAAAAGGAGGCTGTTTAGGGTAAAAGTAGTAATTAATAATAAAAGTACTTTTAACTTAATACACCCCTTATTAGTTAATTAAAAGAAACTCCTTAATAAAGAGTATAAAAAGGCCATTCCTATATAAAATAGAGAAGGAGGCCTATATTAATATAATAACGGTAAAGTCACCTATTACTCACCACTTTTAATTAAAATAAACAGGGATAAATAATAAATAGACTTTAACGTTACATTAATTATAAGTTATAACATAATCTTAAGTCTACCCTAGTTAGAAAAGTATAACCCTATAATTAATTAAAGGAGTAGCCACCTTACCTTTAATAAGTCCCTTAATAATGATCACTGTTTAAAGAAAGTTAAAAAGGCACTAAACCGTTTTAAAGATATATAAAGCACTTAAAAGCATATTAAACCCTTAAAACTAAATATAGTTTAGGTTAGGTTTACTAAGACAGTTAAAGGATTAGAAGGTTTATTACATTACTTAAATAACAATTTAAAAGGTAGAAAGAAGTAAGAAGCTAATTTATAAATAAGTAAAAAAGTTAACTTATTTAAGATACCTACTAAATATAAGAAGTTTACCCTGTTTTAAAAAAAGATACTGTAATTACCAGACTATAGATTATAGGATTATAAAATTAAACTAAAGCTAGGAGTGAAGCTTTACAGCTTTTAACCCTATTATTTAAACCCTTAATAAACTAAAACCCTATAGGAGTATATTAATAAGAACTTAAAAAACAGGTTTATTATAAAGTCCCAGTCCCTAATAAGGTACCTAATACTATTTATCCTAAAAAAGGGAGATAGTAAACTATATATAGTTATTAATTACTAAACGTTAAATGAAAATATAATTAAAAACTATTACCCATTACCACTTATTACAGAAATATAAGAACGGATTATTAAGGTAAATTAATTCTCTAATCTTAACTTTCTTATAAGATTTAACTACATTAAAGTAAAGGAAAAGGATAAATATAAAACGGCCTTTTAAACTTATAACAGGTATTATTAATATTATATTATACTAATAGGATTAATAAACGCCCCTATAACCTTCTAAGGCCTTATTAACAGTATTCTCTACCCCTTCCTTAATAAGTTTATCTTTATATATTTAAATAACGTTTTAATCTATTTTAAAACTTTAAAAGAACATTGAAAATACATACGACAGGTTTTAACAGCTTTTAAAAAAACGAAACTAACAGTAAACCTAAAGAAGAGCCATTTCTACGTTTAAGAACTAAACTATTTAAGGTTTAAAGTAACCTTTAAAAAGCTTAAAATGTAATTAGAGAAAATAGAAACAGTTAAGGATTAACTTACTTTAAAAAATTAAAAAGAGTTATAAACTTTTATTAACTTTATAAACTTTTATTACTGTTTTATTAGGTATTTTATAAAAATTGTAAGATTACTTTATAAACTTATAGGTAAAGGAAAGCCGTTTAAGTGGATTAAAAGATAGTAAAAGGTGTTTAAAGACCTTAAATACACCTTTATTATAACATTAATCTTAACCCTCCCTGATTTCTTAAAGCCTTTCTAAGTTAAGACAGACTCCTTAAAGTTTATAATTAGTAAAGAACTTAGTTAAATCCAGGATAATAAGAAATACTATTTAATTACCTTTCTATTAAAAGAAATCTATAACTTAGCCTTATAATACCTAATTTATAATAAGGAACTAATAGCGATTATTTAATACTTTACTAAGTAAGCATTATATTTAAACGGTATAAAGGAATTAATTTAAATCTTTTTAAACTATAATAACCTTTAATACTTCCCAATAAAGGAACTTAATCTATAGTAAGTACAGTAAGTAGAGTTAATAACCCCGTTCCACTTTTAGATTTACCATATTAAAGGAAAAGATAATAAGTAAGCTAATACTTTTAATTAAAGGTAGGATTATAAGGATACTAATTTAATCCTAATCCCTATCACTATATTTAATAAAGTAAAGAACAGTACTTTAAAACACACATTATAAGTGTCAGATAATTAAATATTAAAATAGATTATTAACATTTATATAAACTTATAAATAAAGTATAATATCTATTAGTAATAACAGGACTTTTAAGTAAAAAGGTTAATAGAAGGAACTTATAAGTATAAATACCCTTTAGGAGACTTCTTAAGGCATATATAGGATTATAAGAAGGAGTGCCTAATACACTTAAATTATAATAAAACTAGTTATCAGCTAGAACAGTTATTAGAAGGTGTAAACGGTATGCTTAAACTAGGAGTAAGGCTTTAATATTAAGAGAAACTGTATATTTATAACTTAGATAAACAGAAAGAGTACGTTTAACAAATTTATAAATCTTAACTTAAAGGATATATAGGCTGAGTTAAAACCTTTACATAAGCTTAGTAAACGTACGCCTTCTTAGGAATAAAGAAACTGGTTAAGGAAGTGGTTAATAACTGTAATATCTGCCACTAAAAGTAGAATTAACGTTATAAGCCTTATAGGCTTTTTAAACCACTCTCTGTATTATAAATATTATAAAGTTCCATCTTATTTAACTTCGTTATTAAAATCCTAAAATTTAAAAACCCTGTTATAGGAGTTATTTATAACTAAATCCTTATAATAGTTAACAAATTAACGAAATAGGCTTATTTTTTACTAACCTTAAAGGATATAATAGTGGAGTAACTTACTTATATTTTTAAAAAAGAAGTAATTTTACAACACCTTTAACTAGATAATATTATTATAGATTAAGATAAGCTAATTATATTAAAGTTTTAATAAGGATTAATATAAAGAATAAGTGTGAAAAGTAAGCTTTTAATAACGTTCCACTTATAAATAAATAATTAAATAGAGTAAGTTAATTAAATATTTATAACGTATCTTTAAACCTATATTAACTTTAAATAAGATAATTAATTTAAACTGTTATTAATAGCATAGATAACTTATAATATAATATTAATTAAGTTAATAAGTGTGTCATTATTCTTTACTAACTATAGTAAGGAGCTTAAGCTTTATTAAGGCCTGCTTACAGGTGCTTTTTAAGCTGTAATTTACATAAACTGGATATAGGAACTGTATAATTACTTATAAGCTGAATTTAAGTTTACACGTAAATAAATGAAAAAGTTTATTAATAAACATTAAACTAAGTAACTAGTGTTTAAAAAAGGACTTTATTATAATAGTAAATAAGTTAAGGGATTAACTTTTTAAAAGGGGGATTATATTTACCTTTTTTTATAAAACCTACATTTAAAACGACTTAATAAGAAGCTTAACTTTAAAAGGTATAGACTGTTTTAAATTAAGAAAAAGGTTACCACCTTTAATTATAAATTAGACTTACTTGTTAATATAAAAGTGTAGATTAAGGTTTTTCACATCTTACTTTTAAAACCTGCCTTAAAGGGAGTTCCCCTGGAAAAAAAGGTTAAGGTTAATATTAATAAGGATAAATATAATATTAAGAAAGTTATAAATTTATAAAATGGAAAGAACATATTTAAATATCTTATTAAATAGTTAGATTACAGCTTTAAAAGTAACTTATAAAAGTTAATTAAAAACCTTAAATACTTAAACCTAATTATAAAGTTCCATTAAAAGAATTTAAACTAATTAAAACCATTTATAAAGAATGTAAAGTGAAGGTTAAACTAATTAATATAACCTTAAGGAGGTAAATTAACCAGTTTACTTAAGAAATAGAAAAATAAGATAAAATCTGACATTTAAATTATTAAATTAAAGAGTAAAATTACTATAAGACTTAAAGTTTAAAAAATGGTAGGAAACTCCTTAATAGATATAAAAGGACATTTATTAAAAGCCTTAACTAGGGTTATAAGGACCTTAAACTTAATAAGGAGGCCGGACCTCTAGAACTCCTAATAAGCCTTACATGAAAAACGGTTAGTAAAAAAAAAATAATAAAAAGTCCTTATAAAATATAAACTTATAACCTTTTATTAGAAAAAGGAAGTTATAAACTAAGTTATAAAGCGACCGCTTACTATAGAGACCTTATTAAGAAGTTCCCCTAGTTAAAAGACTTTACGTCTTTAAAAGGGGCGTCTAACCTAACCTCCTTACTCTCTTAGAACTTTAATAACTCCGCTTCGTAACTAAACACCTTTATAACCCGGTCCTTAAGGCGGGACCGTTACTTATAAAGATGCATTAAATGTGCTAACGCCTTTTAAAGCTTAATAGTGGCTTTATAAAGCTGTTAAGCTGTAAACTTAACTTATAAGTTAAAGTCCTGTTTTTTAATAAGAAGAGCCTTTAACTTCACTTTATTAACATTAAAAGCGTTACACTGGGAAGGCCAGTGCCTTTTTAAATAATAGTTATAACTGTTAAACTAGTTTAAAACCTAATAGATAAGTAAAGGGACAGTAGACTTATAAAAAGAATAAGGGGATATTTCACTACTAAACGTATATATATAAGCTGTAAGGTTTAAGTAGCGGTTAATACTTTTACCTTATTCCCGTTTTAAGACCTGGGAGCCAGACACTTATTATATAGTGAAATGGTAAAAGGAAGAACTTACCTTTTAAGTTCTTTATAAGAAAAGAACGTTAAAAAGGGGGAATTGTGTAATAACCTTACAGGTTATCACTTAGGTTAGGGTGGCCTGATAAATCCCCTGTAAAAGGAACAGTGTGGGAAGACGGTGTATACCGTCCAGGTACACTAGGCCAGGGGTGTAAAGACTTAAAACCCTTATAATTAATAAGGTACTGCTTGCAGCATATTAAGTGCTTATATCGTAAATAGGAGAAACCTTATAGGCAGAACGCTTACGTAATGTAAAGTGCTTATATAATAAGCATTTACGGCACTATAAGTAAGGTATAAAGTACCCCCTAGTTAGTTAATATAAATAGTTATAGTTATGCCTATAACCACTGTAAGGGACTCTAATTCCTCACACTAGTATTTAATTATTTATTTATATCCTACTGTTCAGACTCCCCTCTGTGTATTATAATAATAACGACCTACAGTGACATTAAACCCCCCGTCTAGGAATTGCTAGCTTAACAAGCCGTCTTTAGAACGCCCCTCACCTGTTAGCGTCCTGCCATACGTTCTGTCTTAACCTATGCCAGTCCTCTTAAGGCCTGTGTTAGGTGCAGGTTGTAATAGTTAACCTTAATAAGGAAAACCTTAACGTGTATAATAAGCGAGTCGTGGGAACAAGCGAGTTGTGGGAACAAGCAAGTCACGCACTCTAACGAGATTTAGTGGCCTGCCAGTAAAAATAAGCCAGTAAATTATTAGTGGCATTATTAATTTCTTATCAACTTTCCAGTGTGTGAGCCACTAAATCTTATTAGAGTGCGCGACTCGCTTGTCCCCACGACTCGCTTATCATACACGTTATTATAAATCGAAACACAAGAAAAGCTTATATAAAATAAAGTTATATATAAGTTTTATACTCTATATTTTAGCCCGAACACCCTCGGCTTATTTAAACCTTATTACAGTTAACACCCCTGTTTCTGCAAGGATTCCAGACCGGCAAACCGCTTGCATTTTGTGGATGGCTTACAGAAAAGGTTGGATAGCTTTCCAGCACTGGGTAGTCGTTGCCGACCTCCCTGGGTCAGTCCGGAAGCCCCACTGAGCCATTCAATCGGTAATAGCGACGGGCGGTGTGTACAAAGGGCAGGGACGTAATCAACGCAAGCTGATGACTTGCGCTTACTAGGGATTCCTCGTTAAAGAGCAATAATTGCAATGCTCTATTCCCAGCACGACAGAGTTTAACAAGATTACCCGGGCCTTCCGGCCAAGGGAGTACTCGCTGGCTCTGTGTAGAGGGCTCACTTTTCTTAATATTCCAACAATTGGTTCCAGGCTTAAAACCACTATAATCACACCAAACGCAGTAAAAATACAGGCTGTTTCCGGGGCCAACCACTTATTCAGAGTCTTCTGCTCACGTGAATCTACTATTGCTGCTTCTAACTTTTACTTAATTCGTTACAGGTGTGTTATCAGTCAGTAACAATTAATTTTAATCTGAATGATTGATCTGAACGATGGAAAAAGACTGGTTTGAACTGGGCTTTTAAGGGCGAGAAAATAAGAAATAATTGCCATTATTTAGCTGGTTTGGGAGCTGGTTTGCCTCTGAAACCACTGAAAAATACAGGGCATTCCACTGCTAAAACGGTCCAGAATCGCTGAAATGGCCCCCTCTTTGCGCAAGAATCTAGCCCTTAATTGCGGTTTGCGGACTTGCGTTTTCCGATAGTAATTGTTAATTTTTAGCCCCAGCTGCCTTATAGGCAACTGCTTACAGCAGTTGCCCTCCACTGCTGCGTACCCTGCAGCCACGACTCGCACTGCGGAGTCGAACCTTCTAGAAGGCTCTGGAATTCTTCTAGAGCCTCCCACAGCCTATAATAGGCCTTGAACTCTCCTGCATGTAGTCTTCTTCAAGCAAGCAACTCTACTCTTTTCCAGTTATTATACAAGGCACTGCCTTCTGGATCCTCTTGTTTCCAGCGCTAATATTCGCTGTAACACCCTTATTTATAGTGGCACTGCCCTGTAATTCAGGCCTTCGTTTGCTTCCTACAGTGCCGTAGGCACTATAGTACGGCTTGGACCAGTACGCACTTCTTCCTCTGAGCCACAGCCGCTGTACTACAGCTCTGTGGGTTCCTGAAGTTTAACAGTAATTAATTCGAACCGGAATGTGGCTTGCGTTTTGTGGGTAATTTGCAGAAAGAGGGGGTTGCGGAAACAGGAGTGTTGACTACAGGGCCTAGGTTTAGCTATATTAAACCTTAAATTAAGGTTTACACAACTTCTGACCCTCAGGACTTCCTGTCTAGAAATTCCAGAAATGGAATAATTATATCTATAGGGTACCCAGTTGCAGCTGCAGGGTACGCAGTATAGTTATAGCTAATTGCTTATTAATGCTTTATAAGCTGTAGCTCAGTTTATGCTTAGTTTATAGGCTTATTTAGCCATATTAATAATTATAGCTTATAATTACACTATTTTTATAACTAGAAGCCTTAAGTGTATTAGTTTATATTTAAAACTGTCATATAAGTGGGACTGATAGCTAGTCTTAAGGGGAAGTGTAACTTTAAGCGCCTGTAAAAGCTAACCTTATTATTCTTTTAAGGCTTTATAATATTACTATAGCTGTTTTATATGTAATAATATGTTCTCTAGCGTATATTACTGTTAAAAAGAAGCTATTCCACATGGGTCTTTAAACTATACTTCCTTTAATTTATCATCTGATAATTTCACTACAAAAAATTCTCATTTAAAGCCTAGTGACATTCTAGTCCTCTAATTAAATGAAGATAACCTAATCTATAGTTACGTTTCTATTATTATTCTATGCTAAGCTCTGTTTTATACTAAGCACTATTACTAATTAGGTCTTATTCCATACTAGGTATGTATCTGTTTTTCTACGTTAATTACATTTATGTCCCTCTGATCAGAGGACCAGTAGTCTGGGAGTCGGCCTTCCAAGCCGACTGCGACTCTCTGTAGTTGTGGCTCTTCTGGTAGTTTCTTCACTGTTACGTCACTATACCAGTTCAATATACAGATGTCCACTTCAAAAGTTTTGACCAACACGCTAGTCTGTTTTTAGGCTTGCCTAGTCTTAATATCATACTGATCGGCGTTTTAGGGGAGGAGGCCTATATTCAGGGGATGCAATCGGTGGGGCATTAGCATAAGGTTTTGCCTATCCTGGATTTTCAGTGGCTGAAGCTCAGCAGCAAATTCATCTGGCTAAAAAGACTAATTACAGTCCCAATAAAGTATAGCGCCTTATTTGGCCTGGTCAAAACTTTTGAAGTGGACATCCGTATACCGTTAGCACCTCAATTACATATTCTGCCTAATTGCTTTTATTAAGTATGTGCGCAAGACATGGTGCAACTATAGTGATTTTGTACAGCTCCTTAAGGGTATGTATAAACGGCGGTTAGCTTAGGATGACAATAGATACTTATGTCTTATGCCGGTAACTGTAGCGGTTAGAGATAAGATTGTGCTAGCTAAAGGTAGCAGGGTCTTGCTTGTCTTGCGAAAATGACAAGGAGAAGATGCTCTTAATAGGTATTGGAACGCCAGTCCGGTCAAAACAACGCTCACAGAGTGTCCCAGCTTAACCATGCGGTGACTCTGGCTCCCCCCTCACGATAAAACACGCCAGGAAAGATGATACCTGATGTGGAGCAGCCAGAGACCAAGATAAGATTTTCGCCAATATCCATTCAAAATCTGGTACTCAGAGATCGTGGCACTTCCCTTCCTCACACCCCATTATCACATCCCATCTCCAGTTAACATATCCTTATGCTCTGGAAAAGATGCACAAATTGAAAATTGGAAGACGAGTGTAGTTCCATTCTCTCATAGCTAATTTGCCTCTAGGCACAATAACGAGAGATTCAGGATCCAGGACTAAAGGTATTTCTTCCATTCTCCCGGAAGTGGTGGTGTGAGCCGAAGGCGATGGAATTGTTAGATTCTGATAGTGGCTACTAGTACGAACAAATACACGTCATCCGTAGGTGGCTCCCTGGGTCTTGTTGAAATTGGCAGTTACTTTGGGGTTTTATATTATACGTTGCCAGCGTAAACACTCTGCCTTGATCGGGGGGGGGGGGGGGGGGTTTTTTAAAAGAAATCTGTTAAAAA
>Ga0247758_1000985_pt1 | contig 23742 bp, 19 predicted proteins | sample UWRJL156409C4_FD_180950 | JGI IMG/M metagenome (GOLD analysis project Ga0247758, IMG submission 180950) | Plant litter microbial communities from Arlington Agricultural Research Station in Wisconsin, United States - UWRJ-L156-409C-4 | ecosystem: Environmental > Terrestrial > Plant litter >... | reverse complement strand
CAGGATTTTGAATGGGTCATCCGACGCACGCAGACGGCGGTAGAGCTCAAACGCTTCATTTTCGGGCTTGCTGTTGAGATAAGTGAATAGATCCCTCAGGTCATGATTCTCACGTTCCAAGGCCTCGAAGTTCTGGCGCAAATCAGACAACCGGGAAACGGCTCCCTCTTTGACGGGGTACTCGCAGTTCCTGTCCTTGCGCCGAACACAGGCGGTGCAGATTGGGCGGACACCATCGCACTAGTGAGAGGGCAGTGTCAGCAATGAGCGACTGACTTCTCGCACAGCTTGGGGGATTGTGTCACCTTTGTCTTCTTCTTCTGGCACATAAAGCAGGCAAACTTGTTGAGGAGCCGGCGCTTCGAGTGGCCGATGAGGGCCCGCTGCGGCAGCGGGGCAGCAGGCGTCGAAAAGCGGGTGGCGTCCCGAGCCCGCGACGCCTCGCCCTCCTGGGCGCCGGGATGCGCGAGCCCCTCGATCAGCGGCGGCGGCGACGGCGTGTTTGGCGCAGGTAGCAGCGACGTGCGGGGAGTCTGGCTGGACATCGCGACACCGTGCCCGTCTCTGTGTCCGCGAGTGACGGGTGCGGGAGCGTCGAGGAATTGGCACGTTGAGCGGACGGGCCGAAGCGCTTTTTCTCTTAGCCCATGACTGCTGCGGTTCGCAGGTATCAGCGAGCATTCTGTTTTGGGCACCCTTGTCGTGAAGCGGGGCATGGTGCTGCCAGCTCAGCAAACCCGAAAGCCAAGCTGCGCTCCCCCCGTGCCGTCCTGCTGCATCCGTCTGCAGGCGGGAGCCAACTCCGGCCCTTTTGTTTCGCGTCCCGTTTCTCCCTGCGCGTGTGATCCGCCACGTCGCTCTCGATGTTTCCGTCGCTGCGATCTGTCCCTATATTTGTCACCGTCTCCGTTTTGGCGATCCCAGCTGGACCACAGCTGGGTGGACACGCTCGCCGGACATCGCCCACGTCCAGCGGCACCAGTCTGAGCATAATAGGCGAGTTTCCATGCTGAGGGCTGGCTCCATGAGGGCTGAAGTGCTGGCAACCGATGAGACCTTTGGCAGAATGCGCACGGACGTTGGAGTTTTGGCAGGCAGCCTCAACTTTGGGCGAGAGGGGGGGGCGGGGGCCACCGGACACACTTCCGGCGCTCATCCGCCGCCGATTCGTCGCCCGTTTGTGCATTTCATCCGTGCCGATACCGGGTAAGTCTCGGCCAGCAAGTCGCTGACAACTTTTTTATCGTGATCGCTTCATCGGTGGGTTCTTTTCTGGATCTCGTTTTCCGCCGAGCCTGTTTTGGAGTCGTAGGGAATGACAGTGCGCGCCCTTCGTGTTGACATCGTGAATGGGACCTCGGACTTGATCCCGAAATTGGTTTAATTGGCTCCACGTCGCCGCGTTCCTCGGCGATTCTTTCGTCAACAGCACGCATCGCACAACAACGCACTCAGACCCCCACCCATTCCAGACTTGGACAATCCGTTGTCTTTGCTTTCCCATCCAGGCCATGTATCCAGGCCTCACGTCCCGCTTGGCGACCGCCAAAGACGCGGCCCCGCTTGTGTATCTGATCAACTCGTCCTTCCGCAACGACTCCACTACCGAAGTCTTCGCGAAAATGGACAATGCCGGCTTCGAGCTGGTCGATCTCGCCGAAATCGACGCCAGGATCAAGGATTCCCAACCCAATTACGCAATGATAGTCGCGGAGAGCCCAGATGGCTCTCTGGTTGGGCACTGCTACGTGCGCAAGCTCGATTCCGAGAGCCCCTTGATGGGTCGACTTGCTGTTGATGTCGGCTGGCAGAACCGCGGGATTGGGGGCCAGGTAGTTGCATATGCACAGAGCTTTGTCCGACGGGAATGGGCACTGCGGAAGCTGGCGTTCAGCGTCTTGTGCACGCGCGCTGGGATGATTGCATGGTATACGCGCCGTGGTTACCAACTGACCGGAAAAACGGAGCCATTTCCATACCAACATGTTGAGAGTTTTCTGAAGCCTAATTTTGTATTTCGTCTACATGGACAAGGAGCTGGGCGCCGAATCTGATGCAGCAAGTATGCAACAGTTTCCGCGTGATGGAAGATAAGATTGCAGCCCGGATACTGTCCAACCCAGGTTATGAGTTGCGAGCCGTTGAAGGCCATACCAGAGGTCCTGTTGCAAGATCTTCCCAGCCAGGAAGAGCGCCACCTGCGGTCGCTAGCCGGCGGCCCGGATCGGGACATCCCTTTCGAGCCGAACCCCTCTCTTCTTGTATATGTCGCACAGTGGGAATGTCTCCTCCACTGTGCAGTTTCATCATCAACACCTCACTTGGCTCGGAATTTTGCCCTATTTTCTTGCTGCCTGGAAATGAGCACTCTTGGCCCAGCGGCCACGATTGGTTTCGAACATAGGTGCGGGTATGGCGCGAGAACATGGAGGAAACGTTTTTTTGCGGGCTGTGGCTGAAACTAGATCATCGCGTGAGCAAGCTCGGCAGCCGTTGTGCAAAGTTGCATGACCACCCTTGAAAGGTGGACCGTTCCGAATGGTGTTCATCTACCTATCAGAATTGATGCGGAGGTACTTCAGAGCCGACAAATTTTCCTACTACTGTTGGATTCAGACCCGGCTAGCCCCTAGAACTAGAGTATATAGTCCGTACCACACGCGATCGATACCAAGCCCCCCGCAATGTTGAATCACTTGCTTACTCGCTATGCATCATTCCCACGTTTCCGGGCGAGCTGCTGAAAGCTGCGAGAGACAAATCCAACTGACTAGCTCGCGTACAGCTTGCAGCGGAAACATATCGTCCACCACGGCTAGACCCCGCTGTGTTGCAAAGCATGAGTGTTGAACCAAGAAGGAATGTGTGCATATCAAAATGAGGGGGAAACGAAGCCACTTTGAAGTAGTCTCTTCATGATCTCTATTCTCTACCCGACTTGTGTGGCTGATAGTTCAAGGTGGCTGGCATTTACTGGTGTTGAGGTGAATGATATTTTTCCAAAGCCTGAGACTTCTGTCCCCATGTCAGGCCATAGCAATACGCTTGCTGCACATACCGAAAACCCCCGACTCCAACAGGAGTGTAGCCACTTGAGCTACATACACCTAGCACTCACGCCCTCCAGCACTCGACAACAAAGGTTGGGTCTCCGGGCTTAGCATGATATCGCATGTTCAATCCTGCTTGAGTCGTAATCTCACGCATCGACTTCTCGTTGCGAAGCTTCCCGCCAATGGAAAGCATGACGAGATCCACAACACGGTTTGGTGGGATAGGCGGGCTTAACAGCTGCTCCTCCATGATGATAATCCTGGCCTTCGGTTTGCCAACCGGGAGTGCGTCGGCGAGCTGGCGCAAAATGCCCGTAGCCATTGCATCCGGGTAGTCGAGCAAAATCCGGCGGAGAAAGTAAAGGGATGCGCCCTTGATAGGCTGTTCCGTGTGGAAATCATGATCCATCATGACAACGTCCTTCAAAAGCGCGCCTCCGATAGCAGCTGCTTCTTCGATCACCTCCTTTCTGTCCTGTAGTACGCATTGCTCAGCCGAGACGTCTGGCACTGCCTTGATAAGATCCTTAAGCAGCTGACCAAGCCCGCCGCCGACGTCCACAACCAGCAATTCGCTTCTGCCCCGAGCCTTGGTCTCCTCTCCAACCCAGCTGAAATCGTACAGCGCATCGGGGCCTACAAGCTTCATATCCCCTCCGACGATCTGCCGTGACTTCATGCTCCGCGCGAATTTGGCTGCATAATCGGGGTACAGAGCCTTCACCTCCCAAGGCGGCAGCTCGGGATGGCCCCAGGCGAAGCTGAATGGCGTATGTGTGACCGATGGCGGTTCCCGTCGCCCATACTTCTCGAAGTACTCAGGCCACCGGGCGTAGCACTTGAGGCCGTTACCGATGGCGACCGCAGTAAGATCGCTGACCGGGTGCGACGTCATGTAGAGCGGGGAGACCCGAGAATGGCGGACATGGCCCGGTTGCTCTCCCGGGAGGAGTTTGCCAGTTGCGACGAGGAAATTAACAAGACGCGCTTCAGCAACAGTGTCAGCACTCTTCAAGCCTCAAGAGACAACGAGCCCCAAAACAAGGGGAATCGCACCAACGAGGCTCTCCTGCGCGTTGAGCGCCGTTGCTAGGTCAGAAATCGCGATACTTCCCTCGAGCGGGATGTGATCGAAGGCCTTCCAATCGAGGAGGAGGTTCCATGCTGCGACGTCGGCCATCATAACCCAGTCCGCCTTCACCAAATCTATTGCGGGCGCTGCTTCGGATGCGATCTTCTTAGCAGACATGGAAATAGCTCTGCGCAACTGCTCGTCGTCGCCGTTGCCCGCCTGCAACTTCTTTGCGTTCTCGAGCAGCGCCTCCGCGGCGCGGACGATGTCGAAGGTTGAGTTTGGTGCTGACATTTTAAGATAGGTAAGCGCAGTATTGTAGGTGATTCGGGATAATGAGGAAGAGTGAGTGAGAAAGAGATCAATGCTGGTGTAGATGGATTCTTCGGCCGTTGGTCTCAGTGCGTCACTCGAGCCGATGCCTTGCTTCTTTTTCGCGGACGCGCTGTGGGGAAGAGCGACGGCAGCGCGGGACCGAAGGGCCTAGCTTTTCTGCTTCCCGCACAAATCCCGAATTTGTAGTGACTTATCGAGGATAAGAGCGGCTGATGTGCTTGAGTGGAAGAGATGGGGTCCCAAAAAAATTGTGCGGGGTTGCTGGTGAGGGGGACTGCGCCTAGAACCTGACATAACATCGAGCCAGAGTTAAATAAAGCCACTGATCCCTTAATTTCCTGGACCAACTAAGTACTCGGCGGCCTTTTTATACCACTGTGTTCCGGTTGAAAGGGGTTTGAGTACATAAGATACCCAAGACCAATGGTCTTGTTTTGGTTGTTGTTTCTTCCTTGGTCCTCAGGTTCGATTCATGTTGTTGGGCCACTTTTTGGCATCCGCAGTCAACCGCGATAGTCCGTATCTCTTCTCGGGTGTCAAGGGAAAACGTTTCTTGATTGGAAGTGAGACGTCATTGCAGAATATTGCCAGAGCGAGAGTCATTCTTTCGCAGGTATCTCGAGTTACTGGCAAAAAGAAATTACAACCTGTTATGTGTCGTTCGAGCTTTAGACACTGAGCCGAAGTCCTGTTTTGTGAGATGTGAAAATAAGTCGATTCATTAAAACAGTCCAGTGTCAAAAGCCTGATCAGTGAACAGACGGCCAGTTGTGATGCTGAAATAGTTGCTTCGAGCCACATTAGTATAATTCCATGACCCTTACGTCTTCACCGTTTCCTCCAGATGCAAAGGTATCTGTGTGCTGATTCCTACGCTCAAGTGCAGTGCAAAAAAATTTCTCATGTAAGCTCCTTGGCACTGCTTCTCGGGGCTTTGTTCGGGGCTGGACGCAAACGGTTGATTCGTTCTTTTTTCAGGGGGGCCGGAACAAACCGCAAGGGGTTCTGAGACAATGTCAGCGCCTATTGCTTGGCCATCCTACCTTATCTTATCGCACACCGCAGACAAGCAACCAACCCCTTTACATTATCAGCCACTCGCGATTCCCTCTCCCTGCGCTGGACAATCCTCCGATGCATCCGCGGCCTGCTGGGCTCTCGTCAAAGAGCACTTGTGACGGACGGAGATCTTTGGGCTCCTCGTCACGCCAGCGATCCTGACACCCCTAGTCGATCATCTCCGGCTTTTTCTGCGGATCCCTTGGCATGGAGGGTCTCTTTCCCCTCCCTCCAACCTCCAAGGCAATTGCCCCACAATTGGCCAGCATGTGTAAACACAGCAGCACCTCGGTCCGAAGCGTCGTTTGCTGCCCAACCTGGAAGCAGCAGGCAAACCCATCCGTCAAATGCCATGAGCATCGGTTTCAGTTGACCGATGCGGGCTGCTGAGGGGTGGACGCGGAACATTCTCGAAAACATTTTACAGAATCGTTCATTTGGAGGGTCGCCTCTGGAGGTCTCCAATGGGGGTCGCTTGGCCGCGGTGGTTGGCCAGCATCAGGCGACCGCTCCGCCAATGGAGATATTCAGCAACCCAGGAAGCCGTTGGCCTCTTTTGGTACGCTGGCAGGGGCCATCAGATGGAACAGCTGGTAATCCGTCCTGCCACAGCTTTCTTCCACACCCAGGGCTGCGGGACCTGCAGATCCCTCGCAAATCCCATCGCTTGGCTAGCGTGCTTCAGACAGGCTTCGACATCAGCTACAGCTTCCAAAACCCGACCTCCCCACGCCACAGACATCCACAAACATCCCCTGCATCCCTAGCAGCCCCCATAGCAGCCGCACGAGCACTCGCAACGCATGGCATTTGGCTGCACTACGCCTCGTAAGCGCCGAATCAGGCGTCTCGCTGTGGAGAGGCTTGCATCGTCCCACCGCAAGGCCAACCGACCAAAACCCCTATAAGTTGGGCGCCCACCCGAATCTCTGTTCGATTTTGGTATCGCAGTACAGGCTCGACGTTCACTCACGTTCTCCATCTTTTTGTTTCTTTTTGGCTCTGGTCGCCACCCCTCTGTCACATTCTTTTCCAGTTTCGTCTTGAAGACTCTCACTCGAAGCTAACGGCAAGTCCCGCTTCCATCATCACCAAGAGACCAACCGACCAACCACCGTCATTCCAACAATCCATCATTCGCACAACATGCATCTCACCGCCGCTGTCCTTGCTTTGGCCTTTGCCACCAGCGTCTCAGCGCATGCTCAACTGTTCGGCATCGAAGTTAATGGAAAAAGTGCCGGCGATGGCCGCAACGTGTATATCCGTTCGCCCCCCAACAACAGCCCCGTGAAGGATGTCAAGAGCCCCGATATCGTCTGCAACGTCAATGGTGGCAAAGCTGTCGGTTCATTTGCTACGGCTGCCGCTGGCGCCAAGATCACCTTTGAGTGGTTTCACGAGAACCGCGGCGATGACATCGTCGATCCCTCTCACAAGGGCCCCATCATGACATACATTGCCCCATTTACTTCCGGGAACGGAGTTGGCCCCATCTGGACCAAGATTGACGAGTCTGGCTTTGCCGGCGGACAATGGGCTGTCGAGAAGCTCATTGCCAACAAGGGCAAGATCGACGTTACTCTGCCTGACCTGGTCGCAGGCAAATACCTGCTTCGCCAGGAGATGATTGCCCTGCAGGAGTCTGACACAAACTTCAACGTCAACCCAGTTCGCGGCGCCCAGTTCTACCCCAGCTGCATTCAGCTTGAGGTGACAGGCTCCGGCACAGTGGTCCCCAACCAGAACTTCGACCTCAACTCGTATTCTGCCACGGACCCCGGCATCCTCTTCGACCTCTTTGCACCATTCACCAGCTACAAGATCCCCGGACCTGCTGTCTTTTCTGCTGGGGGTTCGTCGGGCGGCTCCCCCGCTCCTGGACCGGCTCCTACACCAGCACCAGCACCTGCTCCGGTTCCAGTCCCTGCTCCTGCCCCCGTCCCGGCGCCCGCCTCGACGAGCGGCTCTCCTGCAACACCCACTACCCTGGTTACCTCGGTTCGACCTGCCCCAACGGCAGCGCCAAGCCCTTGCGATAAGCCCCGGCCTGGCAGAGGCTGAAAGGCCATGTGGTTCCGACTTTGGTGGCGTGGCGGAGCAAACGGTTGGCGTGTTGACCACGCTCGAGTGTCTTGTCACTCCGGCCCAGGTTGTGCACCCTTGATATTCAGGGGAAAAGGCACATGTACCTCAACTTTACCTTCTTCTGTATTTACTGATATATGTACACATGTACATGAGCCTGTATATAAACCATTCGCTCCTTGACGAGTCAATTCATCGCATCTTGCGCATCTGATCCAATGTAGTGCTACTTGAAAGTCTGTCCTTGACCGCTAATATACAGACATCACCAAAGGCACGGAGATTTCGGGTGAAGCACTGACTAACTTGCTAACCACATGACTTAATAGCTGTACCGCCATCAGGTCTGGTCACATTACCTTTGCAGCCTCAAATTGAAACTTGCCCGGTCTGCCGCTCGCCCAAGACGACGGCTGAGGACCTACAGCCAGCGATGTGAGTGAAGGGGAGAATGTCGGCACTAGAGATACTACTTTGACCGTTCTGGCAGTTGATTCAGAGTATGTATTAATGTTTGCTTCGGAAAGGTGCCTTTCGACGTGTCAAATTACCTCAAAAGTAGGTATTATGCTGTATCCCAGGTCCGGCCTTGCAGATCTTCCGTTCTATGACCTTTGTCTGCTCCGGCCTCGAGAAGGACCTAGGCCGTACCCCAGTGGCCGTACCCAGAGGCTTTACTTAGCGGGGTCTGCTCTTCGCTGTCCTTTGTATTGACAGTGGCACCCTTCTCAAGAAGCGGCATCTTGAACACAGTCTGGTTGGTGGCCGTGCCCAGCGGCTATGCTCAGCGCAGACTGCCCATCATCATAGACGGTGTTGACATCGGAACCTTTCTCAAGAAGCATTCTGACCAGGGACGGATTTTGCCTTGTCGCAGCGGCGAGCAGCGGCGTCTGCCCACGGCTGTCCTTGACATTTGGATTCAACCCGTGGCTTAACAACGCCTCGGCGGCCTCTGTCTGTCAGGATTTCGAGGTATTATGCAACGGCAAGCCAGGAAACTGAGTGGCGCGATCATGCGGTGTGTTACAGCCAAGTAGTAAATCGATGGTATCTGACGCGGAACCTATCTTGGTGCTAGATTGGGCAATCTATCTTATAGAGCTCGATCACTCTCGCTCTAATTTCTTTTGCACTAATGGCAGCAAGGGCCAAGGGAGTGTAGCCGAAGGCATCCTTCAGTGCGTGTCGTCCACCACTGAGAGTAGCATCTTGACTATTTCCGCATTCCAGTGTGCCGAAGCCAGATAGAGCGCCGTCCAACCTCGCCCAATGCAATGGGCTCTTCCCAGTTCCCAGTGTATGTGGAATTGTTGGATAATGAACGCACATAACGGCCAATGCCTCCACGGGTCCCGGATACCGGTTTCCTTGAATATTTGGGTTTAAAATAGCTGTCGGTAAGATCCAAATCGGCCCAAGGTTTAACAGGTATGTTACCATCTCTGTCAACCCTTTCCTTGAAGCCCCTGTGAGCCAAGTTTGGGAAGAGGTGGGGTCTTTGGCGTCGATTTCCCCCCCGTGCTCCAATAACTGCCTGAAAACACTTGTATGATCATTCTTGACAGCTCGGCGAAAAGGCGAGTCCCCTATGGAGCTCGTGCCGTTGACATCAACCCCAGCATCAAGAAAGACATGGACCATAATTTCTTTGCCAAGCTCAGCTGCCAAGTGAAGGGATTCATGTTCTCATGACCGTAGGGCGGTCGTCATCCTGAAGGGCGAGCCTCAACAAGCTCGTTTGGCTATTCACTAGGCCAGCGGCTTGGGCATGACAATTGGATTCGCTGGTGCTTGGTAACGGGATAGTAGGTGCAGTTGACAATGCTATGAGTGCACCGCGCTATTGCATGAAAAGGCTTCATCCAACTTCGAGGGCGGAAAAATGTGACAATCCATGCTCATCCAGAAGGCTTAAGTAAATGAATTAGTGTGTAGCGCTCGCATGAGCGCATGGTGGACACGACCAGGGAAGGCGAGGGGTGTTGTGTTTGCCAAGCTTCCCAACCTGCAGGCCGATACACTTGACTCAGGCATGCACGGGCCACATTGATGTTTTCCATGCCCCAGTCACACCGCTTTCCTTCCCTGCCTTCTGCCATCCTCCAACAACCAGAGCCGAGATATCGTGATCCATCCCGCCAAGATGCCCGAACCAGAGACCGAGCCGCAGCACGTCGAGGACATCTATCCCAAGCTGATCCCTAAGCAATGCGAGATCTGCAAGAAAACTGAGGCCCTGCTCCGCTGCTCAGCATGCAAAGTCTACTGGTACTGCAGCCGCGACCACCAAGTCGAGGACCGCCCCACCCACAAGAGCACGTGCAAAACTATCAGCACGCACCTCAAGAAGGCCGAAGCCATCAAGGACAAGATGCTCGCCGCTGACGTCAACGCCCTTACCTCCGACCATGTGGGGAACTTCTGGGCGTTCCCGCTGACCCGGACCTACCTCCAGGCCCTGTACGCCTACGCCGAGATGCTGATTCGCTCGTGGCGTATCCAGGGCATTGAAGAATCTCTTGCTATCCACCACGAGATTTTGCGCTTCGATCGGGGGGACCGTCAGGGTGTCAGAAGGGTCATTCCCGCGTTGCTGGTTCGGCTGGGCCGGGACCAGGAGGCGTACGACTTTTGCGCTTGGTATCAGAAGGTTACGCCCAACTTTGACTGGAACGACACAAGACTGCCAATGCTGGATTTGCATGGCGCGGACCCTACGGAATCAGCTGCGCCGTGGACGAAGGAGAACGCCATCCACATGAACCTCGACCATACCGCGACCGTGGCGCTGATCAAGATGCGGCTCATGGGCTCGCTTCAGGACGCGATGCTTTTGAGGGAGAAGCGGCCGGACTTGTCTATCGAAGCCGTGCTCGCCGCTGTGAGCGAGTCGAACGCCGGGGACGTCTTGAGTCGCCATCCGGAGTGGTTGGCCGATGTGGGGACTATCCGGGCGCGGATGGAAGGCCTTGCGGAGGGGCTAGAGGGCCTGTACAACACCATTGGCCGGTACAACAAGCATTATTGGAGGATGGTGCTGTTGCCTGGCAAGAAGGAGCTGAACGAGATGCCCGGGCCGTATACAGCGGGATCATGGGATGAGTCGCAGCTGGCGTTTATGCATACATACTCGGCGTGGGTTGAGTCGCCAATGGCGATTCCGGCGCTGCGGGGTATGGTAGAGGCCGCGCACCGGGAGGCGACAGCATCGAATTGAAAAAACCGAAACCGAAGCTGCATGCGCGAGCCGGGGGGTAGAGGGGTCTCGTAAGATAGAGAATATTTGTCAAATTTTAGACCTACTTAACCTCTCCTCAGCGTAAGATGGATGGATGAATGGCAGTGTTCCCACGATAGCACGTGCTGTCGCGACTTGCAAATTGCGGAGTGGAGAGTTGCATCGGCTCATCTCATCAGCTCGAAAGCCCGCATCCCGATCTATCCGCAGCATCACTCACTTCCGGCTCGGCATCTTAGCTAACCAGCTTGGCTCCAAGTCTCCCCGCTCATCACCCGCAACGAGCACTCGTCAGTAGCCTATCCAGGCATGGCGCGTAATCGCAGGCTAGTCCGGGCCCCTAGCTAGCCTAACGTCGTCAGCCCCGCTAACGCAAATCGGATGCTGGAACGGAGCGGCACCGCCTTGTTTTGCTGATTGGCGAGAAGGAGATTGGGCGGTCGTGGCAGATCCACCAGCTCACAGAAAACCAGGTTCAACCCTTGACGTGGACGTAACTTGGCGCACATCGCATGGGGCCTGAAAAGGTCGCTCCGCCCGCTTCCCCCCGCGGCTCATTTTCTCCCGGTTGTGGCCTGTAGACTTGCGACCGACAACGAAAAGATGCAGCTCTCCGTCGGTGTTTTGCTAGCGCTACTTGCGGCCGCCAGCGCGCGCCGCGTGGTGCCGGTAACGATCCGCAGACAACCCGCCCCCGAGGGCCTCCCGGTGCGCCGCCGCACGCAGCGCGCTAGCTTCCACGAGGACCTCGCAAACAACATGACGGTCGGGGCGTACTTTGCCGAGGTCGAGGTCGGAACGCCAGGCCAGAAAATGACGCTCCACATCGACACGGGCAGCACCGACGTCTGGCTGCTCTCGCAATCGGCCGACCTGTGCACAATGCCGGTGCTGCAGGCGCTGCACGGGAAATGCAAGGACACCTTCAACCGCGCCGCCAGCTCCAGCTACGAAACGGTCAGCACCGGCGACTTCAAAATCCAGTACATGGACGGAACCGGTGCCTCTGGCGACTTTTTTACCGACAATATCAACGTTGGGGGGCTCAATGTTTCCGAGGTGCAGATGGGTCTGGCAAGGAAGGCGACGAGCTCTTGGGGAATGCTGGGCATTGGCTACAACACTAACTCGGTGTCCAAGAAGCTGGCCCCCAGCATCATCGACCAGATGTACGAGCAGAAGCTGATTGGTATCAAGGCGTACAGCCTGTACTTGGTATGTTCCTGCCCGGTCTGCGCGACTTGACCCTCGCTAACCCCCACAGAACGACCTTGAAGCCATCACTGGCACCATCCTATTCGGCGGCATCGACACCGAAAAGTTCACTGGCGTTCTCAAGACGGTCCCCAGCATGCCTGAGGAGGAATTCGGTTACATCACCCACTTCAACGTCTCCCTCACCTCCCTTACCACCACCTCGTCCGACGTCTCTGGTACATCCGAAAACTTCGTCAAGGGCTCCGTCCCCGTGATCCTTGACTCAGGCACAACCTATACATATCTCCCCCGCTCAGTCACAGCCCCGCTTTTCGCCCGGCTCAACGCCGTGGACAAATCCCAAAGCAGCACCTCCGTCGTCTACGTCGACTGCTCCCTTCGCGAGACCGACCCGAACCTCTTCATCGAGTACCAGTTCGGCGGTCCCTCCGGCCCAACCGTCAAAGTCTCCATCGCAGACATCATCTTCGACGATGTCCAGCGTCTAGTCGACTCGGGCTCCCTGAGCCCACCAAAGCTGCCCTTCCCAATGGACAGTATCTGCAGCTTGGGCGTGATGACCAGCTCGTCGGGAGATGTGCACCTGTTGGGGGATACGTTCCTACGGTCGGCATATGTAGTGTACGATTTGTCGAACGATCAGGTAGCGCTGGCGCAGAGCTTTATGAATTCGACGAGGACAAACATCATCGAAATCCCGAGGAATGCGTCGGGCGTGCCGCTTGCTACGGGACAGCCGGAGGTGCTACCTACGGGGGTGCCGGTTGCGAAGAAGAATAATGGCGGCGAGAGGTTGGCCATTGGTATGGGGATGGGGGGGTTCTTGGGGGTAGTTGGGGTGGTTGCCGCGATGGTGATGTGCTAGGAAGGGATTGCTTTCAGGAAATGGGAAAAACACTCTGACCAAGAGACGGGATAGACCGCATTAGACGGAATATAAAAATGATACCCCCAGTTCTCATTCTTTGGTGTACATGACTGAGTCCAACTGGCTATGAGCGAGGCATTGGAGGGAGTCACGACACCACGGGGAGGGCTATCCTTGCGGCGTCTGGACGTAATCAATATTGAGTGGCCGGAACTCAGAACTAGTGGTACCATTAACGCACTGGTCATGCATTTTGGTGACGAATCATGACTGTCATACTTACTTACTCCCTATGTAGGCTTCCCTGTGAAGGTGTGCACAGAGACGTTCTAATACACATGTCTAGAGCAAAAAAACACGGGCCACTAGGTTACGCTGGTTGTCGATGACAGCCTGTGCTCAGAGATACAAACACATGTATTACCATGCATCAGGCAATCTTGGAATGTGTTCAGAGGTTTATCCATTGTCGTGCATGCATAGACTTTGTCCGGAAGTGGGACGACAAGGTGCTAAGTAAGGTAACCACCGCAAGCACCACAGCCTGTCCTCGGGGGGTGATTGGTCAACTGGGTGGGGACTGCGACACGCCGGGATAATCAATATCGAGTCCGTACAGGTACCTGTGTACCGAAACCTGATCTCGGGACGACCCAAGGAACCGGTAGCTAGTCGCAGCGCGATGGTGTTCCAACCGATGAGGACCCTTGATATCGGTGTTCAGGGTCCAGATGCCGGGATCGCGGCTTGGCACAGTGCCAAGGGAGCGAGAGGTCTGCAAGACGGTTATCTCGGATGCGGAGCTCGTACCCTCTACCAATGGTCCCAAAAGCACTGCTGGGGGTTGGGCGAAAAAGGGGGCTTATCAAAACGGAGACACAACCAAGCCACTCGTTCTATCCAGTGGTTGCTGCGCGGAGAGGTTTCCGGAGGGACCACAGTCCTGCCTCCAGTGTTGTTGTCGGCACTGCCTAGGTACATACCTACCTTACCTGACCTATACCTTACCTGCACACTCACTCTTTGTCACCACTGCAGTGCCGTGACCGGACGTGAGATCAAAACTGCGATCAAATTCCCGGCTTGACGGCCCCCCGGCATCCGCGATGGCCATCGCCCGGCCGCCGCAGCCGCACCGGTATCACGCTGCGGGTTGGGCGACGTCTGCGGATTGGCCGAATTCAACCATCATCTGACAGCCGACTGCCAGAGTCAGCCAGAGTCAGCCAACTCCATGTCGGCCCTTTTTGTCTATGCTGTCTGGTCCTTCACTCGAGTCCATATTGGGCTATGAATGCGATGCACACGAGAGACGCGACTGCATACCTAGGGGGAGGGCGAGACGCTATCGTCTATAAAAGAAGCAGAGATTGCCTCCAGCGGAAAAGGGTTTTCTGATCGACAGCAGCTCAAAACTTCCACGAAGAACTCGATATCATCAAGAGGTCCTTGGCTTTTGTTGTGACTGCCTTCAGGTTACTTTATATTTGAATACATCATCCCTCGCTTTTGTCTAGTACCAACCCCGCACAACCGCACCAGCCTCTCTCAGACACGATGCAGTCCATTGGCCATTCCGTTCGCATGGCTGAGGCCCTCCATTAGGGCCTCCACGGGGAAAAGGCCCGCGACGGGGGCAAGCCAGTGTCAGCCCAACAGCGAGCCGAGTCAGCCAAGATCTATAAGCAGGTGAGTTGTACCAACCCTATGGCTTTCGATAGTGCCGGTTGAATCGAGTAGGGTGTAGCGACGTCTGCTCACGATGAGGCTGACTTCCAACCAGACAAGCACCCTTTTCACGCAGACCATTTCGGGTATCGACTCGGCCCTGTCTAGTATTCGCCAGGGTAAGAAGGCAAGCTCTGACAGCGCGACCAAGTCGGCCATACCAGTGCCTGTCAAGATTCCTGTCAAGATTCCTGTCAAGCCTCCTGTAACCATTCCACAGGTCCCGACCATCCCGACCACCCCTTCACCGGTGCAGAATATCCTCAAAACGTTTGGCCATGTGGACAAACAAAAGGCCTTTGCCCCGGTCACGGACACGGTCGAGGGCATGGTGTCATCGATCGAGCCCGTGCTTGATACGTTTGACCAGCTCCTGGTGAGTTGCTCCTGTTTCTTTCTTTCTTCCTCCCGATCTGCCTGTCAAAAAAAAAGCATCAGTGGACTGAGAAAGTGGCCAGATCAAACCGTATCTCTCCCAACACCAAGCTACCCTTGACACCGTCCCAATTATAGGGCTCAAGAACGAGCAGGTCATGTATCTCGCCACGGTGCGGGATCCGGGCCCAAGCTCCGGGATCCGGCTCCAGTGGTGTCAGTTCAGCGCGCTGCCGACTGACCTAGTCCTCCCCGCTCCGGTGGCTAATGGGATGCGCTCCTACTACCCGGGCGTGCATATCTTCCCCTACGGCGGACATTTATTCATCTCCCACGGGCGCGCCGTGTGGCGCAAGGAACACCGTAACCCCGAGGACCCGGAACTTGCCAATGGCGTTAACGACTACTCGAGCATGTACCACTCGGTCTGGGACAAGGTGGGTGACGAGGTGCTGCCCGCGGCGGACCTGCGCAACGTCGTGCCATTTTTCGAGGTGACGGCGGCGGGCCAGACGCTGAATCCCAAGCTGGTGGTGCTACACGAGGACAACCGGACGATCTCCGTTGTCAATGAGAGCACCCTGACCAGTGCATCGACGTGGGCGCCCTTGACGTATAGGAATAACGTGCCGGGCATCAACACGCAATGGGAACACATTGCATACTGGAACGGCAAGGTCGTCGCCACGACCATCGACGGCGACGGCAAAACGTACTCACAGAATCTGCATCTGAACCTAGGCATGCGCAACTACGCCGTGTCTAACAAAGCCGAGATCGAACCGCTGGTGGAACTCACGGCTACCGAGGTCGGCCCTGTGGCGGTGCAGGCCGACGGCACGATGCGCCTCCGCCGCATTGACGAAGACTTGATCGACGGCGACGAGACGGTGGACGCGACCATCCCCACGGCGCCCGAGCACCTCTTTGACAAGGAGCCCGTCGCCTGGGATGTGCTTGCAGGGTCGGACGGCGTCACCAACGTTGGCATCGGGTCGGCGGGTGTGCGGCTGGACCTGGGCATCCTGACACGGGTCCTGCGGCTGCGCTACATCGATTCCCAAACGGCGCTCTACCCTGTCATGGTCCGCTTCCGGGCCTTTGCGCAAACGCATAAATTGCATTTGCAATGCATCAAGACGCTGGCCGAGGGGCTGCCCTCGTCGGGGCCGGGCGCGGATGACGTGACGCTCGCGACGCGCGTCGTTAGCCATGCCAGGCAATGGTCGAACCTGCTCGCGACCAACGTATATGCCTCCAATGAGACGGTGGTCCTCATGGCGCGCCAGCTTGACAGTGTCCAGGAGGATATTGAGCTCCAGCTTTCGGGTCTGCGCGATGAGCTGGATAGGTTCAAAAGCCACGCTGGCGATCAATCAGGACTCGCGTAAGTACCACCGCGTCTGAAAAACATTTCTTTTACGCAACAGAGACGTGGACTGATAGCCGGTGATGTGGGCGCGGCGTAGTGAGCACGTTCCGAAAGGCCTTCATCTCGACCCTCATCCTCGGGATCTTGTGTAAGTGTGCTCTTCCTGGCCTCATCCTGAGCCATAGCTGACAGCCGCGCCTCAGTCATCGCCGCGGCCGCCGTGACGGCCTGGTTTGGCTTCCTCTGGGGTGCTGCCTTCCTGGGCTTTCTGGGCGTGGGGTTCATTGTCTCGTCCGCCGTTACGGGCGTCGAAATGGCGGACCTGGCGCGTGAGGTGGAGGCCAACAAACAGTCCATCTCGGGCGTGGAGGAGGCCATCGCGGAGCTGGCCTTCATCTCAGGGCGCTTCGGCAGCCTCGGGGGCATGTACGAGTCTCTCAAGCTGTTCTGGGGCGGGCTGTGGGATGATGCGTACGCCATCGAGGAGATCCACCTGCCGCTCATGGCCCTGGACATAGCCGAGATGCTGCGGTTGAGCGAGTCGTACGAAGCGGCGCTCCAGAGTACCGACAGCATCCTCGCCTCGTCGCAGCTGTATCTGGACATGCTCAACCGCCAGGGCATCGTGCTGCCGACAGGGCCGATGCGGCGGGGCGGTGCGGCGGCCACGGTCGAGGAAGAGATCGAGGCCGCGCGCGTCTGTCTCGAGGGCGGCGACATGGATGGCTACGAGGCCAAGATGCGTGCGGCCGTGGAGCTAGACCGCGAGACGCACGAGCAGCAGGGCAGGACCATCGCACTCACCGGCGGCGTGATACTGGACGTGTCGACGCTGCGCGCAGGTGCCGGTATCTTCAACATCAGCAACAGCAGCAGCCCCAGGGACGCGTCTGACGTCGGTACAGCGAGGGAAATCCGGGACGAGGTGGGCAAGGCAGGGCGCGCCGTATGCGGGCTGCTGGACATGACGATCGAGATGTGCGCCGCATCCGAGGTCGCGCTCCAGGACTGGCGGGCAGCGGGTGGAGGTAGGGGTGGGGCAAAGGCCCCCAAGACGCTGAACCTGGACGGCGCCCTCTCGGCGTGCCGCGCCGCGCGGGGCCACGCAGCCGCGGCCAACAACGCCTTTGTGCGGGCCAACCACCTGGCCACCAACTACCATGACCGTCTCGCGCAGGACGTTTCCCGGCACGAGAACCTCATGGCCACGGCGCGGTCCGTCGCCGACGAGCGGGCCCACACCGTTGTGGCGTCGGCCCCCAAGTATGTCTTCCTCTTCCCGGCCACGCTGACCGCGTGGATTCTCAAACGCAGGGCCGACATTGCGAGGCGCCTCCAGAGCGAGATCGCCGGTCTCCGCTCCGCCGTAGCCCGTCTGCGCGACGAGATGCAGAGCAGCTCGACATTCCTGGACCACGAGCTGTACGTTGGTCGTTTGCTTATCTGCTTGCTTGGCTTGTTTCCTTGTTGGATGCCCCTTTTGTCTGGCCGTTTGCTAATAGTTGGCTGTCAATAGGACCTGGAAGACCATGGTGCAGGAGGTCAGCCAGCGCCTCGGCGACATCTACGTGCTCCTCGACACGGTGCAGATGTTCATGGCTGAGGTGCCTGACATCCTCGAGCAAACAGGCTTGGCGGAGGTTAACTGGGCCGCCATCTCCTGGGACGCCCAGGAGGTGCGCGCCATCCTTGCCGCCCAGGCATCCCGCCCACGTCCAGCGGCGCCGTGCTGCGCCGTCGCACGCCCGTGCACACCGTCCTGGCCGACAATCAGAAGCAGCAGCTCCTCGCCGCCCTCAAGCCGGACCCGTCGCTCGCGGGTATCCTCACCACCCAGGCCGGCCAAGCTGGCAGCTTGTAAGTGGCCCTCTGCACCCCGTTACTCATTCTCTGACCCCGACGACCTTAGCTTTGACGCCGCACACACTCTCGTCACCACCCCGCTTCTGGCCGGCCTCTTTGCGAGCTACGGCGAAGAGGACGCCGACTCGGACTCGGACGACAAGTCCGACCTGGACGACTCGGACCCTGGCCCTGCCCGCCCCTCGATCCAGGACGTCGCGGCTGAGCTCCGTCTGCGCTTCGCCGACGCAGGAGCGCAGCAGCTTCAAACCCTCACGCTGCTCCAGGCCATGGGCGCGCTCCAGAAGCTTCGCGTAAAGTACCTCGCCGCAGGCTCGCAGCCCCTCGCACAAGTCATCCGCAACACACTGCGGCTCAACGACTCAGCTCTGGCCGCCGCCAGCACTGCCTATGACTATTACCTCGACCAGGTGCGCACCTGGTTCACCGACCTCGTCGCCACGCTCGACACCACCCTGGACGACCTCGTCGACGAGATCGCCCAGCTCGACGAGAACATCGAGGAGCTCCAAGAGCAGCAGCGCAAGAATGTCATTTCGCTTGTCGCCAAGCTCGTCGCCCTAGCCTTCACCCTTTCGGGCGCCATCGTCTCGCTGTCGGCCCTCTCCCCGCGCGTGGCCGCCGAGCTGGCGGCGCGCAAGTTCGCCAAAGCTAGCTTCAAGGTGGCCAAGAAGTCGGCCAAGGCCGCGCTTGAGGCCGTTAGCATCCGCGAGGTGCGCGAGTCCATCCTCCTACTGAAGCATGCGAGGGCCGAGCTGCGCATCCAGGCCAAGACCCTCGAGCGTGTGCTCCCCCAGGTCACCGGCGTCGAGATCCAGCTGGGCGGCTTCAAGGGCGTCCTCGGCGCCATGGGAGAGCGCTTAGATTACGGGGCAGCCAACATTCACCAATTTGATTGGCTTCAGCTGACGCAGGCCGATGTCGACGAGGTCCATGCCGCTTGGGATGAGGCCATAGAGAGTGCTAACCAGGTGGCTGCTGAGTTTTACAAGGCCGGGGTTATTTAAAGTTCTCATATATTTGAACTTTCCTTTTCCGACGATGGCTCAGGGTTATGTACAGTTTGACCGAGTCTGTTTCTAACCGTAGCATTTCTTTTGGCAAAATGGAACGATTAAGTTCGGTCTTGACATAGGGATTGAGCTAGTAGGGTAGAACTTATATGACAAACCATTTTGTCAAGTACCAATATTCGCTCCCCTCTCAATATGCTAGGTTCTGTGAGGTACCTAGTTAGGGCTGACACCTGAAGTTGGGTACTGGTGATCCACCTATCGCCAAATGTTGGGGACAGTGAGAACCCTGGTGCCCGACGGAACGTGCCAGGCTCATGGCTCCCAACACCCCCTCTCAAGTAGTCAATCCTTGCGCACCACAGAGACCACAAAGGAATGCATTTTCACCCCCGCCACCGACCGGTTGACAATTCCATCCTCAGTCACGGTCCGACAACAGTGCACATTGTTTGATGGTGGCTCCACTAAAGGGGCTCTTTAGGGGTACTTCGTACTGCGGGGAACGCTATGACGACTGAATGAGCCGAGGATTGGCTTGGCGCATCGGCACCGCCCCACCCGGTTGCCGGCTGCCGCTACTCAAGCCCGTTACCGCAAGCCGCTGATGTCATTTTCAGCGGCATGGCCAGCGGGTCAATACCTCTCTCTCCATTTAGTGGCGGGATCACTGCGGACGCTGTTGCTGCGGCCAAACCAGTGACAACTGACAAGCGAGAGCATCGGGAACCCTTTTCACACGTCGGACGGGAGTCGGGGAGTCGGGAAGCCCTTGAACTTGCGCTGCGACGCTGTCCCGGTCCACGTGGATAAGACCGGACCTACCCCGCCCCGCATCTTCTCCCAACGTCAAGAGCGTTTATCAATGGTTTTCCACTGCGCAATCAACCCCAATTCTGGTACCTGCAGCGTATCCTCTGGGGCATTGCAGGACAGACTCAATGACGCGAGACACTCCTGACAGCCCAGCTGGCCAAGCTAGCCAGCAGTCCGAGACCGGAGGCGATGGAAGCCAAGAACCAAAGGAGCCGACAGACTCGAAGCTCAAGCCACAGGAAAACGCGACCAAGAAGCGCCGCCGAGTGATGCGGGCATGCGATGAATGCCGCCGCAAAAAGATAAAGTGCAACGGACGCCAACCTTGCGAAAATTGCACCATTTATAACGATTCTTCACGTAAGCAACGCCCCGCCCCATGCCCTGCTGATGCCGTCAGGGCCGGGTGCCCTTGCAGTGGCAACTGATGCCGATCTAACGTTTGGACATGCAGCTTGCACATTTGATAAGCCATCGCATCGGCCCAAGTCGGCGCCGCTGGAGACGCTGCGAGCCGTGGAGCGAAGGTTGAGGCGGGCCGAGGCCCTCATCCATCGCCTGGTGCCCCATTGTGATCTCCAAAAAGCTGGACTCGCGGGGCTGGACCTTGCCCATCTCGCATCCTTCCTGGGGCCAGACTCATCCCATCAGCGTAGCGGCAGCCACACCGGCGAGACTCTCCGCGGAGGCCACAACTCGGACGACTTGGAGGACGATGGCGTGGATGGCTACAGCTACGAAAACGACTATGAGCCCGACAACGACAATGAAGACGGGGAAGGTGACGGCAGCGACCTTGTCCCGCTGAGTGAGAAGGTTGGTCGGGTGGACCTCAACGAGCATGGCGAGTGGGATTTCCATGGGCTGTCTTCGGACGCTGCGTATCTGGGCCGCATCGCGAGAAAATTTCCTGAGCTCATGGGTTACGATGCCCGGACGCCCTTTCTCCCCCAGGCAGCGTGGCCTCTCGTGATGCTGCCTAACCAAATGGCCGACCACGCACCAGGCTTTGGGGGGCTGCCGGCGGTCTACCAGGAACTGCCCCCCCAAGCGTTGGCGCGCAAATTGTGCGAATATTCGCTGCGCCACGCCACGTGTGTTTTGCAGACGGTGCACGGTCCGTCCTTCTACCGCATGTTCAACAGCATCTATGACACCCCCGCGCCGCTCTACAGCAGCGAGCAGCACCGGTTCTTGGGCCTGCTCTATGCAGTCCTGGCTCTCGGCTCTATGTATGATGTTGACGAGCGCGATCCGTCCAATCCTGACCACTATGCCGTGGCCATGAACCTAGGGTAGGCATGCATGCATCCTAGCAAACAGTTCACCGTCCGTCTAGGCCCTCCTCCTTCGTGTGCTGTCTCTCTAACGCTCCGGGGGGTGGCCGACAGATTCCGTTACTACATCTCGGCTCGGCTCTCCCTGCAAGGCCTCACCGAATGCCGAGACCTGACAACACTGCAAGGCCTGGTGTTCATTGCCCAGTTTCTGCAGGCAACGGCGAACCTGAGCGAGTGTCATATATTCGTGGGAATCGCGCTCCGTTCCGCCTTCCGCATGGGTCTCCACCGTCACCTGCCGCATGTCCGCATGACTCCCATCGAGGATCAGTATCGCCGACGCGTGTTTCACGTTATTCAACAGATGGATATTTACTTATCTACCGCCATAGGGCTCCCACTCGTGTTGCGCGAGGAGGATATCGACCAGCCCCTGCCCGCCGAAGTTGACGACGACTATATCACTGAGACCGCCATCCTCGACCCTCCCCTGGACACTCATTCGTTTGCCCAGGCATTCAACGCACATGCCAAGCTGATGAGGATACTGGCCAAAGTTGTGCAAACCCTGTATCCGCCAAACGGAGTCGTGGGCGAGCCCGTCGTCATCTACGCTCGAGTAAAAGGCATCGAGAAGGATCTTCATGATTAGTCCGAGCAACTCCCAGCTATCTAGCGTCCAGGGCCAGAAGGGGAAGATGTGCAAGTGATCCGGTAAGTCCTTTGCGCGTCCACTTTTCCCTCTCTTTCCTCGGTGGCTGAATATAATGGGGTCGCACTTCAGCGTTCGGGCTCTCCTTCGGTTCGCCTATGCCCACGTCCAAATGATGTTGTACAGGCCGTTCTTGTATGGCCCATCGCACGGAACCGGACCAGCAGGCCTCGCGGCGGACAGGCTCTTGCTCGCGTACCGGGCTGCGGGCGTCGAAGTCTGCCGAAATATCGTGCGCATCGGTTTTGAGATTGAGAAACAAGGCGTGTTGATTGGCCCGTACTGGTTCATCATGCACACGCAGTTTCTGGCGGTGCTGTCCCTGGTATTCCATGTGCTCAACAACCAGCACGACCCGGCGTCGACCGAGGTCTTGGCCGAGGCGCACCAGGGCAACCGCACTATAAGTAGCCTCACGCAGCGGAGTCTGGTTGCCGACCGAGCGGCTATTACTTTACAGGTTTGTCGATATATTCCGTGTTCTCCAGACCCAACTGTCAACCCCCGTTGTCCAACCTGAATGAGCTGGGTTGCCCGTGATCTGACATAACCCAAACGTAGGCGCTGTTCGAGAAGCTCCCGGATCACCTGGGAGCAGCAAGGGGTGTTCCGGCGGAAGCACGAGACAATTCAGGTCCCCAGTCGGCAGCCATATCCACAGCCGGAACGGTTCCGCAAGTCGGCCAGATGGAGCAAAGCAGCAGCAACCTGCTCGGATCATTTGCCGCGATGGGGTCCATGCCGATGTTTCCGACAACGGTACCGACCTGGGACTACCTTCAGGGCGCTACGAACCCGGCGCCCATGAATCCCATCATAACTTTCCCGGTTGAGGACCCCCTCGGGTACCCCGAGATGGAATGGCTCAATGGAAGCGCCCCAGCGGGCCACCATGAGGCATGGACTGGGGGACTTGGCGTGGTAAAACCTCGTTAACGTCGATACTGAAGCTGTTGATCCTCCCCGACGGTGGGACGAAGCTGTGCATTTCATCTTTTGGCCAAGCATACTACTAGTCTTCCTAGCAAAACCCTCGTTGAGAGCTTCGCGCAGTGGTCCCACTTTGCATAAGCTGTGGGTAGTCTGTGGCCTAAGAGTATTCGGTTGTTTGTGATTTCAGAGTGCGTGACCGACCTAACCCTATATTCATAGGTAGCAACAGAACCTTAGACTCTCTCAGGCACGGAGGTAAATTGACAAGGGCGGTGTAGTTAAATGGTGGGTTGGTGGACGCTTTGGAGCCCAAATGAGCTGGTAACTAACGACCTAGGCCCCTTGTAGAGTAAAGAGTCTGAAGCTGGGATAAAAGAAATATACCAGTGGTAGCTAAGCGGAAGTCATGTCGGCTTTATTCTCAATGCTACGGTACCAAGCAAGTGGACCAAGGTATCTTCGCTGCACCTCACGTCGTGCCGTGGCTGAGGCTTCAAGACGGTTAATATGGAGAAATCGGTTGGCAATTTACCACAGGCGTCCCCTGCCGCTCACGCATGCAAGGGGCATTCCGCCTCACCAACACTTTACAACCCACCGGGGTAGATTTTGTTAGATCGGTGACATGACAGGGGTGGGGAGGGTTGCTAAGCAAGTCGCCACCCAATTTCTAATACATGTCACTTTCCAGCAGTTTCTAGTAGTAAAGGTACCT
>Ga0247758_1000984_pt1 | contig 23779 bp, 32 predicted proteins | sample UWRJL156409C4_FD_180950 | JGI IMG/M metagenome (GOLD analysis project Ga0247758, IMG submission 180950) | Plant litter microbial communities from Arlington Agricultural Research Station in Wisconsin, United States - UWRJ-L156-409C-4 | ecosystem: Environmental > Terrestrial > Plant litter >... | reverse complement strand
CCCGCCCCCCCTCTCTCTCTTGACAGCTCTCTAATAACGAGGTCTCCCTCAGCGGTATTCTCACCTACGTCATCATCAACGGTCCCATATTTGTGATTCGAAAAATTTCTAGGGATAACTGTCTTCCAGAGAACTTTGACAAGCGGGAGCAGTGGCATCCGTTTGTCGGGGAAACGGGCTTCTTCCGGCCTCTCCGCTCGTTCGCTGAGTTTTTTAACATCGACAAGGACACCGCTTCCACGACGGACACGGCCACCGAAAATTTCAATAAGGCCGACGAGGATGGTGTGACTCTTCCGTCGCACCTGAGCTGAGAAAGGTTGATATCGGACGAGCATCGCTCGGAGTGCGTGCGCTTGGAAAGAGGTATTTGAAGTCGCCGTAGAATTGCCTGTATGTTGCATTAGTTGTTGGTGAACCACTGGCTGGGAGAGGTCGGATTTGCATTTTCCGCCAATCCTCTGTAACTGCTTGAGATTCGTAGTGTCGATTTTAGGGTAGCGTACATGTTGTTTCCGCCATAAGTGCCTATGGTTTTCATAGTCCCAATATTGCAAAGAGTAGGCGATGGAAATGGCCTCCACACGCTTAGCAATCGGCGTCCTCCCACGGGCACATGAGTGAAGAGCCAGCTTAATATCAACAGGCTGCAACCCTACCCGGCAGACGCACCCGTTATTTCAAACACACCCCGAGGCCTGCCCCGCGTTTGCCACGTTTCCCCTACGGCAAGAAAGCGCCAGGATCGGGGCCCGCAAGCTGAGAGAACAACCCTCCGGGCGAGGGCCGGGGGGGCGGGGGTGCTGGAGAAGCCGTCGCAGCGCCGCGCGGTGGAGGTGCAGCGTCGCCATGCCGGTGCAGATGCGCGCGAGCAGGGCGTCGATGCTGCCGTCGCTGCTGCCGCGAGCCGGGAGAGGGCGGTGGTCAGGGTTGTCAGGGCGGCGTCGATCTCGGCGTGGCGGCGCCAGGAGGGGCTGCCGTCAAGGGCGGTGGGAGTCTCGTCCGGGCGGGCGGGGGTGGTGGTGGGCGCCGTGGTCGAGGGTGTGCAAGAGCTCCCCGGCGGCGAGGATGCGGATCGCAAAAGGGGACAGCCGGCCGCCGAGCCGGAGCTGGTCGAGGCCGCCCGCGAACGGGGTTGGGGGGACGCAAAAGGCGCCCTCGGTGCCGGGCAGGTGGGTGCGGATGTGCGTCTCGTCGACGAGCGACGGCCAGCCTGTGGTGGACGCGAGGTAGCGGTCGGCGAGGAAGACGACCCACTAGGACTGGCGGCGCTCCTCGGCCTCGGTGCGGCTGCGGGGCGGGGGCAGCACGGGCTGGCGCGCGCCGCGTCGTCGGCGTCGAGCTGGTGCAGGCCGATCATCTGGGCGATGCGCACGGCGCAGGCATCACACTCGCGTTAACGATCCGCAAGCCGCGGACGCTGTACACCTTCAGGTCCGGCCCGGCGCAGCCACCCAGCCGCTCCGGCATTATAGCGCACGTGTATGACGGATGTGCCAGAGACAGCTGGAAGATGGCATTGTTTGTCGTAAACTCGCCCAAAATTTCGTCGTCTGTCTAAAACTGCGAGCTAAGGATAAGCTTAGACAGAATAAAGGTACTAGCTTAGGATTTTGCTAGAAGGCGCGCACTTACTGGATAATTGTGGCGATGTTCTTACTGTCTATTAAGTTCATAAATATATGGAAAGACATGATACGTAGCTTATTTGGATCTGCTAGGTTAAGCGTGACAGTACTGTGTAATAATAGCTGTTAATTTCTAGCCCCTGCTACCCTGTAGGCAACTGCTAGAAGCAGTTGCCCTCCATTACTGCGTACCCTGCAGTTACGGCTTGCACTGCAAAGCCGAACCTTCTAGAAGGTTCCAGGGCCCACAGGACCCCTGTTGAGCCTCCTAAAGCCTATAATAGGCCCTGAACTCTCCTGTATATAGTCTTCTCTAAGCAAGGAACTTTATTCTTTTTCCAGTCATTATACAAGGCACTGCCTTCCGGATCTTCTTGTTTCCAGCGTTAATATTCGCCGTGACACCCTTATTTACAGTAGCACCGCTCTGTGACTCAGGCCTTTCGTTTGCTTCCTAGTAGGACCAGTACGCACTTCTTCCTCTGAGCCACAGCCGCTGTACTACAGCCCTGTGGGTTCCTGAAGTTTAACAGTACCTTTTAACTATTATAATTAGCTCTACTTCTACAAGAATAATTTATACTATTAACTACAGAGCCACTACTTACAATAGTTATAATAGTTACTAAGTATATTAAATTATTAAATTTCTTATTAGGAGCTGATAAGACGAAGATTAGTATGCTTATATTAAGTAGATTCCCGTAGTACAGAATAATAGCTTAAAGCTTATTATTAAAGTCTTCTCACTTCATTACTAGCACAGACGCTTTTATTATCAATTCAACCGTGCATTAGGTGTTGAGTTTAGAGCTTAATATACTATAGCGATCTTTAGTTAACTGATTAGTAACGACTAGCTTAGCGATGCCTGCACTGACGATGATGTAATCGTATATGCTATTATTATGAGAAGGCTGGTTATGCCTGGCGGAGTCGGATGCAGCTAAGATGCTAGGAAAGAAGCCTGCTAGATAAATAGCCGCCACAGACCTCGTCCACATGATTGGCGGTCTTTTGGAGTTTTACCATATATTGTCGAGACCGCGCAGCAGAAACTGCTGATGGCTCTGGCGACTGGGATGGGCGAGACTTAAGGTTTTATGCTCACAACTTCAAGGCCTTGATGGCATCCCGCGCTAAGCCTAATATGAATCTTGCCCAGCCCATCAATACATATATGTGTTCAATACAGACCAGAATCGTGGTTGTCATATAAATCCGCATCAAGCAAAGCTCTGGCTGATAAAGCGGTTCGATGGTGCGGGGCAGCTTCTGCTTGCCACCCAGCACCTGATTCAGCTCGATGCTGGTCTCAAGTCCGAGCCACTCACCAATCATAGTCCAGAGGAGCGCGCGAGGGTTACCTCTGATGAAATGAACGCTCTAGTAGGTACACTCGCCCGCATTTGCTAAAGATTAAACCTCTTTTTCTCATAGTGAGGAACTTGCCTTAGTTTCTCAACGCAAGCAATTGTGGTTCCTGCCGGTCCGCGCACGCTGGCTCAATTAGCCCAGGCAGACAGTAAGGCAGCTGGGACACGAGCCCGCCACCTAGGCAGAAATCGAGCCAGCTCGCCCAAACGCGCCCCGCGGGTTACCATCCTGTGCAACTCTTCACCGTCAGCATTCTGACAGGGCAAGATACCTCGTTGCGAACGACGGGGAATGCCGGGTTGTGTTGTGTGTGAAAAAGTGGAAGCTTGGCTGTCCGGCCAACCCCCAGATAAATGCAGAGAGATGTGATTGACGGTGGTGAATGGTTTTGGATTTTCCTCGGCTGGAGAAACCCCCAGGTCCGATCCCGGTTCCCCATCTTTCCCTACAATGTAGTGTCGGGCAGATCTGTGTGGTCTGGGACAGGTGGGATGTTTCCGAAAAAGGAATGCGGGGCCAACGTCAACCCCACACCACACCGAACTCAGCCCAAGATTCAATCATCAACTGTCGGCGACATTCAGGCCACGCCACCCCCTATCAACTCATGCTCTTGCGGCAACAATCGAATGGCATGCATAGACCCTGCCAATTCTGACACGACTTTGAGCGGAGGTATACGCACCTCTTGCCGATGCACATTGGCAGCAACACCCCTGCCATAACCATAGCCGCGTGAAGCGTGACGAACGTTTCATTCCGACTAGTTTGTCGGAGACTTTCAGAATGCATGACCCGGCCACGGCCCGGCGTCGCGTTTAGCGGAGACGCGAATGTGGGAGCCTGCCACTTCCCACAAGGAGCCATCAGTGCCTCACGGGCAGTTTTCAAGCGCGAGATGCCGTAAGGTAAGCCCGTTGGGCTGCTTCGGACGGGCTGGACCGCAGTGTGTTCCGAATGCCGAAATTTGTCAGCGGTGACGGAGATACGGGAGATAGGCTGGGGCACGGTCTGCACTGTCTGGTACAATCCTACCCTCCCTTTTACAATGGTGTCCCGCCAAGGTATAAGTAAACAAATCCACCACCACTACCATTGCCACCACCATTCTGCTCGACAAAACGCAAACACACAGCAAGCAACCCCAGACCAGAAGAAGAAAAAAAACTTTTTTTTCTCCAACCATCAATCACCATGGCCTCCGTCATCATCTTCGGCCCCACCGGCCACGTCGGCTCAGCCGTCGCCCTGGCCGCCCACTCCTTCGGCGCTTCTAAAGTCGCCCTCGCCATGCGGGACCCCACCAAATCCATCCCCGGCCTCACCGCGGCTGCGGAAGCCGCCAAGCCGTTCCAGCGGGTGCAAGCCGACCTCTCGGACCCGGCCAGCGTGTCCGCCGCCGTCCGCGCCTCCGGCGCCACCCGCGCCTTCATCTACCACCAGCACGGCTCACCAGACCACATGCGCAGCGCCATAGAAGCCTTGCACGCATCCGGCGTGCAGTTCATCGTCTACCTCTCCACCGGCACCCTGCCCCGCGGCACCGACCTAGCAGCGGCGTCGCCGGCCGTCAACCCCATCGCGTGGTCGCACGCGCAGGTCGAACTTACCCTCCACGCCGTGTACGGACCGAAAGGGTTCGTGGCCGTGCGCCCGGCCTTCTTCGCCACCAACGCCATCTCATGGTGGGGCCGCGCGCTGCCAACCGGCCGGGTAGGCGTGGTCGCGCCCGACATGGAGTTCGACTGGATCACGCAGGACGACATGGGCCGCGTGGCCGCGGCGCTGCTGGGGGCCGGGAAGGTGCAGGAGGGGGACGAGGAGGCCGTGTTCATGGTTGGCCCGCAGAAGACGACGCTGCGGGAGGCGGCCGTGGCCATCGGCCGCGCGGCGTTCCCCGGCCGCCCGGACGTCGTGGTCGAGGAGATCAGCGCCGAGGAGGAGGCGACGCGGCACGTGGCGAACGGCATGCCGCCGCCCATCGCAAAGCACCTCGCCGAGACGTTCGTCAAGCTCAAGAACGCGCGCGCCAACGGCATCGAGTGGATGCCCGAGGGTGACGCCTGGGACGCGGCCGTGGCGACGGTGAAGAGGTACACGGGCGCGCCCGGCATGACGCTGGCGGAGTGGATCGAGAAGTACAAGGGGGAGTTCTACGCTTGATGGAAGCGGCGGCAGCGAGATGGAGAGGTGGCTACCTGTGGGGGGATGTTACATAAATGGCATGCTGGAATTTATTTTATAATCTATCACTCTCTGGACCTTAATATCTCAAGCCCTCTCTCACTTTTGCACACTAAGGAGCCCAAGGCGGAAATAGGCCGTAGATGTAGGGATGAAAGGATGATGGCTTACTCGTCGTTAATTGTAATGGGGTTACAACTAGTCTGGTGTTCTGGCGTAGCGGAACTCACTGAACTAAAAGCGGATTCCACATTACCATAGCGGACTTCTCCTTCTCTTCTTCTTTATGGATCGTTTAATTGTCCTATAACTAAAGTCCGAGCTATCTCGTTTAAAACCGTCATACCGAGGGTACTTTTACGAATACTTTTTTCACGGCACACGACGATTTATTACGGAGGGAAACGAACTGCATTTGAACAGGAGATTTTCACCATCGATGAAACCGCCTGACGTCCATCCGTCACAGGCCGCGATCGACAACAAATACACGGGACGTCACCTAGGCATCGCCTTAGCGTGCGTTGTAAAACGACAAAAGTGCACAACTGCCACAGTCAACCGGTTGGCATATTTTTAGCTATGAAGGTAAATTACATTCTTGGAGCGTCAGCAGCTCCCGTGTCATTTTTTTCGGTCGCCGTTGGAGCCCCCTGGGTGGGCAACGCGAAGGATGGCGTAGATGGATACGAACCGGAACCACGGCACGGGTAATTCCCCCGACCAATGTTGTTCAATCCCTCACTTTAGTTAATCCATTCCGACGCCAGCGTTCTCAGCCGTCGGCGACGATTCAGCGCCACCCCACCTCCACCTGCTGCGAATGAGACAACCCTCACCTGGTACACGGCGTGGCCAACTTCGGGTCCCTCGACACGCTGCTCCCGAGGCATCACAACCGTCATGATGCTCTGAAAACGCCTCCCTGCAGGGACGCAGTTTAGAATATTCTCCTACGGGCCACGGGTTCGGATGCACGCAAAGTAAATGCGCTCTGTATCCTTCGCCTTTCCAGCGCCTCGTAAAAGACACCTGGCATGGTTAGGTCCCTGGTGTTGATGCTCAGATACCGCGTGCAGAGCGATCTGAGGTTGCGAACATGGCGTGGCCGGTCGTTCGGCGCGCACACAAGCTCGACTGAAAGCATGTTGATGCGCGGGGTGATATCGCCTTCAAACAGAGGGTCAAACGGCATCTCCCGGAAGGCGAAGACGCCGCCGAAGTCGCAGAAGACTGCGACCGTGAAGGGCGCCATCTCCAAGGACGTTGAGCGATCGGTCTGAGTGCTCGGACCAGCCGAGAATGCTGACTACCAGAGGGGGGACCTCGGATTCCTGCAGCCTGTTACCGAAGAGGGAGGAGAGGGTGGGGAACCGTATCGTTCCAAGTAGATGGGTAGTGCTCAAGTATCTAGGTAGTCTTAGGATGAAAATCTTTAACACTCGAGGTAATGTGCTACTCTCTTTCGGCGCAGGACGGGGGAGGGGGGATCTCGGTGTGTTTCCCATACTGCGGCTGTGGGAAGCATCCCTTTTTCATTGGAGACATGGCTCTGTGAGACAGCTGATTTGTGGGTCAATTATATTTGCTGTTAACGTAGAGTCGTCGATTTTGTGGTCAGTTCTGCTTCTCCTCAGTTATAGTCAGTACCTCCAATGCTGGCATAAATGAATCTAAGACCGCACAATTTGCATAATTCCCACTTAGCCCACTTCAGCGCAGTTTGCAGACATGTCTCAGTTCCTCCAACCCGCTGAACGAATCGTTCCAAGTGCATGCAGGCCGTCACCTCGCCAAAACGAAGAAGTGGAGGAAGTGGAGGCCAACCAGCCAAAGAGAACTAGCCAGATCGCCATGCAGGCCGTCACCTCGCCAAAAAAGAAGAAGTGGAGGAAGTGGAGGACATTCAACCAAAGAGAACTAGCCAGGTCGTTATGCAGGACTTTCAGGTTGCGATCTTGTGGCGAGGGCTCGTTCTGGATCTAGGCAATTTGTTCAACTTGTGTTCAGCCAACAGGCGCCCGCAGGCCCTACTATTCAATCTCACTCTGACAGGTAATCAAGGCAGGTTGCTGGCGGCTTTCCCTTGCGATAATGTTTGGTGCTGGCCGTGCAGCAACGGCTAGTGCGGGAGGTAATGTAGCCACTTGGTCACTTGGATCGTCACTCACGTTCCTGCGTGTAGACAAGATATTTGCTTTGCTTGCTGCTTATATAGGTAGTAACTCCAACTGAATTTTCCAGCACTGTCCCATTTCATCCTCTGGTATTACCTCCATGCTTCCGGCAGACTTCCATCCCCGGGCCGCTACCTCCAACATATCATCACGACACCACCCTTCAAGTTCGCCACCACCACCGCACTGGGGCCCCAGTAACGAACATGGCAGACCAATACCACCTCTTCAAAACAACCCAAGAAATCGATACCTTCCAGAGCCTCCATAGGCTCATCAAAGTCGACGCAACCCCCACCAACGCAGCCATGCAACCCGGCTGGCCCCAAGGCCTATGGATCTTCCTCCTCAGCATCGGCATCGTCGTCTGGAGCTACCGACCCTGGGGCGTGAGGCCGCCGCCAGCCCTCCAATGCTTGCTGAACCTGCTCCCCGGTGTGTTCTTTGATCTCTTCCTACCCGTCGTGCTAGCCATTTGGTGGCTCATTGGATTCATCACCGCGGAGCTTCGGTACTCGACTGGCGGGTGGATCTCGGCCAATCTCACCAACACGGGCGGGATTATCGCCACGGCGATGGCCTGGGCGATTTCGGAGGACTCGATGCTCATTTCCTTTGGGCTTGTGGCACTCGGGGTGGTTGAGTTTATTGGGACTTTGGTCATTGTGATTCAGAGGTGCAAGACTTCTTCAGGATTTGGGATCATCGCTTATAACATCACGGATATGCATGGCTGCGTCCCCGGGAGTGTCGAGTATTTGCAGAGGGGGGCAAGGTCGCCTATTTTCAGGTATCTACAGCTCGGCGAAACGCTCTTATCCTTGGTTATTGTTGTCATCGTGTACATGAAGTTCGATTCGGCCTACGACTTCCGCGGCCCAATACATTTGCGACGCCGTCTAAAGGAGATCGAAAGATCTAGTCGGGCTGAGGAAACGCCTCGGGTAACACTCCAAGTCCGCCCCGTCAAGCAACTCCAACCTCCCAGCGCGGCAGCCACCCCAACTGACACCATCGACGTGGAGCGGGGTACTCCTGATTCCCTCACAAGACAACCCAACACCGCAACTAAGACCGGGGCCGAGGATGAGAAACGCGAAGCTAGCCCTCACCCTTCCGTTAGCTTCCGGCCCACGGCCAGGGGCGGCGGCGTGTCCCCAATCTGTGTCCTGCCGTTCATACTTCTTAGTGCATTCGGTCAAATATTCTCCACCCTGCTCGGCGCGGTGAGGAAGATTCCGGCCCGACGGCTTGGAGCTGGGAGCATCATTGTTTGTCTTCCGGGGCTGATCTACACTTCTGCCATTTCCACGCATGGTATGCCTGTGGTGGTGTCGGGGAATTGTATGCTAGTGGAGACGAGCCCGAGATTTGGGTTTTACGATGCGAGGATTGAGACTTGGTGGGTGGTTATTGTTGGTTTTGTTGGGGCTTAGTTCAACTTATCAGGTCTTTTCGCGGTTCTTCATTCCGTCTGGAGTTCATACGTTCCAGGCATTTTGGTCGGCGTCCGTGACAAGATGCCCATGGAACCCAACAGGCGCACAAAAAGGAGAGGATGGTGAGGACAACCCCTGAAACGAACAAAGAACTTACATTCTCTTTCCCGTGATTGCTTCTGGGACAAGCGAGTTGTCGTCATGGCCTTCTTGTGCCTTGCCCTCTGAGCAAAGCACGGATGCTATCCAGAAAACCGCCCGCCTAGTAGATAGTGACGTTATTATTGCCACTAATGTCGAGAGCTTCGAGGAGCTCAATAGGCCACTGAGGGCACGGCATGGATCGAGATTCCGGCGTGGCTCCGGCTCTCCACAGATCTATCTCCTGAACATCGCCGTCAACCGCGAGCCAAGCTCCGCTCAGTTTCTTCAGCGCCTGGAAAAAATCCAGCATGAAGATTTGATCCCACCAATACCCCGAAAATTTAACATTTATGGCACTGCATATGATGATGATGTGGGGGCGGGAAATAGGGGCGTTTTTCTGGAAGTGGGGTAGAGGTTCGATGAGGCTTTTGGTGTTTGGTTCTGTAGGAGGATCGATTGAGCTTTCGTAGGTATGCTGGGATATCTTGGTGTTGTGTTGGAAAAGGGCTGTTGTGACATACGCAACAATTGAGTAGTATCTTGTGGTATTGCTATGGTGAAGAAACTACATCTCTGAGTGGAAAACTCTGGGCCAACTACTAGGAAAATCTGGTGGGCTGAGCCCGGACGAGCCCCACATGCCGCGCAGTGAATGGCACAGTGAATGGCAGTGGGGTCTCTCACAGCTGTCCGACATCGCCGCTGAGTGCGAGGTTCAAGACAGACTTGGCGCGGTCGAACGGAAGGCTCAGGCTCAGCGCGATTCAAGTAGCCCCCGACTGTCTGACCAAACAACCACTGTTATTTTTGCAATGGTGTTGCCACCGAATCTGAGGGGCGTTTTCCTAGCAGTCAGCCCACATCGCCACAATTATCGTGTTGGCTTGATGCTACCGGAGACATTTCTCTTCCTTGCCAAAGTTGCTGCGTGCATCCCACGATGAAGACCACCAGACGCCGTTGTGCTGAGGTAAGTCCCTCCGGGCTATCCACCAAGGCCACAAGAAACGAGACATACACGTGGACTGGAGATCCGTTTGATGCCGAAAGCCGAGTAATCCTTCACCAGTGGCGACGATCACGGCGAACCCTTGGCCAAACTCACAGTTGACATGCCGGGGGAGAAGGTAACATATATTGTTGTATCCTTCGAGGGGTCGTTGTCTTCCCACTCGGCAAGGCCCTGATCTTCTCGCGAACAGTACAGGCTGTTCGCCGCCGAGAATATACAACAGCCCCCTGTTGAACTAGGACTCAGTAGCGCACATGCCAAGAAGTACTGTATGAAGCCCTGGTTAGTTGACTATCCGTAAATAGTGTAGATTAGCGAGTGCCGAGGATATACAAGATCACCATCAGCTTCTGCTCGGTAGTCTGATACTGCGTGCCGCGAAGGCCCTCGTTGATCTCCAACCACCGCACGAGGGCTTTGAAGGTCGCCTTGCCCATACGAAACAGATCTCTGAATTGCTTCTCCGAGCCGAATTGAAGACGAGCGGCAATACGGCGCGCCCCACGAGGCCCTTGGGGATGGATAACCTCACAGACCGCAGGCCGTCTCCGGGGCTCACGCTCCGCCGCAGCGTTGTTGGTAATCGTCCCCAGGAATGTGTGGGCAGCTAGACCAGCCGCGAGGATAAAAAGAGTGGCCATAGCCAGAAAGATTAATGGGAATCCTGTTCTCTAGGAAAACTACATACAATCGCGATTGCCAGCGAACTCGGCCAACAGATCTTGGCACGGCCGTTCGCGCGCGAACAGAGCTTTCAGAGCATTCGGAACACTGGCAGTATTCGCGAACAGCGCCCCGTTTTTCACACCCTTTGCGGTTAGCCGTGGCCTGCATTAGCGTGGTACCTGCCGTTGCAGGGGGTGAAGGCGAACAGGCTGTTCACCCGGATTTTCCAATGAAATTGGTACCAGAAACGGGAAAGCGTCCCTGAAAAAATGCTCCTTGGCATCCCTGGGTCCACCGCTGTTGGCGAACAGCCTGTTCTGTTCGCGAGAAGATCAGAGCCCAAGCATCAAGCCACCCTCTCAATCCTCCACTCCAAATTCGCCCGCTCGTAACTGGTCCCCGTAAGAGTCGCCACAAACGAATAGTTGGCCGACGGCACATCAGCAGGGACAACAATCCTCGCCGTCGTCGCCCCGTCAGGAAGCTGCGTGAAAACCTTGTCGTCAACCCTTCGATACGACCAATGCAAGTCCCCCTCGTACTCCTCCGGCCGCACCATCCAGAGCACCTCGTCAACCCACCGCGTAGCGTTCTTCACGCTCATCGACACATCCAGCGTCTGACCCCCCGCAAACGTCACATCGTACAAGCTCACCGACCACACGGGAATATCAATCCTTTCCGCCGAGACGCGTTCCTCGCCCACTTCGAACTGCAGAGGCGGCGCGTCCTCCCACCACCAATGCTGGCCCCCGGCAGTCCTCGGCCACCACTCGAAGTCCGGGACGTGCATTCCGTCGGGGTACGTGATGGTTTCCAGCACCAACGCCTGCGCAAACTCGTGCCGAAACAGCGCGATCACCTCCGCGTCGTTGGTTTTCCTGGGAAACACCTGGGTGTCGAAATGTCGCTCATCCTCGGACACGTCCGGCGCCGCAACCGCTTTGGTCACCATCCAGTTGTGAATCTTGGCGATGGACCACGGATGCGCGGCGCCCGTGTGCGCGAACATCCAGAAGAGCCAGTTGTGTCTTTCTGTGAGAATGCGTTCGTAGATGTTGATGATGTGATCGAAGTCGTCGGGTGCCCAGTCCGGGCCGGGGTCGACCATGGCGCGGGTGGCTGGGTACGCGATGCGCGCGAGGAAGGCAGCGATGCTGTTGCGCCACCAGAGGTAGGGGGGCGCGTTGGGGTGGTGGTAGGTCATGACGCATTCGTACATGGCGTCGACCATGTCCCGTCGTAGCTTTTCGAGCACGCGGGTGGGGGACTCGTCGATGGGGGAGCGGGTGTTTTGGAAATTGGTGGGGACGTAGGCGTAGAGGAAGCAGGGGCTTTCGAGGACGGCTTCGGGGGGTGCGTCTACGAGACCGAAGTCGTCGAAGTGCACATTGGCCCATGGGCGAGTGTCGGTCATCAACGACATGCGCATCTCCAAGGGGTGGGATGCGTTCCCGGCGAATGTGGACATGACGTCCAAGCCGTGGTTGATGGCTTCGTCAATGGCTGACACGGCAGCGGCGGCGGGAGTGATTGGGTTAGAGCCGTTGATGGCCTGCGTTGACACGAACTTGATAAACGTGCCTGGGTTAGAGTATTCTCGGACCTCTCCGCAGGTATAGTTCCTGTAGGAGGATGGCATCCTCCGGCTTTCGCCGTTAAAAGGCTTGCCGAATCCGCGTGCGTCGGGGCATTGTTGTGGTGTGTCTTGGGTGTTGACTCCGGCGACGAACTGGGCGAATAATACAGCAAGGCAAGGGCCTGCTCGCATGAAAAGCTGGTTCATCTTGGTGTATGCGCGTGCAGCCAAGAGGCCGAGGATTTCGACAGCCAGTTCAAACCTGCAGCGCGGGAGGGTTTAAGACCTGATAAGACCTGGAGAACTTGAAAAGTCTGGACCAAATGTGGCGCTCAGGTCTTTCCGGATAAGTAGATGCCTGAGTCAACGGCAAAAGGGTTGTGGTGGTGCCGCCCTAATTAAGCCGGGGGGCTTGTACGGTGAGAGGCTTCTGTTGCTCGTCGCCATTGGATTTTCCGGGGTGCGGCTGAGGAGGGGGTAATGTGGTGGAAGTGTCCTGTCGGCAGGAAATCTGCACGTGTGTAGAGGCAGTGGTGAAATGATGCGGCCGTGTGAGTTTTCTTTCTCTTTTTCGTCTTTCTGTCTCTTATCTCTCCCGATCCCGAGGTGCCGCTCCTGGAAAGAACTTGAACTTCGACTTTTGAGTTGTCGTCCATGTGTTACCTGCCCCGAAGCTCAAAATTCTCATCCAGAAAGTCCTCCCCCGTTCCCGTTTCTCTCCTCTCTGCACCTCCCACACCGCCCTGCTCGCTATTTGAAGTGCTAGGTCTTTTACCGCCTCTCGCTTTACCCTGCCAACAACACGCCGCACTTCCAGTCAGCCAGGTGAAGAACGCCACCCACCTCACCACCCCAGCGAAAACCCTCTTCACTGCTTGCGCATGACTGCATCCGCTTATCGCAACCACCACCCCCAACGTCAACAAGAATGCAGGAAAGTTGATATTCGTATAATCCCCATGAATCATCAACACCCTACCACACAACACGTCCCTCGCCTCCTTACTTTTCACCCACGGTGTCGGATCCCCCATGACCGGCAGCAACAGCCTCTGTCGCACCATCAAGAACGAACTCAAACCACGACTGGACATCCAACAACCATTGCTTGTCAGGATCACAGGGACATACGCATCGAACCAAGTAGAGCGCTCAAACGTGAGCATAGCCGATACGCCGCGCGCCGAGACAAACTGGTGTATAGTTCCTAACGGGCCTTGCTGGGATAGGAGATCGCATGCTTGTGCTGCTAAGGTTTGGTCCTGCGTAAGTGCAGCCCAGAACGGACTTGATGGCTTGACCCAGGATCCACGGTTTGGGTTCTGAGCTCGGTAACAACCAGTGCTCAGTTGGGAACTGGTGGTGCATCCTGTGCATGGCCCGTTTGCCAAACAGAGACGGTGAGATTCTGCACAGGCCATGGCGGTGTACTCGTAGTCGGGTCTGTATTCGTTTCCTTGGGCACGCAGGCGGGTCTGAGCGGAATACATGGGGTCGTTGACTGGCTGGTGGTAGATCGCGCGGCCGGCATCGTAGACCAGGATGAAGAGTTCTGCGTCGGGGCCGTAGAGGTCTGGGTGGGCTACGTAGTCGGATACGGTCCAGTAGCGGAGGTCGGGGGTACGGCCCTCTAGCCAGTGAGTTTTGGACGGGGGAGGGTTGCGCCCATCGGGATACTGGAGCTTCTGCCTGGCAATGGGCATCGGGCCGCCTTCGTATTCGGAGGAGTCGGCGGCCGCGAGGTGGAGCCAGGGGGTTCTGTCGGAGGTGTTGAGGAGGAAGTGAGGGATGTAGAGGGGAGAACAGGTGGTGCGACGGCTGAAGAGGACGTCGGATTTGACGTTTAATCCGACCGCCCAGAGGGAGACGTTAACATAATTTAATTATAGTAGTGTGGAGTCGGGATGGCATGCATCATTCTCGTAGCATCGATCCCCAGGTTTAGGATTCCACAATAGATGTTTCCAGGCTTCCAGTAAGAGCCCATAGGATAACGACTTCACAGAAGAGAAAAGCGGCCACGGTAAGGATCGCAGCGATTCCAAACAACGGCAAGACTGTCACCATCAACCGGGATCCAACATGACAAGGAGATGTCTTCCATAGGCGAAAAACGTCTCTGATCAAACTGGAGAATGCTTCCTTCTGTATGAGTCGCGCCAGGGATTACACCTCGTTATCATCGGGAAGTTAGAGTGGTCGTGTAAGTCTTCTGACACCACCCCGGACGAGAACCCAGACTCGAGTTTACGCGTAGACTAGGAGAATGGCAGTGAATGCCAGAAACGCGATCGCTTCGTTGTCTTCGAGTGTTAGTTGCCATTGGAGAAGGACGACTCGCCCGTGTCGTGCCAGAGATACCGGTGGATATGGGGATCTCTTCCCCGCTCTATGTTCGGCCATACCCCAAGGTTGTCAAGGGAGAAGTAAATCTCCTGACTTCAGGGGAAGAAGAGGGGTTACCGGATTTCGTCAGTGCGGCACCGAATGGAGATCGGGGCACAGCCACCCAGCAAACGATCACTCGACTCAGGCTCCGGGTTGCATTGGACGGATTTTTTTATGCAGGTCTTGATCAGCCGCATCGGAAAGGGTTCTGCTCGGCCAATGACGTTCAGCTGAGTTGCCAACAATTCAGCTCTCAGTCGGCTCACGGCTGGCGCCGACCATTGATTGGGCCGGCAGATCGTCGTCGAGAGTAAGAAACGACCTTCCTAAATCAGGGAGCCGCACACCGCTCTCGTCCACGAGACGGATTGTATCGAGAACGAAGAGGACGTCTGGAGTGTTGGGACTCGCGTGAAGTAAGGTAGCGATGTCCTGCGCGGTCTGTCAATGCGGAATCACAATTGTCGTGACGTTGATGTATAGGTAGGTACTTTTCCTTGAGGTGCCTACCCAACGCCAACTCGGTAGTGCCGACAAATCCTTCCAACGCTGTAAAACAGGGTCGAACTCGAGACGTGATGCATCGCGAAGAATTTCGGTGGAGGAGCGAGTGTTGCCGTGTATCTCGAGTTGTGCAGAGGCAGAGGGAAGGATTGAAGTCAGGAACAGGTGTTTTTGAAGTCGTGCTGCGGATGCGTCACCCAAATCTTTCAAGTTTTTCAAGCAACTGCCTGGCAGTGCCAGTGGGATTCAAAATGGCCCTCGCACGGTGGGACTGGCAAAGGAAGGAGCGACAAACAATGCTACCCACAGACAACTTTTGGGAGATGCGGACTAGAGTTGACTCTCAGGCTCAGGCAAGGTTGAGATCTGTAAACCTTCTTGCTTTTATGTCGGAAAAATGTGGATCTCGCGCGACCGGAAAAGATAAGGATGAGCCAGAGGGCCTAACGACCTAGCTTCGCAAAAGACGCCTGCTGGAAAATACCCCGGTGATCAGTTCGACGTGTGGGGGGCACCGATCTGTAGGTACCTAGGTAAGGGCTTCGCCCATGCAAGGTCGGTGGATCTTTGTACGAACAAGTGCTCTGACCTCGATCGATCACTCTTATTCCTCAGACTTTATGTGGTGTTGTTGGATTTGGCCAACTGCACTGACAAAGTGTGATCCAAATACAATCCACTGTGGATCCCTAGGTAACCTTCCGTGGCCATTATATCTAGGCTTATCTTCACACTTGGGTGGTACGTAGGTTTCTTTCCAGTGCATGCACTGCAAATATAGAGATTTTAGTGATGTCAACCTCGGAGTTCTAAACCTTGCCGATCTAAACATATGAAAATTTGGATTCTATCACATTGCACACCTAAGATTCACCCGTTCCGATCTCCGACAGCCACAAGCTGGAGTCCCGTACACCATCTTCCCAATAACCAACCCCCGACATATCACAATACCGACACCGTCGGGAACAGTTTCGTCGAACAGCAAACCAGGTATCCGGTAGACTTGGGGTGCTTCCAGTTTCGGTTCTTGCCAGATTGTCAAGCGGAAGAGCGACCTCTGCGCACAGAACTTGCACCGAATCCGACCAAGACATTCCATATTCCTTCTGTAGCAGTCAAGGTACCACCGCGCCTCGCTGTTGGTTATCAACATCCGTGAATCTGCAGACTGTTTGCCGGGTCTGTCGAGCTGCAAGAGCTTGACGATTCTCTTGGCTAGGTCGAGCACTTGAGGGTTGTTCAGCATCTCGGTATGACTTTCTGCTGCATGCATCAAAACAGAGAAGCTCTCCAGTAGCTCTCCTAGGGCCGAGTGCTGAGAAAACGGCTCCGGGACTGCTGGCCTCTTCGTCTCGTCTCCCTCCCACTCCGTGTACAGGGCCTTCGCCTCTGTACGGGTGAAGATGCGGTCTACGGCAGCGGAGAATTTCTCTAGACAGGTACCGCTACAAGTGATGATTTGGGTTGCGACACGTGTAAAGACGACCTCCACACTACTAACCCCAAAGGTAGTATACAGAAATCACTCCAAAATACCGACAGACTCGAGTGCGGGCTGAATGATCCCATCTTTGACGATTTCTAGCGAGTCGGCTTCTCTGTGACATATTCCTAAATCCCAGGACATTTCTGAGATTTTGGGTTAGCCACGGAGCTATGATGTGCGGGGGTCTGGTTGTTCGCCCGGTAGCGGGTTGAGAAGTAAGGGGGTGTAGTCGCCGTTTTTCAGGGCATGGAATGCCGTGGCACGGAGGTAGTCGAAGCGGTCTCGACCCAGGCTCTCGAGCTCCTCGGGACTTGGAGTAAATCCAATCATCCCTCCCAGAGCGATATAGTGATCCATTGGGTTGCGGCACTGTTTGACGCCCAAGATATGCATTGCGGTCCCCAGTGTACGGGGCTTGTCGAGGTGGCCCTTCTAGGACTGCATCATGGTCCACGAGACGAACCGAGGCCACCCGGACCCATGGCTAACGACATCCTGCATGAAATTTCCATGACCCATGCGCTTGACGTACTTGGCAGAGGCGTTCTCGATTTTGATGACGAAGTGGTCGGCATTGAACTTGCTAATTTCGTATTCCTTTGACAGGACAAGAACCTCTTTGCTCTTGATGTATTCCAATGTAACCCACATGCGATCAAACCACCTCGATCGAATGATGGAGGTCAACCCTTCAATGAAGGAGTTGTAGGCTCGGTCTTCGTGTACTTGGTTTAAAAGCCGTGCCCCTACATCATCGAGATGTATGCTGATGCTTTCTGGGTAGCTGTAAATGGCCGGGATTGAGAGGAGGAGTTGTTGCTGCATATCCTTTTTCCACTGGGGCACGCTCAAATAATTGTGCCAGATCTCAACCGGGCCGTACTTTCTAGTCGCTGCCAAAAGGGTTTTGACCGGAATCTGGTATGCCAGCTAAGCGGCCTGGATGTTTTCGCAGCCGTGGTCCTGGGCTTGGGCGATCTTTTCGTGCCATACATGCGAGACAGGGATAAAATCGAGCTTGTTTGCCTTGATATAATCGAGGTGTCTGTTGTAGATGCGGAGGGTATGTGGGGATAAGGTTGTCTGCGTGATGTCGATCATGGGGGGTCGCAGATGATGCGAGTACTCGAACCCGATAGTTCTGATAGGAACCGAAATCCCCGACTCAAACCGACCCCCACAGGCCATGTAATCCGAGTCGAGACCGTCATTCCAAATGTAGGAGAGGAGCCCCGATTATGGGAACTCGCGCAATTCGGAGCTAACGTGGAAGGAAACATGAGGATCTAGCGCTGGTTGTTCCGGATCGTCCACGTCAAGATGCCCGTTTTGTTGACCAGTTGTTTCTTCGCTGTTGAGGTTTTCGTTTTCTGGGTTCCTTGCTGGAAGGTCCACCCACTGATTAGTGGTGAGGTTGCCGAGCGCCACGTGTTTTCGCTCCATTTCCCGCAATGTCGCCCACTATGATGTGATCCACAAGCGTATTGAAGAGTGTGTTTTAAGGCGGACGTCGTTTTGAGAATTTTGTGTGGTCACATGATGCCGCATGCCCCCCTGACATTTTCGAAAGCTCTGGGTGGTTAGACTGTGCTGCGACGCCCGACAAACAAAAGTAAGGAGCGCAATGGATCAAAATGCCCCGCTATAGCCTAGCCATCGGAGGTAACAGCTACCCCGCCTGCCTACAACAAGCACATTCCATCCTCCAGCCCACAGCCTCGATCACCAATCGGCCATAGCAGGCACTCTAGCAGCAAACAGCGGACCGGCCCGCTGCGAGAGCTTTGCGTTTCTCGCGGGAGGCGGTCTAGGTGTGAGCAGCCCGTGCCACCCGGATCCTCAGAAGTTCAGAACCCCTGCTATTGCAGACACGGCGAGCCGTGCAGATGATGAAACGCTTGCGCTGTGCGAAAAAAATTTCTTGGGACGCGCTGGCATTTCTCTCGCGGCTTTCGCTAGATGAGGCGTATGGGGTGTCTCTCGCTTTCTTCCACCTATTTCTCGTGCTCAACTACACGCCATGGCCCGTTGACACACAGCAGTCCGATTCTTCGGTACAGGTCTTGCTGATCTTCCCCAATTCTTTCGACAACCAGACAATACAAATAAGCGCTCCTTCCAACAGCCCAAAATGATTTGGCAGCCACCTCGGTCATCGGAATGAGAAAGATCTTTCGCATCTCTTGACAACCGTCGAACTGGGTATCCCAGTGCCAATGACAGTCCCCTTGGCTGATCCACTTCCACAGTTTCAAACCCACAGTTCCATCCGGTTGCAACACATTCTCCGAATACATATCATGACTTCCGAGCCCCCACTTTGTGATGCTCACGCGGAACATCACGACCCTCATCTCCAAAACCGCCTCTGTTACGTTACCATACGCCGTCCCATCAGCCGTTGCCACGCGCCAACGGACCAACTCAGCATGCGCATTCGTCTTCAAGTACGCCTCTTCCTCAAAGACTCGTTCGTCCCACGAAATCAAACCCCGCACTGCAAACCAAGTCCAGGAGGGACCATTGTCGATTTCGAGAGTAGCCGAAGTTTTACCCCTCCACAACAACCATCTCATCAGTCCGGCGGACCAGAAACCCGCAACATATTCAACACCGTTTGGCATGCAGCGCTCCTTCAAGACCTGTGCTATGCCTGCGATGGCGACCGGTCGGTCTCGGTCGTACGTGAACTAGCGCATGAGGTAGTACCTCAGCAATTTTTCCCAGTACCGCGTAAACTGAGGAACCGGTGTCGGGCTCACCTCGTCTTGGCCAGAGGACATGCCGGAGGAAAGCAGTTTTTGAAGGGAAATGGATCTAGCTTCCTTGAGGAAACATCGGCTCCGCAAAGGCTGTACCTTTTTTCGCGACACTCAAACACTGGCTGATCAAAGGTGAAGTGGACGGTTCTCGGCGCAAGAAGACACTCCTGGACGGCTCAGCCGCGCGTGTTCAAAGGGGCGTCATCAACGCGGCTGTCCCAAAACGCATGTTCGACAAGCCGAAAGTCGCGATACGGGGCGCCCTCGGATAGCGTCGGGAAGCGGACGGATATGGGTCGGCCTCTGGCGCTCCCCGAGATGAACGGAGCGAGGCCGTCGTCCGAGTCAAAATTGTGGCTCGCGGCGAGACTGCAGCGGACGTTGCCATAGACGGTGGCCATCGTCCTAGACTCAGAGGCCCAGTATTCGGGAGAGTCTTGGATGATGCAAAGGGCGTCGATCCAGAGGTAGGGAATCCCCATTTTTCTGGTGATTTCCACGGCTTCGGCGAGCGTTCGTGGAAGACGCTGCACCGCAATGCCACGGAGAAACTCGGCAAGGTTGCCCTCGAGAAGCATTACGGGCTGAGACGAGCCCCATCGGTAGCTCAGGACATTGTACGGCCCTTGCATTGCGGGAGTCCTCGCGGTCTCGATCACTCTAATGTGTGGGTCGCCCACGCCGTTGACTTGCAGAAGGCGGGTTGGATACCTGAGTTGGCCCTCCTTTGCATCGTTGTTGCAGGCCGCGTGAGACGATACACATTCATCTACCCATTTTTCATCGCGTTGACGGGCTCCACAGCAATAGGCGTGTCGGAAAAGACTTCTAAACAGCATTAGTCCAACGCATCGGCAATGGTTGAAGGGGCTTTTGGCTCAACGCGCACCGTCTGGTTCCAAGTCGAAAAACTGCACGTCAAACCCGGGGCCAGGATCAAAAAAGACTAACAGACTCGGCGGCCCATACTCTTCTATCCCGATATATCGACCACGAACGTCGAGGGTAAGTCGATATGTTGTCTGGTTGGGGAGCTCATGACGTTTGGTAGGGTCATTAGGCCAGCGCACACTTGCCATCAGGACGACGCAAATCGGACACCCAAGATTGACCGAGTTCCGGAAGCTCTGGGAAGAGGCGTGATGGATGATGGGAATATAGGAAGAGTGGTATTTTTGGGCGCACATTTCTCCTCTACCGAGAGCCTCTGCTGTCTCTCGAATTCGGGACCGGTGTTCTGGGTTCTCGAATATGCCACGGCATACCGAGCAAAGCCGGGGATCCATGGTGATGGCCTCGTGATTGTTGAGATGATACGCAGAAGTTGATGATGCGGGGAAAGGAGGGGACGCCCTCGGCAAGGATGGAAGCTGGCAGGCAGCACTACCACGCTGATTGGTCGACTCACTTTATACTTGGCGCTCACATGAGATCCAATCATTGAACCGTCCGGCCCGCTCAGGTCCAGCAAATGCCGGTGCATGCGGATTTTGTTGCAGTGCACTGCCTCGTTGCAATGGCTATCAGTACGAAGGTAACGGAGTCAAACCCATCGTTTCTGGTATAAACTAGATGCTAACAATATAAACAACAGATATTTCGCCAACAATTTCGAGATCGTCATTGCGCAAGCTAGCGGCCATCAAAGAAGGACGAGAACGAATGACAGACAAGAGAAGCAAACCGACAAAGAGAAGGAAAGAAAGATAGCAGGGGAAGCCCGAGTTTCAAACAATCAACCCCATATAACACCCTTCCAGACCGCTCAAACCTCGACGCCACCATTTCCTTCCAGCAAATCTCTTTTCCGTCAACCATGATGCAGCCAGCGGGCGCCTCAAACTTGCCCAGAAATTCGAGATACACCTGCATGATGGGATTGTTGCATACGAGCCCTCCATCGAAATACGTCTCAAAACCAATCACTTGGGGCGGAAAGTAGAAAGGGGCCGCGCTTGTTGCCCTAGCTGCCTCGTAGAGTTTGCACTGGATGGCGTCGGGCCTCTCGTAAGTTCGAAGTCTTGCAACGACCTTGCCTTGGTCCACTATGCATACAAAGCTGAAAACAACCGGTTAGCGAACCAAACACACAGCCCTGGGCTTGAGCGTTTCAATCCGGGCAGCGTTGGGTACCCCTTGCAGCGAGTCCTGGGATCGTCATCTAGGAGCAACGTGTCTGCTCAGCCGGCTAGTTGGTTGATTTTATTTTCAAGAAGCTCTCCATTGTACCACGCTTCGGCAAAAACGCCCTTCCACCCCTTTCTCAGAGCGTCGAGCTTCTTGAACTTGTACTTTGGAAAGATCTGGGGAGCCATTGTCGTGTATTCGCTAATCGCTTGGTTGATGCCCATTGTCTGTCGTAATATTAGTTTGCTGGTGCGTCTAGATACCAGCGCTGAACAGGAAGGTAGGCCGCTTAATGAGAAGGACACGCACGAGACGGAAGAGCATCAGACAGATCAATCTTCACGCCGTGGTTGGCTATTAATTAGCGTTCCGTTGACGACGGAGAAAGGCAGGCAGATTCTCTTATCCTCCTGTGCTTGTTCCTCTAGCGAGATCGAAAAACTCATGCGGGGCGGGAAGGCTTTCATAGCTCTTCTTGCCCTCAGACATGGTTCCTTCAGGGCTAGTCTCAAGGTAACGAATTCTCCACATAATCTCCCTGAGAATGTATAGCGCTGCGATTCCGCGAACACCGCCACCGTCTGAAAAGGTAGTCAGAATATCAGTAAACGAGGGAGATTGGTGAGGCAAACCAATGCTAAGCAAACAAACCCCTCTAGGGTATGGAGAAGTTGGCTGTGTTGCTGCTATGGTGGCTTGTTGTGACCCGGACTTCCTAACGCATTCCTGAAGGGGCTTGATGGACGGCAGAAGCTCTTTGTTCCACCTTTCAACAATACCGGCAGTTGTCCTAGCCTCGGAGGCCCCGAAAGGGTTCATACTTTTTAACCGCCCCTGGATTCCGTGTGGGACAGGTGGTAAGAGCTTTTTCGTCTCTTCCAGTAGAGCTGCCCACTTTGAAATCTTGTGGAGAGTGCTAAGAACACGAGAAGCTGCGTCCCGAATGCCAAACAGAAAGTCGTTTCCGGTGGGGAGAGGCCCAGTTACTACTTCTAGTACCCGGGTTAACCCAGTGGCTATTTCTTCCAAGTGCTCACGGAATCTGTCTAGGACTAGTAGTAATTCTGAGTTAGAACTGTTACACGCTAACGATGCTACTAAAACACCAATATGGAAACACCTACCCTGACTAAGAAGTATCCAGTCTGGGTTCATTCTTTCGGTGAAACCAGGTGTTGTAATTGATCCGAGATGCTGTTGAACCCGATTGAGCAACTGCTGAGTTGCTTCCTGGGTTTGCCTGATGACGTCTTCCGTGCGGCTCGCCATTCTTGCAGCGGAGCTGGCTTGAGTTCTTGTCACAATGTGTCAACTCTTCTTGCCAAATGCCCGGGCAACGCGCCATCTTATCATCAGGCATTGATCTCCACACCCTCTTCAATGTGACTCCTGCACGCACACTGCGTGTATCTGCAGAGTGGCCGCATGAGTAGGGCCAAGCCTCCAATCCAGAGCCTCAACCCTGGAAACACGGCATTCGCAGTCCCCGAGAGGCCAATTAATGCTAGCATAGCATCCCCGAAAGTCTCGGTGTTTGGAAACTCGCGACAACTTGCTGCTAGTCAGCATAATAACCACTAACAATCCTGTATAAGACTGCCACGGTGACCACACATGTGAATAACGGAACAGTTGATGCTACGGTATCTGTCAACTAGAATTAAAGGACATTTTGCAAGTAGTGACTGCTTTCTCAACACCCCAGCAGTTTCATCTGATATTGTGTATTTTCTAAATGATTTATTAAGTTAATGATAGAATCACCATACGCCCTCATGTGTTGTGGAGTACTTACGTCAACGGTAGATGCAGTTAAATAAAGGCCTAGGTGAGTCATAGAGTTATCTTAGTTAGAGGTCCCTACGCGGGGTGGGATTTTTACGTCAACAGTAGGTTACATTAGCTACAGTCAAATGGAGACTAAGATTATAATAATATTACCATAAACTCAAATATCTCTCTGGTTTTAATAGCTATTCCAAATCGGGCTTTAGATTAAGAATTACAGTTAAAATCTACGTATAATACTACCTTATTCTATATTATAAACTAAAATAATAACTGTAAAAGTTATAGTTTTTTCACTTTAAATCTGAATATCTCCCTTTACTTAACCCTAACCCTGAGAATAATGTAAAAATCGGATTCTACATCACGTGATACATATTGAAACTGTTGGTTTCTAGCCCCAGTGGGTCCACTGGGTCGGCGCACTGCGCCGAACCCTCTGGAACCCCCTGGAATCAGGGGGGTTTCACCCCCTAAATTCCACCAGTTTCCACTGGATTCCAGTTGCCACA
>Ga0247758_1000983_pt1 | contig 23789 bp, 28 predicted proteins | sample UWRJL156409C4_FD_180950 | JGI IMG/M metagenome (GOLD analysis project Ga0247758, IMG submission 180950) | Plant litter microbial communities from Arlington Agricultural Research Station in Wisconsin, United States - UWRJ-L156-409C-4 | ecosystem: Environmental > Terrestrial > Plant litter >... | reverse complement strand
TGTGGGGGGGGGGGGGGGGGGGGGGTGGGGGGGGGGGGGGGGGGGGAGGAGGGGGGTGGGGGGGGGGGGGGGGGGGGGGGGGAGGGGGGGGGGGGGGGGGATGAGGATGAAGTGGGTGAGGCCGAGGCTGCTGGGACAGGAGCGGTGATGGGAATTTGACCGGATGGAGGGGGATGTTGGCATGGATTGGACGGGAGGGAATGTTGAGACTAATTGGAGTTGTATGTCGAGGTCGTATACCGGAGCGAATGGATGGTTGGTTGGTGGGTGTAAAGGAGGCAGGAACTCCTTAGGGTTGGGTATCAGCTGCTGGATTTGGCCTGGGTTTCCCCCCTGATTGTCTAGTAAATAACAAAAGATGTAGTATTTTGGGTAGGTATTCTGCGGGCAGAAATACAATTACAGGTACCTAGTACACACAAAACAAACCTGTCAACTTCCTCCTGACCAAAATGCCCAAACGGGAGGGCGGGCGGTAAGGCACCTTCTAAACGCCGTGCAGGTATCCCGTGTAATGATCATGTATGTCCATACAACTAACGTACCTAGCCAGGGGGTATTCCGTGAAACAGTGCAAATCCCAGTGTGAAGAAAAGAAATCAGTTGCTCAAGATGGGAGCTCTCACTCTCTCAAAGCCGGCCATTCACAATCTCCTTCTTGAAGATCCGGACCCCCCAGACATCGTAGAAATGGATGTTATCCACCGTCTCGATCCGCTGGTCCTGCAAGTCATCGTCTTCATCGCTGTCGCTGGACGCATTGTCCCAGTTGTCGGGCGGCGGTAGCACCGGGAACAAGTCGTTCCCGCTGCTGCCGAACCCACCGGGCAACGCCTTTTGCTTGCCCTTGGCCTTCTTCGAAACGCTCTTCTCATTCTTGGGGAGGTCAGACGGCCGGATCAGCCGCTCGACACGATCTTCGTCGTCGATTGAGATCCACTCGAGCTTTAGATGCGGGTGGTGCGACAGGTTGTCAATGAGGAACCGCTTCGTCTCCCGCATCACCCACACACACGTGTCATCGTTGCGAAGCTGAATAATATGCAGTGCCCGCAGATTGATAAGGCCTGAGAGGTGTTGCATGTACGTGTGCTGTAGATCATGTTAACATAATTAATCACTGGCATTCAACATGAAACTTACAATAACCCGGATGCCCATGTTGCACGCCAGCTCCTGGAGCTCCTTCCCGCGCCTGCAGATCAACAAGACGGCTTTCTCGTTCACGTCCCAGGCAGTATCGGACATATTCTTGATCATCAGACGCTTTAGTGTTGGCATGTGCTTCTTGAGGACGAGGCGGCGAATCTGGTCGATGTTTGTGTTTGTCTTCGGTGCAAAGCTCTCGGGCTTGTACTTTGAATCTCTTTCGAGAATGAAGAATTCATGCAATTCCTCAAGCGTAGAGACGAATGTTAAGAACACTTGCGAGACATTGTCCGTGAAAATCTTGCGCAGCGGCAATGGCGATTCCTTGTTCTCTTTATGCAGGTGCGCCCAGATGGGCGCCTGAGGCCCGACGTTGAGCAGTGTAATCCGCCGGAGAACGCGGAAATCAATTGCTCGCGAGAGCACCGAGGGTCTGACCGGGATGAGGTAGACGCTGAGCGATTGCAGTGCAAGCCCCCTCGTTGCGCGAAGGTACTCAGTGATGTGTTGGCCCTGGCCTTCGGTGGGTTCAGCGTCAACAGCAACATTTACCTGCTTTTGAGCGTCGTTGATCTCGGCCGCTATGGCACTTAACTCCTTTTGAATGTTTTTGATGTCGAAAGTGACGATCTCCATCTCCTGCTCGGCTTCTGCAATACGCTCCACATCAGCGTCGGCATCCCGCAGCCCTTCGATTTCCCTACGCAACAGCTTAGCCCGTGACTCTTGGAGCTCTTGCTTCTCGGCTAGCGTCTTGGAATTATCCTTTTGGGCGGCCAGAGTACCCATTGCCTTGTCCACACCCAACGACGGTGCACCGTTCGGCAGGACAGCAGCAGCTGAGCTTGACGTCTCTGCCGCAGACGTTGCAACCTTGGTTGCCGCCGTGCCGTTAGTTAGGGTGGCGTCAGTTGAGCTCAAAGGCCCTGCTGTAGATGCCGCAACCTCAGCTGTTGCCGTGCCGTTAGGTAGAATAACATCGGGTGAGCCCGACGGCTCTGGTGATTCAGTTGTTGCCGCATCAGTAGGTTCATCTACCAGCTGCTCTTCCGGCGCTACGATATCGATATCATCCGGATCTATGTCCTTCTGTGCCTCCTTTACCTTTGTGGATGTCGGCTGCCCAAAAAGGCTGACGGAAGAGTCGTTCGGCGCTGTAGACGCGTCTGCAACTTGAACCGAGGTCTTTGGCGCTACCTGGCTCGAGCTGGCATCCAAGCTCGGCTCGCCCACCTGTCCTTGGCGATTACCGTCGCGAGACTTCGCCTCTTCTGACGCAACGTACTTCCGGGCGGCATACTCTATTGTGGCAAGTATTTCTTCCTGCGAAGCGGAATAGTCGTTGATCCCGATCCCGTGGACATCCCTCATGAGCTTCCCCGAGACCACCTTGATAGCGTTGATAAATTCGGCTCCTGGGTTCGAGGTTCCCTCTTCCTTGGCCTCCTTCTCCTTCTCCCGGGGCTTCTTTGGAGCTTTCTTGATGACGTAGGGCTCCACGTCGAAGATTCTACCCAGAACAGACTCCTGGCTTTTCTTTTCTTCTTGTGCCCGGAACGCCCGCGCAGGGCCGCTCACATCGTCGTTGTAGCCGCCCCCCACGGCAGGGACAGGCACTACCTGGAACTCGTCGTCTGGGTCGGAGTCATCCGGGTCCATATCCGGCGGAGGCTTCCTTGCTTGGTTGGCGAGCGTATCGGAAAAAGAGAGTTTGAGCTTAGTGAGGGTTCCAGACGAGTTCCTCACGCAGGTTTTGAGCTCAGTGACCACGTCGAGTGTGTCTATGTCAAGGACAGCAAGGCTCTTCAGCTTCTTGAAGCCAGACAGAGTTGGTGGCTCCTTGGACATCTGAGTTTTCTTGGACACCTTCGCCCTGACAACTGGCTTTGGAAGAGGGGGCGCTGGCGTACTCGAGGGTGGGACATAAAATAGCGTGTTCGGCGGGGGAACCATGAAAGATTGCGGCGGCGGTGGGGGGCCAGGATTCATCGTCATCGGCGCCATGTGCTGTAGTGGCACCATCGAATATGAGGATGGAGCTGGATGCGAGCTGTTATATGGGAGCGGAGGTGGCGTCTCATACAGCGACGGGCCCGCTTGCATCCTTATGTGGAGGTGTGAGATGGTCTCAATGCGATGGAGTGCCTGGTAAACCGAGCGGCTCAACTCAACTCGGATGTTCCATCTAGAGAGGCAACAGAGTCAGCATATGGTAGTATAAACCCGTTGCGAACAGTGCCTTCCGTGGACCGAAAGGGGGGGCCAAGTATGAACGCGCACAGCTCAGCCGGTGTGACCAAGGGCCAAACCCCGCGAGTATGGAGCGACGTACCTGAAAGACTCGAGAGACTTCGCCTTGCGCAGCGTTACAAGGAGCAGTGTGTTCATAAACTTGCCGCAGCTAACATTATAGAGGTAGGGCTTGTAAGCGGTCTCGGCCTTGTCGCCAGCGCTAAGGGTGTCGAGCGAGAGGTCTCGGAGATGGTTCGCATAGTCGTAGTCGCTCGTGACGAAGGTATCGAGGCCGCCGGCGAGCCCATCTATGGGCGAGTCGAAGGCCGGGTCATCTTCGTCAGGGAAAACGATGTGGAAATTTCGATAGAGCTGCGCGGCCGCGAGTTCCCGGCAGTGCTTTGAAACCAACGACAGACAGATGAGATCGCTCTGGGAGCAATGGCTGACAATCTCCTTCTGGATCTCGCTCGGCAAATCCACCAGGCTACGAATCGGCGTTGGAGGGGACGTGTCGGTGATCGTGGAGGCCATGTTGCGCCGAGCGCGCTCTAAGGCGACGGAGACGGGCGACGAGGGATGCGAGAATGCGAAGATGCAGGTGGATATCTGCGACACTGCGAATGAGGCTTTGGCTCAGCACGGGATGCTACTTTGCTTCTGAGAGCCGTGCCGCGAGTTCTCGATGCAGGGGCGGGAGCGAGAGAGCGCAAGATGCTCTGCTTTTCCGTCGTTGATCGACGGCAATTGGTTTCTGGTTGGCCCGACTGGTTTGATGATAGTGAAAGTCGCAGAAGTCGGGCGCTAGTGCGAAGGCCGGCGGGCACGAGCAAGGGTCAGGGTCGGGGCCGGGAGGCGTGATGGCTACTAGCGTCCAGCTCCAAGGCTCCACTCGAAAAGCCGATGGAGTGTTTCGAGAGCGCACCCAACGGACTACATAGGAGGGTGGTAGATAATGTGAAGTACTTGTCGTCTCATCCTCAGCCTAGTTTCTCCCCGGTTCTGGAACTCAGCTAGTTTCTCAGTGTGGCCTTGGATTCCCAGCCCCTTGGAAAGTACGCCTACGACGAAACCCAGAGTTACCCACACCCAGCAATTTGCGCCCAATGGGAACTTCCAAGTACTTATGCAACTGTGCGACAGCCTCGAATTGCCCCCCCCAGGAAATTTCTGCGAACTTGTTTGTCCCACGGCTACAAGCTGGCCACCCCGCTAAGATTAGGACCCTCTGCTGCCTTTCGATGGAAGCCCTGCAGAGGAAGGCTTGAGGTTGTAAGTGGTGGGCGGGGACGAGTGCAAAGGCAATTCAGGAACCAACCAACGAGCTCCGCACGAGACTTCAGACCTCGCTCTGGCCCGTCATCATTCGTTGTTGTTCCGAGCGCAAACCAAGACGCCCATCCGAGGGGCACAAGAGAGGGGCCTGTAGCAGATTTTGAGTGGTGTTTTATTTTAATTTTACGGAGGCCAAAGTAGACGCGTCTGGGTGAGTGCAAGGCTCTGATAGCCCGCACTAAAGAAACAAAATGTCTGCTCTTGCGATTGACACAGAATGGAGTCAATGGATACCTACATAGATATTCCACTGCTTGAACCGTGGATGAGCATGTCACCATCCCCACATCTCAATACCTCCTCCTGCAACTGACGCCACTTATCAACCCCTGCACGCAGTAGTAGTGGGCAGGGCAGTGCTAGGTACTTCGTATGTACAACCTACGTACTACAGCATATGGGCCCTTTTGCCGCATGCCAAAGAACAACCCCCTTATTAGGTGAATGGAACCCCTCTGGCGGAGCGGGCTGTGCCTTATTGCCGTTGGCGAGAAAACATTTGTCCAACACCTCATGTCAGAACCTCACTCATTTCTGCCTGTGCTCGATCGCACCTGTCGTCTTCAGTGTCGTCGCATCGTTCTGCAACCACTGGCAGCGATTGCCTGTACCGTGCAAGATGGCCGAGGTTGAAGAGCCACAATTTACGACGCTTGCTGAGCGTATCGCCGCGCTCAACAGACAGAAGAACTTCAAAGCACCCCCGTCAACCGCAGGCAAGCGAGCCCCTCCCCCACCGCCGCCCGTCGCGCCTGTCCGGACGGTGACCGATTCCACCGTGAGCAATGTCTCGGCCCCAAAGAGCCCGGCAGTGCCCCCGCGCCCAACCAGGGCCATTACAGACGGTCCGGCCCCAGCAACACCTCCTCTTCCTCGACGACAGACGGAGGAGGTGAGCAATGGCAAACGCGGCATGGCGCCTCCGCCCGCGCCCTCGCGCACCGCCGCGCCCCCGCTACCTTCGCGAAACTCACAGAAGCAGATGGCTCCAGCACCAGAGCTGCCATCGCGTCGTCCATCAGCGCAGACGCTCCCGGGCCGGAGGGGCTCCAACTCGTCAGATGCCTCGCACATCTCGGCGATGTCAACTCTATCCCTGAACGGTGCATCAGATAGCCAGGGCGGCGGCAGGAGACTGCCACCCACACTGGACCAGGCGAAGCTACCGACGCTGCCGCCATCCAGGCGTGAGGTCGAGGCGGCGAAGAGGGCCAACGAAGAGGAGGCTGGCGCGAGATCGCCAGCCCTGCCTCCACGACTACCTTCGAGGCCGGGGAGGTCTCCAGGTACGCAACCAGAAGAACAATCCCCCGCTCTTCCTGCTCGCCGACTACCCCCTCCCCCCTCAAGCTTCCGTCCCAACGGTGTCGGCTCCGGCCGAGCCCCACCCCCGATCCCCCTTAGCTCCCGTCCGTCATTTTCTCAAATCAAGGCCGTGGCGTCCCGTGGTGCTGCGGCGAGCCCCGCCCCGGCAGCTTCATCCCAGGACTCCTGCCTCGTATGCCGCGACTTCACCGGGCCCGACAACGTTGCCGCCCTGTATCCTGTTGCCCGCCTCCCGCGCCAGGACGTCATAGGCTACCTAGCACACATGCTCTGTGATCCCTTTCCCTCACCTACAGACAAAGCCCGCGCCATATTCACCTGGTGTCACCACAACATCGCATACGATGTCGAGAGCTTCTTCGGCAACTGTGTCCGCAACATCACACCCGAGGAGGGTATCTTCGCCGGCAAGGCCGTATGTGCCGGGTACGCGGGCGTCTACGAGGCCATCGCGCGCCGCGCCGGGCTTGAATGTATCATGGTCACCGGGCACGGAAAGGGCTACGGCTTCACACCGCTCAAACCCGGAGAGCGCCCACCCCCACCAGACCCCACTGGACACGCGTGGAACGCCGTCCGCATCGACGGCGGCAAGTGGAAGGTCATTGACGCATGCTGGGGCGCTGGAAATGTCGGCGATAAGCGCTTCAACAAGGCCTTCAAGCCCGACGAGTTCGTCCTCTCTAACGAACACATCGGCAAGAGGCACTTCCCTGACAACCCGGCCCACTTCTTCCGCGAGGACGGCCGTATCCCGTCCTGGGAGGAGTACATCATTGGCGACACCGACGGCGAACCAGCTACGATATACGAATCTGCCAAGCAGGAAGGGCTCAACGAGTATGGCTTTTCGCCGCGTGCGCGGCGCATTCCCGTCTACAGCCGCGGGATCGTCCAGTTTCGCTTCAGCAAGCTGTGCGAGCACTGGACGCCCGAGCGCAACGGCAAGGGGAAGCAGATGCTGTTTGCGCTCAAGATTCACGGGGTGGACGGACGTAAGGAGGATATGGTTACGTTGGATTATGATAGGTTCTGGTACAGCGCCGACGTGCCTGCGAGGGACCTGGGCTGCCCGGGGCAGACGATCACGTTGTATGGGTTTGATACGATTGACAATAGGGATGCCAGGGGGCTGACCAAGGAGGAATGGCTGAGGAAGAAGGGTAAAGTGGCCTACAGCCTACAGGGCATTGCGCAGTGGGAGTTGGTTTAAGCATCCGAGGGTTACCCTGCCTTTTTCTTGACGTGGTGGAGATATCCTCAATGTTTTGAATACCGAGATACAAGCTCCGCTGTCTCGGGGAGGCTATGATAGGTTGCGAGTATTGCTTCTCTGCATCTATAATGATAATTGTTGGATTACACCGAGTCTGCTTCAATTCTCTCCGCTTGCAGCTATAGCCCCTTTCATAACGCCAATATGCACGACGAACCCTGAAGACGAACGCAAGCCGTTAGGAAGCATCTCATTCGGTACTCGATAGACGTGGAATGATTCGGCGAACCGCGTCAACCACGCCTCGAATATTTCAGGATCGCGTAACTGCTGCGCAACCACGCAGACACATGGTTCAAGACCCGGATCAGCCTCGGCCGCTCTCAGCCGGCACACGTCGGCACACGCCGATACGAAGGGGTCTATAAGCGCCTCGTTGTAGATGCAGTCGCATGCAACCACAGCGTCGAAACTCTTTGCCGACGCAGAGAAAGTCAACGCCGGCGCTGGTGTGTCGGTTTCCCAGTCCAGAGGGGTGAAGTGGATCCGTCCTGGCTGCTTCTGCTGCGCTACTGATGCATGGCCGCTGCCCTTAGACGATGGCGATGGCCGACCACCCCTCTTTGGTGGCGAGGGTTTGCTGCTGCTGCTGCGGTCGTTCTCGGTAATGTTTTGCTCGACGATCTTGGCGACATAGGCTTGATCAGTCAGGACGATGCGCGTGATGTGCGGCCCCAAAAGCAGCCCGACTAGAGCCGATATCCCGCAGCCCAGCTCGATGACGTGCGAGGAGGAACTGAGAAGGCCCAGTGTGAATAGCGGGTTTTTATCGGGTGAGCTGATCCATTCTGCAAAGAGTGGTGTGATTTTCCAGACAACTGCGGTTATACTGGTATAAGAACAACGATATCCCCGATGAGGTAACGGTCCGGGATGGCGGGGGGTGCATACCGGCTCCGGTGGTCCCCCCGGCGCGATTGCTCTCCAGCACCCCTGGAGATTGGTGGATCGTCAAGTCTCGCCCCGCGATGGCCAACTCGAGAGCTGTGGCTTTTGGGTCGATGAATCCCAAGCTGTGAGATGGGAGATCCTGCGCAAAGAGATCGTATGTCTCTGTGTAATTCCCCGTGTTAGTGGGCTTGTGTGACGAAAGGATGTCCTCATTATAACTGCCAAACCTTCATCAGGGACCTGGATCTGATCGCCGAGGATACGTAACAGGCCTTCGATCTTCATTGCGGAAAGGCGCTCGGAAATTTCCGAGTTATTGCGTCGCCGAATCCTATCATTACGGTCGAGCCATGTAGTTGGGGACGGGTAGGCATCGCCAAAGAGGATACCTGAGCCTTGACTGGCCAAGGACACCGTGGACACCTGTAATCTCCCAGAAGGTGCGGAGGCGACTGGCGGCAGGCGTTTGGCCTTGGCTGCTGCGAGCTCGCGAACCTCTGCTCGAAACTTGTCATCATACCGCCACCCAATTCCCAGTATAGACAGCGACTTTACCCACCTACACAGCTTGTCCAGGTGAGAGAACAGCGGGGTCTAGGCTACGACATTACAGGCCTTACTCGGATCTTGAAAAGCCTTGATGGCTGACAATGTTTGAATTGGCCATTGCCGAGTGCAAGAAGACCTTTTGAGAATGCAGTACAGCTATTATCAAAACCTATTCCCTGCCTTGACGGTAAGAAAGCACCTTCTTCCGCACTGGCCAAGGGGTCTTTTATTTTGGCCAGAGCCTAGGTTCGTGCATTCAACACCATCAGTTCGGATCTTGGCTCGTTTGAGGGGAGACAGGCATGTGCGTTGGAAAGGACCACAGCGAGGCGGGGAAACCACCACTTGGCCACCCTCTCAATTTATGCCAAGCAGTTGCCCAGCGTTGGATCGCTTGAAATGGACGTGCCAATGCTTGGGTGCGCAAGCACTCGGGGCTGAGAATCATGAAAAGTTCCTGAGACGGGATTGTGAATCGGAAGCACGCATGCCACTGATGCAACTGTGCTAATAACAGAGCGGCCGAGGTCGTGCTGGCCAACCGCCCGTGATGGCGACCTGGGGTGAGCTTCGTGCAGCTACGACTTCCCAGAACCGAGGCGAATAAGTGATTCATTCCCATATTTTCGGCTGTCATGTTGCACCAATCCTGCCCGCTCATCGACCATGCATCTCGAGGCTGTTAATAAACCAAGAAATTGACAAACAGTCTTGGCTACGGGTCCACAGAAATGTGGGCACTCCAGCAGCTTTCCCCAATGCCCAGGCGCTGGCAGGCTCTAAGACGTTGCTTAGCGTCTGTGGTAATGGATCGATCTCTCGATGAATCCGCGTGCAGAGCAGAGGAGCAAGGCAGCGAACCGGCTGATGTTCTCCGAATGCTTTGTGAATCGTGCGGTCAAAGCTGCCTAGCTTGAGTCGGAAGCGTGGAGGCAGGAACAGCACTTGCAAGCATCGCCAGCCAGCGACGGGACACAGTCCAGCACATCGTGACCTGTGCCACATTTCTTGGAAGTGGGGCTGCCCAGCAACCCGACTCCGGCTAGGCAAGGGACTGGCTGATGCGGACAGGGGGCTGGAGCTCGCACGGCAGGCAGGAGAGGGAGCTCGAGCCAACTCTAGCTCACCCAAAATTGATGCGCACTCACGTAGGTGAAGAAGGTCTTTTCTCCCCTCGCCTCCACTGGTGCCTGTCTTCCTCCCTCTTAACTTTCGCTCGCAAAACTGATTTGCTCTATACCGTCTCGATACCCAGAGTCTACTGCCTGCGTCTTGTAAACCGCAAAAGCATAGTGTTTGCGCGCTGCGATATTCGGAGATCCCGTTTCAGCGTTCCTTGTTTCGAGCGATCGAAGTACGGCTTTGCGTCACCACCGCCGTCGCCCCCCTCTTGGTCGGCTTAGTCCCCTTACATCGCAAGGGAGATTCTCGCCTAGATTTTCCTCCGAATCTCCATTAATTCGATCCCCAACCGACCACAATGTCTACTGGAAAAGGCCCGCATTTGGTGCCGCGGCTGTCGGCGAAGCCACCGTTCTCGATCGAGCTGCCTGGCCAGGAACCCGTGAAGGGCGAGACGCCGGTGCGCCGCCACCCTGTGTCCGTGGAAAAGATTGTCGAAAGGCCCGAAGAGGACATCACCACCACCTACGAGCTCGTCCGCAAGGCCGCGGCAAAGTACGGCAACGCAAAGTGTGTCGGCTCGCGCAAGCTCATCGACACCCATGTCGAAACCAAGAAGGTCAAGAAGATGGTGGATGGCGAGGAGCGTGAAGTGGACAAGAACTGGACTTTCTTCGAGCTGAGCGGCTACGAGTACATGACGTTCACTGAGTACGAGACGCTTGCGCTGCAACTTGGAGCTGGTTTGCGCAAGCTGGGCCTGGAGAAGGGCGACCGCGTTCACATCTTCGCAGCAACGAGTCAGAACTGGCTGTCCCTGTCTCATGGCGCAGCTTCGCAGAGCATGCCGATTGTCACAGCCTACGACACTCTGGGCGAGGAGGGGTTGAGGCACTCAATGGTGGCCACCAAGGCCAAGGTCGTTTTCCTGGACCCCCATCTTCTGCCGACCCTCACAAATGTCCTGAAGGTGGCTACTGATATCCAAGCTGTTATTTGGAACCACCAACACAAAGTCAACCAGGCCCACGTCGACAGCCTGAAGAGCGCATTCCCAAACCTAACCATTTTGAGCCACGAGGACCTCCAGAAGCTGGGCAAGGAGAACCCGGTCGACCCTGTTCCTCCGACCCCAGAAGATCTGTGCTGCATTATGTACACCTCCGGATCCACCGGAACACCCAAGGGCGTGCCGTTGACGCATAAAAACGTGATTGGCGCTGGTAAGCTATCCGCCGCCTATTTCTGACGTAAGAACCTAGTATGCTAACCCTTTCCCTCACTAGTTGCCGGCGTCAGCGTAGTGGTTCAGCCTTTTATCGGACCAGGCGATGGTCTCCTGACATACCTCCCCTTGGCTCACATCTTGGAGTTCGTGTTCGAGAACGCCTGCCTGCACTGGGGTTCAACTATGGGCTATGGAAACCCCAAGACTCTGTCGGACAGCTCAGTGCGCAACTGCCTCGGAGACATCAAGGAGTTCAAGCCTACTGTATTGGTTGGTGTCCCCGCCGTCTGGGAGAGCGTTAAGAAGGGAATCATCGCAAAGGTCAATGCCGGAAGCCCGGTCGTCCGTGGGCTCTTCTGGGGTGCACTGGCACTAAAGGAGAAGCTCATGTATACGGGCCTTCCTGGCAGCGGCATTCTGGATGCCGTCGTTTTCAAGAAGATCAAGGAAGCTACTGGCGGCCGCTTGAAGCTGTGCATGAATGGTGGCGGCCCCGTCGCCAAGGATACCCAGAAGTTCCTCAGCATGGCGATCTGCCCAATGATCAGCGGCTACGGTCTTACTGAGACCGCTGCTATGGGTACGCTTCAAAATCCCTTGGAGTGGACTGTTGAGTCCATCGGTTGCATGCCGGCCTCGGTTGAGTGCAAACTCGTTGACTTCCCGGATGCCGGGTACTTCGCGACCAACAAGCCGAACCCGCAGGGCGAGATTTGGCTTCGTGGACCTACCGTTTTGAGCGGATACTACGAGGACCCCAAGGAAACTGCCGAGGCAGTGACAGCGGATGGTTGGTTCAAGACGGGCGATATCGGCGAGTGGGACAAGTACGGACATCTGAAGATCATTGACCGCAAGAAGAACTTGATCAAGACCCTGAACGGCGAGTACATTGCTCTTGAAAAGCTCGAGTCCATCTACCGCGCGGCACCTGTCGTCGCCAATATCTGCGTGTACGCAGACCAGTCGAAGGCGAAGCCCATCGCTATCATTGTGCCCGCAGAGCCGGCATTGAAGAAGCTTGCTGGGTCCGTCGGTGTTGCTGGCGAAAGCCTTGAGGAGCTCGTTCACAACAAGAAGGTACAATCGGCCGTACTCAAGGAGTTGCAGAACGCTGGTCGCGCTGGCGGACTTTCTGGCATTGAGATCATCGAGGGCGTTGTCGTGTCCGATGAGGAGTGGACACCCCACAACGTAAGTCTCCTTTTCCCTTCAAAAAAAAAAACCCCCCTAGAGCTTGAAACTGACAATTATCCCAGACGCTGCTTACGGCCGCACAGAAGCTCAACCGCAAGGGCATTCTCGACCGATACAAGAAGGAAGTGACGCAGGCATATGGCAGCTCAAGCTAATTAGGTAATTGTGTTTGGATTTAGTAGGGAGGTTACGTGTATTATCTGGATTTTCACTGGCTGCTTTCAGCCGTTGTATTCGACCGGGTCAATAGCTGGGTTTCATCTCAGCGTGTGGTGAGGTTTCCCTTTGGTTTTCTGTCACTTGTTTGTTTAGTTACTGCGGGAGGAGAATACCAGGTGTTTTGTCTATTTCTGAATCTTGGTGTCTCTAGTGGGCCACTTAAACCTCTGCAATCCCCGCCCGAGTCTCACATCATTGAGACAGATCTTGATGTTAAAATCATGGTCCAAGAGATAAATGCCATTCCCAAAACTGCTACAAAACAGATTTGCTTGAACCAAAAAAAAAACAATGGAATAAAACGCGAGTTACAGAAGCGGTTTAGTCATTCCCCGTTTCGCCGTATTACCGGACAGAAATACCACTCAACAACAGACAGACACAGATAACAACGACAACACGCCACGCCACGCCACGCCGAGTCTTTCTTCCTACGCATATCTTCGTTTGCCCTCGTGACCCTGAGCCGTCACCTCTTCCGCACCCTCTCAAACTCCCTAGAAGCGGGCATGGGAGTTGCGTTTAGCCCATTGCAGGGGATGGACGCCAAGTTTTTCTTTCCAAACCACAGGTCATTCATCTCCTTGTGAATTACCTTTGCGAGACCGAAGATTTAGGCCCCCTTTCCCTTCAGAATTTAGCGTCGGTGACTCTCAGCCCCCCTTTCCGCCTGCCCCTGGACTTTTACCAGGGCTCACACCAGGCCGTCATAGAGGGACAGGGCGGATACGATCGTGGCGTCGCGTTGGCTGCCCTCCTTGAACTCCTCCATGTCGAGGCTGCCGTTCTCGTCCTTGTCCATCATCTGGAAGATCTTTTTGACACGCTTCTCCGGTGTGTCCTCGTCGTCCGGAAGTTTTACCATGGAGCCGACCTATTCCGAGTCCGTCAGTCAAGATCTCGCGCACGCAGGGGCGATGCAAGAAGGAGTGGGAAATCTGCGTACCATCTTGTAGATGGCCTCAACGATTTTGAGCATCTCGTCGTAGCTGATCTTGCCGTCTCCGTCGATATCGTACAGCTGGAAAGCCCAGTCGAGCTTGTCCTCCATTTTGCCACGACTAGTGACGCTCAGCGCACAGATGAACTCCTTGAAGTCGATGGTGCCGGACTTATCCGTATCGAATACATTGAAGACGTAGTCGGCAAACGAGGACGGGTCGCCGAATGGGAAGAACTGTCGGTAGATCTTTTGGAACTCCTCCTTTGTGAGCATGCCCGAGGGGCAATCCTTGAGGAAACCTGTTGCTCACACCCCGACGTTAGAGGGAGTGTCTTTCCCGCAGCCGCGCATTCTAGGGGCGCGTCCGAGCAGGACGGGGAGGAGGAGATGGGTGTGACAAACCCTTATACCATTGCTGCAGCTCCTTCTTGTCAAAGTGTGTCGAGTTCTGCAGCTCGGCCAGCTGCTCTTGCGACAACTTGGACTGACTGTATCGCGAAAAGAGAGACATTGTCAGCGGCATGCTCGAACCACAACGCCTCAGGGATATCCCGTCAGGAGCCATTCTTCTCTCCGGATTCGGGAGGTAATTGGTGTAGTCATTCGCTCTCGAAGCGTGCAAGGCCAGCTCGGGCGCGGAGTCGACCCCGCGCCCGGCCGAAGCGCATGTGCACTTCATGCGAAGGCATGGCTTTTCGCCCTACTTCTTGCGCTGGGAGACAGAACGCCGACGAGTACTGGAGGGAGCAAGGGCAGTAGAGGCGTGAAGAAAACTCACGATTTTCCCATGTCTACCGGCTAGGTGACGGCGTCAGCGGCGTCCCGTGGCGATAAAGCGATGTTGTTGTAGTCGGTGATGCGGCTGGTGGGCGCGAAAGTCGAAAGTCGGGTGTGAGGGGAGGGGTGCTTTGCGACAATGCTAGCTCGGTGGTCTGCTCGCTCGAGTCGCGGGACAACCCCTGGCTATGGGGTCTCGGTCGACCGGATTTCAAACCCGTTTTACGTCCTTGTATGCCGCGGGTCCGGAGAGAGATACAGCAATCCGTCGCGGTAGTCGTCAAAATCTTTCGTCAGCCGGGTCGAGGGAATTTGCAGCGTCGTTGGTTTGGGAAGGCGGGGGGGCGGGTTCGAGGGTTGCAAGGGCGGTAGTGGTATTTTTAAGGCTTCGATGCTATGACAGGAAGAGGAGCCGGCGCCAGGTGATGAGTTGGTAAGGCGGGAGGAGTCTGAGTGACGACGGGGCGGGTTCTGGCGCGCGGTGGACACAGCACAGGCCAGCACTGTATGGAATGGATCCCAGAAAGGTCAGAGCTACGGATTACTACGCGGGGGGGGACGCCCGTTAGGTTGAGTTCCATGGTCTGTTCCGTTGGAGAACCAAACGATGAAACTGAGCCCAATGCACAGTGCCGCGCTTAGGACCGGCGGCCGCAGTGAAAAAGATTCAACTACCTTAATCAACATTCGGGCGCAGACTCAACGGCCACCAAGCGCATTACCACAGCTATTTGGGAGTTTCACGGTATGTAGGATTAGCCCTCTTTACTTTACAGCATTGGTGTCATGAGGCTCAGAGAAGAGTGGATGAGGGGCTTGCAGGTCCGATGAGGGGCATCGAAAGATAACAGGCCCCGCCCGCCCCAACTCGAGCAGGGGCTGCCATTGCTCACCGCGCGATGCGGCAAGGGGAGACCTGGCTGTTCGTGCGATTGTGGCTGGAATCTTGTAATCTTTCGTGTTGCACAAGCGAAACCCCCGTCACGACTGCTTGAATGGAATCTGTCAACTGCCACTTTCTGTGCTAGGTATTGCAAGGGAAAAGGGGCCATGGGCTCCCTCCAGAAGGCAGCAGACAAGGCCGTCTGGCCATCCCAGATAGCAGTCGAATCTACTCCAGGTGTGAGGCGCGCAAGTCGATGAAGGGGGCTGTGCAAAATCGCCAAGCTCGAATGCCGGGAGTTGGACCACTCAACCCTCAGACGTTCCAGCCACATTCGACTCGACCTTCCAGTTCTCGCAGCTGCTCTCTTCAAACAACCGGGTCTGAGACAATGAGCCCAACCCAACGAGAGTTTCACGCCGTGGAATATTCTGAGGCAGCTTGGCGAGAGAGCCATCTGCGCGACGTCGCGGCCTTGTGTGGCGGTGTCTTGCGAGCGCCGTCGCGCCGTCAAGACGGGGCTGTGTTCATCTCGGGTGTATGAATGCAACGAAGCCTTGCCTCGGTGATGAGTCTGTCAGAGGCAGGCAGTATAGATTGGCCAATAACCGTGCCACCGGCGGAGTGACTTGGCACGCAGCATCAGCAGCACACCTTCCCCATCTGACCCCTGAACTCGATCCGAACATGTCAACAATCAGTGACGGTTTCAGCAAACACGATGATCTTAGCTAATGTTGAGAGTATGGAGGAGATGGCGATGCCGAGCTCGTTCAGTCATTTCCATTACCTTGTCCTTCCCTGCCCTCGCCTTTTCCCAAGCCAACAAAAGCCCACGCCAGCAAACGCCCATGTCCACGCAAGCTCTATGCAAACAGTAGCAATCCTCCATCCCAGAATACAGATAGCGCTCATCCCACCACGGCCTTCATACTTAGACTTTCCAAGAAGCCTCCGAGGTCTTCCTTCTTCACCTCCACAACGCAGTGCTCGAAGCTGTCGATCCGCACCCGCGCGTTCGTCTCTGACACCACATCTTGGAAGGCCGTACCGAACTTGTTGAGGCCGTAACCCCTCTCCCTCACTCCATCATCCTCGTCCTCGTCTTCCGATTCCGATTCCGAATCGTCAGACCCTTCGCTATCGCTTTCTTCCTCGTCTTCTTCATTCTCACCAGCGGCCTCCCTTAGTGCCCTCTTCGCTTCTTTCTTCTCCGCTCTGATCTTCTCCTTGCTTCTCCTTCTCTCCTCTCGCGCTTTGGCGCGAACCTCCTTTTCTTCGGCCTTCTTCTTGGCCGCTTCGCCGTCTAGAAAGCTGGTGTCAGGTCCACCGCCACCGCCAGTGCCAACTACCACGTAGACGCCTCGCTTCTCATCCAGACTAGCCGCGACCAGCGGCGTACCACGACCGCCAAGGGCCAGCTTTCCGGTCGACTCCTTTTCTTGCTCTGCAAGCGCCTCACCAACCCACAGTGCCAGCTTGGTCAGCGCCCCAGGGTGGTTGAACAGCGTGGCATCGGGGGAGTCCTTGACAATACACATGCGGAACGCGCGCAAGTGTGAGATCTGCTTCTTTTTGAGAATCGTGGTGCCCGTCGTGAATATGGCTTTGTGGAGATACTGTGCTGTGGGAAGGCCGGCTTTGAGACACTCAATGCTGTAAAATGGTTAGTTGATGTGATTGTGCGGCAGGGGCATAGAATTCTCACTCTTCAAGTGCATCGTAGGCGTCCCAGAACCGCGGAAGCCATTCTTCGCTTTGGGTGTGCTCGTTATCAATGTCAACCAATTCTTGGGACGGACCGCCAGGGGCGGCCTCTGGGGCCGCTTTCGTGTTCTTGCCAACCTCTAGCAGAGCTCCAATTACCACGCCCACATCCTGTGCGCTCAGCGTTGCCCGCCATCCCCAGCTACGAACAAATCCCCATCCATCTTTGGCTCCTCCACGGTCTTTTCCGTCGGTATCGATAGTTGGAACAAGCTCATCCAGGTTGTAAAGTGACGCATATTTGAGTAGCTTGGTGCGGAGTTCGCGCTTGAGCATCATGTCCATGTGTGCATAGCTCTGCTTGCACTGCACCAGACTGACACCCATTTTAGCTAGGAGCTTGTGCAATCGCTTCAGGCCAGTCTCGCTCCAGGTCTTGAGGCGCGAGAATAGGTAGGGGGAATGGAGCATGCTGTCGTATAGGCTCCAATGTCGAATGAGAAGAAACTTAGGTTCCGGCGAAAGGCGGATGCTTGTGTCCTCGGGGCTTCGTGCCGTGGTGGGTATGATGCCTGTAGCTTCGGGCAGGACTCTGCCGTTTCCAACCTCGGGTGGGTTGAGACGTCGGACCTCATCTCGTAGAAGCTGTCGTATTCTGGCGCCGCGCATACCAAGCCAGCCTGAGGCAGGTCGAGCATCTCCACCCCGAACTGTCACAGCAACACCGGCTGATGAACGCCCATATAGTTCCATCGATGTGACCCCCACAATAGTTAGCCAGAGGAGATCGTTGTCTTCACGACCGAGTTCCGAGGCAAGCGAGTACATCATTGATGATATTGGCTCAGAGTAGGACGCGCCCAGCCGGTAGTATTCCCGGAGGATACTTTCGTTGTCGCGCCGTAGTCGTAGGAGCCTGCGTCTGAGAGTTCTCACGGACGGGCCCTTGGGGGGTTGTGCTGCAGTCGGAGGGTCTGATGGTTCGTCGGAAGAGAAGATGGCGTCGTCCCTCAAAGATACGAGCCCACGCTGCGCAGGACGTCTGGGTGAATCGGGTAAGGGGCTCGACTATGGCTAGATTAGTAGATGAAACAGATAACTGATCTTGGGACTGTCCATACCGAGTTGCTCCTCCTCCGCTGCTTTGGTCGGTCATCCTCATCGCTATCCTCATCGTCGAAATCAGACCACGACTTCCTTTTTTGTCCTGCCCTGATCGTTGTCTCTGCCGGTTCCTCGTCGCCGTTGTCGCTGTCGTCCTCACTGTCGCCGAGATCCTCTCCATCATCGTCAATCTCCGGCATATCCACAATGGCGAGGTATGCATCCTGTTCCTTGGACAGCTCGTCTTCGATGTCGCCATCGTCCATCACCACAATGCCGCCTTTCCCAGGCCTGTATGCACGGTCGATCCGCCCGCCTTGCACACCAACAGGAGAGCGCGCTGTGTAGGTTGTGGCATCCTCGGTCTCAGGTTCCAGGGGAAACCCGCCGAAGAGATTGCTCAGGTTCCAAGGACGGTGTGCATCCACTACCCAGACCTCGACACCTCCGAACGTATTATCGTCTCCTTCCGGCTCCAAACCCAAGACAGACCCCAAGTCGACCATGCCACCAACACCCAGGCAGACGACAACTCCTCCGGCACCGCCATTCGACTCCATCATTGGGCTCACGAGCTCCCGGCCCACACGCTCCAGGTCGGCATAGCCAGCCACTGGCTGGATCTTGTGCGGTATGTAGTCATGCTTGAATAGACGCGTGAGAATGCGACACGCACAGAGGGCATCGGGCTCGAGGGCGACGAGAATGAGCACAGGTGGTGATAAGGGATGGCGCGTGTTCTGCAAGTGCTGGTAGAGTTTCGATATGAGAGACCGTGGGAGATACATGGCTCGTAAAGGTCCTATCCTGATCCAGGCACGTCTTGGATGGTGTTCTAGAGACGCATGGAAGTGTTTCTTTTTCCCTTGGGGTCAAGGACGCGGCAGGCCCCGCGTTCGCGATGAAGGGAAAAGAAAGATATGTACGGGCGATTGATATCGAGAAATCAAGGAATTGGCATCAATATGCGAGCCGGCGCCAAAAAGGAAGCTGTACACGCGGCGGAGAGACTGCTAGAAACAGGGAGTGGGTCGCGGCTTTACGAGGTGTTTATCATCAATCTTGAATTGGACTGTACCAGCAAGCGAGCAAACTTGGCCAAGCTCGACGCGTTTGGAGACGCGACTGTGGGGTTGGTGGCCATGGCGGCATTAGCGGCAGCCAGCTGCGCACCAGCTGTCAGAGCCCCTAAATACCACCAACCCCATCAACCTTGACGACCGAATTCTCGTAGTGGAGCGGCAGCCTGCCACGTCGCCATGAGGCGCAATCTCCAGCGTGTCTGAGGTGCATTCACACCCGAGGTTTGCTCGCCCTCCCAATCGATGGCTGCAACGCCATTCTGACCGCCTGTTCGGTGAGAATCCCTTCGGTGACAAGGCTCGAGGCAGCCAAAAAAAAGAGAGCGGCCAGAGGGGCCACGCACGTCTCGGTGGGTTGCATGGAATTCACTGCAGGTCATGCTCCAGCACCATCCGTCGGTAAAGCTGCATGCGAAGTCAGATGTGCTTGCTTGCTTGCCTGCTTCGTGGGCCGATAGCCAGATGTACGCTTGCCAGCATTCCGGGGAGTCATTGGGCCCCTTTTCTGGTGGGAGGTTCGTATTAGAGGTGGTGCATACAGTCCGTTCTCCAACCTGAGTCGACCGAGACCTTCCCCTCGCCATCCCGACACAACGGTAACGGGAACTGCCTCCGCAGTCCCGACGGATACACCGCAGCCACCATGGTTCAGATTACAGCCTGACGCTGCTGCTCGCCAAGTCCCGGCATTCTGGGCGGGGAGCCGCCTCGGGCGCGCTCGGGACCTTGCTCCTCCCCTCTGCGCTAGTTTCCAAAATTCACCACTCTCCCTCTGCCGTGCGGCAGTGTGTTCGACGGTGCGAGATACGTCCTCCGCATGCAAGATGGCCCGGGCCTGGGGGGTGATTGGCCTAGGCCGTCAACGTTTTCCACTCCACCCACCATCCCTCCCGTGGGCTGGCTTGTTGCATCCGCCCGAGATCGATTCTGATCTTTCGAGGTGCTGTTAGCTGCTTTTTTCCTGAGACGGCCGGCTCCCGTTCGTCACCGTGAACCAGGTGCTCCACCGTGTTCCCCAGAAACCCTCACATCTTTCTTTCCGCTAGCGGGTCTCGACGGCCGCCCCTCTTCTATTCTTCCCCTCACCCGCCTCTAGATACATAAGAAGCTCCACCAGCTGCAGTCTAGCTCGATGGCTTCGGGTGTATGATTCTCGTCAAATCTAGTATCTGGTTTGATAGGTCCCCGCGCTGTTGAGGCCATCTGACCGTCAAACTAGAGTCTTCTGGCTTTCGTTCACTCTTCTTCCTACCAAGGGGGCTCCGGGGGACAGGTTGGGCAGCAGTATCGCCCTTCTTTAGTAACCCGTTGCAATCTTGCCTACCCAGCTCCCTTGAGTGTTCTTACAAGTACATGAAGCCACAGCCTCCACTGTACCAGTGAGACGACCACAGCAGCCACCAGAGCTCTATCGTTGTCGCTTTGCTCATCTCCGACCCAGAGCTCCTCGTCAGACCCACAGAACAAACAATACGTCCGTTTCTGAAGCTCAGCATTTTTGTCACCATGCCAGCCGTCTTATCATCTCATGTATCTAGGCCAAATACTTCTTCGCCCATCGTAGGGAAGACGATTGTCGGTTTATGGCTCGGTAGCCATCGTGGACTGACCACCTTTCACCCAGCGGACATGGCAGACGATGGCCCACCAACCCATGTTCGAGAGGTGACATCGGACTACGAGCCGAGCCAAGACGGTTCGGTGTTTGGGTCTCTAAGCTCCAGTGTGAAGGATCATGTGTGGGAATATGGGAGGTATGCCTTAATTCAAGCGCTCGCTACGTCCAACAGTCCGCAATTGACGTTGTTTCTAGGCGATACCATATGTTCAAGTATGGTAGGTACCCCTTACCTAATGACGAGGAAGTAGGTGCAAATTGGAATGGCTCTCTCCCCTTTCTGTCCATTTTCTGCTGTCTCAGCAGAAACTCTCTCCTGACTCCTGAGACACCAAAAAATTTCCCAAAAGGAGAATATAAGCTGATATTTGCTACAGGAGTTCAAGCGGGAGTCTCTCAGGCACACGTTGTTAAAAGAACTACTCAATGGAAAGCTGTATTTCTCGTCAATCGGAAACAACCCTCAAAAGATTATCGACATGGGCACTGGTTTCGGCGAGTGGGCTATTGAAGGTACCTTTGGTATATTTGGCGTCGTGTCTCTCGGAAGCTAACTTGCGGTTCCGATGGCAGCTGGCGAGGCGTTCCCAAGCGCTACCATTGTAGGGGTCGATTTATCCCCCATACAACCAGTATGGATTCCCCCCAATGTTGAATTCATTGTCGACGATATTGAAGATGACTGGGTCTATGCCAACGATTTCGACTTCGTTCACCTTCGCTTCACTGGTATAACCATCAAGGATAACAGTGGACTCCAGCAGAATATTCTCCAGTAAGGCCAGTCCCCGCTCGCTCACCGACTCGAATAGCCTGATCTGACACATTGCCAGCAGAAACCTCAGACCTGGAGGTTGGGTCGAGTATCAGGAGTTCTTCCCGGTTCCAAGCTCCGACGATGCCACAATACCGGGCGATTATGCGGTGCAGCGATTCTACGCTTTATGTACTCGCGTGTTCAAGGAAGTCTACAGCTTCGAGCTTGACTTTATACAAAAGCTACCCGAATCTCTTCGAGGCAACGGATTCGTGAACGTCCAGCAGAAGGTGTTCCATGTGCCTATCGGCGACTGGCCTCGAGACCCACGTATGAGGACCATTGGAGGCTATCTTCGGGAGGTCATAATGAACTTTGCCTCAGCGATGGCAGCGCGCCCGTTTGTCGAATTTGGTATGGAAAAAACAGAGATCGACGATCTTCTCAGCTCCGTCAGGGATGCGTTGAGTGATCGGAGTATACACGCATACATCCCGATGTATTATGTTTGGGGCCAAAAACCACAACCCTGAGGGGGCAAGCACCAGGACCTTGAGGACTGCGTCGACCGTCAGCCATGATCGACTATCGAGTAGTGCAGCTTTGGAATGCACTTCGCGATTCCACAATGGGCTTGTCTACCGGAGAAAGCACACATGGCCCGCCCAGGAGGGAATGCCTGGAGACAATACGTATGTGGGCGAAGATGGCGCGGATACGACGTCAGTTCTGGATGGAAATATCTTGAGGTCTGAAAACTCCAGCGGGGTTCAGATCAGGGGGGAAAGATGCAGATCGCGATAGAGTACACAAACTATACGGATGCAGTATTGGAGCAACGCTCGTCGCTGATGACCGGGGTTTAAAAGAGCGACCCGTCAGGAGAGAACAGGCGCTCAAGCAGGAAATCAATGTCCGAGAAATTAGGCCATGGAATACGAAAGGCTTCTAAACACAGTGATTTGATCGGACATGCCCTGCCATTTTGCATGATTACTTTCCCAGGGGTGCTGGGGAGAAGACGAACCTGGACCAGATATCCTGGCGCTGCACACCCTTGACCTGGAAGACGGGCCAGGCCGTTGGGATTCGGGAGTGGCGTGCATTTGCGGGGGGAGTGGGGCGCTTGGCACGGCGCCGATTCAACGCCACAACGGCCGAAGAGCCAATCGCGTGGGATACCGGTCCGCTTCAACTCGACTGGAGCATTTCTCCAACCGCATCACTTGCAGCGTGAGGCAGGTACAGACACCCAACTTGAATGAAATTGGGTCTGATTCCACATCATACAGGTTTCAGTCGCACTAGAGCACGAAGATGGAAAATCCCAATGACAAACTTAAGGCAGTTTGTCTCTCCGCGGCTGAGGATATCAAAGCAGAGTGTGCTGCGATCCCCCAACAAAACAACACCTCTGGTATCCTCACTGAAGCCCCTGGAATCGCAGGATGCGGGGAGCCTTTGACGCAGCTCCTCTCGCGCCAAGCTTCGCAGCTGATTATCTTCCTTCGGGGCGAGAATTCTCCAGACCCAGGAAGAGTATCTCTCTTGCTGCGCAGGCTGGACGACATCCTTTCGGCCTCGTACTCGCGCTTCTACGCATACCTCTTCAAGGACCTCCCTGTCTGTTGGCGCCAGCTGTATACCGATGCTGCCATCCTCAAATTCGCAGTCTTGTACCTGTTTCCACACACCGGGCGACCAACCGCGGAAGAATCCGGAGATACAGCAGTCGATGAGATGGTTAAAACACTCGATCTAGCACTGATCCTTGCCGGAGCGGCGGGCGAGCGCCGAGGGAGGCGTTGGATCGATACAGCCCTTGTTTTGCTCGAGGAATCCTTCAAACCAACCAGACCCACGGATGACAGCACACCGCCGGCAAAGAAGCCCAGGCTGCTCTCACCAGCAGACGAGGACCAACAACCGCCCAGCCGCTGGCACGATGCGCCCTCCTTCTCCACCCACGAGCCATTCACCCCACCCATCTCCCGCCCCGTGAGCCGCACCCCACCGCTCTCCCTCTCAGCTTTCCAATCCTACATGGACTCCTCTCCGCCCGGCGGTCCAATCCCTCTGATAATCACCTCCCTAACCACCACCTGGCCCGCCCGCACCACCCACCCCTGGAACAAACCGTCCTACCTCCTCTCCCGCACCTTTTCCGGCCGCCGCCTCGTCCCAGTCGAAATCGGCCGCAGCTACGTTGACACCAACTGGTCGCAGCGCCTCCTCCCGTTTGCCTCCTTTTTAAGCACCTACATTGACCCTCCCCTTCCGCCACTCCCATCAGCCCCGAAGACTCAGACAGCCTACCTCGCGCAGCACCAACTCTTCACGCAGCTCCCCCAGCTGAGAAACGACATCCTCATCCCAGATTACTGCTACACCGCT
>Ga0247758_1000981_pt1 | contig 23870 bp, 31 predicted proteins | sample UWRJL156409C4_FD_180950 | JGI IMG/M metagenome (GOLD analysis project Ga0247758, IMG submission 180950) | Plant litter microbial communities from Arlington Agricultural Research Station in Wisconsin, United States - UWRJ-L156-409C-4 | ecosystem: Environmental > Terrestrial > Plant litter >... | reverse complement strand
TTGATGGTCCCCCAAGCCCGTCGGCAATCCTAACGGCAATTAGGCTGTGGCCATTGAGCATCGACGAGCAGGGAGAGCTCGACCAAGGGATGTTGACAGTTGCTGGTGGTGAGGCGCGAGGGCGGCCACCCCTAGACCACTCAGCCCTCGTGTCTGACAGGGATCATCAATCGTTGATGCATTGGGGGTTCGGCATATCGCTCCGTCAGCGGGGAAGGGCACAACAGAACAAATGCTTGGTGGCTCTCAGCGAACAGTTTCTCCGCCCGTTCCCAGAGTGTTCATCCCGCACGGGGTGTGCGTTGAAGGTCTCTTTGTCACAGGCCAGCGACACCTTCCCCCACTTCACACCTCCGAGAGGCAGAATAAATACAGCTCGAGATGAGATGTAGGAAGCGAAGGGACCGAGGAGTTCTATTTTGCGGTCACTCGAACCCGTTTACCGCATCAGCAATACCGACGCAATTCCACATGGAGCGGAAGGGATGTGCATAGGCGGGGAGGAGCAGTTCCATCTGAACTGGGGATGATGGAACCGCTTGACGTACGGAGGTTCCTGCAGGATCCCTGTGTCTAGGAGCTCTCGGAGAGGCAAGGCTGCCCAGCTGATATGAATTAAACACCATCTTTATTCGACGCCTCATGGGAGTTGACAGGAAATATGGGTTACGAGGCGAGACATCATGAGGCATGAGGACAGCCCTGCAGCTCGGGAAGCCCTCGCACCTTGTCTGGCTTCTAATAAAAGAACCTGGGCCGCTCTCCGACGGGAATCTGGGGTTGGGATTAGACGAGCAGGACACGTCGGCAGAGATGACCCGTCGACCTTAAATTCAAGTGGTTATAGCCAACCCGGATCTTCCCCTACCATCCGTCCCAACCTTATCGGACGACGCTTCACCGGCTACCTCATCAGACGACGTACCTCATTCCCGGAGCGCAGCAGTTGACGTTATTGGCCACCATGATGACATACTCGAAGCTATGCCGGCTACTTTCTGGTGCGTCGACCTATTTGTGTAATCACTGACACCAAGTTACAAACCGTCGTCCATGCCCGATGCAAATTGGCGGCCGCCACGGGCCGGATTTCTCATCTCATGGATGGCCGGCAGTGGCAGCATTCCCGCCGAAGCCAAGACGTAATGCGAGGGCATGAGGCAATTGGATAGGGGAGGCGTCTGTTCAGTAGAGTGCGGCACTTTTGGTATTCTCTCATGCAAATGGTTCCAGGGGGCCAACACTGTTCGTACGTAGTAATTATTGGCGAGGCTTGGCAAAGGGGCGCGTACACAGTACGCAGGGCTCAGGATACGGCGTGCCTGCTTGACAGAGCACTTCGATGGAGCGCTGACAGCGCGGATGGCATACGGCTGCGTGCCCCCCCCAACGCATTCCCATCCCCATCGGTGATTCCGCTGCACATTTTCCCTTGGCGAAAAATGTTATTTGCCGCGAGGTACAGAGGCGGGTGGTGCGAACATCTGCAGGGTCGGTAGCTGGCGCGCGTGCATTGGGAGTTGGCCAGATCTCGGCCGGCACAACACCAAAGCCCCACCCAAGACGGCGGACAGTACATAGGTACAGGTGTGTGTGATCGCGGGCTGGCGGGGTCCAGTGCTTGGACCCGGCGAATTGCGCACCTCGGGGCAGGACACACCTCCCCACTCCCAGTGAAGCAATCGAGACGGGAACGAGCGCATTCCTGGTTTGGGGCCCTCGTACATTGAGTACATACACACACACACACACACACACACACACGCCCGCTGCTTGATTGCCCCGAAGCCAGGAGCCCTTGGGCTCTTCACAGGGCATCGCTCGCGTGCGGAGCGGTACCATCAAACGGCCCCGGCTGTCGTAGAACTTCCCACGCGAAAGTGAGCTGAAAATAGACGGCCAATGGCACCAGGCTCCGCACCCCTTGCGACCCCCGCCCTGGATGGCAGGTTAATTAAAATTCGGCAGAGGGAGAGGGCTAGGTAATAAACAACGACAATCACAGCAAACACGAGCACGGTGACAGTGCAACGCGATGAGACAGCTCCTCAAGAGCGAGGTGGTGGAGCTGCGAGCCTCGCACTCTCTCGATCGGGAGCGGCGAGGCGAGCGTTGCATTGGTATTGGCAGAGGATTGAGGATGGCCATCCCAACAAGCGGCTGCTGCACGTAACCTCGCAGCTCGATTGCGCGTCGTCGCGAACAGACGGATCCTCGACCTTCCAAAACCAGGGGATGCCTCATCATTAGCGATGGGGATGGGGATGGGGATGGGAAGCCAGGGAAGCTTCGTGCTCTGGCAGAATCCGGGTCCTTGGATTGGTATCGACGGCTCACGCAGGTCTCCCCCTCCCGCGCACGCGTGATTGGACCTCCGGCCGAGCTTGGGGCTGCCATCTCGTTGGCAGCACATAGCCGCATCTACGGATACTCCTACTCCATCCCATACTCCGCGACGGTATGGATGGGCTCCGGGAGAGGATGCACCCCCGCACGTCCCGGCCTCGTCTTAGTACCCGGATCCCCAAAGCACGCAATTCCCGAGGACACCGTGGACAGTGGACAGTGGACTCAGATATCGACTGGCTGCACATGGGCAATACTCCGATAGTTACCCACAAGCTCCACCGCAGCTCGGACAGCGGCCTTCGACCGTCCGCTTGGAAGCATCCACTTCGGTGTATCTCGAATGGAAAACCGGCGGCAGTCAGTCGTATGTTGCATGCCAGGGCCCGACCGACTACCCAGTCGAGCATCCACTCTGCCCGCCTTACTCCCTTGCTCCCTTGCTCCCTCGCCCTCACTTCGCCCATCCAAATCCTGGAGAGAGCGGTCACTATCGAAAGCAACGCGGGACCGAGGAAGAGCTCTCCGACCGGTGAGAGATTTTGCCGCCCGGCCAGCTCGCTCGTCGGTCCGACCACGTGTGAGTTTTGCCACGAGGCGCCCGCACGTCGCAGGCGAAGATGGGGTTACATTTGCCGTGAGGTACCTGTTCTCTCCGCTATGCTGCTAATGCTACTTTTTTTTTCCTTTTTTCCCTTACCCCCTATCTGTAACCCTGGCTCACTGGCTCGGGTCCTCTCCAGGCAGACGTTTAACGGACGATGGGGTATGGTATCCATCCCTGGCGCTAAGCTGGATGACGAAAGAGCTGCTGGCTCCCGGGCTAATGCGGAACGCTGGCTTGGGGTTGCGTTCGATACGCCCACCAAAACAAGTTGCATGCGGCACTTTTGCTTTGCCATGGAGCGTGGAGCGTGGAGCGGGGAGCCATTGATGGGCGGCTTACGCCCTACCTCACGCAACGCTACGCTGCGACGTACCGCCTACAACGTACGTATGCCACGCTACCAATGCTGCGAGGTAGGTAAGTTGGCAGCGGAGGGTTTCTACCTATTCCAGAGCCTCCTCTGCCGGCGACCACAAAAGGGTACACGGATCCAACAGCCGCCGGGTCATGCTGGATTGTTGCAACCTTCCGGCGGTGTCATCGCCGAGCATGGCCCGAGTGGCTTTTCGGTCAAGGGCCCGAGAAAGCGCCATCTGCTCTCCAGCCGCAGGAAATGCCGCCGAGTCCGTGAATACCGCCGGGAGGGGGACAGGACGGGCAGCATGGCACTTTTCGAACTTCCTCACCACCACCCCCTTAACCTCCCCGTCTCACCACCTGCAGGCGGAGCATCACTCCTCTCGATCGCCGGCACATCCTTCGGGGAGAAAAGGCGACGGCGCGGCAAGACTTGTCTGTTCCCGTGTGGTGACCGATGTGCCAAGCCAAGCCCATCCCGGGAGCTCCATTGGACGGGGCCGGGCTCGTTGTGTGGAGGTTGAGGCCCGTCGTTCCCACACTTACGCCGCCCCTACCCGGCACATCATCCGCTGCGTTGGTCAACTCTTTTAGCTCCACCGAGCCCACAATGGCCTTCAAGGACGACTACCTGGTTCTGTCGCGACGGCACTTGACCTTGCCAGAAGCTGACAAGGGTGCCGAGAACTGGGGGGGAGACAGGATTCAACTGTCCCAGTTTATCGACCCTTCTGCTATCGTTGGCACCTCCACCCGCCTACGCTCACATTTCCACATCCGGACCCCAGCCCCCGCTTCCTATGGGGGTTTTGTACACCATGGATGACGGATCTTGGCCCTGCGTGCGTGCACAGCGTCAGTGCCACGATCAAACAATAAGGGGTGTCTCGGCCAGTAGTCCCTATCACGGTATGCACTAACCCCTTCCTCACCTCCCCCGCCCTTTTCCAGGACCAAAACAGTCTCGCCCGCCGCCTCCACCCATACCCCAAACACGATGGGTAGGCCAGTGGAGACGTACGAAATAGGTGTAGCTGGTTTGGGGCCAGCACCGTGGAGTTGACCTAAGCCAACACGATGTGATGCCTCTGTGATGTGGCGTGGTGTTGTGGATTCGCAGTGCCCATTACCGCTCCAATCCCAACAATGCCGATCTGACTTGACGGGTTTGCTCCCCGGGTTTGGTTAGAGGCGTACACTACTCGTAGCTCAGGGGACAGCTCGGGGCGCGGGAGTCCGTGATCTGCCCAGCCCGACCAAGGAGAGCGTCGACCTACTCGTTCCTAATCTGCAGGATGGAAAGACTGGGGACAATACCAAAAACTATTGGCGCCTGTTTAGGAAGGTCGTGGTCATCGCGTCTCTTTTGTCCTCGAGGGCAGTTCCTGCATACACAGTAGATAGGTAAACACGCAATCTCGGGAGGTTATGGTTTTCCCCTCGGCACCTATCAGCCCGAGAAAGGGGAGATTTTCTAGAAGCATAGCATAACATGCATAGTAATCCATCATTACCGCTGTCAAAGCCATCTCGATGCAACCTGAGGGACATACTAAGCTTGTGAAAAGTGCTACTCTAGTACCTACCTACCATATTCACCCATATATGACTTGCAAATATATGCAGCATACATTAGTGCCACTCAATCCCATGTCCAGGTACCGATTTAGACTTCGATGGAGGCAGACATGGAAGTAAACATGGGAACCAGCAGCGATGGCGAAGACTAGGCGCGGTGTCATCGGCCGCTCTCCCGTCTATCCGCCCGTCTTCTGAATCCCGACCATGGTTTGGACAGCTCGTATTCGCTAGTGACATCCCGGGGACTGTAGAAACATCACTGGCAGGGAGGGATGGCAGGGGGGCGTGGGTGTTCTGTGCTCTGGCTGTGATGATAGGCCATTCAAGACATGGAGTATACCTCGTTGATTCGCGGGGACACCGGACGGATACGTGATTCACAGCAGGGGATATTTAGAGGTAATGGGATGCATATCGGTGGTGCTGCGGATTAGTAGCAGCGGTTGGATGTAATCGCCGACAGCTTGTAGTAGTAATTCCTCAGCAAATGGCTGAAAATAGCACTTGTAGGTAAGGGTGGGGGTCGGGATGTATCAACAGGAAGAGAGCGCGGCCGTCAGAGTGTCGACGATGCCCCTGGTTGGGTTGATAACTGAAGGAAACCGGCTCTGGAGAGAGAAGGTTTGTGATACGGACGTACCGCCGGCGGGATATGTGAAGGGGTGGCAGATGGCGAGGGGAAGATGCCTACCTAGGCAGTGGCTGGTTGATGTGATGTGTGATTGTGATTTTCAGTACGTCGGGTGGCGCTTGGGGGTTGCCTTCCAATTTGAAAGTCCGGTGTTCCATCTGTCTGTCTTGACTCGTGCTTGCTTGGTACTCGGGGCCATGTGATGTCCTGGGTACGTTGCATCGCGAGGACCTGGATATGACTGACAGTTGACCTCCCGTGATTCCGCGGCGGTACGGGAGTCTTGTGGTTGATTTTGGCCTTGATATCTTGGAGTGATGGTACCGGCGGTGCTGGTCGTTGGCGTAGGTGGTGGGTGTCTCACAGTAAGCAGCGGTTTGTCATTCTTTGTCAAGGTTTTCGCGGTGTCAGCAACCGGGATCGCCACTGGGCTCGTGTTGTCTGTTTGTACATTCGATGAGATGGTCGGCGACTTCGAGTGCAATCCCATCTGCAGAAGAGAAGCAGGCTGGGCTGTCTCAATGCTGGGTAGTCGTACCCCTGATGAGGCGCAGAGTTCTGAGTACAGCGTGGGGATGAACTCTTGGGGATTCGTCGGTACTTTTCGACCGTTTCGCCCCCTCGCCAGTTTTAGAAGAACAACACCAGTGTCAGCTCAGCCCCGTCAGCGACATTGGCATCCAGAACTCCCAGTGAACACCTGGCTGCTGCGTCAAGAATTCATGAAAACCCGCAACAAGAGCGCCAAAGACTGGAGGCTCTTGAATGCACCAATATCGCCGTGTTTTGTGCCCCTTGTGATCCCAGTAATTCTTTGCATAGAATCCTTAAAGGCTCGAGCACATGCAAAGCAAATCCTCTGGCAGATTTTCCTGTGCCACATGTAAGCATGCCCAGTCTGCCTTGGAGGGAAAATGAGTTCCATACTCTGACATATGTGGTAGAAGTTTTGTCAATGCCATTGAAAATCACCACTGACATGATGAGCACGAAGCCGACAGCGAGTGTTCAGTTTTTCTCTCCTGAAGCCAGCACATGCGGGTCATTGACTGAAGCGTAGTTCCGCCACCACAGGAACATCGCAGGATTCGCAGAGGCGGGAGCCGCATGCATTTGCTTTCAGGCTAGCGCAGCAAGCTCCAGAACAGAGCAGAGAGGGTTCTGACAGCCTCAGCAAAAATCCTTCAGCGGCGTCTCTTGATGTAACGGGGTGTGCCTAGTCAGACAAAAGGCCATGCACAGAGGTTGCGGGTTGGTAGTACATCCCCTGAGGCTCAAACTATCTATCAGCCGATGTTTTCCGCCTTTGAGCCGGGTAGTGTAACGTCTTGGGTACTCGTGATGTTTGGCGACAAGTTGGGACTCCTTGGCGTGTGCAACCGAGCTGGTAGACAACCAAGCGTCGATCGCCGGCTTGATCGCATCGACTTCACATGCAGACAAGAGATGAAAGAGAGACCTTCCGCCTTAAGGGATGTTCTGGATGTCTTGGCATCCTACAATGAAAGATTTTATGGTCCTGAATTGGAAGGTTAGTCTTGAATATATATGAATGAGACGTTGTGACTAACGGGGGATATTCCGCGCAATAAACCATTAGAACCTCTCTGGCCAAAACAACCTGGCTCGACCGAGGCAAGCCGCTACAGCGCAAACTTCTCCTGTCTGATGGTTACAAAAGCCAGTTCCTGGACGATTTCTTGAAAGAGGGCGCAAAAACAAGAGTTCTCGGATCGCAATCTGGTCAAGTGGCCAGGCCTCCTGCGGAAGTTCGTTTGCGACATGTGATGATGTTGCTGCTACAGCGAGCGGCTCAGCCGACGACTTTCCACCGCCAACAGCACCGTATTTCAACAGGGACTTTTGAACTCGATATTCCGCGTGGATGAAATCGGCTGGTTATGAGGCTTGACGGTCGACGCTGGGCGGCTTGGGCGATGGGAACCTCCTGCTGGATTGTCGTTGGAGACAAGAAGTCGATATCGAGGGCAGGGTGGCCCGGCTTTCCAAAGCTTCCCACACGGCGAGGCACCAAATACGGTGCGGCTCGACATCAAGACACCAGAAGATGCTTGAGGGTCTTCAGTGAGACTACTGCCTCATTCCGCCATGGAAGCGTAGAAGTTGGCAGTTGCGGTAGCTACGATGGGGTGCCGTCGCCTTCATTTTCTACCACGGGAGCGGGAATCGAGCAGGTGAGGACGTCTGCGATGTTGGAAGAAAAAAGGGGGCAGGTAAGCAAGGGCCTTCCCTGCGGCTGCAGGAACCCGTGGGCACGTTTATGGAGTTGCTTGAGATGAGAAGAGGGTACATTGATGAACTGTAGAAGTTGTCTCCTGGTGGAAGTTTTTGACACCAAGGTCAGTTGCAAAATGCTTCATCGAGTTTTCGTCCATCCAGAGTCTGGAGGAGGGCAGTCTCGTGCTCTTTAAGAGATAAGGTTGCACTTGGTCGTACTTACCTACCCCTTTCTAATCTGTGACGATTGTAAGTGTCGAGTTGATTGGTTGCTGAGTCAGACATTCCGCCAGACTGGCTAAGGGTTAGGGTTGAAAGCGACCACGTCTCCAAAGCTGCATCCACTTTATTCAGCCCAAAAGCAGGGAAGGGCCGGACCTGGCCGTCGATCACCAAGTTTTGGCGCGCCGGCATTGATTGGATTCTGCCGGCCCCAAGTCTCCGTGGGAAATTTTGCAATTGACACATTCTTTCGCTGTGTATTGTTTTACTCTGCTGTGTACGGAACACGAGTGAAGGCTATCGATTTGTGGACAGCTCTGCCGGGAATGGAGTAACGTGCTGCGCGACTCTTTCGACCTATTTGTTCTGTTCTGCGCACCGCCGCAGCATCGCGTCCGAACCACTTCTGTCTCGCCCTTCGCCGCTTTCCCGGCACCGCTCCGACGCCCCGGGACATCTACCGATCCCTCGCCGGCGGCCGACGACAGAATTAGACAACCGCAGCGATGCCGTTCCTCGCGACCCTCACGGGCTACCTGACGCCCATCTTCTTGGTGCTGTCGCCCGTCCTATCGTACAGCGACCAGGCCTACTCGATGCACCGCAATAGATCGAGCGCCGGCTTCTCGTTGGATATCCCTCTCATCATGCTTGTGGCTTCACTGTGCAGGTCCGTACATGGTCTCCCATATCCGTCCAATATGCCACCGCGTGACAAGTCGCTTACACCCTTGCGCTTAGGATATTCTACTACCCCGGCGCACGATTCGACATCGCCCTGCTCATTCAGTCGTTCGTCATGGTCGTCATCCAGGTTGTCCTGCTGAAAATTGCCCTCGACAACCGACCCGCGCCGGCCTCCAAAGGTGGAGACGGCGTCGTCCCCTTCGCTCGTGCCCAGGAAGGGCTCTGGGAGCGGCCGCGCCCCTATCGGTTCTGGCAGTGGAGGTCGCCCAAACCGTGCGTAGAGCCCAAGCGGAAAGATTTCTCTGGTTGGTAGTTGCATTAGGCTAACTGTGGTGTATAGCTACTGGCAGTTTGTCCTGTCGCTCTTCATCGGTCTGACGGTTTGCGAGCTCATCCTCGCCCCAATGCATGGCGTGTACCCCGTCTACTCGTCTTTCATCGGATATGTCGGCCTAGCGATCGAGGCCACGCTCCCGCTGCCGCAAATCGTCGCGAACAAGAAATTGAGGTCGTGCAAGGGCTTCCGCTTCTCGGTCTTGGTCAGTTGGCTGCTAGGTGACGCGATGAAGATGGCGTGGTTCTTCACGTCGTCAACGACGATCCCAATGGCCTTCAAGATCTGCGGCATCTTCCAGGCCGGTTGCGACTCCTTCTTGGGAGTGCAGTACCTGATGTATGGCAGCGGTCCTAGCCTCCCGGCTGTAATAAAAGAGCACCCTCTGTCTGAATGGCCCGAATCGCAGAACCCATTCGCGACCCCGATTCCGCATTCCAGCGGGAGGGACACACCTCTGGGGAGAAGGACATCGTCAACGGAGAAGAAGACCTAAGAGTCAACTTCATAGAGGGAATAGATAACACACATGGATTTAAACTGCATGGAACACCACGGCCTTCGTACATATCGATTCGGGGGTTGCGATGAGTCTCGGTTCTATGATTTTGACTATTCGCTCATTCGGTTGCTCAGCCGGTCGCTCAGTAAAATAATTCGTATCTCACTCGCCAATGGGCGAGGTTGAGGCTCGAAGAGCGGTCTGGTTTGCGTGCAAGGATGGCGGGTTGATTGGCGCCCTTGAGTGAGGTGCGTTGAACATGAAAATCTGTTAGATGGCGACGCCCAGCCACCACATCAAGCTTTCAGGGCGGGTGCACAACAAGCTAAAGAAATGCCCAAGAACCGTATCTGATGCTTCCAATAGATTACTAATATTTTCTTCTCTCTTTCTATGTCTAGAGATCCGGTGTGCGAGCCAGAAGCGTCGAGCAATGCCTCACCAGAGAAGTCCACCCTTAGCAGCCTCGCACAAGTCCTCACCACAGTTTGGAGGGCAGAGACGAGCAAAACTTCGCAACCTCACAATTGCCTTTTTTTCATCTTTTCTCATCACTCTAATCGCCTCTTCCGTCCCATTTTTGCCTCTTTGTGTGGGTTCCGTCCCAATGTGTATGCGCGACTCCGGGAATTGTTTATCGCTTCTCTTGGGCAACCGATTGACCCCACCCCTATCGGCAACTGTACCCTGTCAGCGACTGTGTTTGGCTGTCAACGGTCCTGGGGACTGTGTGCAACCTGATCTGACGACTACCTACCTACGTTGGTAGTTCTGGTGCTGGAATCTTTGCGATACCCATTTTTTCGAGACCTCGGAGGAACACCCGTCGATACCTCTCTAAGTGTTGTGCGTGGAGGGCTGCACACAAGCTCGCTTAGACTCAATAAGCCTGACCGACACTTGTTTCGAATCGGCACCTCTATACTTGGTTCAAGTTATTGAGGCTAACCAGCGCTCTTGTTTATGGCCGGCACATCGGATCAAACACTTTGTTGAGGTTACTGAGTCTAACGAGTGCTCCTGCTTCAATTTGGTACTCCTTCGGCACTTAGTCGAGGGTACTGGGTCCAATCAGCGCTCTTGTTCCGGATCGACACTTGGGTAGTCTGTTGAGGCTATTGAGTCTGGTCAGCACGCATATTCTAAGCCGATACTTCAACACTTAGTTGTTGCTGTAGTCGTGTTTACTCGACGCTCTTATTCCAAGCTAACCTCCGGCAGCTTGTTGGGGACTCTCAGTGTGATCGACGCTGTTGCTCGAACTGACGTCTCAGCATCTGGTCGTTATCCTGGCCTCGCGCCAACGCTCTTTTTCTGGATTGGAGGTTTGGCACTCGTGAGTGTTCTCTTGCAAGGTTGGTGCCCTGGGAGACGACTCTGGTACAGAGAGGACTTCCAAAGTCTTGCCCACCGCAGTTTTTGCTCTCTCCATCAGAACTGTGCTTGACAAACAGCTTGCGTCTACAAGTTAGCACTCTCATATGAGGTTGGTGTCCCCAAGTCCGGTCTATTTCTGTACCTTTTTGTTACTGATTAGGGTTTAAGTGTCAAATAAACACTCTGTGGCTCAGCTGTTGGTCAGGTAATCACAGCTTTGGAGGTGGGATCCCTCTGTTGCTGTCCCAACGCCCCTTTCGAGCCCCTTTCGGAGCAAGCGAGTGGTGGCCCCTTTCGACCGCTTTCCTCGCCTGTGTCGTCGTTGTGGTCGTTCCCATCGAGTAGTTGCGGTCGTTTCAGTTCTTCGGTCTGATATTTGTTGTTATTATCCTCATTGCTCACAGAGCGTGCCTGCTCGTGGTAAAAAGCGGGAACCATCACCTGAGGGCACGGGAGGCGCACTGCGGCCCCCGCTTCTTCACCAGGTATTTATTCTTCCTACTGAAGCTGTCGTGACGCTTCCTTCCTCCTTCTTACATCCAACACAAAAGTCACCAATTCCAGAACTTCGCTGTCAAAAGCGAGCTCGCATCTGGAAGCCTTGACCGGTAAGTTGCCACCTTCACCCATATATTACAGCAACATCACAACAATGTTCCCTCTTGAATTCATCTTGCGGTTGTGCTAATTCTTCTTAGCAAACACCCACCAATTCCGGTGAGTCTATATCCCAAAACATGAGCCCCATCGCCCCTCCTTGGTCTGCGGCTTTGACTCCGCCACAATCTCAAACCACACTCTTATCCAACACTCTCTCCTCTGACCTCCTCTCCTTTGGCCTCCTCTTCCCAAGCCACCATCACCACCATTACTACCTCACGCCTTTCCGTCCCATCTTGACGTCTGGGGTTTTCGTCCGTCGTTTGTCCCGGTAGGTGGGTTCTGGAAGCAATAAAGCACACTGCTTGAGTGAGCTCTTGCTTGTCTGCTTACCTCTTGCCCGTGCAACCTCATGATGCTCCTCCGTCAACCGCTCATAGCATGCCTCTGCCACTCCCCAACCGAGAACACAGCTTCTTCTTCGCTTATCTCGGTCTGCTCACGATCATCACTCATCTAGACTGCTTTCTCCCACCAGGAGCGGATCCGTCATGAGCACTTTCATCTTCCCCTCCTTCCTCGCAACCTCAACCTTCGGAAACCTCGTTCGGGCAACGTCACTAACACAACTATTGACAGTCATCAGCCGCCACTCCCGCTCTGCTCTCCCTTGGGACCATTGGTAAGCGACTTTCTGCTTTCTCTCGAGTTTTCTTGACGGCAATTTGCTACCTTACAGCAAGCGCTGGTTTTCCACGCTCCTCCAGTTTTGGTTTTAACCGCTCTCTTCTGACACTCAACTCAATTTCTCCCCCCTTTACCGAAGTGCCCATTCGCCAAGCCTCCCTGGTAAGCGAACCTGGAATATTCCATGTCCCAAACGGCCTGCCATTGCAGCTATAGCACAGTATACAAACCCTCTTCCTTGCCAGTGCTGTTTTCACCGTCGCTGCTATTTTACTGCCCTACAGCGAGCGCTGGTTTCGAATCTCGCCTCCAACCAGAGGCCGGCTTTCAAACCCCCTTACTTTTTCTCCACATACCCCTAACGCCAGCTTCCAACTCTCAGCTGGTGTTCTCGCTTCGGTCTCTCCTACTCTAAATAGAAGTTAGGATTTAACCACATTGATCTTTTATCCCAACATCAGTTTCCTGCGTTGATAGCATCATCCGATCCTCTACTACCTCACAAGGTACTGGCTTCATTTGAATTTTAGCCAGTTTTCTTCAAACCCCCAACCACGTGCCCACATCGTTTGACTGATATTTGCTTACTCATTTATTTCTTTTGTGACCATTTACCGCCTCAGCTCTCACGCTTGCTTGGATCTCATCAAACAATCGACTTTTCGATCACATTGAATACCTGATTCTCCTGCTGACCGAGTCTTGCCTAGCCCTGACAACCTACAAAACCGACAGGAAGCAACTGTGTCCGCTCAGAACGTCGATCTCCTCGATAAATTCGGACCCAAGCCTCCAAAATGGCAGGAGGCGCTGAGAAGACTCCGGGCAAAGAGAGAAAGCAGCCGGTCGCCAAGGAGAATTTCAGAACGTACGAGGCTCAGGCGCGCCTCCTTGCGGCTCTATTCGCATCGCACGACATCAAGATCAACTTCGAAGGTAAGTCTAGTTGCGTCGCGTGTTCCCTACAGTCATCGGTCCACATCACAAAACACGTACGCTCCTTTTCCTCTCGCACCCTCACTTCCCGATGGGGTCATGGCGGGTCTGGATCAGAACGAAACTTGGATGGCTGAGAAGGACTTGGCTTCAACTGTTTTTCTCCTAGTCCGAACAAGTAACTGATCCGGCTATTCGCTCTCCCAGCCCTCGCCAAGGCATATGGCGGAGGCGCCACCGCGTCTAGTGTGGAACACCGGTTCCGGGACGTCAAGAAGCGTGGGCAGGCCATCCGTTTGTTCTTAAAGTACGGTGGCGATCCCCTGGGAGATTTCCCAAACCTTGTGGACGTGAACCGAAACACGGACATGGGCCCTATTGAAAAGAAATTCGTGAAAGAGGGTCTCGATATAAGCAGTACGAACCATCTCGAGCCACGAATCGCTCATCTCCTCTTCAGATGGTTGCTAACGAGATTCCTTCTGAAAACAGAGTTGGCGAAGATGTTCGGCGGAAGTTCTGCAGGTGGTGTAGCCTATCAGATTAGGGGTATCAAGGCCAATTCCGAGCGGATGAAGGCCGCCGCCAACGCCGGCCGTGACCCCAAAGAAGCCTTTGTCCTCGGCAGTACCGCTGAAGCTCTCGCTGGAGAGGCTGCGCCCACCACGCCGGGCACGAACAGAAAGCGCAAGGCGCCAGCCACGGCCCCGGCAAAGAGCGCCCCTGGTTCTCGCACCCGCACTGGCGGTGCGGCTTCCTCGGCCAGAGGAGGCCGCCCCAAGAAGCTCATCAAGATGGAGACGACGGATAAGGACGAGTCTTCCGAAAAGGACTACGACGAGCTGGACCGCGAGGCGAGCCCCACGCCGGCTGCCCGACGTGCCCGTGCCAACACCACTCTTGGCCTGAGCCGCGCTTCTACCCTTCCGACCGAGTCAGAGGTCCAAACCCCTGCTGCCGTCGACGAATTCGATGATGATGACGACGAGGTTACCTTTGTCAAGGAGGAGAAAGCAACGCGGAAGCCTGCCACCACTGGCTCTCCTGTCGAGTCTTCGCCTGTTTGGCCGCCCGTTCTCGACAACCACAACCCCTTCACGTCGGCTCTAGAGACCGCATTTCCGACTTCTACGTCGGCTCCCACGGTGACCCCCTTTACCAAGGCTCCGCAGAATGGCTACTCGGCAGCGGTGTTGCCTGCTATCGCGACGTCAGTCACAGCAGGTCCACAGAACGGCTACTCAGCCCCGGCCGTGGCTCCTGTTCAGCAGAACCGCTTCATCTCTGACGACCTGAACAACTTGTACCGTTCCACTCGATCGTCTGCTCAGAATGGTCAGGCCTCGGCTACTCTTCGCGCGAACCCGCAGTTCGCCAACTACGGTGTTCCACAGCCGCCCGCTCCGCAGTACCGTCCAACTCAGCAAAGCTACCTTCACCAGCTGTTCCAGTACGATACCAACAACTGGGGAAACAGCCCAGCTAGTACTATTCCCTGGGACTCGTTCAACTCGTCGACCAACACCACGCCGAGCATGCCGTATGTCGACCCTTCCAAATCCTTCGACGAGCCTGAGGATGAGGAGGGCGCCATCTAGGTGTACCTCTCTTACTCAACACCATCGAACACTCTTGAATGCCTCTTTCTTTTCAGCCTGACTCACACACCACCAATGGAGACATACAAGCGGGCCACCCCGAGGGAGGCAGCCCCGCGTTTGGGTTAGATTTCTTCTTCTTTCCTAGCCTCCCCTCGGTTTCGTCGTCGTCGTCTGTCAGGCCGTGGCATATTCAAGAGTCTATACCCGAATCTCGGGCAATTTTCTTTTTATTCAGTTCAGTTCCGCACAGCACTGCCTTGGTTTCCGGTCTGCCTTGAGTTATTCTTTCCACAACATGAAAGACTCCGGAAAAACGGAGCTCATATTCAGCACCGATTGCATGACCCGCACCGTCCACCTCGTCTCGACCCACGGAATATCTAGCCCGTTGGGAATACTGTCGCTTTCGCTCACACCCTCACGTCACTGAGATGTTTCTGGTCGGCGGCCACACTTTGGTGGCGAACTGGCTGGGCAGGATTTGGTACTAGGAGGAGAAGGAGTTGGGGAGCTTGGGACGGGGATGGGGATGGGATAGGAGTTTGGGAATGGGGGTGTTTAAGTTTTTGGCTTTTTCTTTTTCAAATGTAGTCTTATTGTACTTAAATATACTAATGCCGATTTATGACCTCAAGCTTGTTCATTGTGTGTTGCGCTCTGTGCTATACCAGGCTGTGCTGTGATGAGTGCTGGTGATAGGTGCGATGTGTGAGATGTGCCTCATGTTGCAATACCACCTACTCTCTTGCTTGATTGGACTCATCGATTCAACATTCAAGCTGTTATCCCCCTTCATGCTGGCCAATACTGTGTCAAAAGAATTGCCAGGGTGTCTGATTCTGGCCATTTCACGCTCCCATCCCTCCTTGTGACTGCTTCGCTCCTCTGTGGAGTTCTCCCCTGTCTCCCAACATGACGCCCCATGCTATCCACCACGCTCTTGGAGTAATGACATGCTTTTATCTTCTTTGGCTGCGGCCATCATCATGCATTGCCAGCATGTCAGATATTGCCAGCAGCACGTTAAACAACGCCAGGTCGTCAGACAACGCCGGCATGGTTTTTCACCAGCCCGGGATCTATGCTCCAGTTTGGACTGTTGAATTTCCCAAAGCACCATGCTTCAAACCCGGCGACAACAGGCTTGGTACAGCGTCACAGCAACGGACCCGCGAAACCACTACCAACAAGACAACCACCCCTATTTACAACAGCATCATGAACAATAATCCATCAAAAACACACCCACTACGACGGCGCAACCAGCAAGGCAATCCTGCTCTCTTCTCCCGTATTTCGGTTTATGGCCATTGAGGTTGTTTCAATGGGGCCGATGTCCGTGTTTCGATTCACGTCCACAAAGTTTGGAAAATCTCCCAGAGGATTGCCACCATATTTAGAAACAAACGGATGGCCTATCCCACGCTCCTTTACGTCCCGGAACCGGTGTTCCACGCTTAAGGCTGTGGTGCCTCCTCCATATGCCTTGGCGAGGGCTGGGAGAAGAGGAGAAGGTAACCAAACCTACACATATCCCACTCAACCCAGCAGTACGGTACGATCGCCAAATCTAACCTGCCGGGCCAAACCCAGCCCGCCAGCGCTAGCTTATCCCGATCCCGATATATCCAACGGTATACCCGACAACCCATCGTCAAGCAAACACCACTACACGCGGATTACACATACATCACAACTTCTCGAAGACAGAAAACGACGATGCCCGTGCATATGCGCGAGAAGGGTAGATGACAAGACGTTGGCGGGACGAAACAACGTCGAGAGTCTTGGCACTCGGTGACAATGGCGCGCCCATAGACGGTGGAACTCAGTGGTGTCAACTCGCAGGATGGACTGGCACCTCTGTGGTTTGGACAGCTGAGATCGGATGGCGGTGGATAACTGAACCGTAATCAGTTACATTTCGAAGAATATTGCTTGTAGCTAGTAGTCTATTATGCTTATCAGACAGATAAGAAGTCAACATAGCTATCAACATGCGCTCCGGAAACTCCTCATCATGAATTCTTACTCACCCATATGGCTCCGTCTACATCAGCAAGCCCTCGCCATCATACTTAGAATACGGCAGATACGTTTCAATTACATAAACCCCGCTGCCTGTTACCACCCCCGTCCCCCGTCCTCGAACCCCCACATTCCCATCACCAAATGTCTGTCTAGCGTGCATCTATATTCCATGCAGCAACCTGCAGGTCAGCCTCTCCCCCTCGCGGGGAATCGCACCCGACCAATCGAGACGCAATATCTTCTTGTTCTTCTTGTTCTTCTTGATTCCCACCCAGGGCCTGCCTACCTACATATCTATCGCTGGCACTACTAATTCAGCAGCAAATCCCACAGCGCATCCTTCTCGACAAAGTCATGGTGTATGATGTTCACCAACCAGGCGTCCGCCCGCACCGCCTCCAAGAGCTTCTCGCTATCCGACCCCTTTCCGTACACCTTTGCCCACTCCCCCCATATACCAAACGCCTCTTCGCTCCACGCACGGAAGCTCACCTCTTCAATGATGGTGGGCGTGACGATCTCCTTCCCGGGGAACACGCCCCACGTAACCGCGTTGGTGCTGGGCTCTTGGAGCATCGGCCGGCCTTGCGCGTCTAACGACCCCGTTTCGGCCCCTCCTGCCGAGTCCGAGCTGATGAAGTCGCCCGCGGCGTTGGTCGCAAAGAAGCAGATGATATCGCGCGTCTCCGGCCGCTGCAGTTTCTCCAGAAGCACCCGCCAGTCGGCCGACGGGATGAAGAACTCGACAAATGCTTTCTGGAAGACGAAGCCGTTCTGCGGGCCCCATCCAAATGTGGCGTCACTGGATCGCAGCCCGTTGACTGCCGGCTGCGAGGCCAGCGACCACCAGCCCTTGGAGTTGACCCGGATGAGCGGTGCCCTGATCGCATCTGTCTCCGCATTGAAGCCCTCCTCGCTCCACGGGATCGCCGTGAGCTCACCCTTGAGATGACGGATAAAGATATTGCTAATATCCTCCGTCGTCTTTGGGGTCCCCCACAGTTGAAGAGCCTGAGCTACCGTGACGTGCAGGCTTACGCCGTACCCGTCAATTTGTCCGTAGGCAGGAGATCTGGCGTCTCCCCATCTACCGTTCGGGAAGTCATCCCATGTTGCCTCGCGTCCGAGTACTCCTTCGCCTTCTGAGATGGCGAGTGTGTTGGCTCTGGTGTTGACTGGCTCAGCAGGGACGCTAGCCTCAAGAGCAGTTGCTTCGTAGTCGGGATATGATGCTGGCCTACCTAAGACGATGACGCGGTTTCTGGGGTCAGAGCCGACCGACGACTTTCGTCTCTCGAGATCCTGGATGGACTGAAGGGGAGTGGATCCGTTGACCTGCAGAGTCGGCAGGACCGGAATAGCCAAAGTTGCCTCCGCCAGTTCGGGTGTGCTTGGAGGGATCAAGCCCGTGCGTTCCAGGATGAACGATACTGACTTCTCTAGGTTTAATGTGTAGAAGTGAAAGCCCTTCGGCCCTACCGGCGTCCTATTTTTGATTTCCTTGACCTGTTCCACGAGTTCGCTGATAATCTCCACTCCCACTGCCTTGACCTTCTCATCGTCGCCTTTGGCTTCGTCTAACCGTGCCATCAAGGCATCTGGCATCTTGGCGTGGCTTAATTTCGTAGTTCTCTTGATCATTTGGTACCCCTGGATGGCCATGAGGCCTGGGATTATGGGAATGACTTTAAATGCTCCGCTCGGGTGCTGTCGCAGCGTCGTCTCAAAGTGCTCGTATGCTTCAATATCGAAAAACAGTTGTGTCATGATAAAATCGGCCCCGGCCTGTACTTTCTCAACGAGATAGGGCAGGTCGTGCTCCAGGCTCTGCCCGAGAGGGTGACTCTCGTCTGCATGGCCCTCAGGGTATGCGGCAACGCCGATGCAGAAGTAGTCGCCGTGTGTTTTCCTGATGTAGCGCACCAGGTCGACGGCATACGAGAACTCTTCCGCCTCGCTGCTCTCCGGCTCATCCGTGGCGCGGTACTCGGCTCTCCTTGGTGGGTCACCTCTGAGGGCGAGGATGTTTCGGATGCCAAGAGCCTTTGCATCCTCTAGGGCCTTGTCGATCAGGTTGCGGCTCATATTGGTGCATGTGAGATGGAGACATGTTGTCAGGCCCAGCTCCCTCTGACATATCTCAGCCAGCTCGAGGGACTTGGTGGCGGTAGAGCCACCGGCGCCCCATGTAACGTTGACAAAGAGCGGGTGCAATGCCCTCGCCATGCGATCGAGCCGATCTCGGAGGTTGGAGAAGCCCATGGCCGTTTTGGGCGGGAAGAACTCGAGTGAGAAGAAGTTGGCGTCGACCGGCAGCGCCGCCAGCTTGTCTGTAATCTTCTCCATGGCGCGATCCCTGAGATTCAGGGCTTCTAGTCCGAAGTCAGGGAGGTACTCGCCCATATGAGTGGCGGGGTCGGGCTGTCTCCTGAAGTCGTTCACACTTGTGGCCCAACGATACGGCGGCGGCGCAGAGGAATCTGAGGCGCTTTCGGGTACGGGGCCCGGGTTGTGGGAAGACGATATCGTTGGCATTGTGGTCTAGGAGTCGCGGCTTTGGCTGCCCCTTATAAATGTTCAAGTCTAACGCTGGATTTCTCTTTGTCAAAGAGCGATGCACTGTTTGCATTGTGCAGTTTTGCGCACTCTACTGTGCTGGAAAACCCCACCTTTTTTTTTTACGTAGGTGACGTGATTGGCGTGGGGTCGATAAGATCGCTGGGCTCTGGGCAGCGCGGGGCAAATGTGGAGAAGGCAACGTCGAGCGCCTCCAACCACGGCGAGACCCGCTGAAGCCCTCTCGGGCACCTGCCGACTTGCTGCGATGCGGTCCCGTTCTGTTCGCCGGCAGCCGGCTCATTGGCGAGCCCTGGTCAGGTGCCTTTGCCAGCGGGAAACGTGCTTGGGACGGTTCCCCATGGTCTACATTGAAAAAGAAATACTTGTACCTGATGGCAGTCTACCCCCACGGAAGAGGGGACTGGAGAGTTGTTACCGGCTGTCAGTTACCTTCCTCTAGAGTGTAGACACGCAGGCACGCCGACATAGCGCTGGAGGTTGTTGCATGGCCGAGCTGAGGTGCAGATAGATGCCCCTCTCTGCAACGTGAATTCCAGAAGGTGACGGGATGGCGGGACGGATGAATAGACACCTGCAGCGCACAAGGGTTAGCCCTTGAGACTGACAAAGAATAAAAATATGCGGGTGGCAATGGTCCAAGGGGCTCAGATATATAGCCACGTTTTTCCTCATGCTCAACTCATGATATGGGAACCGTCCCTGCCGGTGAGGGCGAGGAGGCTCCATCATTGCTGAGTCGGCTTACCAGATAGTTACACGTCATCAAAGCGGACGCAGGAGAGCAATAAAAGGCGCGTAGGGACTCACGCGTTGATGTGCTGGCACACGGTATGGCACCTATTAAGGGCTACCTTAGGTATCATACACGACAGTAATCTGTCTACTGTGTAGGGGAAAAACATGTCCGAATCTTGCATTAGGTCATCAACGTTTCATGGACGCCGCGCAGATGGGGCACTCGTGATGATGGTTTTAAGCAAGGGCATTGAGGAGTCAATCTTGACACACGATCGTTCTCGGCCAGCAGCGTGGAGGTGGAGGGTAGCAAGCTGGCGGTGATATGCGGTTGTGGTCTATATGAAAAAAGTAGAGGGAAAGAAGCACGCGTCGAAATTTCCAAGCCTTGGTACTTGTACCCGTTTGCAGCCGTATATTCTGCCGGTTGCCACCGCCCGATCCGGTCCGTGGCTTGTGAGGCTTGCCACTGGCCGCCAGCGGGTTAGCTCTGACCTTTCCTTGCAGTGGGCTGTTGCTGCAACCAGTCACGGGCAGCGTTGGTGGGCCGGGACCTGAAGACCCGCCGTGGCTCGCAGCGCTGGGGCCATTGCGGTCAAAGATTTGTCTTTTTCACGATTTGAATCAACGTCGCAGAAATCTCCATCTTGCCATTCTTCCCGTGAAAGCGCCCAAAACACCGACTCCCCTCCCACGGCCCAATTCCGACAAGAGCTTAGCCGATATTTCATTTCATGAGCCATTGCACCACCGCATCGACGCCGTCAAGACCCCGACTGACACCTCTCGCCGCCTGCCGCACATACTCGTCCGCCCCGAGCTTCCTGACATCATCCGTACGCCCACCAGCTTCAATCGTGGACGTTGCCTCGACTAGTGCCGCCGCCGCCGCCACGCCAACACCCGCACGCTTTCTCTTCCGGTTGTCCACGCCGCTCGCTTCCCCGTAGACAAGACCATCTCTGAGATTCCGTCGTCGCTCGTTGGTGCAGCACCCGCTGGGTTACACGCACGCTCCTTCCCCAAACCCACCTTTAATCGAGGTTCCCGGTTCCGACGTCTTCATGGATAATCTATGGAGTCGCCGTGCCAAGTAAGTTCTTTTTCCGTCTGAAAGGCCAGCAGCAGGGACAAGCTGGTGCTGACTAGTCGTTCTATGACCGCAGCTCGAGCAACCTCACCCTCAAAACGTCAGGCTCTGGCGGCCAGGCCGATAGTCCTTCGGGGCGCAACGCACCATTTTCGAAGCGATTTGGCGGTGATAGCTCTTCGCACGGAAAGTCCAATCCATTCAACTCCATAACCACGCCAGGCGGCGCGCTCGCGTCACCGACAGGCGGCGCCTCGAGCGCCTTTGGCCTGGGCTCCGGTGCCTTCGCCGCGTTTGGCAGTACGTCGGCGAAGACGCCCAAGTCGCCCGGGAACCCCTTCGAGGCGTCCTTGAACCCTCTTGCCAAAACCCCCTCAGCTGAGAAATCTGCACGGGAGGGTGGTTTGGGTAGCAGAGTGATCGGGAAGCCTGCGTCGAATGCCTCGCTAGCTGGGTCCAACAGGACTGCTGCGGGGTCTTCCTCGGCAGTTTTGGCCGCGCCGAACCACCAGCTCCGCAACAGCTGGGTTTTCTGGTTCCGCCCGCCCATCTCCAAGGCGAACGGGTTTATTGAGTATGAGAAGACGCTGCACCCGATCGCCTCGTGCGATTCAGCAGAGGACTTCTTTGCTGTATATGAGCACCTGAAGCGACCCTCCGTGCTGCCTTTGGTGTCAGACTATCATCTATTCAAGAAGGGAATTCGTCCAATATGGGAGGATGAAGTGAACAAGAACGGAGGGAAGTGGATTGTGCGCCTGAGGAAGGGCGTCGCAGATCGCTACTGGGAGGACCTGCTGCTCGCCATTATCGGAGATCAGTTCAGCGAGGCCAGTGAGGAAGTGTGCGGAGCAGTGCTGAGTGTCAGAAATGGGGAGGACATCATCAGCATTTGGGCTCGATCGGACGGACAGCGGGTTCTAAAGATTCGGTATGGTGTCAAGCATTGCAATCACCCTTCCAGGTTATACTAACCACTCAACTAGTGAAACGATGAAACGGGTCCTTCAGTTCCCGCCGGACACGAAGCTTGAGTGGAAGAGCCATGATTCGAGTATCCAGCAGAGGACCGCCATTGAGGAGTCTCGACGCGAGAAGGCGGGCAACCACCACAGCGAGAAGCGGTCCTCCAAGCCGCATCAGACCCAGGCTGATGACCTGAAGAGCTCGCTCAACGCATAATACCCTTTCCACATTCAGGGCCCTTATGGGTGTTCACAGCCATTTCCAGCGGCATATATCAAAAGAAAACCACTATTGCCTCAACACAGGAAGCACAAGCTAATCCAGAACCTTGAATTCCTTCCTACAAATGTACAATATCGGCCAGCAAGCATCAAGTGAAAATCTTCCAGCATCCCCCGAGTGGACCTCAAGTGGTCTACCCTGTTTGCCTTTGGACAAATTTTCAGTCTATCTGGGCAGCAACCTATTTCATTTTTGACTCTCTCAGCGACATCTTGGGGAACGGTTGGGTTGGGAGGAAGCGAGAACCCCTTGTTTTTTTCGGCTGGGTGGTGGGAATGGGACATTACTGGGAGGCAGGCATCATGAACCGGGTCCGGCTTTTGCGAGTTTTTTGTGCTTTCTCGTATGCAGAAGTGTGTTTTGTGGATGTAACTGTAGTTTGTAGTTATAAGGTAACTCAGCAAGCCCCCGTCCTTACCTGACTCTCTAGCGAGACGGATGGGAATCGGGACAGATACCAAATAGGCTGGTGGTATATCTACTATCCAGGAGGTTGCGAGTACATTGCTACCTCTTCTTTGAGGAAGTCCAATGGCTCTGCGAATCTTGCAGATGAATATACACACTTAGCCAACACATTCGCCTTTTGCTTGGCTTGTATTTGAGCTATGTATACAGCGCTGGTCAACCTTGAGGGCTGAGGGCTCCTCTCAGTCCGAGAGAGCTAGGTCCCTTTTGTCCACTAGCATCATCAGTGATGATGATGATGCTCAAGCCTTCCCTTTCCCTTTATGCCTTGGAGGCTCCCTCCTCCTTTCCCACACCTGCAAGTATGTCTCGCCGAGGTAGAGCAACTCGCTCCGAATCTTATCGACAAACAGGTCCTGAGCAACGACCCACTCGTCTGAGGCCTTGTTGCGCAACTGCACCTTCCACGTCTTGCGCTCCTCGCCGCTGTCGGCGACGTCATCTTTGGCGCGCACGGCCTCGTGAACCACGTTAGCAACGAGGTCGTACCAGATAGGCTCGCCTAGCGGGTGCTGCGCCGGGTCAGGCTCGACGTATGGGGATATGTCGAGGTTGTGCGGGTCGAAGGTGACGATTGTGGGGTTGCGCTCAGAAACGAATTTGTTCTTGCTGAAGCGCTTGACGTGGAAGACCAGGAAGGGGGGCAGGGGGTGCACAAGGCGGTAACGCTTGCGTTGTGCGTTGAGCTCTTGTGCTGTGACGCCGTTGTACTTGGACAGAATGGTCGTCAGCGGCACCTGGGGGATGATGTTGCGCTCGAACTCGTCCTGGAAGAGCGGAGCGGCGGGTAGATCGAGGGTTAGGAGGAGGAAGCGGTTGATGTCAACTTTTACTTCGGCTACCTCCTCAAACCGCAGCCGGTCCGAGGCATCGGCCTTGGCTGTGATGGCTTGGGACTCGACTTTGAGCTTGCCCTGGAAAACACGATGCACCATACTTGAGCCTGGCTTGGTTTTGCTGCCGCCCAGGCCGAGGTGAAGATGGTTGAGGAACCATGAGAGGAACTCAACCG
>Ga0247758_1000980_pt1 | contig 23882 bp, 22 predicted proteins | sample UWRJL156409C4_FD_180950 | JGI IMG/M metagenome (GOLD analysis project Ga0247758, IMG submission 180950) | Plant litter microbial communities from Arlington Agricultural Research Station in Wisconsin, United States - UWRJ-L156-409C-4 | ecosystem: Environmental > Terrestrial > Plant litter >... | reverse complement strand
CGGCGAGCTCCTGCGCCGCGGCTGGCTGCAGGGCCGCGAGGCCAGCCGGGTCGTCGTCGTCACCGACGCCGGCCGGGCGGGGCTCCAGCAGCTCCTGGGCCTGGACCCGAGCACGCTCGAACTGCGCAACGGATCGTCCCCGAAGGAGGTCGCCGCATGACCGATCACCCGCATCTCCACGACCACGACCACGCCCACGAGGGCAACGCGGCCTGGCACTTCCAGCTGCACCACACCGGCGCCGGCGAGCTGATCGAGGACACCGCCCAGACCAAGGGCATGCGCCGCTACGAGGCGATCTCCGGCAAGCGCAACGGCTCGCGGAAGCTGTGGATGGGGCAGAACCGCGTCAAGCCGGGGATGGTCTCCGACGACCACCACCACGGCGAGGCGGAGACCGGCATCTACGTGGTCTCCGGCCATCCCGTGTTCGTGTTCCTCGAGAACGACGAGGAGCGCCGCATCGAGACCGGTCCCGGCGACTACATCTACGTCCCGCCGTTCGTCCCGCACCGCGAGGAGAACCCGTCGGCGGACGAGGAGGCGGTGGTCGTCCTGGCCCGCACGACCCAGGAGGGCATCGTCGTGAACCTGCCGAGCCTGCGCGCCGAGGTCCCGGAGCTGGACGCCCTGATCGCTGAGCTGACCGAGGACGGGGAGGCGGAGCGATGAGCGCCGAGACTCCCTACCGCCTGGCCATCGACGTCGGTGGCACGTTCACCGACTTCGTCCTGTTCGACGGAGCGCGCGAGCGCGAGTACAAGGCCAGCTCGACCCCGCGGGATCCCTCCGAGGGCGTGGTCGCCGGGCTGGAGTCGATCGCCGCCGACCTGGGGCTGACCGTGCCCGAGCTGCTGGCCCGCACGGGCGTCGTCGTCCACGGCACGACGATCACCACCAACGCGCTGCTCACCCGCACCGGCGCCCGGACCGGCCTGCTGCAGACCGACGGGTTCCGCGACACGCTGCTCCTGCGCCAGGGCCGGCGCGAGGCCCAGTGGGACTCCAAGACCCCACCGCCCTCGCACCTGGTCCCGCGCGAGCGCATCCTCACCGTGGGCGGCCGGATCGACCGCGACGGCCGCGAGGTCGTCCCGCTCGCCGAGGACGACGTCCGCGCCGCCGCGCGCGCCTTCCGGGCGGACGGCGTCACCGCGGTCGCGGTCTCGCTGCTCTTCTCGTTCCTGGAGCCCGCGCACGAGCGGCGGGTCGCGGAGCTCCTCGAGGAGGAGCTGCCCGACGCCTTCGTCAGCCTCTCCTACGACATCGCCCCGCAGATCCGGCTGTACGAGCGGACGAGCACCACCGTGGTCAACGCCTACGTCGGCCCGATCCTGCGCGGCTACATCGACCGCCTCCGGGGCCGGCTCGCCGGCTTCGGCTTCACCGGTGCGCTGCAGGTGATGCAGTCCAACGGTGGCCTCGCGGCGGCGGACGTCGTCGCCCGGCAGGCCGTGACCACGCTGCTCTCGGGTCCAGCCGGCGGGCCGGTGGCCAGCGCGCGCATCGTCGCGCCGGTCGGCGTCCCCAAGGCGATGACCGTCGACATGGGCGGCACGAGCTTCGAGGCGAGCCTGGCCCGCGGCGGGGAGACGGAGATCCGGGCGGGCGGCCAGCTCGCGGGGTACGCGATCGCCACCCCGATGCTCGACATCTCCACGATCGGCGCGGGCGGCGGGTCGATCGCCTGGATCGATCAGGGCGGCATGCTGCGCGTCGGTCCGCAGAGCGCGGGCGCCGACCCCGGGCCCGCGTGCTACGGCCGGGGCGGCACCGAGGCGACGGTCACCGACGCCAACCTGCTGCTGGGCTACCTGCGCGAGGAGGGCTTCGGCGGAGGCGAGCTGACCCTGGACCGGGCGGCCGCCGAGCGCGCGGTCGGCGCGGTGGCCGAGCGCCTCGGCGTGGCCCTGCTCGACGCGGCGGCGGGCATCGTCGCGACCATCAACGCGTCGATGACCGACAGCCTGCGGCTGCTGACGCTGCGCCGGGGCCTGGACCCCCGCGAGTTCGCGCTGGTCGCCGCGGGCGGCGCCGGGCCGCTGCACGCCGCCGCGCTGGCCGACGACCTGGAGATCCCGCTCGTGGTCGTGCCGCTGGACGCCTCGGTGCTATGCGCCGCGGGCATCCTCGTCACCGACTTCAAGCACCACTACGTGCGCACGCTGTTCGGACGCCGCCCGGCCCCGGGCGCCGCCGACGTCGAGGCGGCCTTCTCCGAGCTGCGGCAGGCCGCGGCCGGCCAGCTCGTCCGCGAGGGCGTCCCCGCCGAGGCGGTGGAGTACCGGCGCCTGGCCGAGGTCCGCTACGTCGGGCAGCTGCACGCGATCGACGTGGGCTTCCCCGACGAGGGCCCGGTCTCCGAGGCGGTGCTGGCCCAGCTCGTGGAGGACTTCCACCCGGCACACGCCGAGCGGTACGGCCACGACCTGCGCGGGACCGACACGGAGATCCTCAACATCCGCCTGGAGGCTCGCGGCACGACGTGGGTCGAGCCCGGCGCGAGCGCCACGCTGACGGCCCCCGGCACGGGGACCGGCACCGCCGCCGGCGGAGACGACCACCGCCGCCCGGCCTGGTTCGCGGGCGAGGTGCTCGACGTGCCCGTCCGTGCGGCGGCCGCGCTGCGCCCGGGGGAGACCGTCCCGGGTCCGGCGATCGTCGAGCTGCCGACCAGCACGGTCGTCGTCCCGCCCGGCCACGACCTGTCCGTCCATCCCGAGGGCAGCCTGCTGCTGCACCCGTCCGCGATCTCGCTCGACGAGGCCGTCGCCCGCCTGAAGTCCGGAGGAACCAGTGTCTAGCGTCGCCCCGCCCGTCCCGTCCCGCCCGCTCGCCGATCCCGCGCTGGCGGCGATCGTGGCCAACCGGCTGCACGCGATCGCCGAGCACATGGCGGAGACGATGCTGCGCACGTCGCGCTCGCCCGTCTTCCAGATGCGCGACTTCGTCACCGGCATCTTCACCGCCGACGGCCGCTGGGTCGCCACCAAGGACTGGATCCCCGTGCTCGCGGGCTCGATGCCCAGCGCGCTGCGGGCCATCGAGGAGCGGTTCGCGGGGGAGATCCACGCGGGCGACGTCTACGTCCTCAACGACCCCTACCACGGCAACAACCACCCGCCGGACATCACCGTCGTCAAGCCCGTCTTCCACGACGGCGCCCTGGCGTTCTGGGCGATGAGCAAGGGCCATCACGCCGACGTCGGCGGGGGCGGCGTGATGGGCTACAACCCGAACGCCGTCGACTGCTGGGACGACGCGCTGCGCATCCCGCCGGTGCGGCTCTACGAGCGGGGCGTCTACCAGCGCGACGTGTGGGACCTCATCCTGCTGAACGTCCGCATGCGCGAGTTCGTCGAGGGCGACCTGCACTGCCAGGTCGGCGCGGTGAGCGTCGGCGCCGACGACCTCTTGGCCATGGTCGAGAAGTTCGGCATCGCCGCGCTCGACGGCGCGATCGACCGCCACCTGGACGCGTCCGAGCGCCACATGCGCGCGGAGATCGCCCAGCTGCGCGACGGCGTCTACCGCGCCGAGCGGCTGATCGAGAACGGCAGTGCGGTCGCGCCCGAGCCGGTACGCGTGGTCGTGGAGGCGCGGGTCGAGGGCGAGCGCCTCACGTTCGACTTCACCGGCTCGGACCCGCAGGTCCAGGGCTACGCCAACTCTCCGTACGCCAACACGGTCGCCTCGTGCCACATCGCCGTGTTCGCGCTGGTCGACCCCGACCTGGGGATGAACAGCGGGTCCACCGCCCCGATCGACGTGATCGCCGAGCCCGGGACGATCGTCCACGCGCTCGCCCCGGCCGCCACGACGCTGGCCACGCTGGCCAACTGCGAGGCGATCGTCGAGGCGATCTGGATCGCGCTGGCCGACGCCGTGCCGCGGGGCAGCAACGCCGGCTGGGCCCGCGCCTGCAACGTCGCCCAGATGGGCGTCGAGGAGACGACCGGCCGGCCCTTCATCACCATCGGCGGCTTCGGCCACGGCGGCTCCGGCGCCACCCTCGACGCGGACGGCTGGGACGGTCTCGGCACCCCCGTGACCATGGGTGGCCACCAGACCATGGATCCCGAGCAGGTCGAGCTGAGTGGCCCGGCCACGGTCCTGGGCTTCGGCCTGGAGACCGACAGCGCGGGCGCCGGGCGCTGGCGCGGCGGCGTGTCCACCTGGGTCCGCTACCGGATCGACCAGGACGACCTGCCCTGCCTGCGGTGGGGCGGCGGGACCGCCGAGGAGACCGCGCCGTTCGGGCTCCACGGCGGCCATCCCGGGCGGCCCAACCGGGCCGAGCTGCACCGCGCCGACGGCACCGTCGAGCCGATCGTCGTCAACACCATCCGCACCGTGGGCGCCGGCGACGTCGTCTTCCAGCACCACGCGGGCGGCGGCGGCTACGGCGACCCGGCCGAGCGCGACCCCGAGGCCGTGCTGCGCGACGTGCGCGCCGGCGTCGTGTCCACCGAGGCCGCCGAGCGTGACTACCGCGTCGCGGTCGACCCGTCCACCGGGACGGTCGACGCACCCCGCACCGCCGCCCTGCGCGGCGGCGCGGACCCCATCCCTTCTCCCTGATCCACCACCGCCAACCCACCAAGCACCACACAGAAAAAGGACCACCCCTCATGTCTCACCCATCCCGCCGTCGCCTCGTCCCCCGTCTCGGGGCGCTGCTCGCCCTGCTGCTCCTCAGCGTCGCCTTCGCGGCGTGCGGCTCGAGCGACTCCGGCGATGACGCCACCGCCTCCTCCGGCGGGGTCTCCACGACGGCGGTGAGCGACGGCGTGGCCACGGCCCAGGCCAGCATCGCGAAGGCGTCGGAGTCCCCGGCCTTCGTGGCGCCCGCGTCGTTCGACCCGAGTCCCGCCAAGGGCAAGACCGTGTGGTGGATCGGCGATCAGACGTCGGACATCATCAAGCAGTGGACGAAGTCCGCCAAGGAGGCGTTCGCGTCCCAGGGCGTGACGCTCAAGGTCTACGACCCGGGCAACACGCCGGCCGAGCACATCAAGGGCATCAACCTGGCGATCGCGGGCAAGGCCGACGCGATCATCCTCGGTGACGGCAACTCGCCGGTGCAGTTCGCCGCGCAGGTGAAGAAGGCCAAGGACGCGGGCATCCCGTTCTTCAGCCTCGTCGCCGGCACGCCGGAGTTCCAGCCCAAGGTCGACGGCCTGGACCTCGACGTCAGCTACGACTACGTCGCGGTCGGCAAGCTGCTGGCCGACTGGTTCATCGCCGACTCCAAGGGCAAGGGCAACGCGCTGCTGATCGAGTCGCCGGACATCCCCAGCTCGACGCTGGAGCTCAACGGCTTCCGCGACCGCGTGAAGGAGCTGGCGCCCGACGCCAAGGTCACGACGAAGAAGTACAGCATCACCAAGTCGGCCGACGGTGGCGCCAAGGACGTGGCGAACATCGCCCGGACGTCGGTCGTGCAGGACCCGAAGATCGACTACATCATCCCGGCGTTCGACAGCGTCGCCCTGTTCGCCCAGACCGGCGTGCAGCTCGCGGGGGCGCAGAACCGGGTCAAGCTCGCGGGCTTCAACTCGATCGTGCCGCAGATGCAGGCGCTGAAGAAGGGCAACGGTCCGTTCGAAATGGACATCGGTGGGGTCAACGAGTGGCTCGCCTACGCGCTGGCCGACAACGTGCTGCGCAAGCTGTCGGACCAGCCGCTGGTCGAGGACCCGAAGGTCGGCGTCCGCGTGTTCACCCACGACAACGTCCAGGACCTGAACGTCGATCGTGAGAACGACAAGGAGTGGTACGGCTTCGACTACCCGGCGCAGTACCCGGGCAAGGTCTGGGTCACGAAGTGAGCACCGCGGCGCTCGACACGGGAGGGCGGCCCGCCGGGGCCGCCCTCCGGGCCACCGGCATCTCCAAGACGTTCGGGGCGGTGCGCGTGCTGCACGGCGCGGAGCTGACGCTCGAGCCGGGGGAGATCCGGGCGCTCGTCGGGCGCAACGGCTCCGGCAAGTCCACGCTGATCAAGGTCCTCGCCGGGTTCCACGCCCCGGATCCCGGCGGCGCCCTGTGGGTCGGCGGCGCGCCCGTCGCGCTGCCGATCTCGGCCGGCGGCGCGCGGCGCGGCGGCCTGAGCTTCGTCCACCAGGACCTCGCGCTGGTCGAGGAGTCCAGCGTCATCGACAACGTGCTCGTCGGCCGCTTCGCGACGGGCGCGGGCGGGCGCATCCCGTGGCGGCAGGAGCGCCGCCGCGTGCACGACGCGCTGGCCGCGTTCGGTCTCGACGTCGACCCGCGCGTGCCCGTCTCCGAGCTCGGTCAGGTCGACCGGGCGATCGTGGCGATCGTCCGCAGCCTGCTGGAGCTGCCGCCCGCCGGCGGCGTCCTCGTGCTCGACGAGCCGACGGCGTTCCTGCCCGACGAGGACGTCGAGCGGCTGTTCGCCGCGGTCCGCGCCGCGGCCACGGCCGGCACCGCCGTGATCTACGTCAGCCACCGCTTGGAGGAGGTGCTCGCCCTCGCCGACTCGGTGACGGTGCTGCGCGACGGGCACGTCGTCGCCACGCGGCCCATCGCCGGCCTGGCCAAGGACCGGCTCGTGGAGCTGATCCTGGGGGAGGAGCTGGAGGCGTTCTACCCCGACCTCGCGGCGGCGGGCAGCGTGCGCGCCCTGGCGGCCGAGGGCCTCGCCGGCGACGTCGTGCGCGGGCTGGACCTGGAGCTGCACGAGGGCGAGATCGTCGGCGTCACCGGCCTCAACGGCTCGGGCTACGACGAGGTGCCGTACCTGCTGTTCGGCGCCGGCACGGCCCGCGCGGGCTCCGTGTCCATCGGGGCCGGGGCCGCGCCGATCGCGGCCACCGCGCTGGATCCCGCCGCCGCGATCGCCGCCGGCGCCGTCCTGCTGCCCGGGGACCGTCAGAAGGCCAGCGGCGTGCAGGACATGCGCGTGCGCGAGAACGTGTCGCTGCCCGCGCTGCGCCGCTTCTTCCACGGCGGCCGGCTGCGCCGCGGCCAGGAGCGCCGCGCCGTGGACGATGTGCTGCGGCGCCTCACCGTCACGCCGCCCGACGGCTCGCGGCTGCTGAGCGAGCTGAGCGGCGGCAACCAGCAGAAGGCGCTGCTGGGGAAGTGGCTGCAGCTGGAGCCGCGCGTGCTGCTGCTCCACGAGCCCGCCCAGGGCGTCGACGTCCTGGCCAAGCGCGACCTGTTCGCCCAGGTCGAGCAGGCGGCCGAGCGGGGCGCGGCCGTGCTCATCGCCAGCGCCGAGCACGAGGACCTCGCCCACCTCTGTCACCGGGTCCTCGTCCTGCAGGACGGGCGGCTCGTCGGCCAGCTCGCCGGCCCCGCCATCACCGAGGAGCGCATCGCCCAGCTCGCGTTCGGCGGCGCCTCGTCCCATCCCCTTCCGACCACTGGAGCACCAGCATGAGCGACGCACGACCCGCAGGCGCGGTGGCCGAGGCCCCGCGCGACCCTCCGACCACCCCTGAGGAGCCACGGGAGCCGCTCGCTGATCGCGCGGCGCCCGCCCGGCTCGCCGAGCGCTTCTCCGGCGGGGGCGGCGACGTCGCGCAGAAGTACGGGCTGCTCGTGGCCTGGGCCGCGCTCGCCGTGTTCTTCTTCGCGGTCGAGCCGTCGTTCCGGTCCTCGGAGACGATCACGATCATCTTCGGCTCGCAGTCGACGCTGCTCATCGTCACGCTCGCCGTGGTCGTCACGCTGCTGTCCGGCGAGTTCGACCTGTCGCTCGGGGCCATCGCCTCGGTGGCGTCGTCGATGCTCGTGTACTTCGACGTGACGCAGCACTGGTCGTTCCTCGTCGCGCTCGCCGCGGTGATCGTGATCGTGCTCGGGATCGGCGCGCTCAACGCGCTGCTCGTCCTGCGTTTCGGCGTCCCCTCGATCATCGTCACGCTCGGCATGGCGACGCTCATCACCGGCGTCTCGCACGGCATCGCGGGGGAGAGCCCGGTGGCGGGCGCCTCCCAGCCGTTCGTCGACGCGATCAGCCACCAGTGGTTCGGGCTGCCCGTGGCGTTCTACATCGCACTGGCCGCCTGCTTCGCCCTCTACTACGTGGTCGAGCACACGCCGGTCGGCCGGCACCTCGTGTTCGTCGGCCGCGGGCGCGAGGTCGCCCGCCTGGCCGGGGTGCGCGAGCGGCGCTACCGGGCCGGCGGCCTCATCGTCGGCGCCGGCCTGGCCGGCCTGGCGGGCATCCTGCTCGTCGGCCTGACCGGGGCGACCAGCTCCTCCTCGGGCGACGCCTACCTGCTGCCCGCGTTCGCCGCCGCGTTCCTGGGCTCCACGGCGATCAAGCCGGGGCAGTTCAACGTGTGGGGCTCGTTCGTCGCCGTGTACTTCCTCGTCACCGGGGTCACCGGCCTGCAGCTCCTGGGCTACACCGGCTGGGTGGAGGACGCGTTCTACGGCGCGTCGCTGCTCATCGCCGTGGTCGCCACCCAGATCGTCGTGCGACACCGCAACCGGACCAGAGGGGTGACCGCATGACGGTCAACGTCGGGGTGCAGCTGCCCCAGACCACCGAGAAGGCCACCGCGGCCGGGCTGCTGGACGCGGCCCGCGCGGCCGAGGCGGCCGGGCTCGACTCCGTGTCCGTCACCGAACGGGTGCTGTGGCCGGTCGCGCCGGTCACGCTTCCCGACGGGAGCGAGGGCACCGCGCCCGCCCACCAGACGACGCTCTACGACGCGCTGGAGACGCTGTCGGCCGTGTCGGCCGTGACCGAGCGCGTCGACCTGATCACCGCCATCGTCGGCATCCTGTTCCAGTCCCCGGTGATCCTCGCCCGCCGCGTCGCCACCGTCGACCAGTTCTCCGGCGGCCGCCTGCTCCTCGGGGTGGGGCAGGCGTGGATGGCCGAGGAGTTCGAGGCCACCCACGTCAACCGCCGCTGGCGGGGCAACGGATACGAGGAGAACGTCGCCGCGCTGCGCGCGCTGTGGGGGCCCGATCCCGTGTCGTTCGACGGGCGCTTCTACAAGATCCCCGAGACGTACTACGGCCCCAAGCCGGTCCGCCCCGGCGGCGTGCCGATCCTCGCCGGGGTCGGCAACCAGGCCGGCATCGACCGGGCGATCCGCTTCGCCGACGGGTGGCTGCCCGTCACCGGCGACACCTCGACGTGGGCGGGCACCGAGGCGCACCTCGGCGCGCTCGCCCAGGCGGCGGACGACGCGGGCCGCGCCCGGCTGCCGATCCGCCTGCGCGCGCACACCATCGTCACCGAACGGCCGCTGGAGGGGGAGCGCATCCCGCTCAGTGGCACGATCGAGCAGATCGCCGGCGACGCCGCGCGCCTGGAGGCGCTCGGCGTCGTCGAGGTGTGTCTGAACCAGACCCAGCGGGGCGTGCCGTTCGACGAGCAGCTCGACGCCGCCGTACGACTCAAGGAGACCATCGGATGAGCACCATCGTGACCCTGGCCGCCCCCGGCACCGCCGCGTGGGAGGCGCGCCTGGACGACGTCCTGACCGCCATCGCCGCCCGCGCCGCCGAGCACGACCGCGACGGGTCGTTCCCCCACGAGGCGTTCACCGCGCTGCACGAGGTCGGCGTGCTCGGCCTGACCGTGCCCACCGCGTACGGAGGCGCCGGCGCCGGCCTCACGACCGCGGCAGCGATCCTCGAACGGGTCGCCGCTGCCGACGCGTCGGTGGGGCTCGTGCTGCTGTGGCAGCTGGCCTTCCACGCCGAGCTGGGCCGTGGTGACGGCGACTGGCCCGCCGCCCTGCGCGAGCGGGTGCACCGTTCCGCCGTCGAGGAGGGCGCGCTGATCAACGCGCTGCGCGTGGAGCCCGACCTCGGCACCCCGGCGCGCGGCGGCGTGCCCGCCACCACCGCGGTCCGCACGGACGACGGCTGGAGCCTCAGCGGCCACAAGATCTACTGCACCGGGATCCCGGCGCTGCGCTGGCTGCTGGTGTGGGCCGCCACCGAGGACGAGGACGTGCGCACCGGCAACTTCCTCGTGGAGCGCGGCACGCCCGGCTACCGCGTGGAGGAGACGTGGGACCACATCGGCCTGCGCGCCTCCGGCACCCACGACACGATCTTCGAGGACGTCGCCGTCCCGCTCGACCACGCCGTCGACGTGCGCCGCCCACAGGAGTGGCGCGACCTGGACCGTGGCGTCTCGCTCGCCTGGGCCACGACGCTGATGGCCGCCACGTACACGGGCGTCGCGGTCGCCGCGCGCGACTGGCTCGCCCGGTACCTCAACGAGCGCGTGCCCACCAACCTCGGTGCGCCGCTCGCCTCGCTCCCGCACGTGCAGTCCGCGGTCGGGGAGATCGAGGCGCTGCTCGACGTGAGCCACACGCTCATCCGCGACGTCGCCGCCGGCGTCGACGCGGGCGATGCGGCGGCCGCCGGCCGCGGCCCGGTCGCCAAGTTCGTCGCGACCGAGAACGCGATCACCGTGGCTGACATCGGGCTGCGCCTCACCGGCAACCCGGGCCTCACCCGGGCCAACCCGCTGGAGCGCCATCACCGCGACGCGCTCACCGGACGGGTGCACACCCCGCAGCGGGACATGGTCCTCGGGGCGCTCGGACGTTCCGCGCTGTCCGGGTCGGCCACCGCCGTCAAGGTCCTCGGGTAGCCCGGTGGGGGAGGAGAGCGCGATCCTGCGCATCACCGAGTTCACCGACCCCGGCTGCGTGTGGTCGTGGAGCAGCGAGCCGACGCTGCGCTGGCTCCGGCACCGCTACGGCGCCCAGGTACGCTGGGAGCGCGTGTACGGCATCCAGGTCGACGACCTCGCTCGCACCCATCCGGGGAAGGACCCGGTGGGCGACGCCGAGGCGTTCCGCGCCGACTGGCTCGCGGTCGCCGTGCACACCGGCGCGCCGGTCACCGAGCGCCTGGAGTGGATGCACCGCTCCACCCGCCCCGCCTCCGCGGCTGCCCTGGCCGCCGAGGATCAGGGGGAGGCCGTGGCCGAGGCCGTCCTGCGCCGGCTGCGTGAGGCGGTGTTCGTGGCCGGTCGGCCGGCCGACACGCCGGAGCGGATCGCCGAGGCGGTGACGGGCGTCGCCGGGTTGGACGTCGCGGCGCTGCTGGAGCGCGCCGCGTCGCCCGAGGTGGGGGTCCGGCTCGACGATCACTGGGCCCGCACCCGCGACCCGCTGCCCGACGTGATCGACCGGACGGGCCCGGGCCCCAACCCGGGCGCCGCGAAGGCCGACGGGGAGCACCTGCGCTACGGCTTCCCGACGCTGGTGGCCGAGAGTGAGCGGGGCCGCCGGGTGCTGAGTGGCTGGCGCGCGCCGCAGGCCTTCGCGGCAGAGCTGGAGACGCTGGCCGGGCCCGAGCTGCGGCCCGACGCGCGCCCCTGGCCGGTCGCCGACGCGCTGGCGCACCACCGGTCGTTGACCGCCGCCGAGCTGGTCGTGCTCACCGGCGAGGAGGACCCCGGGCCGGAGGCGGTGCGCATCGACACCGCCACCGCGCCACTGTGGCTGCACCCCGACGAGGCCGTCGCCCGCGGGCTGCCGGCCGTGATCGGGGCCGGTCGATGACGAGCGTGCGCGGCCGCCTGGTCGCGATGGGCGCGGCGATCGTCGCGCTGCACGTCGTCGGCTTCGGCCTCCTCCTGCTGGCGGTCGACGGCCCGGCCCGTGGGCTCACGGCGTTTGGGGTGGGGACGGGGGTGCTGGCCTACACGCTCGGGATGCGGCACGCGTTCGACGTCGACCACATCGCCGCGATCGACAACGTCACGCGCCGCCTGCGCGGCGACGGCCAGAAGCCGGTGGCCGTCGGGTTCGCGTTCTCGCTCGGGCACAGCACCGTCGTGCTCGTGCTCGTCCTGCTGCTCGCGCTCGGCGTGCGCACCCTCGGCGTCGAGGTGGCCCGCGACGGCTCGCTCCTGCACGAGGTCACCGGCACGATCGGGCCCGTCGTCTCCAGCGTGTTCCTGCTCGCGGTCGCGGCGATCAACCTGCTCGCGGCGCGGGCGCTGCTGCGCTACCGCCGGCAGGCGCGGGCGGGCACGGCGGTGGCCGCGGGCGGTCCTCCTGGCGGGCCGCTCATGCGCCTGCTCGCCCGGCCCGCGGCGGCGATCGACCGCAGCTGGAAGATGTACCCGCTCGGCTTCCTGTTCGGCCTCGGATTCGACACCGCGACCGAGGTGGGCCTGCTCGTGCTCGCCGGCACCGGCGTCGTCGCGGACCTGCCGATCTGGGCGGTGCTGAGCCTGCCCATCCTCTTCGCCGCCGGCATGAGCCTGATGGACAGTCTCGACGGCGCGTTCATGAACGCGGCCTACGGCTGGAGCGCCTCCGATCCGGTGCGCCGCGTCTCCTACGACCTGACGATCACCGGGTTCTCCGTGCTCGTCGCGGTGGTGGTGGCGGTGATCCAGCTGGCCCAGGTCGCGCAGGAGCGGCTCGGCTGGCCGACCGGTCCGCTGAGCGGGCTGGACACCGGTGACGCCGGGTACGTCGTCGTCGGGCTGTTCGCGCTCTTCTGGCTCGGGGCTCTGGTGGCCAGCCGGCCCGGGGTGCGGGTGCGGACGAGGGCCGCGCGATGACGGCCGGGGATCCCGCGGTCGGCGGCCGCGAGCTGCGCGCCGCGATGAGCCACTTCGCGACCGGGGTGACGGTCGTCGCCGCAGTGGTGGACGGGGAGCCGCGGGGCGGCACGGCCAACGCGGTGGCCTCCGTCTCGCTCGACCCGCCGCTCGCCCTGGTCTGCCTGCGGCACGGCTCGCGCACGTTGGACGCGGTGCGTGAGGCGGGGACGTTCGCCCTCAACGTGCTCGGGCACGGGCAGGAGGAGCTCGCGCGCCGGTTCGCGCAGGTCCCGCCCGGTGAGCGTTTCGCCGGGCTGGGCTGGAAGCCCGGCGGCAACGGCGCGCCGCTGCTCGACGGCGCGGTGGCCACGCTGGAGTGCGCGGTCCACGAGGTCGCGGACGGCGGCGACCACGCGGTCGTCTTCGGCCGCGTCCTGGCCGTCGGCCACCCGGACCGCCACGCCGAGCCCCTCGTCTTCTTCCGCGGCCGCTTCCGCCGCCTGCACCCGCACGCCGGCGTCAGCTGAGCGGCCCCTTTTCGCCGAGCCGTACATCACGACCGCTCAGCGGCCGTGATGTACGGCTCGATCGGGAGACGACTACGCCGCGGCGCGTGACCCGCGCAGGAAGCGGTCGATCGCGTCGGTGACGAGGTCGTCGACCCGGTCGGGGTCGACCATCTGGCCGGTGATCAGGGCCGCGATGCCCTGGATGGTGGCGAAGAGGACCATGCCGACGCGCTCGGGGTCGCCGGCCTCCAGCGCGCCGCTGGCCTGGCCCTGGAGGATGAGGTCGAGCATGACCGCGAACGCGCGGTTCGCCGTCTCGCTGAGGTCGGCGGCGTTCTCGCCGTGCTTGGCCGCGAACATCAGCTCGAGCAGGGCGGCGTCCTCGGTGGCGAAGCGGACGTAGGCGGTCGCGACGCCGTGCAGACGGGGCTCGAACTCCGGGCCGGCCGTGTCGGTGGCGGCGTGCAGCTCCCGGCCCAGACGCTCGAACCCGGAGCGGGCGAGGGCGTCGAGCAGGGCCTGGCGGTCGGCGAAGTGGCGGCGGGGGGCGGCGTGGCTGACCCCCGCGTCGCGGGCGAGCTCGCGCAACGACAGCGCCCCGGTCCCGCGCTCGCGCAGTGTCTGCTCGGCCTGCGCCAGCAGCTGCTCGCGCAGGTTGCCGTGGTGGTAGGGACGCTCGGCCATCGGACCGGAGTCTATCGTCATGAAGTTGTCATTGACAGCATTGTTGTCAGCGACTACATTGGTCTCCATGAACTGGACCGCGAAGGACCTCCCTGACCTCTCCGGCCGGACGGCGATCGTCACCGGCGCCAACAGCGGCATCGGCCGCGTGACCGCCCGCGACCTCGCTGCCGCGGGCGCCCGCGTCGTCGTCGCCGTGCGCGATCCGGCCAAGGGCGCCGCCGCCGCGGCGACCATGACCGGCGACGTGGAGGTCCGCACGCTGGACCTCGCGAGCCTGGCCAGCGTGCGCGGGTTCGCCGACGCCTGGGAGGGCGACGTCGACCTGCTGATCAACAACGCTGGGGTGATGGTCCCGCCGCTGTCGCAGACGGAAGACGGCTTCGAGCTGCAGTTCGGCACCAACCACCTCGGCCACTTCGCGCTGACCAACCTGCTGCTGCCGCACGTGACCGGCCGGGTCACCACCGTCTCCTCGACGGGGCATCGGATCGGGAAGATCGACTTCGACGACCTGAACTGGGAGCGCAAGTCGTACAAGCGGTGGCGTGCCTACGGGCAGTCCAAGCTCGCCAACCTGCTGTTCACCGCCGAGCTGCAGCGCCGCCTCACCGCCGCGGGATCGGGTGTCATCGCCACCGCCGCGCACCCCGGTTACGCGGCGACCAACCTGCAGTTCCAGAGCGGCAACGGGCTGATGGACGCGGTCTCCAAGCTCGGCAACCACTTCCTCGCCCAGAGCGACGAGGGCGGCGCGCTGCCCACGCTCTACGCCGCGGTCGGTGACGTGCCGCCCGACGGCTTCGTCGGCCCGGACGGCTTCCAGGAGCAGCGCGGGGGCCCGAAGCTGGTCGAGCGCAGCAAGGACGCCCAGGACGCGGCGGTCGCCCGCCGCCTGTGGGACGTCTCCGAGGAGCTGACCGGCGTGCGCTTCCCGCTCTCCAGCCGCGCCGCGGCGGCCTGACGCGGCCTGAACGCCCCGCCCGCCCCCGGACGGCCGGTCGAAAGCAACGTCGATCCCGCTCAGCGGGACTGAGGTGGGGTTCGGCGATGAAGGACAGCCAGCGCGAGGCCGGCTCCGACGACGGCGCCCGCCAGCGTCGCGGCGAGGTCGGACAGCGTGTCCCAGTACGCGGACGCGTGGGGCCGGCCGGAGTAGAGCAACGGATACTCCACGAGCTCGACCAGCGTCTCCGCGGTCATGGTCGTGCCCACTGCGAGCGCGGCCAGCAGCCACCACCGGTCGACCCAGCGCCGTGCGAACAGGACGACGGCGCCCGCGACGATCACGCCCGCGACGAGGTGCTGCGGGCTGCCCAGCCAGTCCGGTCCCATGCGCGGATGCTCGCACGCGCCGCAGTCCACCCTCACGTCGAAAGCAACGTCGATCCCGCTCAGCGGGACCGAGGTGGACTTCGACGCGAGGCGGGTGGCGAGGGCGGGGCGGGCACCGCGGCAGGTAGTGGCTCACTGCCGCGGCGCGCCCCGTTTCTTCGTCCGGCGGCCGACTTAGGGGGAATTCGGCCGCAGTGGGGTCACTGTGCCGACTCCCGACGGCGTGCAGGCCAAGTTGTCGGATTTGTGCAGGTTTGGCCCCTCCGGCGTCACGAAGCGGCACCTCCCCGGCTTCGCGGCCGCCGTCCGACCCTCGACCTGTCCTCCGCCCGGTCCTTTGGAAGCCGAGGGAGTCGCTGTGTCACATTTGGTGGCGATGATCCCTTCTCTCTCCGTCCTCGACCTCGTGCCGGTCACCGAGGGGTCCACGCCCCGCGAGGCACTGCACCGCAGCCTCGACATGGCCCAGCGCGCCGAGCGTCTCGGGTACACGCGCTACTGGGTGGCCGAGCACCACAACATGACCGGCATCGCCAGCGCCGCGACGTCGCTGGTCATCGGGTACCTGGCCGCGGGCACGTCCACGATCCGGGTCGGCGCCGGCGGCATCATGCTGCCCAACCATCCGCCGCTGGTCATCGCCGAGCAGTTCGGGACGCTGGAGTCGCTGTACCCCGGGCGGATCGACCTCGGGCTGGGGCGAGCCCCCGGCACCGATCAGCTCACCTCCGCCGCACTGCGGCGTGACGAGGCCCGCGTCGGTGCCTTCGTCGACGAGGTCCGTGAGCTGCGGGCCTTCCTCGCGCCGGTCGAGCCCGGCCAGCGCGTCCGGTCGGTGCCGGGCGCCGGCCTGGAAGTCCCCCTGTGGATCCTCGGTTCGAGCACGTACGGCGCGCAGGTCGCCGCGCTGCTCGGGCTGCCCTACGCCTTCGCGTCCCACTTCGCGCCCGACGCGCTGGAGGCGGCGCTGGCCGTCTACCGGGATCGCTTCGAGCCGTCCGCCCAGAGCGTCCACCCGTACGCGATGGCGGGCGTCAACGTGGTCGTCGCCGACACGGACGCCGAGGCGCGGCGCCTGTTCACCTCGATGCAGCAGGGTTTCGCCAACCTGCGCCGGGGGACGCCCGGCCCGTACCCGCCGCCCGTCGACGACATCGAGCAGTACTGGTCGCCGGTGGAGAAGGCCCAGGCCTCGCACATGCTCAAGTACGCGATCGTCGGCGCGCCCGAGACGGTGCGGGAGCAGCTGGAGCGGTTCGCCGCGTACACGGGGGCCGACGAGCTGATCGTCGTCTCGGCGATCTACGACCACGCCGCCCGCGTGCGCTCCTACGAGCTGCTGGCCGAGCTGGCCGGGCTGCGCGGGACGGCCGGGCTGGCCGAGGTGGGGGAGCGATGAGCGGCGCGCGGCAGCTCGTCGTCCTGCTGCGCGGCATCAACGTCGGGCCGCACAAGCGGATCCGGATGGCCGATCTGCGGGCGCTGCTCGAGGGGCTGGGGCTCGAGGACGTCCGCACGCTGCTGCAGAGCGGCAACGCGGTGGTCCGTACCGCACAGTCGCCGGCGAAGGTTGCCGAGGCGGTGAAGGACGGGATCGACCGGGAGTTCGGCTTCGACGTCGACGTGGTCGTCCGCACCGACGTCGAGCTGGAGGCGGTCGTCTCCGCCGACCCGTTCGGCGAGCAGGCGAGCGACCCCAAGCGGTACGTCGTCCTGTTCCTCACGCAGAAGCCGGACGCCGCCGCCCTGAAGGCGGTGGCGGCCAAGGCCGACGACTTCCTGCCCGAGGAGTTCCGTTCCGGCGGCCGGGAGCTCTACGTGTGGTGCCCCGGCGGCCTGCAGAAGAGCCCGCTCAACCTCGCGTTGGCCCACGAGCGGGTGGCGCCCGTCGTCACCGCGCGCAACTGGAACACGGTCCTGAAGCTGCGCGACCTCGTGCGCGACGGGGCCTGAGCACCGGCCCCGTCCCGCTCCGTCCCGACGGGTCAGCCGGTGGCGCCGGCCGCCGCCGGCTTGCAGCTCTTCTGCGCCGCGGTGCCGGAGGCCGAGACCGCGTCGAGCGGCAGGGCCTTGAGCGTCGCGGCGGCGTCGTCGCTCTCGCCGGCCAGGAACGACTTGGCGGCCTTGGCGAAGTTCGCGCCCAGGTCCTTGATGTCCCCGGCGAACGTCTTCAGGTCGGTCCGGCACGTCCCCTCGACGGAGTCGCCCACGTCGCCGATCTCGCCCGCGAGGTCGTCGAGCTCGTCACGTGCCGTCTCCAGCCGCTTGCTCACGCAGGCGCCCACCGTCTTGGCGTCGGTCCCGGCGCACGCGGCGGTGGCCTTCCCGATGGCCGACAGGTCCTCGACGACCCGCTGGGCGCTCTTGTTCAGGGCGGAGAACTGCGCGGCGTCGAGCGACTCGGACGCCGTCGACGGCGGGACGGTCGCGGTGGTGGCCACCGGCGTGGTCGCCGTCGTGGCCGGCTTCTTGTCGTCGTCCCCGCCGCACCCGGCGAGGGCGACGGCAAGGGTCAGCGCGAGGGCGGCGGCGAGGTTTCGAGACACGGAGTGCATGAGCCGACCATAGCCCACGGCGACGCGCCAGCCGTGGTCGGAGGGCGCCGTCTGAGATACTTCGTGCCGTATGGATCCGTCCCGCAAGCGCATGATCCGGTTGGTGGTCGCCCTCACCGCCGCCGTGTTCCTGGCCAGTGCCCTGGTCTACACCAGCTTCAGCGCGTCGAGCGAGGCCAAGACGCCGAGCCAGCTCCTCACGTCCGCCAAGTCGGGCGAGTCGTACGAGCTGACCGGCAAGGTCGTGAAGGGCTCGATCGTGCAGCACGGGTCGACCACGCTCTTCCGCGTCCGGGACCGCGACGGCAAGCAGTCGGTGGCGGTCAGCTACACGGGCGCCATCCCCGATCCCTTCCGCGAGGGCCGCGAGGTCATCGTCAACGTGAGCAAGCGCACGGCCACGGGGGACACGTTCGTGGGCGAGCGCGACTCGCTCGTCACGAAGTGCCCGTCGAAGTTCTCGGCGGAACCGCAGTCCACCTAGCCTCATGGCGACGCTCGGTCGTGCGCTGCTGATCCTCGCGTTCGCCGTGACGATCTACGCCGTCGTCAGCGCCCTGTACGGCGGCCGCAAGCGCAAGCCCGAGTGGGTCGTCTCCAGCCGCAACGCGATGTACGCGCTGTTCGGCCTGCTGTCGATCGCCTTCCTGATCATGGAGATCGCGTTCCTGCGCGACGACTTCAGCTTCGAGACCGTGGCGACGCACTCGTCGACCACGACGCCGATCCTCTACAAGTTCGCCGCCGCCTGGTCCTCCCAGGAGGGCTCGCTGCTGCTGTGGGCGTGGCTGCTCTCCGGCTTCTCCAGCCTGGTGCTGTTCCTCAACCGGCGCCGGCTCCAGGAGATCACCCCGTACGCGACCGCGGTGCTGGCCGGTTTCGGCACGTTCTTCACGATGCTGCTGGTCTTCAGCAACTCGCCGTTCGAGACGCTGTCGATCGTCCCGCCGGACGGCACGGGCCTCAACCCGCTGCTGCGGCACCCGGCGATGATGATCCACCCCCCGATGCTGTACTCGGGGTACACGCTCTTCACGATCCCGTTCGCGTTCGCGGTCGGCGCGCTGGTCGCCCGCCGGGTCGACGCCGAGTGGATCAGCGTCACCCGCCGCTTCACGCTCGCCGCCTGGTTCTTCCTCGGCATCGGCATCATGCTCGGGGCCCGCTGGTCGTACGCCGAGCTGGGCTGGGGCGGCTACTGGGCGTGGGACCCGGTGGAGAACGCGTCGCTGATGCCGTGGCTGACCGGCACCGCGTTCCTGCACTCCATGATGATCCAGGAGAAGCGGGGGATGCTGAAGGTCTGGAACTCCTCGCTGGTCCTGGCCACGGGCACGCTGGCGATCGTCGGCACGTTCCTGGTGCGCTCGGGCATCCTCGACTCGATCCACGCCTTCGTCGACGCCGGCAACTACGTCGCGTTCGCCTTCACGGGGCTGATCTGCGCGATGACGCTGGGCAGCGTCTACCTCGTCGTCTCGCGCCGCGACATCCTGCGCTCCGAGCACCGCCTCGACAGCCTCCTGTCACGCGAGTCGATGTTCCTGCTCAACAACATCGTGCTCGTCGCGATGTGCTTCGTCGTCTTCTGGGGCACGTTCTTCCCGCTGATCTCCGAGGCGATCACCGGGGACAAGGCGGCGGTCGGTCCGCCGTGGTTCTCCAAGTACATCGTCCCGCTCGCTCTCGTCCTCATCCTGCTGACCGGCATCGGCCCCGTGATCCCGTGGCGCCGCGCCTCGTGGGCCAACGCCCGCCGCATGTTCGCGTTGCCCGCGGTCGTCGCGGCGATCACGTTCGTCGTCCTGCTCGTCGTCAGCGACGCCGGGGACAAGCCGTGGGCGCTGGGCCTGTTCACCGTCGCCGCGTTCGCGCTCGCCGTCGCCGCGCAGGAGTTCTGGCGTGGCACGCGGGCCCGCATGGCGATGAGCAACGAGTACCCACCCGTGGCGTTCGCGTCGATGGTGCGCCGCAACCGGCGCCGTTACGGCGGCTACATCATCCACATCGGCGTCGCGGTGCTGTTCATCGGCGTCGCCGCCTCGTCGGCCTTCCAGCACGTCGAGGACGTGCGGCTGGACGTCGGCAAGACGACCGAGGTGGGCGGCTACACGTTCACGTACGTGAAGCCCACCTCGACCATCTCGATCCGCGACGGCGGCGTGGAGAAGATCAACTTCGGCGCCCGCATGCGGGTGAGCAAGGACGGCCACTTCGTCGCCAACCTCGACCCCGCCCGCGGCTACTACCCGTCCAACGCGCCGTTCGCGTTCGGCCCCGTCGGCCGCTTCTTCGAGGGCGAGGCGACGAGCGAGGTCCGCATGGACGCCGGCTGGACCCGGGACGTCTGGGTGTCGATCGCGCCCGACGGGCAGTGGATCAACAAGGTCTCCGACGGGCTCGACGAGAAGCTGGCCAAGGCGCCGGTGGAGCAGCAGCTGCGCGCCGTCGGCGGGCTCGCCGCGTTCTACCGCAGCAACCCGCCCGCCGCGACGTTCCGCATCCTCGTGTCGCCGCTGGTGATGTGGGTGTGGATCGGCGCGATCATCACCTTCCTCGGCGGGGCGGTCGCCCTGTGGCCGGCGCCCGACGCCGCTCGCCGCCGGGCCCGGGCCAGCGCCGCCGCGCGCGTCGCCCAGGACCTCGGGCGCACGAAGGCCAAGACGACCTGATGGACGTCCTCGCGCCGCTCCTGATCATCCTCGTGCTCGGCGCCGTCGTGTGGCTGATCAGCGCACCGCTGCGGGCCAAGGCCGCGGGCCGCGAGCTGCCCGCCAACGTGCGCGACGCCCAGCGCCGCCGCGACCTGGAGATCGAGCGCGACCAGAAGTACGCCGAGATCCGCGAGCTGGAGATGGATCTGCGGACCGGCAAGCTCAGCGAAGCCGACTACCGCGAGACCGACCGGGCCCTGCGCGCCGAGGCGGTGGACATCCTCCACGCCCTCGACGAGCTGGGGGCGGCGACGGCGGCCCAGCGGGAGGCCGACGAGGGCGTGCCGCCGGTCAGCGATGTGGCCCCGGCGGCCGACGAATCCGCTCCGCAGGCGGCGGTCGGCCGGTCGCGGAACACGCCGGACGCCTGACGGCTACTATCTACCGCGATGTATTCGATTCTCGCCGCCGTCCAGGTGCTCATCGCCATCGGCCTCATCTTCCTCATCCTCATGCACTCGGGGAAGGACGCCGGTCTGTCCGGCGCCTTCGGCGTGGGCTCCGGTGAGGGCTCGCTCGGTGGTGGCTCGCTCGTCGAGCGCAACCTGAACCGCTGGACCGTGCTGTTCGCCATCCTCTTCGCGGTGAACACCATCATCCTCATCCGCATCGCGTAGCTCGCCGCCCGCGCCTGCGCGGGACGACTACTCGGCCCCGCCGGTGATCCTGAAGTCGCTGGCCCGGATCGCCGGGGTGACGACGCCGTTGGCGAAGCGCCGCCCGTAGTACTCGGCCTCGGTGACCAGGCGCTGCTGAGCCGTCAACGCCTCGGTGTGCTCCAGCAGCCGCAGGACCGAGTCGGTGAAGCGCACGTCGCGCAGGGGCCGCGTGACCTTCCCGTCCTCGATCAGGAACGTGCCGTCGCGCGTCATGCCCGTCAGCAGCGTCTGCGACGGATGGACGACGTTGACGTACCACAGGCGCGTCACGTAGAGGCCGCGCTCGATCGGTGCGCACAGCTCGGCCTCGGACGCGGCCCCGCCGCCGGCGAGCACCAGGTTCGTGGGCACCGGGCCGTACCCGCCGCCGCCCGGCGTCAGTGCGTGGCCGGTGGAGACGACGCCCTCACCGGCCTCCGCCGCACTGCGCGTGTCGTGGCAGATGCGGTGGGCCACGCCGTCCTGGATGAGCGGGAGCGGGCCCTTGGGCACGCCCTCGGCGTCGAAGGAGCGGGGAAGGGTGCGCGGGAAGCGGGGGGAGTCGGCGAGGTTGATCGACGGGGCCGCGATCTTCGCGCCGAGCCGGCCGCTGAGCGCGCCGCGACCCTCCGCGTGGAGCTGGCCGTTGAACGCGAGCATGCCCAGGAACTCGAGCAGCAGCCCCACGGCCTCGGGGGCCAGGACGACGGGGTAGGCGCCCGCGAGCAGGTCCAGCGGTGCGGCCGCGGGATCGCCGACCTTGGCGACGGCCTCCCGGGCGATGGCCCCACCGTCGATGCCGGTGCTGGCGGTGGACGCGTAGGAGGCCAGCCCGGTGCGCGCGCCCGCCGTGCGGGCCATCACCTTCATGAAGCCGTCGGTGACGCGGTCCTGCGCGCGGATCCCGTTCGACGATGCGATCGCGGTGACGACCTCGCCGGCGGTCCACACACCGAATGCCTCCTGGCCCGCCGCGGCGGTCACGGCGAAGGCGTCGGCCAGCGCGGCGCCGGCCGGCTCGGGATCGAGCGCGGCGGTGCGGGCGTCCCAGCCCTCGTGGGCGCGGTAGGGGGCGGGGCCGGGCAGGCCCGGGTACTCGCCGGGGCCGGCGGCGGCCAGCGCGGTCGCGGCGAGGACGGCCTGCGCCGCAGCGGCGCGCAGGCCCTCGTCGTCGAGCCGGTTGGTGCTCGCGCTGCCGACGTGGCCGTCGCGGACGACGACGAGGTCCACGCCGGTGTCGGCCACCTCGGTGGCCTGCGTCGGCGCCGAGCGGGCGAAGCGGGAGAGGAGCGAGCGCTCCTGGGTGACGGTGACCTGCGCGTCGTGCTCGGGCAGCAGCCCCAGCACGCGCTCGGCCAGCTCGATCGGGCTTTCAGACATCCTTGCTCCGTTCGGGAAGAACGAGCCCCCGGGCGAGTTCTTCCAATGGAAAGCAAGCCCTCTGGGCGCAGCTTTTCACGTGCATCACGCCACACCGACTTCCACGTCGCGGAAGCGGGCGGGCGCCGCGCCGTGGGAGACGCGCATCAGCTGGCCCGGCTCACCCTTGCCGCAGTTGGCCAGGCCCCACAGGTGCCAGTCGGAGGCGGAGCACACGGCGTCGAGGGAGCCCCAGAACTGCGGGGTCACGCCGGCGTACGACGGGTTGCGCAGCAGCCGGCCGCGCTCGCCGTCCTTGATCTCGTACGCGACCTCGGTGCCGAACTGGAAGTGCAGGCGGCGGTCGTCGATCGACCAGGACCGGTTGGTCTCCAGGTAGAGGCCGTCCTCGGTGTCCGCGATGAGCTCGCCGAGCGTGCCGGCGTCCCCGGCCTCCAGCGACACGTTGGTCATCCGCACGATCGGCTGGCGGGCGAACCCGTCGGCGCGGGCGCAGCCGCCGGAGTGCTCGAGCCCGATCGCCGCCGCGGCCTCACGGTTGGACAGCGCGGCGCGCAGGAGGCCGTCCTCGATCATCACGGAGCGCCGGGCGGGGATGCCCTCGTCGTCCCAGCCGAAGGAGCCCAGGCCGCCGGCCAGGGTCGCGTCGGCGGTGATGTTCAGCAGCGGGGATCCGTAGACCAGCGGGCCGCCGGGGCGGTCGGGCGCCAGGTCGCCGGGCTGCACCCAGCTCGTCCCGGCGTAGGAGGCCTCGCCGAGCAGCATCCGGTCGAGCTCCAGCGCGTGGCCGATCGACTCGTGGATCTGCAGGGCGACCTGCTCGCCGTGCAGGACGATGGTCCGCCGGCCGCTGGGGCACTGCGGGGCGGTGAGCAGGGCGATGGCCTCCTCCCCGATCCGCGGCGCGTGGGCGAGGAGCGGCAGGGCCGCGACCTGCTCCCAGCCCCGGCCAGCGACCTCGCCGCCGTGGGACAGGGGGTAGGACCGCGTCTGCACCTCACCGTCGCCGACGGCGGTGGCGCTGATCCCGGCGCCGCACTCCACGAAGTCCTGGGTGATCGCGGCCCCGGCGGAGGACGCGAACGCCTTGCGGGTGCGCCCGGCGCTGTACGACGCCTCGCGGCTGACCAGGCGGGGATCGTCGCCCAGGGCCCGCTCCGCCGCGTGCAGCAGCGCGAGCTTCTCCTCGAGCGAGACGGTGAACGGATCGACGTCGCACGGGGACGCCCAGTGCCCCTCCACGGCGGGCGCGGCGGTGAGCGGCGCGGCGGTGACGGTGGGTTGGGAACGGGCGACGGCGATGGCCCGGGCCAGGGCGGCTTCGGCGCCGGCGCGGGAGACGTCGCGGGTGGCGGCGAAGCCCCAGGCACCGCCGACGCGCACGCGCACGCCGATGCCCTCGGAGGCCCCCGATTCGGCCTGTTCCACCGCGCCGTTGCGGACGGTCAGCTCCTCGCTGACCCGTTCCTCGTGCCGGGCTTCGGCGTAGGCGCAGCTCCCGTCGGCGAGGTCTACGAGGTCGCGCAGGAGGTCGAGCACGCTCCTCA
>Ga0247758_1000979_pt1 | contig 23889 bp, 22 predicted proteins | sample UWRJL156409C4_FD_180950 | JGI IMG/M metagenome (GOLD analysis project Ga0247758, IMG submission 180950) | Plant litter microbial communities from Arlington Agricultural Research Station in Wisconsin, United States - UWRJ-L156-409C-4 | ecosystem: Environmental > Terrestrial > Plant litter >... | reverse complement strand
CAAGCCGGGCACGCGCAAGCTGCTCAAGGACGCCCCGGCGGTGGCCAAGGCCAACAACGCGCTGGCCGACGCGACGCGCACCTCCTAGACCCACGAGTCGTGTCCGGGTTCCGCGACACATCGTCGCGGGCCCGGACCGCGTGGAGGGGGAGGGTGGTCCGGACCTTGGACCGGATGTCCGTAGAGCCGGGGACGGCGGTGCGGCACCATGATGTCCATGCTCACCTCACTCGCCTCAGCCAGCCGCGTCGTGCTGCTGCCCACGGCCCGCCGTACCGCGGGTCCCGGGGAGCCGTCGGTGCGCCGCTTCCGCCTCGCCCGCGTGGAGTCCGAACCCCGGACCCGCGCGGAGCGCCTGGCCCACCTCAAGACCTCCCACGACTGAACGGACCACGCGGGACCCGCGGCGCCGGCCTCTCTCCCGGGCTCGGCGTCGCGCCGCGTGCCCGCGCCGCTCCGCCGGTGAGTAGCCTGTGGGCATGTCCCGTGATCTCGATCGCTCCTCCGGAAAGTCCGTCGGCGCCTCGCTCGGCACCAAGGCCATCGCGGTCGTGGTCCTGCTCGTCGCCGCCTACGTCCTCTTCGTGGTCGTCAAGGGGATCATCCTGGCGATCGCGATCCCCGTGCTCGCGATCCTCGCGGTGGTCGGGATCATCTGGGCCTGGCGCACGCTGCGCTGAGGTCCGCCGGTGGTCTATCTCTTCATCGCCTTCACGTTCGCGCTCGCGGGCGGGCTGATCGGACGCCTCAAGGGGTCGTCCTTCTGGATCTGGTTCCTCATCTCCGGGCTGGTCCCGTTCATCGGGCTCGCCGCGGCGGTGCTGTACCGCGTCGAGGACGAGGAGCTGCGGCGCGAGTGCCCGAACTGCGGCAAGGTCGTGAAGCTGTACGACGCGCTCTGCACCCGCTGCGGCGCCGAGTTGGAGTACCCGGAGGAGCCGGACGAGATCCTGGCGTCCGCGGCGGCCGTCGAACGGGCGCGCAAGGCCGGGTAGCGGGCAAAACCGCTGCTACAATCGCTCATTCGAGCCGCGTCCCGACCGCGGCTCTCGACGTTCAGCGGGTCCACGACGGATCGGTTGTCCCAGAGCACCTCGAGAAGGTGAAAGGAGGTCGGAGCACATGCGAGCAGTTGACGCGATCATGGAATGCCTGAAGGCGGAGGGTGTGGACGTCGTATTCGGCTACCCCGGTGGCGCGAACATGCCGACCTACGATGCCTTCTACGACGCGGGGATCAAGCACATCCTCGTGCGGCACGAGGCCGGCGGCGGCCACGCCGCGGCGGGCTACGCCAAGGCGACCGGCAAGGTCGCGGTCGCGCTGGGCACGTCCGGCCCGGGCGCCACCAACCTCGTCACGCCGATCCTCGACGCGATGATGGACTCGGTCCCGGTGGTCTTCCTCACCGGCCAGGTCCGCACCGATCTGCTCGGCACCGACGGCTTCCAGGAGGCCGACACGATCGGCATCACGATGCCGGCGGTCAAGCACAGCGTGATGATCACGGATCCGGCCGAGCTGCCGCGCATCCTGCACGAGGCGTTCTACATCGCGCGCTCGGGCCGTCCCGGCCCGGTCGTCGTCGACATCCCGACGGACCTCTCGAAGGTCGACATCCCGTACGAGCCGGTCACCGACCTGCACCTGCCCGGGTACCAGCCGACCACCGAGGGCAACGCCAAGCAGGTCCGCCAGGCGGCCAAGGCGCTCGCCGCGGCCCGGCGTCCCGTCATCTACGCGGGCGGCGGCGTGGTCAATGCCAACGCCTCGGCCGAGCTGATCGAGCTCACGCGGGCCGGCAACTTCCCGATCACCTGCACCCTCATGGGCCTCGGCGCGTTCCCCGCGCCGGACCGCCAGTGGCTGGGGATGCTCGGGATGCACGGCACGCGCGCCGCGAACTACGCGATCGACGAGGCCGACCTCATCGTCGCGGTCGGCGCGCGGTTCGACGATCGCATCACCGGCAAGCTCTCCGAGTTCGCCCCGCGCGCCAAGTTCGTGCACATCGACATCGACCCGGCGGAGATCTCCAAGAACGTCCCGGCGCACATCCCGATCGTGGGCGACGCCAAGAACATCCTCTCCAAGCTGGTCGTCGAGTACCGCTCCCTGGAGCCCGACGCGAGCCGGCTGGAGGAGTGGTGGGCGCGCGTCGACCACTGGCGTGAGCGCTTCCCGCTCGGCTACGAGGACACGACCGACAGCGAGATCCGCCCGCAGTTCATGATCCAGGCGCTCGCCGAGGCCACGGAGAACGACGCGATCGTCACCAGCGACGTCGGCCAGCACCAGATGTGGACGGCGCAGTACTACGACTTCCCCAAGCCCCGCCGGTGGATCAACTCCGGCGGCCTGGGCACCATGGGCTTCGGGCTCCCGGCGGCGCTGGGCGCCAAGGTCGGCTGCCCGGACCAGCAGGTCGTCTGCGTCTCCGGCGACGGGTCGATCCAGATGAACGCGCAGGAGTTCGCGACGTGTGCGGACAACGGCATCGACGTGAAGGTGTTCATCATGAACAACGGCTACCTGGGCATGGTCCGCCAGTGGCAGGAGCTGTTCTGGGATCGCCGCTACAGCCAGGTGAAGATGGGGGGCAACCCCGACTTCGTGAAGCTCGCGGAGGCGTACGGCTGCACCGGCCTGCGCCTGACGGACAAGAACACCCTCGTGGATGACATGCGCGCCGCGCTCGCGACCCCTGGTCCCGTGCTCGTCGACGTGCGCGTCACCGCTGAGGAGAACGTGTATCCGATGATCGCGCCCGGCGAGGCCGCGCGCGACATGGTGGGTTGAGCGATATGGGCGAGCCGGGAATCAAGGAAACGCTGAGCCTCGAGGATCTGCAGGCCGAGGCCGGCCTGCGCAGCGGGCGCAAGCACACGCTGTCGATCCTCGTCGAGAACAAGCCGGGCGTGCTCACGCGCATCGCCGGGCTGTTCGCGCGGCGCGGCTTCAACATCGACACGCTCACCGTCGGTCCCACGGACGACGACCGCATCTCGCGCGTCACGTTGACGCTCGACGGTGCGGTCCACCCGATCGACCAGGTCACCAAGCAGCTCCACAAGCTGATCAACGTCCTGAAGATCCGCGACCTCGAGCCGGCGGAGACCGTCGCGCGGGAGCTCGCGCTGTTCAAGATCGCGGCGGACGGGCAGACGCGCGCCGAGGTCATGCAGATCTGCGAGATCTTCCGCGGCAAGGTCGTGGACGTCGGCAAGCGGTCGATCATCATCGAGATCACGGGCACCAACGACAAGATCGAGGCGTTCGAGCGCCTCGTGCGGCCGTTCGGCCTCGTCGAGATGATGCGCACCGGCGAGATCGCGATCACCCGCGGTCGCGGCGAGACCTGAGCCGGATCGCTCGGTCGGGCTCGCCGGCGTGACGCACCTCCACGACACGGCCGCCGGCCCGCCCGCGCCCTTCGCGCTCGGCCCGCTCACCCGGGTCGAGCTGACGCTGCGCGTGGAGCAGGCGATCCGCCGCGCCCGGCGCTCGGGGCATTCCACGCTGGCCGCGGTGACGGTGTCCGTCGGCGCGGACGTCGACCCGACCGCCGTGGTCGTCGCCGCGCGGCGGGACCGGGAGCCCTGGTTCACCCAGGAGCAGCCCGGCCGGGACGGCACCGCCGTCGCCGGGCTCGGCGCGGTCATGACGCTGGAGGCCAAGGGACCGGACCGCTTCGCCGCACTGTCCGCCCGGTGGCGGGCGGCGATCGCCGACGCGGCCTGCGACCCGCCCGCCGGGCCGCCCGGCTCCGGGCTGATCGCCACCGGCGGCTTCTCCTTCGCGCCGAACGGCGGTGAGGCGCCGCACTGGGGCGCCTACGCCTCGGCCTCGCTCGTCGTCCCCGCGGTGGCCTTCGCCCGCCGGGGCGACGACGTGCGCATGACCGTCGCGGTCCTGTGCGCACCCGACGACACCGTCGAGGACGTGGTCGCCCGCGCGGCGCGGCGCCTCGACACGCTGGCCCCCGCCACGCTGGGCCTGCTCGACCCCGATCCCGCCGGCCGGGTGCGTGTCGTCTCCACGATGCCCCCCGAGCACTACGAGGGCGCAGTCGCCCGCGCTGTCGAGCGGATCGAGGCGGGCGCGTTCCAGAAGGTGGTGCTGGCCCGCGAGGTGCAGGTCCACTCCCCGGTCGACCACGATCCCGGCGCGGTCCTCGGCGTCCTGCGCGAGGCCTTCCCCGACTGCTTCGTCTTCGCCGTGGGCCGGGGGACCAGCACGTTCCTGGCCGCCAGCCCCGAGCTGCTGGTGCGGCGTGAGGGCATGCGCGTCGGGACGCTGGCGCTGGCCGGCTCCACCCGCCGCAGCGCGGACCCGGCCGTCGACGACCATCTCGGCGAGCAGCTGCTGCGCTCGGCCAAGGACCGGGAGGAGCAGGCGATCGTCGCCCGCCGGATCGAGCGCACGCTGCGCCCGCACGTGCTGTGGGTGACGTCCGCGGAGGAGCCCGTCGTCGTGAAGATGGCGAACATCCAGCACCTCGCCACCCCGATCCGTGCGCAGCTCACGTCGCCGCGCAGCGCGATCGAGCTCGCCGGGCTCCTGCACCCGACCCCCGCCGTGGGCGGGGAGCCGTGGGCGGACGCCCAGCCGATGATCCCGGCCCTGGAGGGCCTGGACCGCGGCTGGTACGCCGGCCCGGTGGGGTGGACCGACTCCAACGAGGACGGGGAGTTCTGCGTCGCGCTGCGGTGCGCGCTGCTCACGGGCGCCGTGGCCCGCTGCTACGCCGGGGTCGGGGTCGTCCGCGAGTCCGACCCCGCCGCCGAGCTGGCCGAGACCGAGACCAAGCTCGGCGCGCTGCTCCCCGTCCTCGGCAAATAGCCGAGGCACCGGCCGGAGGCCGGCGCACGGCTATTCGCTAGGAGGTATCGCGCGACGCGTTTTCGCAATGCGAACGCGCGGTGAGCGATACCTCCGGCTGAATCGGCGCCAGCCGATTCAGCGCAGCGCCGCCAGCTTGGCGACCACCGGCTTCGGCTTGCCGGTGTCGTAGTACAGCCCCGAGTTCCAGGTCACGTCCGGGTTGTCGGAGTCGATCAGCTGGTAGAGGTAGAGCGACCGCACGCGGGAGGCCTTCTTGGCCATGGCGATCGCCTGGGGGATGTACGTGGCCTGCTGGCTCACGGTGACGGCGCGGGCGCCGCCGGTCGTCAGGTAGCCGAACTCGGTGAGCTGCAGCGGGATGCCCGTCTTGCCGCTGGCCGTGCGCAGCGCCTTGAGCTTCTCCAACTTGGTCAGCAGGTCGCTGGCGCGGGAGAGCACGGCCATCGAGAGGTCGTTGGCGTTGGCCGGCTTGGTCTTCGGCGACGCGCCGAGCAGGTACGGGTGGACGGCGAGGGCGTCGGTCTTCAGGCCGGGGCAGGTGCGCTTGGTCACCTTGGTGTCGACGCAGAGCATGTTGCGCAGGAAGGGCAGGGGCGACAGGGCCGCGCCCTTCGTGGTGGACCGGCCCTGCGGGGCCAGCTCGCCCACCCACACGGGGATCTTGGAGCTGACCTTCTTGATCGCCGCGTAGGACTTCGCGTAGATGTCGCGGTAGAGCGTGGGCCGCGTGTCGGTGCAGACCTTCTTCTTCTTGACCGTCTTGCAGACCTTCACGGGCTCCAGCGTGGTCGGCCAGTTCGGCTCGTTCCAGATGCTGATCGCGGTGACCTTGCCGGCGTAGTGCTTGGCCACGGCGGCGGCGAAGCGGGAGAAGTACGTCGCGCTGACCTTGTACGCGCCGGACTTCTTGTTACCGGCGGCCCAGGCGGGGGCGGGGCCGGTCACCGTCAGGTACGCCGTGTCGCCGGCGGCGCGGATGCCGGCCAGCCCGGCGTCGATGCCGCTGAAGTCGTAGGACGGGGACGAGGGGGCGCTCGTCGCGTTGATGTTGCTGGTGAGGACCTTGGTCCAGGCGACGTTGAGGCGCACGGCCTTGGCGTGGATCGTCTTCATGACCCCGAGCCCGGTGGCGGCGGACATCTGGCCGCTCTTGCCCAGGAGCACCGTGTCGTCCTGGACGCCGAGGCTGAACGAGGCGCCGTGAGCGGCGGAGGGCAGGAGGAGGACCGCGGCGAGGGCGGCGACACACATCGATGAACGCATCGACGGAACGGTAGCGACCGGTTCGGCGCTGCGCGTTGCTACGCCGTGACGCCGCGTCAGGCCTCGACGGAGAGGGCCAGGCCCACCGCGTCCCACGTCATCCGGTGCACCGCGACGTTCTCGGCGCGGTCGGTGCGCACGTGCACGAGCGTCGTCCCCTCGGACGTGATGCCGTGGTCCACGGCGGCCCGCAGCTCCTCCACCGTCGTGACCTCCAGGTGGTGCAGCCCGAACGCGGCGGCCGCCGCGGCGACGTCCAGCCCGGTCGGCGTGGCGACGTGGTGCTCGTAGACGTCCTCCTGGGTGGAGATGGCCAGGAAGTCGAAGATGCCGCCGCCCGCGTTGTCGACGAGGACGATCGTGAGCGGGACGCCGATCCGGCGGGCGACGAGCAGTGAGCCGAGGTCGTGGGCGAACGCCACGTCGCCGAGCAGCAGCACGACGGGTCCCTCGCTGGCCGCGGCGACGCCGTAGGCGGTGGCGATCGTGCCGTCGATGCCGTTGGCGCCCCGGTTGCTCAGGATGCGCAGCGGGACCGCCCGTGGCGGCGCGAACGTCTCCACGTCGCGGATCGGCATCGACGCCGCGACGACCACCGTGACGTCGTCGGGCAGCTGGGTCGTGAGCTGCCGGGAGATCTGGGGGTCGCTCAGGTCGTCGCCGAGCACGACGTCGATGGCCGCGGCGGCCCGGTCGTCGGCGTCGCGCCAGGCGGCCGCCCACGCCGGATCGGCGGCGGTCACCTCGGCGGCCAGCGCGGTCAGCGTGCTCGCGGGCTCGGCGGCGAGGCTGAGGTCGGCGACGTGGGCGGGATCCGGCCAGGCGCCCTCGGGATCGACCAGCACCTGCACCGCGTCGAGGCCGGCCAGCCAGCGGCGCAGCGGGCCCGACGGGGGCAGGTCCCCGACGCGGATGATCGTGTCCGGCCGGGCGGCCGCCGTGAAGGCGGGCAGGCGTAGGAGCGCGTCGTAGTGGGCGATCGTCCCGGGCTCGGCCACGCGGGCGCCGGAGAGGGGATCGGCCAGCACCGGCCAGCCCGACGCGGCGGCGAATGCGGTGACCGCGTTGGCCAGGGGAGACCGGCTGCCGGCCGCTGTGGCCCCGCCGCGGGGCCGCTCGTCCCGTCCGACGATCAGGAGGCCGCGCTGGGCGGCCGCGACGATCCGGGCCAGCGCGGCGGCGGCCGGGGCGGGATCGGGCCGCGCGGGCACGCGCAGCAGCCACGGCCGGCCGTCGGCCCGGCCGCCGCCGCCGGGCTCGTCCTCGGGAAGGTCCTCGGTGGGGATCAGCGGCTCACGCAGCGGGAAGTTCAGGTGCACCGCACCGGCGCGGCCGCCACCGCCGTCCAGGGCGGTCGCCACGGCGCGCCCGGCCAGCGTGCGGATCCACCGACACGTCTCGGGCGTGGCGCGGTCGACCCCGACCTCCACGAACCACTGCGCCTGGGTGCCGAACAGGCCGAGCTGGTCGATCGTCTGCCCGGCGCCCGAGGCCCGCAGCTCCGGTGGGCGGTCGGCGGTCAGCACGATCAGCGGCACGCGCGCCTCGCGCGCCTCGACCACCGCGGGCAGGTAGTTGGCGGCCGCGGTGCCCGAGGTGCACACCACGACGGCGGGCAGGCCGGTGGCCTTGGCCAGGCCGAGCGCGAAGAAGCCGGCGGACCGCTCGTCCACGTGGGAGGTGCACACGAGGCCCGGCTCGCGGGCCAGCGCCATGACGAGCGGGGTCGACCGCGAACCGGGCGACGTGCAGACCCCGGCGACGCCGCTGCGGGCCAGTTCCTGGGCGAAGGCCCTCAGGAGGACGTGGATGTCGAGCTCGTGGGTCATGCTGTGCCGATGGAGACGCTGGTCCTCTTGCACGGCTTCGCCGGGACCGGCGCGGCCTGGGGCGCCGTGGAAGCGGCGATGCAGCCCGAAACCTACCGGCCGTGGGCCCCGGACCTCCTGGGCCACGGCATGGCGGGGGACGCGCGGCCCTGCGACGTCGGTGCGTGCGTGGACGCCGTGCTCGCCGCCGCGCCCGCGCGGTTCGCGCTCGCGGGCTACTCGATGGGGGGTCGCGTCGCCCTGCATCTCGCGCTGCGGGCGCCCGAGCGGGTCGCGCGCCTGACCCTGATCGCCACCACCGCGGGGCTGGACGACCCGGCCGTGCGCGCGGCGCGGCGCACGGCCGACGACGCGCTCGCCGACTGGATCGACGCCCACGACATCGACGCCTTCGCCGACCGCTGGCTGGCGCAGCCGCTGTTCGCCGGCGACGGGGCCGGGGCGGCCGCGCTCGCCCGCCAGGACATCGCCCGCAACGGCCCGGCCGGCCTGGCCGCGTCGCTGCGGGAGGCGGGCACGGGGGCGATGACCCCGGTCTGGGATCGCCTGGCCGAGCTGACCATGCCCACCACGGTCGTCGTCGGCGCGTACGACGCGAAGTTCCGCGCGATCGGCGAGCGATTGGTGGCCGCGCTGCCCGACGCGCGCACGATCGTGGTCCCGGGCGCCGGCCACGCCCTGCCCCGTACGTCCCCGGAAGCGCTGGCCGCCGCCCTCACCTGAGCGGTCGAATCCCACCCTTCTTCGAACCGGTCAAGCTGAGCCTCGCTGAGCGAGGGTCGCCTTGACCGGTTCGGCCGGGGAGGGATGCGGCCCACGGATGGGCCGGCTAGACCCCGAGGCCGGCGTCGGTCGGGACCGCGATGCGACCCCGGCCGGGGCGCAGCACGTCCTGCGCGTCTGTGAAGTGGCCGAGCGTCGCCAGGCCGCACGGCAGCGACAGCCGCAGGGCGGCCGCGCAGTGCAGGGCGGCGGCGATGCCCAACGGGCCGTCCATGGTCGAGGCGATGTAGGGCTCGGCGCCGGTGGCCCGGACCAGGGCGGCCTGGCCGATCAGGCCGGAGATGCCGCCCGCACGGGAGATCTTCAGGCAGACCGCGTCGGCGGGCGCGGCGGCGATGGCGCCGGGGACCGCGCACGTCTCGTCCATCGCGATCCGGGAGGGGACGCGCTCGCGCACGGCCCGCAGGCCGTCGACGCCGTGCACCGGCTCCTCCACCAGCTCCAGGCCGACGGGCGACAGCGCGTCGATCGTCGCCACCGCCTCGTCGACCGTCCACGCGCCGTTGGCGTCCAGGCGGATCGCCATGTCGTGGCCGGCGGCGGCCCGCACGGCGGCGACCCGGCCGGCGTCGTCGCCGATCCCCACCTTGACCTTCACGCAGGTGAAGCCGGCCGCGGCCGCCGCAGCCGCTGCGGCGGCGGCTCCGGCCCGGTCGGGCGCGTTGATCGTGGCGTTGACCTCCACCGCGTCGAGCGGGTCGTCGGTCAGCAGGGCGGCCAGCGGCCGTCCCTCCCGGCGGGCGAACTGGTCCCACAGCGCCATGTCCACGGCGGCCAGCGCCTGCGGCAGGTCGGCCTCCTGCCGGCACTCCTCGAGCAGCTCGGGGCCGGTGCGGCCGGTCGTGCGCTCGATCACCACCCGGTAGCGCTCCAGCGCGTCGGCCACGCGGGTGAAGGACACGCCGTCGTAGGACTCGAGCGGGGCCGCCTCGCCCCGGCCGACGAGGCCGTCGTCACCGGTGAGCTCCAGGATCAGCAGGCGCCGCTCGGCGATCTCGCCGTGCGCGGCGACCATCGGCTCCCGCAGGTGCAACGCCAGCTCCCGCACGGTCGCGCGCATCGCGGCTAGCTCAGCAGGATGCCGGTGGAGAACAGGACGCAGAAGATGAGCTGCATCATCCCGGTCCCCGCCAGCGCGCCGTTGAGCGTGGGCCCGTCGGTGCGGGTGCGGACGATCTTGATGAGCCGCACGGCCAGCGGGATCGCCAGCCAGGTCAGCAGCAGCCAGGGGGAGAGGTCCCCGAGGATCCACGGCAGCGGCGCGATCAGGAAGGCCAGGACGAGCATCGCCGCGTACATGTTGCGCGTGGCGGGACGGCCGAGCCGCACGGCCAGCGTGCGCTTGTTCGCGCGCCGATCGGTGTCCAGGTCGCGCACGTTGTTGACCACGAGGATCGCCGACGCGAACAGGCCGACCGGCACCGCCAGCACGAACGCCTCCCACGGCAGCTTCTGGATCTGCACGTAGTACGAGCCGGTCACCGCGACGAGGCCGAAGAACAGGAAGACGAACAGCTCGCCGAGCCCCTCGTAGCCGTACGGCCGCGGGCCGCCCGTGTAGAGGACGCCGGCGAGGATCGACACGCCGCCGATGACGAGCAGGACCCAGCCGGCCTCGACCACCAGGTAGACGCCGCACAGCACCGCGAGCCCGAAGGCCACGTAGGTGGCGATCAGCACCTGCTTGGGCGGGACGAGGCCGCCGGCCGTCACCCGCACCGGGCCCAGCCGGTCCTCCGTGTCGGCGCCGCGGCGCGCGTCGGAGTAGTCGTTGGAGAGGTTGGTGCCGACCTGGATGAACAGGGCGCCGAGCAGGGCGCAGGCGAAGGCCAGGCCGTTGAACTCGCCCTGCTGGATCGCCAGCGCGGTGCCGACCAGGACGGGCGCGACCGCCGCGGGCAGCGTGCGCGGGCGCGCCGCCATGAGCCAGATGCGCATGCGGCTACGCCCTCCGGGGGAACTGGTCGAAGTCGGGCCGGCGCTTCTCGCGGTAGGCGTTGCGGCCCTCCTGCGCCTCCTCACTGCCGTAGAACAGGAGGTTGGCGTCGTGCGCGAGCTGCTGGATGCCCGCGTAGCCGTCCTCGTGCGCGTGGAAGCTGGACTTGACCAGGCGCAGCGCGAAGGGGGACAGGGCGAGCATCTCGCGGCACCACGCCACGGTCTCCTCCTCGAGCCGGTCGAGCGGGACGACGGTGTTGACGAGGCCCATGTCGAGGGCCTCCTGCGCGTCGTACTGCCGGCACAGCAGCCAGATCTCCTTGGCCTTCTTGGTGCCGACGAGGTCACGCAGCAGGGAGGCGCCGAAGCCGCCGTCCCACGAGCCCACGCGCGGGCCGGTCTGGCCGAAGCGCGCGTTGTCGGCGGCGATCGTCAGGTCGCAGCAGAGGTGCAGCACGTGGCCGCCGCCCACCGCGTAGCCGGCGACCATGGCCACGACCGGCTTGGGCAGCCGGCGCAGCTGGACCTGGAAGTCGGTGATGTGGAAGCGACCGACGGACGAGCGGGACGGGCCCTGCGTCTTGGGGTTGTCCGGGTCGCTGAGGTAGCCCGAGTCCCCGCGCACGCGCTGGTCGCCGCCGGAGCAGAAGGCCAGCGGGCCCTCGCCGGTGAAGATGATCACGCCGACCGTGTCGTCCTCGCGGGCGCGCTCGAAGGCGTCCCCGAGCTCGACGACCGTCTGGGGCCGGAACGCGTTGCGCACCTCGGGACGGTCGATGGTGATCTTGGCGATGCCGGGCGGATCCGAGGTCTCGTAGCGGATGTCCTCGTATTCGCCCGCGGAAATCCAGGCTGACATGGCTCGCAGGCTACTTGTCTGCCTCGGGGCGCCGTCCCGTCGTAGCCTCTGGGCCATGCGCACCGAGGGTTGGCTGGCCCGGGCCGCGGCCCGCGGGCCGGCGACGATCGCGCTCGTCACCGACGAGCGGACGCTCACGTACGCGCAGCTCGACGCGGAGGCGACGGCGGCCGCCCGGCGGCTGCACGCGCTGGGGGCCCGGGCCGGGGATCGCGTCGCGCTGGCCCTGCCGGCCGGCCCGGACTTCGCGGTGGCCCTGTGGGGGATCCTGCGGCTCGGGGCCACGGTCGTCCCGATCGACGGGCGGCTCGGGGCGGCCGAGCGCGCCGCGCAGGCGGCGGCGTGCGCGGTGGCGGTCGACGCGCCGCTCCGGGGGCCGGGGGACGACGCCGCGCCGCTCGCGGTCGACCAGGACCTCGACGACGTGGCGGTCGTCGTCCACACGTCGGGCACGACGAGCGCGCCCCGGCCGATCCCCCTGACCTACGGCAACTGGCTGTGGAGCGCGATCGGCAGCGCCGCCGCGCTCGGGCACCCCGCGGACGAGCGGTGGCTGTGCACGCTCCCGCTCTCCCACGTCGGAGGCCTGTCGATCCTCGTGCGCAGCGTCGTCGCGGGGACCACCGCGATCGTCCGGCCGCGCTTCGACACGGCGGCCGTGCGCGACGAGCTGATGGCCGACGGTGGGCCCACCGTCGTCTCGCTCGTGCCGACCACGTTGGCCCGCCTCCTGGACGCGGGTCTGCACGCGCCGCCCGCGCTGCGGCTCGCCCTGCTCGGCGGCGCGCCGATCGCCCCGGTGCTGCTGGAACGGGCGGCGGCCGCGGGCGTGGCGGTCGTCTCCACCTACGGGCTGACCGAGGCGTGCTCCCAGGTCGCGACCGGCGGGGCCCCGCTCTTCTGCACGCGCGTGACGCTGGCACCCGACGGGGAGATCCTGGTCAGCGGCCCGACGGTGAGCGGGTGGACGCGGACGGAGCGGCCCGTGCTGCGCACCGGCGATCTGGGCCGGTGGGACGCGGCCGGCCGGCTGGAGCTGGTGGGCCGCGCGGCGGAGACGATCATCACCGGCGGGGAGAACGTGGCGCCGGCGGAGGTCGAGGCGGTGCTGGACGCGCACCCAGCCGTGCTGGAGGCGGGCGTCCACGGCGTACCCGACGCCGAGTGGGGGGAGGCGGTCGCGGCGGCGGTCGTGCTGCGCCCGGGGGCCGGGGTCGACGAGGCCGCGCTGCGCGCCCACTGCGCGGAGCGGCTCGCCCGGTTCAAGGTCCCCAAGACGATCCGCTTCATCGACGTGCTGCCCCGTACCGCCTCCGGCAAGATCCGCCGCACCGCCCTCTGACGCTCCTTCCCCCGAACTGGCGCACCACGTTCCCGCTCAGCGGGAAGCTGGTCAGCCGGTTCGCCCGAACGGGCCGGCTACTCGTCGAGCAGCTGGCGCTCGTTGGCCCAGCGGGTCAGCTCGTGGCGGCTGGAGAGCTGGAGTTTGCGCAGCACCGCGGAGACGTGGGTCTCCACCGTCTTGGCGGAGATCCCCAGGCGCAGCGCGACCTCCTTGTACATGTAGCCGCGGGCGATGAAGCGCAGCACCTCGCGCTCGCGCGGGGTGAGGCGGTCGAAGTCCTGGTCGTCGGGGTCGGCCCCGGCGTCCGGGTCCGCCACGGGGACCGCGGCCGGGGACTCGGGGCCGTCGTCCCCGTCCTTGAAGGCGTCGAGCACGAACCCGGCCAGGCGGGGGGAGAACACGGCGTCGCCGTCGGCCACACGCCGGATCGCGGCGACGAGGTCGGGGCCGGAGATCGCCTTGGTCACGTAGCCGCGCGCGCCGGCGCGGATCAGCGCGATCACGTCCTCCGCGGCGTCGCTGACCGAGAGGGCCAGGAAGCGCACCGGCGGGTCCTGGGCGGCGACGCCCCGCAGCACCGCGAGCCCGCCGCCGTCGGGCATGTGCACGTCGAGCAGGACGACGTCGGGCCGTTCGACGGCGATCAGCGCGACCGCCTCGGCCACGGTGCCGGCCTCGCCGACGACGTCCACCGCACCGGCGATCTCGGCCCGCACGCCGGCGCGCAGCAGCGCGTGGTCGTCGACCAGCAGCACGCGCACCCGGGGGGCGGCGCTCACGACGGGCATCCCATCCGCAGAGCGATCTCGGTGCCGACGCCGGGGCCGGGCTGGACCGTGGCTTCGCCGCCGTGGCGGGCCATGCGGCCGATGATCGACTCGCGCACGCCATGCCGGTCGGCGGGAACGGCGTCGAGGTCGAACCCGGGGCCGCGGTCGCGGACGAACACCTCGACGTCCTTGGGGGTGACGTCGAGGAAGACGGAGATCGGCTCGTCCCCCGCGAACCGGGCGGCGTTGAGCATCGCCTCGCGCGCGGCGGCGACGACGGCCACGAGGCGGTCGTCCAGCGGTCGGTCTCCCACGGTCACGACGTCGATGGTGACGGCGAACTGGTCCTCGATGCTCTCCGCCGCCTTGCGCAGCGCCGCCGCGACGGTGTCCGCCGGCGCGTCCGGCCGCTCCCCGGTCAGCCAGCCGCGCAGCTCCCGCTCCTGCTTGCGGGCCAGGGTGGAGACGGTGGCGGGGTCGTCGGCGCGGCGCTGGATCAGCGTCAGGGTCTGCAGGACGGAGTCGTGCAGGTGGGCGGCCATCTCGGCGCGCTCCTGCGAGCGGATGCGTTCACGCCGCTCGGCGGTCAGCGTGCGCAGCAGCCGCACGACCCACGGCCCGAGCACGAGGGCGAGCACCACCAGCACCACGAGGATGCCGCCGAGCGCGCGGCCCGTGGCGGCCAGCCGGCCCGTGGCCTGCAGGAAGGCCAGGCCGGCGGCGAGCACGAGCAGGCCGCCGATCAGGGCCCGCCCGGCCCCTTCGCCGGGCACCTCGTCATCGTCGTCGTGCCGTCCGCGCAGGCGGTCCAGGCGCGAGCCGCGCAGCCCTTCGCGCACGCCGCCGCGCAGCCGGTCGCGCAATCCACCGCTGGCGGGGCTGCCGGGTCCGTAGAGCACGGCGAGCCCGGTGCCGGCGAGCAGCACGGGCCAGGTCATCGCCTCGCCCCACCACACGCCGAGCCGCCCGAGCAGGGTCAGCCCGGCGGTGGCGAGCAGGACGAGGCCGAGCAGCTTGCGCCAGTCGCGGCCCGGCGGCACCTCGGGCTGCCCCGGGGCGCGGGGGACAAAGATCACCGCGAGCCCGTAGAGGACGAAGCCCAGGCCGCCGGTGGTCGCCGCGACCACGAAGGCGATGCGCAGCAGCGCCGGGTCGATGCCCAGGCGCACGCCGAGACCGGCGCAGACGCCGTAGACCTCGCCCGTGGCGGTGTAGCGCCGCAGGCGAGGCCGGGGAGCGGTGGTCTCGGGCGTGCTCACGCGGGAGGCAGGTCTCCGGACGCGCGCCGGCGGGTGCGGGCGATGCCGCTGGCGACGACCACGGCGCCGACGGCGGTGAGCAGGCTCGACACCGCACCGGTGATCCCGAGGGAGATCACGTCCTGCGTGTCGAGCAGCAGCAGGGTCCCGACGACGATCAGGGCGACGCCGGCGACCAGCGTGGTCAGGTCGAGCTTAGGCATGGTGGCTCCCGGTGGTGAGGGGACGGACGGACGCGCCGTCGTCGTCGGTGGTGTCGCCGTCGCGCGTGGGCCACGGCGGATCGCCGCGGCGGACCTCGATCGACCCGATGCCCACGTCGGCGTCCAGCACGACCCGGGGGCCCTTGACGGGACCGATGGTCAGCGTGCGCTCCAGGTCGGTGCCGCCGCTGAACTGCGTGTCGAGCTCGACGTTGCCCACCCGGGCGTCGGCGTTCACGGTCAGGCGCACGTCGTCGGGCACGATGACCAGGAGGCGGCCCATGCCGAGCTCGGCGTGGATGCGGGTCGGCACGGTCTTGGACAGCGTCGCGTCGCGCAGGTCGATCCGCAGCTGCCCGACCCCCAGCTCGTAGCGGGGCTGGACGGCCTCGCCGGCGACCGGGCGGTACCCGCGGTCGCCGACGCCGCCGGTGAGGTGCAGGTTGCTGCCGACGAGCACGGCGATCACGGTGGTCACCGAGAACGCGGTGACGACGGCCAGGCGCGCTCGGCCGAACAGGCCGGCGACGGCCAGGATCACGCCCATCGCGACGGTGAAGATGGCCAGTGTCGTGTCCCACGGGATCCCGTCGGGGTCGACGGCGACGACGCCGGCCATGACCGCCCCGGCGACGAGCAGCGCGCCGAGGGTCATGAGACCGACGGGGGAGCGCGGCTTCCGCGGCGGCCGGGGCGGCGGCGGGACGGCGTCGCGGCGGCCGGTCGGCGGTTCGCCGCCCCCGCCCCCGCCGTACGCGGGGGTCGTGAAGCCGGCCGGGAACGGGATCGTCGGGGAGGCGGGCGCCTCGGGGCCGTTCCCCGCCGGGAGGACGGGTACGGCCCGCGTGACCGCCGTCGAGGCGGCGGGGACGACGGCGGTGCCGGGCCGGGCGACCGTCGTGTCCTCGTCGTCGTCCGCCTCCGGGCGCTCGTCGTCGACGGCCGCGCGGTCGGCGTCCGAGGCGCTCGCGGCGCCGTCGTCGGGGACACGCGGTGGGGACGCCGGCGGCGCGGCCGGCGGGTTGGGGGGCGCCGTCGCGGCGGGGCCGGGCGGCACCGGTGGCACGGCCGGTCCGTCGTCGCCTCCGAACCGCGGCCCGACGAGCAGCAGGATCCCGAGGAGGGCGAGGATCGACGGCGCGATCAGGTCGTCGCTGACGTCGGGGATCAGGCGGCCGGCGATGACGAGCAGGGCGACCACGAGCAGGGCACCGCCGGCGATCACCCGCGTGCGGCCGTGCTCGACGGCGATGCCGGTCCTCAGCAGCGGCTCGTCGCTGCCCTCCTCGGGCACCAGCAGCCACGCCGCGAGGTAGGCGATGATCCCCACGCCGCCCAGCAGCAGCAGCGCGGCCGCGCCGATCCGGGCGATCGTGGGATCGATGTTGAAGTAGCGGGCGAGACCGGCGCACACGCCGCCGAGGATCCGGTCCTCGCGGCTGCGGTGCAGTCGCCGGACGGCTGCGACGGGGTCGGCGGGAGGGGAGGAAGTGGACATGGCATCGAGGGTGGCGGCTCGCGTCCCGATCCACCATCGGGAATGTCCCCTAGTGGCCCGGAGCCGCGACCCTGAGGTCGCACCCAGGGTCTAGGCTAGCCGCGTGTTCGATCCCGACGAGTACCGCACCCGCAGCCGCCAGTCGTGGGAGGACGCCGCCGCCGGTTGGGGCGCCCACGCCGCCGACCTGCAGGACGCCGCGCTCCCCGTCTCCCAGTGGCTCGTGGAGGCCGTGCACCCGCAACCGGGCCAGACGCTGGTCGAGTTGGCGGCCGGCGCGGGGGAGACGGGCTTCCTGGCGATCGAGCGCATCCTGCCCGGCGGCCGGCTCCTGTCGACCGACGGCTCCGAGGCGATGGTCGAGCAGGCCAAGGCCCGGGCGGCCATCCTCGGTCTGGGCGACGACAAGGTCCAGTTCCGCGTGATGGAGGCGGAGTGGCTCGACCTCAGCGCCGCGACCGTGGACGGGATCCTCTGCCGCTGGGGCTACATGCTCCTGGCCGATCCCGACTCGGCGCTGCGCGAGGCCCGGCGCGTCCTGAAGCCCGAGGGCCGGCTGGCGCTCGCCGTCTGGGCGGCACCCCAGGACAACCCGTGGAACAGCACGCTGTCGGAGGTCCTCGCCGCCCTCGGTCACGGCGTCACCGACGATCCCACCGGGCCGGGCATGTACGCCTTCGCGCCGCAGGGACTGCTCGAGGACATGCTCGAGGGCGTCGGCTTCCTGGAGGTCGAGACGGCCTTCGTCGACTTCGCGTTCCGCCCCGCCGACCTCGACGTGTGGTGGTCGTACCTGCACGAGACGTCGCCGACGCTGCGGTCGCTGGTCCCCGGGCTCTCACCCGCCGACCACTACGCGCTGCGCGACGCGATCGACGCGGCCTACGCGCCGTTCGCCGCCGGCGACGGCCCGCTGGAGATCCCGGCGCGGGCGCTCGTCGCGGCCGCCACCGCCTGACCGTCCCCCGTCGGGGATCGCGGGAAACGCCCATCGGATACCGTGCTTCGTCCTATGTTCTATGACGACGACGCAGACCTCACCCTTCTCGACGGCAAGACCGTCGCGATCATCGGCTTCGGCTCGCAGGGTCACGCCCACGCGCTGAACCTCAAGGATTCGGGGGTGAACGTCGTCGTAGGCCTTCGCGAGGACTCCTCCAGCGTCCAGAAGGCCAAGGACGCCGGCCTCGAGGTCGTCTCGGTCGCCGAGGCCGCCGCGCGCGGCGACCTCGTGATGATGCTCGTTCCGGACGAGCTCCACCACCAGGTGTGGGAGAGCGACGTCAAGGACAACATCGACGCCGGCAACCTCCTGCTCTTCGGCCACGGCTTCTCGATCCTCTACGACGAGGTCGACCCGCCCAAGGACGTCGACGTCGCGCTGGTCGCCCCCAAGGGTCCCGGCCACCTCGTCCGTCGTCAGTACACCGAGGGCAGTGGCGTCCCCGGCCTCATCGCGATCGAGCAGGACGCGACGGGCAACGCCCAGGCACTGGCCCTGGCCTACGCCCGCGGCATCGGCTGCACGCGCGGCGGCGTCTTCGAGACGACGTTCAAGGACGAGACCGAGACCGACCTCTTCGGCGAGCAGGCCGTGCTCTGCGGCGGCACCAGCGCGCTGGTCCAGGCCGGGTTCGAGACGCTGGTCGAGGCCGGCTACGACCCGCAGATGGCCTACTTCGAGTGTCTCCACGAGCTGAAGCTGATCGTCGACCTCATGTACGAGAAGGGCCTGGCGGGGATGCGGTACTCGATCTCCAACACGGCCGAGTACGGCGACTACACGCGCGGGCCGCGGGTCGTCAACGAGGACACCAAGGCCGAGATGAAGAAGATCCTCGGCGAGATCCAGACGGGCCAGTTCGCCCGCGAGTGGATCGCCGAGAACCGGGCGGGCCAGGAGAACTTCAAGCGCATCCGCTCGGAGCAGGCCGCGACGCAGATCGAGTCGACGGGCAAGGAGCTCCGCTCGATGATGGACTGGATCGACGACTCGGGCTTCGCCCAGGGCTAGTCGCCACCCGCCTCGATGACCGAGGAGGAGCTGTTCCCACCGGGACGGCACGAACGCGCGGAAGCGATCTGGCAGCGGCTACGGGCCCACCCGCACCTGCCGGATCGCGACTCGCGGCACTGCGAGCTCGTCGAGTTCCTGGGCTGGGAGGTCGCCCAGCGGGCGCCGTTCACCACGCCCTGGCTGTTCGAGCAGGACCCGCGGTGGGACCACTACCGCCAGCAGCTCGGCCTGGAGGTCAACGACTTCCGGCTGATGCACCAGGTCAGCCTCTTCAACCGGCTGGACCCGGAGCGTCACGACATGTTCTGGATCCTCGACGGGCTGCTGGCCCGCCTGGAGGAGCTCGGCGGTCCGGACGAGCTGTCGGTCCTGGACTTCGGCTGCGGTCCGGCGCAGACCGGCCTGGCCTTCGCGTCCGAGGGCTACCGCACGGTGCTCGACGACGTGGCCCCCAACTACTGCGAGTACCAGCGGTTCATGGCCTCGATCCGCGGGCTCGACCCGGTGGTCGTGCAAACGGCCGAGGACGAGTACTACGACACGGGTCGGGACGGCCACCGCTACGGGCTGGTCATCGAGTGGTCCACGCTGGAGCACTCGCCGGACGTGCGCCAGGCGGTCGACGAGATCACCGCGGGGCTGGTGCCGGGCGGCATCTTCCTCACGACCACGCTGGCCCACGAGTGGACGCCCGAGCGGCGCGAGCACTACGCCAAGGACGCGCTGGACGACGACGTGGCCGCGCAGCTGTTCTCCCCCGAGCTGGACGACTACCTGCGGGAGCGGTTCGAGGTGCTGTCGCCCGAGCGGACGCTGGCCAAGGTGCTGGTCAAGCGGGCCTGATCGTCTCGCGCACCCGGCACCCGGTCCCCGGGCCGTGGTTCGCTAGACTCCCGACGGCCGTTGCGACTGGCGTCGCAGGTGGGGTTCACCACCGGGGAGCGACGGCGAAGGACACGCCGCGCGCCTGGGCATCTGAGTCGTTTCACACGCACCCACGAGGATCCCGGAGCCGCCCATGACGTCGACCGACCTGCAGATTCCCGCTGACCTGAAGCCCGCCGACGGCCGGTTCGGAGCCGGCCCCTCGAAGGTCCGTGCGGCCCAGCTCGAGGCGCTCGCCGGTCCGGGGGCCGCGATCATGGGCACGTCGCACCGGCAGAAGCCGGTCAAGCAGCTCGTCGGCCGGGTGCGCAGCGGTCTCTCCGAGCTCTTCTCGCTGCCCGACGGCTACGAGATCATCCTCGGCAACGGGGGCGCGACGGCGTTCTGGGATGCCGCCACGTTCGGCATCGTCACCCAGCGCGCGCTGCACCTCACGTACGGTGAGTTCTCGTCCAAGTTCGCGTCGTGCACGACCCGCGCGCCGTTCGTCGGCGATCCGATCCTCGTCACCGCGGAGCCGGGCAGCGCCCCCGAGCCGATCGCCGCCTACGAGGCCGACGTGATCGCCTGGGCGCACAACGAGACGTCGACCGGCGTGATGGTCCCGGTGCAGGAGCGGCCGGAGAACTCCGACCACGCGCTCGTGCTGATCGACGCCACCTCGGGCGCCGGCGGTCTGCCGATGAACATCGAGGCGACCGACGTCTACTACTTCGCCCCGCAGAAGGGCTTCGCCTCCGACGGCGGCCTGTGGCTCGCCGCGATGAGCCCCGAGGCGCTGAAGCGGATCCGCAAGATCGACGGCACCAACCGCTGGATCCCCGACTTCCTGTCGCTGCAGACCGCGGTCGAGAACAGCCTCAAGGACCAGACCTACAACACGCCCGCGCTGGCCACGCTCTTCCTGCTCGCCGAGCAGGTCGACTGGATGCTCGCGGGCGGCGGCCTCGACGGCATGGTCGCACGGACCACCGCGTCGAGCGACCACCTGTACGGCTGGGCCGAGGCCTCGTCCTTCGCCACGCCGTTCGTGACCGAGAAGAAGCACCGGTCGCTCGTCGTCGGCACGATCGACTTCGACGACCGCGTCGACGCCGCCGCGGTGGCCGCCACCCTGCGCGCCAACGGCATCGTCGACACCGAGTCGTACCGCAAGCTGGGTCGCAACCAGCTGCGCGTCGCGATGTTCCCCGCCGTCGAGCCCGAGGACGTGAAGGCGCTGACCGCCTGCATCGACTGGGTCGTCGAGCGCCAGACCCCCACCACCACGGAGAACGCCCAGTGAGCCCCCGCCCGAAGGTCCTCGTCGCCGAGAAGATCGGCGACTCCGGCGTCAACCTGCTGCAGGAGCACTTCGACGTCGACCTCGGCGTCGGCTGGGATCGCGCGGAGCTCGCGGAGAAGATCGGCGCCTACGACGGCATCCTCATCCGCTCGGCGACCAAGCTCGACGCGGAGATGCTCGAGCACGCGACGAACCTCAAGGCGGTCGGCCGGGCCGGCGTCGGCGTGGACAACGTCGACGTCCCGGTGGCCACCAAGCGCGGCATCATCGTCGCCAACGCGCCGCAGTCCAACGTCGTCACCGCGGCGGAGCACACGATGGCGCTGCTGCTGGCGATGGCCCGCAACGTCCCGCAGGCGCACGGTGCGCTGAAGGACGGCCGCTGGGATCGCTCCAAGTACTCCGGCGTCGAGCTGATGGACAAGACGATCGGCATCCTGGGCTTCGGCCGCATCGGCCAGCTCGTGGCCCAGCGCGCGCAGGGCTTCGGCATGCGCGTCCTGGCCTACGACCCCTTCGTGGGCGCGGAGCGCTACCGCGACATGGGCGTCGACAAGGCGGACACCCCCGAGGCCGTCTACGCCGAGGCCGACTTCATCACCGTCCACCTGCCCAAGACGCCGGAGACCGAGGGCTGGCTGAACGCGGCCGCCTTCGCCCAGATGAAGGACGGCGTGCGGATCCTCAACGTGGCCCGCGGGCCACTGATCGTGGAGGCCGACCTGGAGGCCGCGCTGGAGTCGGGCAAGGTCGGCGGCGCCGCGCTGGACGTGTTCAGCAGCGAGCCGATGACCGAGAGCCCGCTGTTCGCGTTCCCCAACGTCATCGTCACGCCGCACCTGGGCGCCTCCACCGCGGAGGCCACGGATCGCGCGGGCTTCCAGGCCGCCGAGCAGGTCGTCGCCGCCCTCACGGGAGGCACGGTCACCAGCGCGGTCAACGTGCCGGCCATCGCCTCGGAGGACATGGAGGTGCTCGGGCCGTTCCTGCCGCTCGCGCGCCATCTCGGCAAGCTGGCGGTGCGGCTGGCCGCGGGCTCGGTCGACAAGATCGAGGTCACGTACATGGGCCGGATCGCGGAGCGTGACACCCGCGCGCTGACGACGGGCGTGCTGCTCGGCGCGCTGTCGGGCCACACGGAGGAGTCCATCAACGCGGTCAACGCGCCGTCGCTGGCCGAGGAGCGCGGGATCGACGTCGTCGAGACCAAGAGCACCACGGCCCGGGACTTCGCCGACCTGGTCCGCGTCACCGTCGTGTCGGGCACGGACCGCAGCAGCATCGTCGGCACCGTCGTCGGCCGCCGCAACCGCCCGCACCTGCTCGAGGCGTGGGGCCAGCGCTTCAACCTCCAGCTCGAGGACCACATCGCGGTGTTCCGCTACCGCGACGTGCCCGGCATGATCGGCAAGGTCGGCACGATCTTCGGCGCCCACGGCGTCAACATCAACGGCTCCGCGGTGGGCCGCGTGCCGGACGAGGTCGACGGCGCCGAGACCGGTCTCGCGGTGATGGTCGTGACCACCGACGAGGCCGTGCCACGGGCCGTGGTCGACGAGATCGTGGGCATCGACGGCATCGACGACGGGCGCGCCGTCGACCTGTAGGACCGCCTCCACCGGCGGGCGGGAGCGCCCCGCCCGCCGGGCCCTTGCGTCCAGGACCCCGACCGGCATAAGGTGTGCTCGTCGGACCAATCTGAGGGAATGGGGCAGCACGTGGAGGCATCATCGGTTCCGGGTCCAGGTCCCGGCGCAGCGCCCACCGTGAAGATCGACGGTGACAAGCCCGGCGAGAAGGGCCTGAAGACCGGCGCGCTCGGCTTCGCCTCCAGCGTCGTCATCGGCGTCGCCTCGACGGCCCCCGGCTACTCGCTCGCCTCCGTCCTGGGCGTGGTCGTCGCGGTCGCCGGCATCGGCGTCTACGCGCCGGCCGTCCTCATCGTCGCGTTCCTGCCGATGCTGTTCATCGCGGCGTCGTACTACTACATGAACCGCGCGGACCCGGACTGCGGCACCACGTTCAGCTGGGTCACCCGCGGCATGGGCCCGTGGTGGGGCTGGATCGGCGGCTGGGCGATCATCGTCGCCGACATCATCGTGATGGCGAACCTGGCCCAGGTCGCCGGCCTGTACAGCTTCCTGCTGTTCGGCGTGGAGGATCCGTCGACGACGCTGGTGACGCTGATCGGCGTGATCTGGATCGCGATCATGACCGTGATCTGCGTGATCGGCATCGAGCTCAGCGCCCGCACCCAGATCGGCCTGCTCGGCGCGGAGATCCTCACGCTCGCCCTGTTCGCGGTCGTCGCCCTCGTCAAGGTCTACTCGGGCGACGCGCTCGACGGCGCGCTGCACGTCGACATCTCCTGGTTCAACCCGTTCGAGATCAGCAGCATCAAGGCGCTCGTCGCCGGACTGCTGCTCGCGGTGTTCATCTATTGGGGCTGGGACTCCACCGTCGCGGTCAACGAGGAGACCGAGGACTCCAGCACCACGCCGGGCCGGGCGGCGCTGGCCTCCACGGTCATCCTCGTGCTCATCTACGTGCTCGTCGCGGTCGCGGCCATCGCCTACGCCGGCCCCGAGCTGCTCGGCGATCCGGAGAACGCCGACGACGTGCTCGGCGTGCTCGCCGGCTCGGTCTTCGGCAGCGAGACGCTGGGCAAGATCGTGATCATCGCGGTCCTCACCTCGGCCGCGGCGTCGACGCAGACGACGATCCTGCCGACCTCGCGCACCGCCCTGTCGATGGCGCGGGCCAAGGCGATCCCCGAGAAGTTCGGCCAGGTCAGCCCCCGCTACCTCACCCCGGACGTGGCGACCTGGTGGATGGGTGGCCTCTCGATCCTCTGGTACGTCGGCCTGACCCTGGTCAGCGAGAACATCCTCTACGACTCGATCGCCGCCCTCGGCCTGATGATCGCCTTCTACTACGGGATCACCGGCGTGGCCTGCGTCATCTACTACCGCAAGGAGCTGCTGAAGAGCGTCAGGTCGTTCCTGTTCATCGGCATCGCGCCGGCGATCGGCTCGATCACGCTCTTCTACCTGCTCGGCAAGTCGATCGCCGACCTCACCGATCCGGCCAACGGGGAGTCGGGCGACGCC
>Ga0247758_1000976_pt1 | contig 23940 bp, 32 predicted proteins | sample UWRJL156409C4_FD_180950 | JGI IMG/M metagenome (GOLD analysis project Ga0247758, IMG submission 180950) | Plant litter microbial communities from Arlington Agricultural Research Station in Wisconsin, United States - UWRJ-L156-409C-4 | ecosystem: Environmental > Terrestrial > Plant litter >... | reverse complement strand
GAGGGGGAAGAGGGGGAAGAGGGGGAAGGCTGTTGTTGCCGCGGGAGGGGTATTGTGGGGTTTGGGTTGTTGGTTATGATGGATATTCGAGTGGGGTTTGTGGGGGCTGTGGTGATGATTGTTGCGATGTTGAGATGGGCTTGGAGTGAAGGCAGTTGGGAAACGAGGATGGGAGATAAAGGTGCTTGTTTGCCTTTGTCCCTTGTTACGGCTCCTCCCAGTGACGAGTGCCACGCTGGTTGTGTCACTTTTTGTTCATCGCTAGCAGCGACCTGACTTGATACCATGGGGGTTAGGGTCTGATGTGATGTGAGGATATTCGAGTGCAAGAGAATACGGTGATGGAGTTCTTCAAGTTGAACTACAAGGACGGGGTATTTCGCTTGGGGGCAGGGGGGTCCGAATCAGGGGTAAAGTCATCACCGAGAAATCCCTCCTACGAGACTAGTTGAAGGTCAACTACCAAAGCGTACGAGAGTTGTTCGTTCTACGGGTTGATGACTCGAGGAAGGAGAATGTGGATTGGTGGAACAAAAGATATCGCTCTCCAACATACCAATAGTGCAGACTCGAGACAGACGCTTCCGGAAAGATCTCTTGGATGAAGGAGGACGGCTGGAAGACAGAGTACCACGCTTCAGAGGAAAACGACGATGACGTTGAGGTGTGGGACAAGTTGAACGAGTTGGGGCATAAAGCGTTCACCCACTTAACAGAATCATTTGGCTACCATGGTTTTAAAAGACTAGATGTGTACAAGGCCCGAGTAGTCGTCAAATAAATAGAGCTCGACACGGCAGCAAAGGTCAGCGAGGGTGTTCCCGTTTCTGCGCTTCTTCGCAGGGCGTCGGGGAACCTCCAGGTCGTCTGGGAGTTGGCTGGAGTTAGAGTGCCAAATGGATCACATAAAGCGGTGGCCAAGAGGACTTGGTTGATCTGAAAGGGGCTGGCGAAGATGTCGTGAAGGAAATACCAGAACAGTGGGCCAGCGATTTGTTGGAGTCGATGGCCGTGGAGGCAAAGAAGAGATCAGAGGAGCAGGCAAAGAGAAAAGAAAGGTATGAAAAGATGGTCGGTGATATGGCCAATGCTTTCTTTACTCACGGACTCGGCACAGAGGAAGAGGCCATGCAATGTCTTGTGCCGGTGTTTCGGCCATTCTTGGCGGGCTATGATTCCTTGGTGTACATGGGCGAAATGGGGTCCCTTGTGCAGCACAGCTTATGCAAAACCCCCGCTGATAAGGATAGGCGTCACTTTCGGCCGCCAAAGAAACCCGAGATGGTGATCATCCCTGCCAGGTCCAAGTGTTGTCTCTCGGTTCAACAGACGATCGCAGCTGCCAAACTTCGGCTATTCACACGCTAGATAACAACCAAGGGCGCGGGCCGGATAGCGAACATTAACTGAAGGAAAAAGGGGTCAATTCTCAGTACAAATGCTGACATTTCGCCACACTCGCAGTTGATAGGTCTTCGGCAGCAAACCAACTGAGTAGGTTCAGCGCAAACTTGTGGCATCCAAAATGGACATGCAGTATTCCTCGGTCTTGGACCCATCCAGCCTAGGCGACCTGCAAGGTCTCTGCAATGGACTCGAAATACGACTGCACAACGACCACCAAGTCGAGGACTTGGCAATCATCAGGGCCCACGAAGACTGGGAGGAAAACGTTGGTCCCATCGGCGACTTCAAGGGGATCATGCACCCACGGCACAGTCTTGTGTCCGTCTGCATGCCCGGATGCTTGCCAGAGCGGTTGGACATTGTTGCCTATGCCAACGAGTTTGGATTTTTCCACGACGATCTGTTTGAGGATGCGGAGCACGAGAAGGTAAGTACTCCCATCAAAGAAAAAAACGACTCTGGAGCAAGACCTAACCTCGGCCAGGGAGAGGCGTCTCTGCAGGATGTCCTCGAGGGATTCCAGACCGTCGAGCAGTCTTCTGATCAAAGGCGCTCTGGTAAGACACGACTTCAATCGGCGTTGATTCTCAAAATGCTTTCCATCGACCGCGAGAGGGCACTTACGGTGGTGAGGTTGTGGAAGGAGTACCTTGCGTCCGGTGGAGGAGCAGGCGACGTCGAGTTTGACAAGTTGGACGATTACATCGAGTATCGCATCCAGGACATTGGCACGACGTAAGTCAAACGCACTGGAAATATCAACCGCAACACGGCTGACCAATCCAGTATTTGGACCGGGTTCGTCACATTTGGGTGCGCCATTACCATTCCAGAGCACGAGCAGGGTCTCTACCGAGACCTCTGCCGTTATTCGTGGATCGCATCGGCCATGACAAACGACTTGTGCTCTTGGGACAAAGAACGACGCTTTGCCACCGAGAACAACAAGTTGTACGTCTCTAACGCCATCTGGGTCATCATGCAGGAGCGCTCGGTCGGACTTGAAGATGCAAAAGAAGTTTGCCGGGCTCTCATTCGCAAAAACATCGAGAAGCATCTCGATGTCGTCAAGAATGCAAAGGATGGCAGCCAGTACTCGCCGGATCTTGTGCGGTTTTTGGACGCCATGACCTACACCATCAGCGGGAATGTTGCCTGGAGCATGTCCTGCCCACGATACAACATTGACGCGCAGTACAGTCCCCAGCAGCAGGAGTGGATGGCCAACGGGATACCTGATCATCTCCGGAGGGAGAAGCGTACCAGGCCTCTAAAAGCACAACCACGGTGTACTCCACTAATACAGGCCGCCGACGCAAGCATAAGCAACAGTGAGTCTGCTAGCAGCGATAGCAGTAGTAGTAGTACCACGCCGACGACCCCGTCAGAATTGTGCTTTTCCACCGACCGGGACGTCTTCCTTGATCGGCATCTTTCGCCTTTGAGTCGTGAGGTTAGTGGCGTCCCCTTTCCCTTCCCATTCTCTCAATTTCAGACGCCGATGGTGAAGCCCGTGCTAATTCTCCCAGATCATCGACGGTCCGTCAAGTTACATCGCTTCACTCCCCGGCAAGGGAATTCGCAACACCATCGCCGACGCCCTGAATGTGTGGTATTCTGTTCCAGAATCCACTGTTACCGTCATCAAACGCATCGTCGATCAGCTTCATCGCGCCTCCTTGATGCTGGACGACATCCAGGACGGGTCACGGCTTCGCCGGGGGAAGCCTGCTACACACACTGTGTTTGGAGTTGGTCAGACGATCAACTCTTCCAGCTACGGGGTATGCGGGGCGATGCAAGAGGCTCTCAAGTTGGGGAATACCGAATGTGCTCGCATTGTTGTTGGTATGTCCATCCACCCTACAACACACGGCGGCGCGAGATCATTTCTGACAGTTCTTGATGCAGAGGAGTCGGAGCGCCTTTACGTTGGTCAGAGCCATGACTTGCACTGGACGGCGAATTTGATCTGTCCTTCAGTTGGGGAGTACGTCCGAGCTCTGGATGATAGTGAGTATTGTCTGAGGGAGGGACAACTTGAACAAAGCAAATGACTGACTCATTTCGCAGAAACAGGAGGACTCGTCCGCATGCTCGCGCGGCTGCTCGAGGCAACCTCACCGTTGACACACAAGCCGAATCTTCACTCGCTCATCACCATGCTCGGCCGAGCATATGCACTGCGAGACGATTACATGAATCTTGCCTCGACCGAGTATACCCAAACGAAAGGGTTTTGCGAAGACCTCGACGAGGGAAAGTACTCGCTTCCTGTCATTCACGCCCTCCAAAATCTTCCTGGGCCGCGGGCGCTCATTCTCTCCAACATGTTGACGCAAAGACGCGTGAGCGGGAAGGCGTCGCCGGACCACAAGCAGTTGATTCTGGATACGCTGAGCGAAGCGGGAAGCGTTGCGCACACTCTAGACGTCGTCCGCCTCCTCCAGGACGAGGTCGACCGGGAAATCGAGGCAGTTGAGAGGCAAACCGGCATGGAAAATCTCCAGCTTCGGGCCGTGATCGAGTTAATCCGAGTTTGATAGCAAAACCATTTGATCCAACGCAATGCCAAGGATTAGGGCTGACAATCCTCATCCATCCCATGAAGCTGCTAGACGCCAAATCTGAAACACAGGGCGTCTGAGCAACCCCTGTGCAACTCGGGGGGGCTCCTTCCCAGCCAATCAACCTGCCGCCTGTCATGCACCCCTCCCGCGCCCTCCTTCGCCGCCTTTTTGTTTGCTCCTGCCGCTGCCAGTGCCAAAACCAAACCACCACCACATCACTTCCAAGTCAATCTCGGCGCGCATCGCCATCATCACCACTGCAGCTCATCTCACTCCATCGCCAAAATGCGCACCCCAACCGCGCCGCTCTTCCTCGTGGCAGCCCTCGCCGCCCCCGCGACCGCCCAAAACCCCAACCGCGTCACAACATCCTACACCGACCCCCTCACATCCATTACCTTTCAATCCTTCACCACCACCACCGGCTACCGCTTCGGCCTAGTCCTCCCCCCTTCCTCATCCTCTGCCGACCCCATAATCCAGCTGATCTCCCCGCTCTCCGCCTCCGGCGCCGGCTGGGCCGCAATCGACTTCGGCGCAAGCATGGTCGGGCCGCTGCAGATCGCCGCCTGGCCGAAAGGTGACGCTGCCAAAAGCGTGATGATTGCCCCGCGGGTGTCGACAGGGTATCGCACAGACGACACCAAGCCGTACACCGCCAGCGCTATCACCCTGACGCCCATAGCGAAGGGGACGCTTGTGAACAGTACCCATCTGACTGCGACGTTTGTTTGTGGGGGGTGCGCGGGGAGGAAAGAGTCGTTTGATCCCTCTTCTGCGTCGACAGCGCAGTTTAGCTACGCTTATTCGCTTGTTGCGGTCGATGAGCCTGGGAGTGCGGACACGAGATTGTCGGATCATACGTCGCTGGGGGAGCTGTATGGGGCTTTTGGGGTTGACATCGCGGCGGCAAGGTCGAGCGACTATGCCAAGTTTGCGGAGCTGGCTAGTGCAGGGGGGGAGCAACCGAAGCCGACCGGGACGGAGGGGAGTGCACCGCCGGCGGGGACGTCGGCTGCTGCGGGGGCGGGTGCTGGTGCGGGAGGAGGAGGAGGACATGGGTCGGAGGCGTTTGATCCGGATTATAACAAGTTGTCGGCGGGGGCGGTGGTGGCGTTGGCGTTTGCGGGTGTGTTGTATGTGCTGCAAGCGTTTTCGGTGTTTTGAGGGCCGGTTGTAAAGGGGTGAGGGAGGAGAGGCGATTGGGGCTTGCGGTGCGAGTTCCGGCTGCCGTAGGAAGGAAGGACTGCGGCGAAAGGAAGATTTTTTTTTTCTGTACATATTTGACATGGCGTGGCTGGATTAGAAACAGAACGTTAAGCACATCCCGGGGTCTGGCTAGATGGCGATCAACTTCTTGAAGCACAACATGGAATATATGTCTTTCGTATCGGAAAGTGGGACGATTCCTCCCAATGTGAACTTAGTACTCACTCAACCAACAGAACTCAGCTGGATATAACCAACCATTTCATTACTCAACCTCTGCCCACCTCGCCTCCAACCTCGCAACCTCCTCCTCACTCAAACCCTTTCCATCCCCAGCCACAGCCTCAGCCCACAACGCATCCGCCTCCCCCTCCTCCCTTTCCGCGACAACTCCATTCCACGAGGAATGAACCCCCCCACCCTCCGTCCAATACTCTTCCCTCTTCTCCTCCCCCAAGCTCCCCATCCCCGCATATCCCTCCATCACCCTGTTTGCTCCCGCCGACGCCATCATGATCTCCGCTTTTGCCTGCGCCAATTCTCTCTCCGCCTTCCCCTTCTGTCGCTGCTGCAAAAGCACACCAACCGTCTCCCCCCAAATAACCCCCCTCTCCCGGCAAGCAGTAAGAAACCCCTCCACATCACCCGTCTTGCAGGCAGAGAGGTAGCGCTCGCGCTGCCGAGGGGAGTACATGTCGCAAGTGCAGGCCGAGGCCTCAAAGATGCCTTGCAGCGGCATGGCTGATGCCAGTTTGGTGTCCGCTGCGAAGGAAGAAAAGCAGGAGGGGCAGATAGTGCAGTCCGGCCAGCCGTGCCAGTTGCTGTTGGGCAGGGGGGTGGGGCCTTGGCATTTGGTAATAGGGGGGGAGGCGGTGGATGGCTGGGGAGGAGGTTGAGTGGGATGGTCGGCTTGAGCGAGAATGGAGTCCATTTTGGCTTGGAAGTCGGCGAGGATGGAGTCGCTGGTTGAGAGCTCGAGGGAGGGGAGGGACGGCGGGTCGGAGGTTGAGTGGTGGTTTGACATGTTGCTAGTGTTAGTGCCGTCGGGCGATTGGTTGGCTGTCCTGAGCTTGGTTGTGCGATGCAAAAGTCTGGGCTGGTAGGTGGTTGAGGAGATATTCGTGGTTGAGGTTTGAGGGGAGTTGGAGAAGAGAAAAAGCGGTCAAAATTGCATGACGCTTTGGTGACACAACATCACCCACACAGCTGAGGGCAGGTGCCAAGGCAACATCGACCTATTGACAGCGAGCAGCAGGGGTTGGGCTATTTGAGGTATCATTGGGCACTCTCGCTCCACCGGCGTCTGTTTGGTGCCAAATCCTATTCAAGCAAATTCGTGGGCGTCTTAAAGTGGTGTTGCAACACAATTCATTTTAGTAGACAGGATAAGATTGCCCAAGTACATGTAACGACTGAATCCGTAGCTCGAGGCTCGGTCAACACCCTCCAGCATTGTCACCCATCAGGGCGACTCCCTGTCGAATTCGTAACCACTCACTCGGCCGGTCGAGGGGCGGCTGTGGGACGGGGAGCGCCAGTCGGGCGAGGTGCACCACTGGGACGCGGAGCACCGCTGGGACGCGGAGCACCGCTCGGGCGGGGAGCACCGCTCGGACGGGGAGCGCCGGTGGGACGCGCACCAGTGGGACGAGGGGCACCAGTAGGACGCGGAGCACCAGTGGGCCTCGCACCGCCAGTCTTAGTGCCCTTGCCCTTGCCCTTGCCCTTTCCCTTTCCCTCTTTGTTGACGCTGGGCAAGTCGTCCTGGCGGCGGGCTACCTCGGAATCCGCCTCGCCATCTGCGCCCTCCCCCTTGCGGCCTTCGCCCTTTCCCTTGCGTTCGGGGGCACCCTCACCCTTGCCCTTGCGCTCAGGGGCTCCGGGTCCTCCAGCGGGGGGACCGCCGGCACCTTCGGTCGGCGGACCACCCTTGCCTTTGCGGCCTTCGCCTTTTCCCTTGCGCTCAGGGGCACCCTCGCCCTTGCCCTTGCGTTCTTCACCTCCTTTTCCCTTACGCTCCTCACCTCCCTCGCCTTTGCCCTTTCTCTCAGGGGCACCCTCACCCTTGCCCTTGCGGCCCTCTCCCTTACCCTTGCGCTCGTGCTCGCCGCGGTCCGGCTTGGGCTCGACAACTTGAACTTGACGGGCTTGGATCGGGGCGATCACCTCGGGAGCGCGCTTGCCGATGGATTCATCGCGCTGGAGATGAGAGCAGGGGTGTCAGTGAGGCACTATGGATGAGCGCAGGGAAAGTTGGGTTGATAGGTAGGTGGTTGGTGGTCGAGGGGCTCAAGGGGTTGGGGAAAACAACAAGAGTTGTTTGCTCGGGTATATGGGTGAGTACAGTACCTCGACAATGCCATTTCGGGCCTCTGCTGGGAAGGCAGCTGCGAGGACTCCAGGGAGGAGGAGGAGGGTGGCGATGAAGGACTTCATGGCGGCTGGTTGACTGGCTGGTTGACTAGCTGGCTGTCAGGGTTTGGTGGTTGCAGTAGAGGTGGCTGCCAGAGGGGATCATGGCACTGTTTGAGAGGAGGCTGTCTGATGCTTTATACACGCTGGGAGCGTCGCCTTGTGAGCACTAGATAGTCAATATCTGATGGGTCGGGAGTTGCAAGGCCGGTAGTGGGTGGTTCACAATACACCTGAGGACTATCCTCACACACTTCTTAGCGGGCTGACGACGGTGAGACACGCCTATTCACTGAATTTGCTACATGAATAATATCCAAATTACCTCGCTAGCACCACCGCCCGGTTGGGTCTTGTCCTTAGCTCGGGCCTCTTATGATAGCCCCAGACCACGCCAGAAAAACGCACAGGCTTCCAGAAGCAATCTAGCAGGGCACCCACTCTTGCAAGAACCCCCTCACGGCCTGACGGGATGTGGGAGCACAACCCGCATCACGACGACCCGGTTAATATCTGCCCCAAACCGGTCTCCTGCTTCGGATGAGAAGCCACCGGATTGGTGTGGCGTCATGATGTTGGCGGAGGCCGGGACGAGTGTCTCCGGGCAGAAGAGTGTCAAGAAGGGCATGAAAGCCGCGATGGCGTCAGCTATCTTGCGTTCTGGCTGACGTAGGTCCCAGTTAGAAATAAAGAGCCAAGCATTTTGTTTTTATACATTTCTCGCGGTCATGGACCACGATGCGTAAGATCACTGGCTCTCTGCGAGTCCTAACAGTGAATGTCATCCGGCGTTACCGCAGGGCTCGGGGCACTCAGTTGGCAGGTGTCTGCATGCATCGCCTCTGGACCACTCATCGTAGTCGTTCCGCTTCGCTCCCTGTGTTAACCAGCTCATGACAACAAAAGAGCATACAGGCCCAGCATACTAGACTTGCCCCAGATTGTTATCCTCAGCGGAAATATCTCAACAGACACGCGTCGCCGCGCCCCTCTGTCTTTATTATCGCCATCTATCATCTTGGCTACATGACACGGGGCAGGAAGCCTGAGTGTTGTTACCCGGAGACGGGGACCTTGGCAACGTTGCATATTTGACCCGCAAACCAGGAGCTCGGCGGCTATTTGTACCTATGCAATGCTGAGGAAGCCAAAGCTTGAACTGCAGAATTGTCAGCCAGTCATGGTGACTGCCGCTTGGTAACAACGGGTTCTTAGTGCGGGGGTTCAATCCGGGGTAAAACTATGTTGCAATATAAATCTTACCTGACAGAGGACCACCTAGCCCCAAACGGGGGTTGCACGAGGCGTGCGTGGCGCGTGTCATGGGCTGGATCAACCCAAGCGAGGTCTAGATCAACCGGTCGGTATAAGTCAGAAAGTATAACCGAAACAAGGCTGGAATATTGAGTGCTAATGCCGATGACGGCAGAACAATGGGTGGTGCCGTGCTCAAATGCAGACCGTGTTTCCAAGAATAGACGATGGGACGCCCACATCCCGGGTTGTTGTGTATTTTGCTGGTGCGATAGAACCTGGGCTCTGAACGCATTGTTGACATCGCTACATGCATAAGGTATCCAATTTGACTTCTATTCAGCACCTGGTTTACTTGCTCCAAAAAAGAGACTGCGGGTCGTGGATTCAAGACATGAATTTGTATTTGCATTCAGGTCCCTCCCTGCGTTGAGCAACATTCAGGGACGAAACGAAGCATTTGACGGTTCGATGATGGCTGTTGATCAAGTGTGGCCCCTCCCGCCTTCGGTCATATTATTGGACCCCGCCTTCGCTTCTCCCATACACAACTTCCCTTTTTCTGTTTGCACTTTCCAATATCTGTCGCCACATTGCCCATTGCGTCGCACTTCGGCCGACCGCCCGTCCAAGTGTTGTTTACAATAGGACGAACAACCAACCACCTGATTACGCGTCACCCCCTCAGCAACCATCCCAGAGCAAAGCCAAGCCCGTCGACCCAAGCGACTTAGACCAGCGGCACGATAAGAATTGTCACATACGACCATAGGTACTGGAAAATTCGGGATCCCGTCTGCTCTCCCATAGACAAGCCAGTAACCGCCAGACTAGTAGTTGGGTCGGTGACGACCAGCGAATCCCTGGTGTTGTATGTTTTTTGTTCCTCTGCTCTTGTGGGACGATGTCTCTGCAACGTGCCATGGAAACCAAGATTTTCTCCCAATCATTTCTCGGAACTAATGTGGACTCCTGTCTTCACCGACCGAATGGCCCGGATGGGGGTATTCCGTTGGCGGATGACATGTGCATGTACCAGCCGACTCATATGTCTGATTGAGGGTTCTCCCTCTTTTTCTCTCCCCGTTTCTGACGAGTGTTGCTTCTGGTACGGACGACCCAACCCTAACGGAAGCCAACGCGGATCCTCATCCGTACTCTGACGTCCAAGCACCGGCCGGAACTTCCGCCCTGGAGGGAACAACATGCATTGCATTCCGTCAACGCCTATGACGATAGCATGAAATCACGCCATCGTGCCAAATTGCCGCAAAGGCGAGACGTGCACGTCTGAACCAAGGTAAGTATCCCATTGGGCAGCATTAAAGCCCCGAGTCTGTCATCCCGGTGTTGGCTGGATAGCGGTGAATATCGAAGGCACCTAAACAACGGTCGCGTCAGCGCATCGGATTGGCTGCAGATATATCACATCCATCAGCCGGACTCTGAGACAACACCGGTGATGGGCCAATGAAACTACGCAAAACAAAGGCACCATTCGTGCCAGAATCCACCCAGTCCTAGAACTGACGCAAGTTCGGTGGCGTTGCTAGTGCTGCGCTTGGCGCTCCTCGTCCAGCTGGCAGTCCGAATAGGGGCTTGTACATATCCGCCATCTCACGGGTAGGCACGTCCGCAATATTTGCATCTGTCAGTCCGTAGTGTCCGGTTCGAGGGCAACTTCAAAGCTTCACACGGAGTGAAGAGGAGTCGCCGGTGTGGTTTGAATTCAGCTGAATCTCAACTGCAGGATGCTCTCATGTCGATGTGGCGAAATCAATTTGATGGCATCATCGAGTGCCTCTGCAAGATATGGCGTGAGAGAAACGAGATAGTTGAGGCAGTGCATCCAGACCGGTGAAAGACTACCCGACAGAGAAACCTGGATTTGGTGGTCATCACCGGAGACGTTCCTTGTGGTAAATAGCATCGCCCGGATCTCTGTTTCTCGCAATTTTCTTCGCCAACAACCAACACAAACAGCACAGCCCTGTCCTGCCTCACAACATTCAGCAACCAATTTAAAACCCTCAACTCATCATCGTAGGCATCCCTTCCCCTCTCATCTCTACTAACCACCGCCGTCGCCGCCATCTCCGCCGACGGCCTCCGCGTCAACCGCTATGATCGCGCCACCCGCAAGTGGTCCCAAATCGGCAACGCCACCTCGACCCTCTACGGCGGCGGCTTCACCCTGCTGGGCATCAACCCGGCCAACGCCGACGTCAGCACGTGGACCAAGCGCAACTATCTTGCACCTAGTTTAATAAAAGTCAACCGCCGATGGATTATCTGTTTTTTCTATTAATACAGAGTTTGGTGAACAGGGAACGCGACGAAGTGCGTCGTAGAACAACGCCCTTAGACCGCCTATCATGAACTCCGCTAGGTAGGAAAGTGTCGAACTAGACCGCTGCACCAAAACACTGCAAAAGTGAATCCACTGATACCAGCATTTAGTAACAGCGACTACATCCATATTGTTCCACAAAAAGGCTACTGATTTGATAACAACTTATAGGTAAATCTCCTAGCCGTGGTTCCGTGTAGATTTAAGCACATCTCTTGAGTCCTCAGGGTTTCCAAATTTCATACATAATTTAATTAACAAACACCAGCATATCTACCATGCCAACAAGTAGGTCCAAACAAGACTTTTAACAAAGGAAAACTGACCATGTTTTACATTAGGGACTAGAGCCAACTAAAAGATCTGAATTGGCCTGGATGATAGAAATCCAACCCTCTAAAAGATCCTTCAATTGCTTCAGATCATCCGCACCCGACATATCTACAACAAAACTGCCTGCGCAGGCAGCCAACTCTCCGGTCCCAAGCGGGCCATGCATCCAAGACTTCGTCGATAAGTCATATGTACTCACGCAAGTTGGCAGATTCGTCAACATAAAGGGCAGCTCTCGACGGGCTAGTCGTATTATCGCCCTGACGCGTGTACTTTGTCATGGCTAACCCGACGCCCGGGTTCAGAGCGACCTGCAGGCCCGTCAAGTCGTTAAAAGCAGTTGCGTGCCACCGTCCGTCGCCTGCGACTAGGGTGCTGTTGAGGAGGCGCAATACTTGGTCTCTGTCCTCGTATAGGACAAGACTGATGTTCTGGCAACCACGTGAACACCCAAGGAATGTCGTTGCAAGCTGCGATCCCGCTGCCGGCGCTCCAAAGCCTTCGTCAGAGCAGGGCCTCCCAGAGACACTAAGTCTCCAGCCTTATTCATGTACCACACGACAAAGTACACGAGTAGCCCCTCAGTGCTGCGACTGGATCATCGGAATGCACGATGGAGAGTGAAGTTCCATTTCGGGGAATCAGGCGGCCTCTGGGGTCATCCCTTACATGGACGACAGTGAAGTTGGTGACGTTCCAGGCGTTGGTGGACGAGTTCCACTGGGAGAGCATGATGTCGCCGGTAGCGCCTTGGAATGCGACTCTGCGGACAATGTCCCGTTGCATAGTGAGACTCTATAACTAGTAAGCCATCCACGCGTTCAGCAAGAAATGTTGAGCCAATTCTGAGTATGTCCGAGGGCCGGTGCAGGGTGGGGTCGGATTTGATCCGGCTTTGTTGTGTTCTCTTCGTTTTATATACTGAAGGATGCTCGTCGATAGGCAGATGGAACCAAACAACACGAGCAAGCCAAGCAGTCAGTCGCCATATTCCCAGCAAACATGTCGTACAGGATCACACTGTTGGGGGTTCTGATGCCTGTGTTGTCCTCCCACGCCTTGTTCATTGTCGTCGCGAGAGTGTGCGCTTCCTCGGAGCTCTCCACAAGATGTAGCGCGTATTCGCGACCGGGCCAGCCAAGATCTGGTCGCGCGTGTCACCCATCGCATTCGATGTCAGTCTTAGTCCGGCGGTGCTCGAGACCATTTGGCCACTGACCCGGTGGACGGGCGGGCTGCCCGATGCCATGGTTGATCTGCTATTTGGCCAAGGACACGACACTCATCTCCAACCGCGCACCCATGTCACGCGAGAGGCTGGCGAGCCACATCGACCCGAGGCCATGGAAGGAGGCGCTGGAGGACGAGAAAGCGGTTGTTGGAACTCTGAGCGTGGGCGAGAAGCTTGGAGGAGCAGTTCACAGCAGTATCTCTCACTGTGTTTTGAGTGCCCATCATGACCGTCTTCAAGTTTCGCAGATACTCGTGCGGGCCTCATATCGTGGGCTTATAGCGGAACCACCCGAGTTACTCTGTTCCAACTGTGGTGCCAATCACGTGATGGTTGCCTTCGAGGCACATGTGGCACACCTGCAGAACCCCTGGCCGCTGCAAGATCAATCCCCTCAACTCAGGAAGCGGAGAAACTGCAACAACCTCTGACCAGGGAGCCATGGAACCGCCGATCGCCAAAGACGAGCTGTGTCGGCGCTGCAAGGGCGTCGGGCTCGACCCGATCGAGTGGGAACGAAAGTTACAAAACAATCGGTCGACTTCCTATTATTCACCCACCCTGGGAACCTTAAGTGAGCTTCGAGCCCACAAAAGCTGCCCATTCTGCCGCTTGGTCCTCGCTGCCATCTCCCAGTTCGCCAAGCACCCGCAAGACTTCAACGAGTCGGATGAGGTTAGGCTCAATTGGTGTGTCGAACCGGCCGGATACAGCATCGAATGTGGCTTGTGGGTGGCGTCGGGCACCCGTCTCGCCTTTGCCCAGGCGGAGGAAGACGAAGCCGACGAGGGCGGCTCTGAGACCTCACAGCCCGAATTCACTCCGTACGACACCGAGCTCGCAATCCGGCGGGCCCGCATCGTGGAGGACGACGAGTTTCTTTATCCATTTTACGGATGCAACTGGCTGGAGAACTGCAAGGAGTACCACGGCAAGCAGTGTGCGCCTTTGCTGGATTACTTGTCTTACATTTTCCTCCACCCATCGGGCCGCGGCCGGGGACACGCATTCCGGCTCATCGACGTACGCGACCTGTGCATTGTCGAATTCGGCGCTATAGACGTTCTTCGCGGCGTGAGGCCCGTATATGCGGCCTTGAGCTACGTCTGGGGTGGCGTGTCAAGCCTGCAGCTCCTAAACGGAAACCGCGAGGAATTCAGACTGTCCGGCTTGAAATCGAGACGAGCCGAGATCCCCAAGACGGTCTTGGACGCCATCGAGCTCACGAGGGATATCGGATTGAATTACCTCTGGGTCGACGCGCTCTGTCTCATCCAGGACAACCCGCGGGACAAGGGGCTCGCCTTGCCTCTAATGCACCTTGTCTACGGCGGTGCCGAGATCACCATCATTGCCGCCGCAGGACCAGATGCAAACACGGGTTTGCCCGGCGTCAATGGCACACCGAGGCGCGGGAAGCAGATGGTCCAAGAGGTCCTGCCGGGAGTCAAGATGGCTGTGCTGAATGACTTAAACGACATGCTTCAGAAGTCCATTTACTCTACCCGCGGATGGACATAAGTTCTACCACGTACCTACCGAGATGGGATGTACTTTGCTAATCGGCGTGACTTACACTTCTCAGCTTCCAGGAACAGCTTCTGGCCAACCGGACAATCGTATTTACTCCCGATGGGAGCGTCTTTTTCCGCTGCCTGCATTCGGTCTGGTCCGAGGACACAAACGACGACGAACGACCGACAGTGGTGACCTTTGAGCCCGATTACCTTTACATGGCTCTGAGCGAACACGTCTCACCTGCTCTTGCCTACGACGGCTTGCTGCTGGACTACACAAAACGCTCGCTAACACGGGATTCTGACATTCTAAACGCCTTTGCTGGACTGCAGAGCCAGCTCGAGGATAGGTTTGGCGATGGCCCATTTCTAGGCGGCATCCCCGCGGCGGCGCTCAACTTTTACATCATCTTCTCCGGCCACTTTGTTGTGCTCAAGCGGCGGGCCGGGTTTCCGAGCTGGTCTTGGGCTGGCTGGATCGGGGCCGTGAGGTTAGAGATACGCGGCAAGCTTCATGACTCCGAGTACGTCAAGAACTGGCTTGCCGCCGCGGCCTGGATCCGCTGGTTCAAGTCTTCAGCGTCGACCCGCCCGAAGCTTGAGCCGGTGTCGTCCTCAAATGTGAACCGGAAAGCATTTGACAACAAATACTGCCCGGGACTCGACGCTGCGTTTACAACCCCGACGCTCGAGGGTCAACTCTCTGCGCCAGATTCACCAAGTGTGACCACGCTGCATTTCTGGACGGTTGCTGCTCAATTCATGATTTCCCGCATCGACGCTGCCCCCGTGGGCCGCGAGTGTGGCGAAAGGGGCATAATCGTGGACAGTGATGGTAGCGTCATTGGATCCGTCCATATTGACGATCATTTCATTGAACCGCAGACGATTGCGCAACCCTTCGACTTTATTGTGTTGTCGCAAGCTAATGAGACCCAGGGCGGCTCGGTTCTCGTGGATGAGAGACCTTATGTGGGACCGGGGTCCGAGGCTTGGGACCTGTATTGGGTCATGTTGGTAAAGTGGGATGACACCGGGACCGTGGCCGAGAGGCGCGGTATTGGACAAATCTACCAGAAGTCACTGGCATCCGGGTGCGATCCCAGTCCAGTTTGGAAAGAGGTTATATTGGCATAGGTCGCTTTCCAATCTTATTTTCTTCAATGTGGGGCTCCTTCTCAGGATTAACAGTCTCTTCAGAAGGATATGCTCAGAGGCATAAGGGACACTTTGTTTCACAAGCCCTGACAACGCAGCCCCCATAATCCCCCAAATGCAAGGTCAAATTCACCACAACTTTAATTGACACGGTGTCACAACCATCCCCCATTATTGCATATTTAGTTATCGGGCCATCCTTCCCCTGACTCCTCGCACCCCGCCCTTCATGGTAGTACCCGCTAGGTCCAGTCAACTACCCGCCCAACACATTATTTCTCCTCTAAGGAAAAGAAAGGCGGGAACGGCAACATTATGGCAACGTCTCCAGATGATGATGGCGCTGCTGACGACCCCTTCTCACCCTTCCACGATGTCACCGATGCCGAATCTGACCCGGAAGCCCGGCTAATTACGGCCCGGGCCGTTATCCTGGGCGGTCTTTCCGGCGCCCTCGTCAACGCTGCCAACATCTACCTTGGTCTCAAGACCGGCTGGACCTCTTCAGCCAACATTCTTGGGGTAGGTTCGATTTTTAATGCTACCTTGCATCTTCTCCATTTTTTCTCCACGTTCTCCTTTTTATTCGAGAAACTGTTCGACAGCAACTAACATGATCGTCCTCGCCGCCCGTGATAGGCCATCATCGGCTTCTCCGTCCTCAAAAAATGGGACCCGGGATTTGGGCCGCACGAAAACAACATCGTCCAGACGGTCGCCACGGCGGCGGGCGGCATGTCGAATGTCTTCACATCGGCCATTCCTGCCCTCTATCAATTGGGACTAATGCAGACGCCCGTGAAGGATTTTCTGCGAATCGTCACCCTCACCGCAATCGGAGGGTACTTTGGATTGCTGTCCATTGCCCCGTTGCGTGGCTTTTTCATCCGAGATGTGGCCCGCGAGCTGAACCTCATCTTTCCTTCTTCTACTGCGACGGCTATCACGATTCGAAGCATGCACTCGGCTGCCAGCGGGGCCAAGACAGGGAGGGGGAGGATGAAGGGGATACTGCTGGCATTTGCTGCCGCTATGATGCTGAGGATTGTGTCGCAATATGCCGTGGGTGTATTTTGGGAGTGGCATCCCTTTGCTTGGCTTGTCCACGCCAACGTGTTTGCGACTGGGGCGGTTATGGCCGAGAGCTGGGGATGGGTCTTGGAGTGGTCCCCTGCCATGTTTGGATCGGGCATGATTGTCGACGCGAACGTTGCCATTTCATTCTTTCTTGGCTCTATCGTAGCCTGGTACGTCATCCCAAAAACTTACCTCCCGGGAAGATTTGGTGGTCTAATGACTTTCAGGGGCGTGTTGGGACCATATCTTGTTGCCAACGACCTTGCCTCTGGAGAATCCATCTCCAGAGAGCCACGGTGGACTGGGCTCATGTCGTATACATCCATGTCCACCAAGTTCGCAAATCCCTCGCATCCGAGCCCGAGATATTGGCTTCTGTGGCCAGGAGTGGCGACCATGTTGGCTGTTGCTTTTATAGAGATCGCATGCCAGTGGCGTGTCCTATGGGTCCTCGCTAAAAACTCGGTCGAAGCGGCGAGGTCCGCCGTATCTATGATGAGGGGCGACACTGACCGGCAATCATATGATTATACAGCGCTGGATGAGCAGGATGATGGTTCAGAGGGAAACCAGCAAATCGCAACAAAAATGTGGGCACCAGGACTTTTCGTCCTGGTAGTCCTTGGCTGCATTGCAACGAAACTGCAATTTGATATGGGAATCCTCGAGACTCTTTTGTCTCTGACACTTGCGTTTGTCTTGTCGTTGGTTGCCATACAAGCGACCGGCGCTACAGGTAAGCATCCCCGTCAACAGCCAACACCGTCATCCATCTAACCATATTTCCAGACACAACTCCCTTGACCGCCGTCTCCAAAGTCTCCCAAGTTCTGCTTGGTGCAACGACAAAAGGCCCCTCCGATGTAGACGTAAGACACTCGCAGCAACTCAACCTCCTCGGGGGTGGTCTGGTTAGCATCGGGGCCAGCCAAGCATGCGACCTGATGGGCGACTTTCGAGTGGGCTTTCTCCTTAAGACGCCCACCCACTCGCAATACCTCGCGCAGCTGATCGGGACACTCATCGCCACGTTTGTAGCGCCAGCCGTGTTTGTGCTGTTCAGCACGGCCTACCCCTGCATCATTGCCCCGGCCACTCCTGATTTGGAACCGGCGTCCCAACAACCGTCACGGTGTGAGTTTGCAGGACCATCAGTAGCCGCCTGGCGTGCTGTCGCCATCGCGGCAAGCGAGCCGGTCTCCCCCATCCCGGACTCGAGCAAGATCTTCTCGCTGTATCTCGCCGCCGCCGGGTCAGTGATGGTCCTTGTCAAGCATTTCGTGCTCCGGGAGCGGTACGGGCTGGCGTGGCTGCGTGCCTTGCAGCCAAACATGATGATCTTTGCCTTGGCTTTCACCCTGCCGTCGCCAAGGTACGGCCTTACGATGGTGATGGGGGCTGCTGTGTCGTATGTGTGGCGGTGGAAGAGGCAGAAGGAGTGGGATCGATATGGGATGGCTGTTGCTGCTGGTTTGGTTGCTGGGGAGGGGATTGGTGGGACCGTCAATTGTGTTTTGTCTATCCTGGGAGTGGGCGGGCATCAATGGGGGACAAATATTGGTTGTCCGCCAGGGGGGTGCTGAGAGAGAGTTGGATCAAAGCCTGGTGGAAATATAAAAACACGTCTTCAATATTTGAGATACGATGCAAATTGACAAGGGTGACGGACGGTGTAAATACGTGCAGGTAGGTAGACATTCTCTTTATCTAATACCTAAGTGGCTCTCGAAAAAGCGGCTGCCAGCCAGTTTGCAAGCCTCTGATAAATGATGCGTTCCGCGTTATGAAACACAATGTCATGGCCCGAGTCCGGATATATAAACAAGTCGTAATTCGTAACCCCTTCCGAGTTCAACCTGTCAACAAGAGAAAACGTGTTCTGGATGTGGACATTGTCGTCGGCTGTGCCATGACTGATCATGAATCGTACAGTCTGATTCAGTGCAGTCATGTTCGATATGGCAGCGGCTTTGTATCCTGCTTCATTGTGTTCTGGTGTGTGCATATGCCGTTCGGTGTGGATCGAATCTTCCTCCGGTTGTAAGCCCTGTTTGCAAAAAAGCAAAACAAAAAAGATTCGGGGACGTACCATAGTATCTCCAATCCGTCACAGGGGCAACCGCCATGCCGTATTGGAAAGTCTCTCCCGCATCCATCTCTAATACCTTGAGGGTGAGGAATCCACCAAAGCTCCAGCCCCATACAGCCATGCGGTCGGCATCGACATAGCCCCGTCGCTTCCAGATATTTCCCACCGCAATTTGATCCAGAGCCTCGAAGTGCCCAACCCGGTCTCGGACTATGCACTGGAAACTTCGGCCATGAAAACCAGTACCCCTGCCGTCGACAGTTACAACAACGTAGCCCCGAGATGCAAGATATGTCTGGAAGTCCACCTTGAACTTGCAGTTCACCGTCTGGGAGCCAGGGCCGCCGTACATGTAGAAGATGGTTGGATACCGGCGTAATGAGTTGAAGCCAGGAGGCAAACGTTCTACCACTGAAAGCTCAAGTTGTCCAGAATCTCCGCGAACCGGAATCGTGTGGTGGATCTCTTGGGGAAAGTCGTAGAGACCTTGCATGATGGTTTCTGCGAGATGGCTGTTTTCCTCGAGTTTGATATCGTCAACCACCCCCCCTGGTGATAATGTAACAAGAGACTGGAATGGGATTCCGCTGCCATGATAAGTCAAGATGGCGTGCTCCGCCCGAGGTGAAAAGTCAACGCCGTAATATGCCGGCTCCGATGACGACGGTAACGGTGCCACCTCCTTGAACTCTCGCCCGTCAAGCCCAACCGCGCAGAGAGTTCTCTCTGTTGGGGACCTGATGGTCGCTAGGAAGTAGACGGAATTGTGTTGCAGATCGACAGCGGCAGGCGCATCGACAACCTGCCAATTTCCCGACGTGAGGACAGTTGCAGGTTCGGAAGCGGCCGGGGGTGTGAAATATGCGAGGTGGTTGTAGCCGTCGTGGATGATGGTGTCGACATATCCGTCAGCGGGTCTTCCTCTGGAAGGGTCGGCAGGAATGGGTTTGGTCGACCGAGTTGTCTCGACCCAGCCGCCATCAAGGGCGCGGATATTCTCGGATCGAACAAGCGAGGAGGTTTTGGAGGGGACGTGGATACAAAAGACCTTGAGAACATCGCTTTCGCGATTTGTTTGCTTGACGAGAATCCGGTCCGAAGTCAGCCACAAGACGAGGAATATAACCCTCTCTGTGTCGGTAAACTCGTCGGGCATATTAACCTCAAAGTTTGAATCGGTGAAAGTGTCATACACACGAAGCGAGACAATCGGATTTGGCCACCCTGTTCTCGGATACCGTAGTGATTTTGTTGAAGGATACGTGTAAGTGGTTTGAGGGTCAGGGGCGACGAAGTACTGCATCGAATATTCGCCAACAGGCCGCTCGTCAGTTCGGAGAAATGCGATGTGGCGGCCATCTGGCGACCACCAAAATGCCGTGTTGTCCTCAAAGACCTCTTCCTCATACACCCAATCCGGGATCCCGTAGATAACATCGTTGTTGCCATCTTGCGTCATCGCAATGGACGTATCATCCACCAGCCTACGGAGGAACATGTTATTGCCTCTAACAAAGGCTACCGCATCCGCGCGCGGAGACCATCGCGCCAGCTGGATTCTCTCAAATGGGACTTCCGAGTCCAGAGGCTGAGTTTTGTTGGACGCTAGATCGATGATCCAGTATAGGCCGGTGAACGAGTGTCGCCAGACTTTTGTTCTGTTGGACACTACCAGAACCCTTTGCAAGTCGGGACTCGGCCAAGCGTCCTCAATCCCTAGAGCTTGGCCCCCCTCCAGATCAATCTGCGGCTGGTCCACGAGAACTTGAGTGATGGGTATCTGATCCAAGTCTGAGTCTGAATGATTCCGTAGTGGGACACGGCGTGCTCTGAGAAAGGGACCACCAGCTGAACCGCCTGCTTGTACTTTTTGAATCAACCAAGTCTCCTCCTCATCAGTGTTGCCAGAGTGGCCACGTGCAACGGTTTCCCACGAAAATGAAAGATGGTGTGGAGACCAGGCCCGATCAACAACCTCGTCGATCGATACTAGTCGCTTGTTCTTAGAGCCATCTGCACTTGCACTTGAACCAGGGTGTTGAAAAGTCAAGGAAGCTCCATGTCCGAGGGTAAGGAGGGCCACCAGTGCCCAGCCGGCTGCTAGTATTGAAGATGCGAGAAAGAGCACCCGAAGAGTACGATGACATTGTCGTCGGCGCCAACCTCCTAACAGGGAGTTCCCTGAATTTGCTGGCTCGTCGAAAATATTGACATCTTCAAGTTGTAACAGCCGGTCTGCTGAGAAGGATTCGGCACTTTCTTTTTGGGGCCTCAAAGGACTCATTGGGCGATATCGATGTGGTGCTGGCATGGAAGTGGACATGCTGGGCAGTTGCAAGTTCCAGTTGTCCCGGCAAGTGAGTGCTAGATCCCAGCAAATTTCGTATATTCAAAATGCCCTCCTGCCACAACCACCTACCTACCTATAGAAACATTCAGTTCAAGTGTCGCCCATAGTCAGCTTCTCGGTTAGAACGATATCGCTCAACACTCTGGCTGAACCGCATATGAAAAATACCAGGAAACGGAAGAGCGGGGCGCAGCATTGTCAGCATTTGACCGGTCTGGCTAATTCTGTCTTGTGCTACAGCGGTCGGGTGGTCTGTAGCACAAGGACGCATTAGCTTACGCAGCACTCTGAGGGAAGCTGTGGTCAAAATTCGGGTGTTGACAGTGCAGGACAAGGACGTGGGTGGGTGTGATTGCGAAGGATTCCATCGGCATGGTTTGTCCTGGCAATACGCGGGAATAAAGTTCCAACACGTTAGCAGCTGCCAATTTCAGCCACGACGCGGCCCGGATCGACCGGATCACTGGAGCCGGACCATCTGATAACTTTATTTCAATGCGCTAGCGCCAACCTGGCACACTTATCAGATCGTTTGAGCCGGGGGAAGGTACACTCGGTCAGCATGTCGTACAACACACCTCCGCGCACACTGTGCACAGTCAGTAACTCTAATTGGAAGCAATACGGCAAGGAATGAATGACGCGATTGCGACATGCGGGACTTGAATGCAAATGGGGGTGGGCCAGGGTCTGCGACATGAGTAGGGTTCCCAACATGTTCAAGGTACGTACCTGGTATCCTACCTACGTGCGTGAGTCAAGGGGATGCCCAACTCTCAACGGCACTGCAACACCAAGGTCAGGGCATGCGTAAATATACCATATGCTGTAGAGTAACTATCTGTAGTGAAACCAATAATTTAACAGATTCAGGCTGGATCTACCCAGCAGGAGAGGTGCAGAATTCAGTTGCATCGCGGATGAAAGCAAGGGGAAATTTAAGGAGAGGAACGCCTAAAAGAATGAAAAGAAAGCCCAGGGGATCAATCTCCTGCGCCGCACCACCCGATCACTTGCTCTTTCCAGGCTCCCTCCCCAATGCTCTCAGCCTATCACCCCACAGCCAGAAAGCCAGGGGCACCGGCCCAACCAACACCAACCAGATGAAGCCAAGCAGGCTGTTCCCCCACCCGTAACCCAGTCTTTCGTACAGCTGCGGCGCAAAGATGGGAAACGCAAAGGCCAAGAGATTGGATAGCACGCGGGAGGCCGCATTGGCCGACGCGCCGTGCTCAGCGAACTCGTCGAGCTGGTAGGCAAACGTGGCCTGGCTGAAGACGAAACTGCCGAGGGTGAAGACAGCGGCGCCGGCATCGACCATGGTCCACTGCAAGCCGTGCTCGGCGGACCAGCCATACCAGAAGAGCCCTGCCGGCAGCAGGACCATGCCGGGCACCATCCACGGCGCCCGGAACTCGGGCCTCCCTTGCTTATCTGGAGACCGGTCCCGCAGCCGCTTGTATACCCAGTCCATTATGTGGCCGCCGAGCTGGGCGGCTGCCGTCGAGCCGATCGAGATAGAGATATAGTGGAGGCTGGCGTGGAACTCGGATTGGTGGTATCGGTCAATGTACAGGCTTGCGTATGTCGACAGCAGAAAGGCGTAGATGCCAAAGTCGAGAGCCATCAACACGGCAATCACCTGGATCACAGGACGCCGCAGGAGCAGACGAACCGGACGGGCCAGGGAAACGGACAGCCGAGTGGCCAAGCCAGGGCCGGGGGAGCCCCCTGGCTGCCCCATCCTGATTTTGTGGGCCTTGCGGCGCAGGAGGACGGGCGTATACGATTCGCGGATGAACACGAGCCCCGTGAGAGTCACGGCTGCGTTGAAGATGCACATGATCCAAAAGATCCAAGGCCAGGCCACCAGCTGGGTGACGAGACCGCCAACGATGGGGCCGAGGGCGGGGCCGAGATAGGGGAGGAACGAGGCAATGGCTAGTGACTTGCCACGGTCTTCTTCGCGGTACATGTCGGCCATGACGGGGCCCGTGAGCTGTTTTCTCTCAACCGCTGGTCAGTTGTCTGTCACAAGTCTGGCCTGGTCTGTCAGGGGGATCATGATTCCCCAAAAAAAGAGACATACCGTGATGCCCGCGCTGGCTCCGGCACCCGTCATCAGGCGTCCGACAATCATGAGGGTCTTTGAATTTCCGACCGGACAGAGCGCATTCCACAGGATATACCAGGCATTCGCAAAAAGCCAAACCTGCTTACGGCCGCTCGTTTCAGCCCAGGCCGCAATCAGAAATGGCGCAAAGGCCATGCCCAGAAAGTACGTCGAGAAGATGATCTGCGATGTCGAAGGGCTAATGTCCAGGTCATGCTGAATGTCACCAAGAGCGGCGGCGATCATGCTTGCCGACATGAGGGTGATGAGTTGGCCAAACGAGAAGATGACGCCAATAGAGACCTTGCGGAATGAAGGCCAATTATACGGGTCATCGGGATCGTTGGGGCCTTCCCAGCTGACCTAGGCGAGTGCAGTGTTGATTAATTCATGTATTGACAAGAAACAGGCCAACGAAATGTAATCCGGACTCACCCCGTAGTCATCTTTCAACTTTTCCAGCCGGGCCTGGGCCTCTGTCTCACGAGCGATCACATCACCCGACTCGACTGCCGCTTCCTCGGGGACTATCGCTTCGAGGACTGTCTTCTCTTTGGGCGGAGACTCTGGGTGGGGACCCGGAGTGTTTTCTACCTTGCGAGACATGATACACAGCTGCTGTTCAAATGATACAACGGGCAGCTCAGGTGAGACTCATGTGTTGAAGGAATTCAAGCTTTTGAGTTTTCTCGGTTGGTATCGACGTCCCGGTTTGCTGCCAGTTTCAAGATTGTGGCGCCCGCAGCCCATATGTACCACTGGGAGACATCCCTAGTATTAAGGCTGAAACCATCGCTACGAGGCGCCCTGCCTCTCGTTTCCCACGCGTAGATACGAAGATAAAAGCCGAGTTCGCCTTGAATACTAGTA
>Ga0247758_1000975_pt1 | contig 23946 bp, 16 predicted proteins | sample UWRJL156409C4_FD_180950 | JGI IMG/M metagenome (GOLD analysis project Ga0247758, IMG submission 180950) | Plant litter microbial communities from Arlington Agricultural Research Station in Wisconsin, United States - UWRJ-L156-409C-4 | ecosystem: Environmental > Terrestrial > Plant litter >... | reverse complement strand
TTGGCCCAGGGGGCGCGGGGGGGTGGAATTAGACTTGCCGTCTTGGGTGCCGGACTGGAGTCGGCCGGCGGCGACGGACTCGTTGGTCGAGTTTGCGTTTCCAGATCTGGCCGAAATGTTGGTCAAGATTCCGGAAGCAGTTGAGCGGCTAACTGAGCCGAGTGGTGCAGGCGATGTTGGAGAGGCTGAACGCTCGAGTGCTTGGCGATCACAGCTTCCCGTCGTCTTCGCTGCAGCCGCATCCTCGCCCTGTCGTATCCTCTTCGACGAGCCAGGCGGCAGAGGAGAAGGTCTACGTCTCGCCGTTGACGGATACGTTGTCGACGTGGTAGAGCGCGTGGGCATGGCAGCGGTCGACGCCCGTTCCGTCGTGACGCACGGGCAGCTAATGGCTTCCAAGTCGCTGTGGGAACTGCTATCGACCATCCCAAGAATGGTACGCGTCGGAGTCGCCGAAAACGCGCTGGTGTGGATGGATTGGGAAGATGTGGCCCAGCTGGCGACACGGGAGCAATATGTCACCGGCGAAGCCATGCGGGACGTGTACTGGAGGACCTTTCTAGCTGGGCATGTAAAGCAAGATAGGGAGGAGTGGACACGCGAGCGAGACAGTTGGGAGGCCTTGGTGGCAGGGTATCGCGGGCCTGTACGGCTGGGTCTGCAGCGGTCTGGAACTATGTACGTGCTGGCACTTGGAGCTGCGCTTTTGTTCGGCATGGCCCGACAGTTGACGAGATGGGCAGCCGGTGAGGCACCTTTACCCAGTGTAGTACTGGCGAACCCAGACGGTCCGAGTGGACGGAAGATGGTTGGGCGGCGAATGTTCAGCACGCAGAACGGCTATATCGGTTTGGGTCCCCCAACCATGCAAAGTGGAGATTCCATTGTCTTGTGCAAAGGTGGCTCTGTGCCGTACGTCTTGAGGAAAGGCAGAGACGGGTATAAGCTAGCTGGGGAGTGTTATGTCCATGGAGTCATGGAGGGCGAAATGTTTGACGAGAAGAGGTGCCGGGAGATTTGGATCGTTTGATGAGAGGTAAATAAACTCTCGCCACGGCACTATTAACCCTCAATCTTTGATCTTGAGAGTCATTTAAAGGGTGCATTTTAAAACCTATCCAGTGGATACATAACCTCCCCTTGATCCAATCCCATACCTGTCCATACGATCCCCCGACTTACCACAAAAACATACTTCAACTGCTCAGCCGCTAATGGTGGGATTTGATGACCTCGCTATTATCTGCTTCAAGCTGCTAGAAGAAATCGAGTTCGCGCTGCGGAGACGCAATTCCTGGATACTACCGGACGTGCCAGAGCAGCAGGAACGCGAAGTTACTGGGCTCCTTTCTACCGTCAGGTGTGACTCACCAAGGCCTTCAACGACGAAACCCTCAAGCGTCACACCGTCATTGCGGCCGGCGATAAGGCAGAAGCGGCAGTTCTCGCCGACACGTCATCCACCATAAGGAAAAATGCGCCCTTAGGAATAATATCCCGCTCCATCTCCATCCTCTCCTTAGTATCGTGGGACACTATTGGCGAGATATGCGAAGAGGATCTCTCGATAGAAATCGCTGGCGAGGGAAGCTTACCAGCCAGACGGACGGTGACTAGCGGCTAACGCCGACGCATTCGTCGCGTCTCTTGACTGGCTTTCACACGAACCTTGAGCAGCCCGCTCCGCGGGACCAAGTGTGTGGGGATTCTCAGTGGGTCTCCCCAGTGAATGGCAGCCCACCACCATAGATTTGTAGCGTACTTAGTTTCCCGCTCTGGGGAGCTTCCCCAGACCACCACACACAACACCAAGAATCGCTGCCTTTACATTTCTGCGTTCTCGCGATAGTTGCGTGTGTTCCACGTGAGTTTCACAGTCACCCGTGATGAAGACGATGAGCTTCGGCTCCCTCGGTGGGCTAGGCAGCGGGCAGGTATGAGCCAGCATGCTCCGCGGGTCGAGAGAATGCTTCAGACGGGCGAGGTGCATGCCATTTGGCCCAAACGCCTTGGGAGCCAGCGGAGCGTCCTGGAGGTCCGTACCAAGGTCAGCACTGTAAACGCCGCTGCTCAGGAGTGACAGCTCGCTCGCGACCTTGTACACACAGTCGATGGCGGCGCCAGCGGCTTTGTTCCCATCTTGGTCACGGGGCCAGGCGCCGGTAATAACACAAGCAAGTCAAACCGACACCAGAATACGGCGGCATCTGCAGCGACGTCCCAGATAGCACCGCCACCTTAAAGAAGGTGGAGATGGCAGATGGGGGTGGGATGGGTCGCGACTAAGGTGTCGGCAATAGGAGCTTCTCCAACCTCTTTGAGGAATACGCAACGCCTGAACGAGGACGTTTTGCCCCCACCCAGGCCGCCGTGCATTCCGGACATGTACATCTCGGCCTCGAATACGCCGAGGCCGTCGACTCTCTAGACGCTTGTCTTAGGCCCGAGCACGGCAGAGACGGACATGGGCGCAGGTCTTTGGCTGTCGGCCCCGGCGGCTGACGTCTCAAACAGGGCCACGCTGAGTCACAGCCCATCGCTGTGTGGACAATGTCCCCCGTCTTGCACCCTGTGCCTGCCCAGATCAAGGAGCTGCCATCTGTACCGGAATCCTCGTCGCTGTTCATAACAACGCTCACCTGGTTAAAAGCGCCTATTTTAACAGTAACCATGTTCGGTAACAGGTAATCGCAGCTGTAGGCCCCGTTTGTAACAGTTAGACCAATACTGTAATATAGGGCTTACCGGACGCACTCTTGAACGCAGCGGATATCCGCAGGCCTTATGGTGGCCGTAGGACAGTAGAGGCCGCACAGTTCTTCACCAGTTTATCCCTGTCCACTAGCGGTACCTTGGCCACCGGCTCTGGCAGCGCGGTAGCCGCTTGGGTGAAAGCCGCTATAGCCTCGGGCTAGGGTCACTGTGGCTGGAGGGGAGGTTGTCGGTGTAGTTGGCACTGGGACTCTCCGAGTGTAGGTGGACTTATTTTCTTGCTTCAGATACTACTCTTTGATTCAGATGGTACGGTAGAGACAGCCATTTGCAAAAGAAGCTTAGTAAAGTGGTAGAAAATGTACATTCACTGCCTCGTATCCAACTCAGACCGCCTGTTCTTCTTTCTACTGTTCCTTCACCACTGACAGGATCTGGGGGTATTCTTTCGCGTAGTGAATCTTTTGTTTGTTCCACCAAAAGCGCCAACCCAAGAGTATTCCCACCGTCAGGGGCGCCGAGACAACCCAGTAGATCCAGAAGTGGGCCGATACCACACCGTGGGAAGACGATCCGTCCTCTGGCGTCATCCAGTCAAACATGGACATGCTGAAAAGAGAGGCAATAAAAGCCGGGGGCAAGAAGACAGTCGTTACAAAGGCAAGCGTTTTCATGGCGGCGCTGTCCAGCCCTGTCGTCGCGGCAATGCGAGAGTTGAGATCGTTCCCTGCCTGTGCCATGAAGTTGTAAAGCACATTCAGCTGCATTTCTAGCCTAGCCCTTATGCTTTCGACGTACTCGTATGCTGACGCCGCCTCGCAACAGAAGTGATCCACAGCCGACTCAAGCTCTTTAACTGTTCCGATACCCATGTTGGCAGTTTCGTAATACCGAGACAGCTCCTTGTCCACTCGCTTGATGAAGGCGCCTAGACGCTGATCCCACTTCAGGACATTGAGAAAGTTGATGGCGTCGGTCAATGTGGTGTTGATGACCGAAGTAATCCACAACCGGCGCTCGTCGTCGGCTAGGAGCTGCTTGATCACCTCGGGGACGGCGTGCCTGGTCTTGAACAACCTCCCTGATCTCGTGACGCCCAAGTCCTCCTCAATGTCCTCTACCTGACCAGAGAGTATGCATCGGGTAAAATCGTCACAGCGCATCAAGTGCTCCTGGAATATCAAGGTCGGCAACAACAGAGGGTGTCTCCAGAGCGAAACGGATGGTTCCAAGAGCCGATGTATTCTTTCGGCGTGCGAGACCTGCTGTTCGCCCGTCACCGAGTTCTGGAAACTGAACATGCTCCAGCCGTGGAGGAAGGCCAGTGTATCTCCGGTATTGAGATTATGTGTCATTGAGAAACCAAGGTTGCCGAGTTGGAACATCTGGGGGTATTTGATGACAACAGCTTTAGACGACCGTTAGTCCCCCTTTTCGTCCCAACCGAGAACCTCTGAGGTAGAGTTATCAGACTTACAAACTGATGGCAGCACCCCCTTTTTATCCGATCGGTGGTCGAAAACCAACCGATGGTACTCCAATCCTGCGTGGCGACACATCAGGGGAAGCGTGGCTCGAGAAAGTGCAAACTCTTTCTCTACGCTCCTGAATGACTTTTGGCTCATGGCGAATGTCGGAGGCCACCATCCCAACCTTTCGCACATTAAAATCCGGACGCAACACAGCCTGCCGGTTAGGGGTTTATCTGATATCGACGAGTAGCGTGGCGGAGCGAAATCACGCCTGCGGTGGATCCAGTCGTCGACCTCATCGTCGGTCAAAAGGCCGCGGCGATAGTGGTAATTGCCCGTGTCCAGCAAATCGCCACCATCTAGACATTTCCAATCAGCTTGAAACGTGATGATTTCTCATTCACAAATGAAAGTACCTTGGTCAGCCACCCACCAAGCTTCAATATAGCCCAACAAGTCGGGCTCGGGCGATGGCTCCCATTTGCAGAGGTTGAGAAACTCGGTGCGTTTGGCGTCAAACATTTTGGGCTGTCTTTATGATGGAGGAAGATGACCAAGTGAGAAATGGGGTGATCGTCCGTCAGCGCGGGAAAATTTTAGGGGCTGGGAAATCAGCCGGGCAACCCCGCTCAGAAGCATTGGAGTCAGCCATTTCCGCCCGTTTTGGTGTACGTTGCGCAAATGAAAAGCCGCCTATGGCATTTGTGCAACAGTTGCACCTTCAATTCACTTTGAATTATTTAGCATCGTCTAACATCGAAATCTCAGAACTGCTTGAGGGGCGAATTGATCTGCCCGCTTAGATAACCAAAGTTTTATTTTTTTGGGATTCAACATTCACCAGCTCGAACGATTACTCGTGGTCGGATGACAAGCTAGCGAGCCAGTAAAATGTATCCCCTTAAAAGATTCCGACTTATTCACTCTTTAGAAAAAGTGTATCAGCGGATTACCCAAAAAATCACACCCTTCTGACCCAGCTTCTCACATCTACCATTTACATCCGCATTCCCAAGCGCTGCACCGGACCCCCACCGATTAAACGACATCTAGCCCGTCAACCACTTTTCTAGATAAGCCAATTGGGCTGACAAAGTAATGTGGAATCATTTTTCAATACGAGGGCCAAATCGGGCTTCCTGCTTAATGGTGGGAAGATGGCTTGAGGCTACATCGGAGATCGACATTCTTGAGTTGCGCTGTGTTCCGCATAACTGGATACGCTGCTGCTGTCTCACAAACTGCCAAGCGTCCCCAGTAACTGGGGACTCTCCGCGTTGCCTAGCCGCTCGTCTATTGGCTAACCCGCACCGAACCAACAAGGGCTCTGACTCGTGTCTCGGCACCTGGAAGGTCTAGCACGGAATTTGCCAAGGCACACCAATTAGACCTTATCCCTCGGATCCGTCGCCAACCGGCTGCGGTACCGTGCGAGTGCTTCCAGCACATTAGCTTTGGCGCTGTAATGAATTTTTAATGCTAAGATTGTCTGTCGGGCGCGAAATTGGAGAAGTTGTGAAAGCCCAAGGTAGCAGGAATAAGATCTGGGCTTAGAGTGAGAACTAGTCGCTCACGCAGGTGGTAAATTTCTATCGGCAGAAAAGGTATATAGCGTACAGTAACAGGGACTAAATATAGACTTATAGCTAAAAACTAGGTCTTATATTCTACCAGTAGAAATGGTGTAAGATATAGAGGAATGAGAGTTGAATATTATAAAATTTTCTACTAGTAGAATAAATACGAGAACTATTTATACCTAAGTATTAATAAGGTTAAGAATTCTATCTTATAAAGCTGGAAACATTATTATAACTTTAATTGTTTATATTAATAAATTCTGTAATATCTTTCTAAAAGGAATCGAAATTTAAAAACAGCTTATATATCCCTAAGAATATTATAAAGAATAACTTATTAACTAAATAAGGGTATAGATAGTTAATGTTACTATTATCGTTAGTAACTTTATCTATTTTCCATTAATATGAAACGTTAACTAGGGGGATTGAAAGCGGCCTTTAAGGCTGTGCAGCGGCGGTATATAGTAAACTGGTGCGGTGATGCAATAGGGAAGAAACTACAAAAAGAACCACACCCACAGAAGGTCGCGGTCGGCCTGGAAGGCCGACTCCCAGACTACTGGTCCTCTGATCGGAGGGACGCAAATGCAATTGACGTAGAAAAACAGATACGTACCTAGTATGGAACAAAACCTAGTACGAGACGGTGTCTGGCATGGAACGGAGCCTAACATGGAACAACAAAGGAAACGCGACCGTAGATTAGGTCATTTTCCTTCGATCAGAGGGCCAGAATGTCACTGGGCTTCAAATGGGAGGTTTTCGTGGTGAAATCGTCGGATGTTAATTGAATAAAGCACGGTTCGAAGAACCGCGCGGCGCGGCACCCTTTTTGACGGTGGCACGCGCTAGAGAACGTATCGCTACGTACAAAAAAACGGCTACAGTAATATTACAGAGCCCAAAAAGAACGATAGGGTCGGTCTGAATAGGCACTCCGAGTCAATGGGATTACCCTAGCTTAGGGAAGAATTAGGGAGAGCTTAGGACAAATCAGCCACAGCTCACCCCAGCTTAGGATTGCGAACGAAAAAGGAAATTTCGTGTGCCCAGATTTGTCTCAGATAACCAGGCTGTTATAGTGAGCTCTAGGTATCGTCTAGGACATTTCATGACAAGGGGTAGTAGTTGAAGCGCATGGCTTCCAGAGCAGAAGCGAAGTCGACGCCAGTAGAATGCGCCGCCGCAAGCCTTTCCCACCAGTCCCGGATACTCGCGACCCGGGGGCCGACGATAGACTCGCGGAAGATGACCCACTCGAACAGAAATGTGGTTGGATCGTGGGTCAAATCGCAGTACCCGGCCCGGCCATTTTCAGGGCGCAGGTGATTGCATTCTGGAACAACTCTTTCGTGGTCCAGCAGGTCTAGCAGACCAGCCGCCACGCGGCCTTCGCTAGTAATCATATCCATGTCTACAGGGCAGACGTAGTGAGCTAGGTTTACGCCGGATTCGCCCGGTGTCCACCAGAAGCTGTCGGAGTGGAGGACATGAAGCGCGAAGGCGTCGGCATATCCCTCTATATAAGCCATGCGCGGTGAGACGGTCGAGCAAAGCGAGTGATCTGAACTCTCGTCGCGCCCGGCTGGCGGAATCCCGCCGGTGGCAAGGTGCTGCATGACGTGGTGGCCGTATTCATGCGCATGCACTATCCGACCCTTCCCGTATCTCGCCTCAATGCCGATTAGGTCGCCGTAATAGGCCGTGCCATCTGGCTTTGGGAACGGGTACCACAATGTGGTTCCGGGGACGGCCGAGAGATAGATGAGGCCATGGGCAACAGCACGTATATCGTGGAAAGACCACCAGAGATGTCCGAGGTTCGGCCCAATCTCGGACGGCATGACGTATTCAACCATGAATCCATTGGTGCCGTAGGAAGAGACCGGCAAGGGGATCGACCAGGTTGTGGGGGGTAAGGTAGGAATATTGAAGTACCTGCCTTGCTTCAAGCTGAACAGGTCGTTTTCGAAATACAGGGTCGCCTTGGCATTGGCATAGTCCCCCTCTGGGAGGTTGAGAATTCCGTTACCCGCGCCATCCAAGACCAAACCGGTCTCGATCCCACTCGGAGGCCAACGCCAGTAATCGATCGCTTGAAAACGTATGTGGACGCGGCCGAGCGGATACACGGTGAAAGTGGGCGCGCGGTCTAGGTCCTGGTAGCGTAGCCGAAAGCGGACGGTCCACGGGCCGGGGATATTCCGCTTCACCCTTTCACCAACATCGGCTAGCTGCTGTTGCGGCTCGTCCGGGAACGGCAGAGAAGGTGCCGTGCTGTTTGTTTTCTCTAGATGGTCGAGCCAGGTTGACCTTGAGATTGAGATATCACATGTCAATCGGGGTTGTATGAATTGACTCGGCACTCGGCAGTTCTGGGGGAAAGCCCCAGCAGAGGGGATCGTAAAAGGCTTACCAGTAATCGGCCGGCTCGAGAACTTCAACTGGGTTTTCCTTTGATGACGCGTTTAATTTTATATATATGGTATCCTCGGCCGAAGAGCTCATGTTGACTTCTCCGCTGCTAGCAATGACAGTCAGCCGCAGCGACTGTACGCGAGACGGGTCGCTGTTCCAGGTGACGTTGAGGCCGACGGTGGAAGAGCTGGCGTTGCCGACGGTTGCCGTAGCGAGATGAGGCGGACTTTTGACGGCGTCGAGACCTTCAGCGTCTGCAAGCACCCAGCCATAGCGGACTTGTGGGCTCCCCACGACAGCGCCAGCACGGGATAACGAGATTGTCGAGCGGATGGATACCTGCCCACCGTCTGCCCAAAACAGCATCGGGAGAGATCGGCTTAGGCGAGGTACCACGAACGGCTGTGGGCACGAGCTAACCGGGCCTTGCTCGTTCAAGTTTGCGAGCTTGACGACGGGCGCGTCGTTTGGCCCACGGCGGGGCAACACACCTGGTTCACATTTGATCAGCTGCAACCTTTCTCTTGAAGCTCCCACACCGCCGCGCGGAGCGTACCTACTCTGGGAAGCAGAGGTTGCAAAGAGGATGGCGGCAAGAAGTCGCATGTTGAAACGGTATGAAAGTTTTTTCAATACCTCGAATTGATCTAACTAGAGCAGAAGACAAGATAATTATTGGGGACGAGTAAGCTGCCTCTCCACTGACCATAAAAGGGGTAAGGAGAAGGAACTGTCGGCGTGGGGGACCTTTCGGGGCCTTGCTATTATATATAATAAAGTCGAGTACAACATTGTCTCACCGCCCCAAGGCATTAATCTACTACCCGGCCTCTCCGGACCTCATCAAGATATCAACCAGTGATCCCCTTCCACAGTCGGCTCTGTATCGCTGGCAAAGCGAAGTTGTACAGCCAGGGCCTCCCCCAAGCTCGTCTGGACAGCAAAGAGGGTGCGGCACTGGGGTTTGACTCAGCGACGCGCGAAAAGGCATGCTTCGCGCGCGCACAGATGACCCATTTCGGCCGGATCATCACAGGGATGGCTCATCCTATTCACCTAGGGTGGAGATATTGCACCAGCTGATCTTCGGTAGAGGTGTGGGAGGTGTTAATAATAGGTGCCCGCCTATCAGATGCCAGCTTGTTCAAGCAAATGATGCGCGTATGAGTGACACGCGGCTGAGTGACAGAGTGCTTGAGGGGCCTGCCTCACAACCGCTTCGTTTGGACTGAAGGGGTGAGCGGTGAGGAATAAGCGGTGAGGATGTTGGACTTAATTACCCGCAATACACCATGGTCTGAGGCTGTGCAAAAGAGCGAAGGTATGACTCCTGCGGGGGTACGGAGAAACCTCGGATTCGAGATACCACAGCGCTGCCATTGTTCCTGCCAAGGCTCGCCAAAAAGCCCCAAGGAATACCAAATAAATTTGAGTGGCTGTTTTCCAGGCGCAGCGTCGCCATCGTGCGGCAACATCTCGAGCTATTCGCCCTCCCGTTGACTTGAAGCAGACGCGTATATTCGTCAAAAAACGTCCGCAAGTAACCTTTCAGATCCAAGTTCTTTTTGCTGGCTCGGGTTAAACCTGAAGAAGTAACGACGCAGGCGTGGTTGCTCTTTGCGCCGACATCGATCGTATGGTCGCACCTTGGGATATAGTTGTGTCTACTACAAGACCCCCCAGATATCCTGATCGGTGAGGTCGCTACGAAGTTGGTTCGGGTTCTGCGGGAGATGTGACTGAGCTGACAATTCCTGCAACGTCCACCCCCTCGTAAACCATCTACTTCGCCTAAACATCTGCTCTGTCTTCTTGTGCGACTTCGTCCTAACCCTCAGATCGGCGACGTATACCAAACACACGTCCGCCTACTTGTGCCACGAGAACATGGAATTGATGGCCTCTGACAGCTCCGCACTGCTAGACTTGTTGATGCAGACTGTTACCATTACCGAGTTCTCCGGAGCCATTTGCCCCACCTTACTTCCCCTTCAAACGGATGAAAGTTTGCAAACCGAAGGTAAACGGAAGTTCGCTTTCGCTTCCGTAACTTCCCCCCGCCCCGCCTGCTTGTGTGTAATGGGCCACGTTTTGGGATCTACTAGTCTTTAATGGCCGCATTTTCCCCGATGGGTAGCCGCAGATTCTCATGGAAATGAGGGAACCAACACCTGTAAGCCTCTTTAAAAGCGCCTTGTACCACCCCCTTATTTTCCTGCCCAGATTCTCGCTTTCCCCCCCCTGTTTTCAGCTCTCGTTTCCGTACCCCCGGGGATTTTAATAGACATTGGGGTTAGCCAAATGATCACGTCGAGACACCGACATCCTAATGTCCGACGACTAGAAGACTTGACGTTATTGGAGCGGCGGGAACGGACTTAGGAAAATTTTGAAAAATATCAGAATGAACTAATGCAGGACGAGGAAGACCTTGCTAACGATAATACCAAGGCTTATCACAAGTGGCTAATGGGTATTTGGAACAACCTGGTCGTCTGAGACGAATCTAGGTTCATGAAATTTCCTTTTTTGTTCGTAGTCCTGATCTGGGGTGAGCCCATACGCCACTGCTGCACAGCCTTAGAGGCCCCTTTTCAGCCCCCCGGCTAGAATTACGTTTCAACATTCCCTGTGTGTTCACGATATATACTAATACGTAATATACTAGCTTTGAGTATACTAGTAAATAATATACGATCATCCTTATGAACAAAGTTGACTATTATGCTCTTTACGCGTCCGGTGGCGGCCGGTATCGGTCAGATCATTGCCGGGTACCAAGAGTATCGCCGATGGGGTCAAAACGCACAGCAAGCTGGTCCGCACTCATTCCGCAGCGTCTTCCAATTCCGGCTTTGCTAGCTCGCGCCATTCCCAACAGTATGTCATCCATTAGGACTCCGTAAGGGGCTTGCTAATCGTGTCCCCCCCTCCCCCCCCCACCCCCGGAATTGCTATTCGTGCTCCCCCCGTACAGAAAGGATTAGGGGCTTCAGGATAAGTGGTGCCCTACTAAGTAGGATATTGATTCAGAAGGAGGAGGGTCTCTATGACTAGTTGTCTTGTTCAGTAAACCATATACAACCCCTAGCCCATGTGGTAGTGACTTGATCACCTCCTTCTCATTGCGCGACATTGATAGCTGTAGCCATTTATGAGTCCAATGAGTGAAAATTCTCGGCGTTTTGCAGTTGAGTTCTGTCAGAGAGCTGTAGATTAGACATGGATATAAACATGGTAGTAGTTAAGCTTACGGATTGGTAGTACCATTTGGATTCTCCGCCTGCCACCATTTTCCAGTCGCTTACAAAATCGGTGTCACCCTTGTGGGAAAAGAAACCCGACAAATCATGTGGCTATCTTGGTATTAAGAGGAGTTGCCGCAATAATCGCCAACCGGGAAAGAAACGCTGACCGCTTGCGAGGCATTGGATGTTTGCGCGGCAGGGGGCTTACTGTTATCCCTGGAACAGTATGCAGCAGATTCATAATACTAGGCCGCGCCACGTGTAACAATCCTAGGGCGCGATTCTGTGCCAAGGATTCCTTTGGGTGACATTGGTTACGGATCGGTGGATCGGCTGGCATATGAAGCGGGAGCATGCACCCCCTGCAGCCCTGTGGCCTGAAACGTCCCCCCCCTTAGCCCCGGGACCATCTTGGCACCCCAGAGACAACTTGAGGCAGGTAAAACACCAAGACCCCCCACATTTCCGTCTATTTTCTACGAAACTACAAGAATTTCCGACATCAGTTTGAGAACAAGAAATACGATGAGCATCATCACCTCACAATCGCGCGTCATTCTAGGCCCTCTCACGACAACATTCCAACCACCAGCCCCATGCTCGGCAGGTGTTGGCATCTGCAGCACATGTAACGATGTGTTCTTCGGCCAAAAGTGCGGTTCGGCCGGCCCGCAGGACGATACAACATGCTGGCCGCCAGCGACACAGGGAGCGCTCAGGCCCAGCTCCGCACTCAACGGCTGGGGCTTCTACTCCCCGGGAATCTCTTGCCCGGTGGGCTTCACATCGGCATGTTACGCCACGGCAGACTCCGGCTCGTCGCAGACGGCAGACTGGGCGATGCAATTCCGCATGGAACCGGGCGAGACGGCCGTCGGATGCTGCCCGCAGAGCTTCAACTGCCATAACCAGAACGGCCAGACGTGCCTCGCCGTGGTGCGCACTATAACCCTCAGCACTGTCACCTGCCGGAGCGGCCGCTTCGAGGGCTTCAACTTTGCCACCATTCCCAACGCCGCCGTACTGAGCCTCAACATCTTCGCCCCCATGATCCAGATCGTATGGAAAGCATCCGACCAGCCCCCGGCATCCACCGCCGCGTCTTCGCCCTCGAGCTTGTCAAGAGAGGCGCCCCCGACGACACCTCTCACATCCAGACCCCTTGGTTCTAATCCCCCGACCGTCCCAGCCTCTCCCGAGCCGTCTTCAGGTCTCTCCGCCGCCGCAATAGCCGGCATCTCGGTGGCTGCGACGCTTCTCGTTCTTGGCGCCCTTCTCGGTGCACTGTTCGTGTGGTGGAACAAGCGCCGTGCCGCCAGGCCAAGACAGGAATACCGGCCCTTGCCGGGAGACGGTGGGCTGGAACCCAAAATCGGCGAGCTGAGCGCGTACGAAAGGCCGGTCGAGCTGACGGCGACGGAGCGATACGAGGCGCCCGAGGGCGTCGCTAGGTGACGAGGGGAAGCATCTTCGGAGGTATCGTGGTGAGCTGAGGCAATGGTTTCTCGTCCCTTGACGGGGAGGTGGTGTCTGCGGAAGTCCTAGCTATATGGAATATTGACCCATCGGACATTGTGGGCCGGAAAGGTGATGGACATTGGTAATATTCCATTTTCAAACTGTACTGCGCCGTGATGGTTCTTGGCTATGGCGAGCAACCCGGGCTGTCGAGGGCTTGGGAAAAGGACATTGCTTCTCAGTAAAGTCTCGGTGCTGATTTTGTGGTACTATAAGTATTGTTGGTATCGATGTGGTTCAAAGTCTTCAAATGTTTAAAGCTGAAGATGGGTCTCTTCCCGCCCAGGTTTGTCTCATACAACCACACGAAGAGTAGTGGGGGAAACAAAAAGAAAATTATAACCATCTAACGACAATCCCCTCCCGATGTGCTTATCGGACTTACCTCATAGACCAGACACCATTCACGACCTTCTTCAGCACTATTGCGAGTATATTGAGATTAACCAATGCCGTGTGTTTCTGGATCGAATCGGGAACAAGGACTTTCAGAACCAACAGCTTAAAATCGAGTATTCTAGGCTGGTAGCGGCGGTGGGCGGGGAACTGCATCTCTTAAAGGCTGTCGGTTATGCCCGGGCGGAAGGTCAAGTCATTAGGGTCATCATAGAGCTGGCGATTGCCATTAAGGCCTAGTACGAGAGAACCTAGGTGTTACGCACAGCGTTGGGTAAAAATCCACCAACCACGGGATCTCTTCTGGAGGATAAGTTGGATCTGCCAGCAACGGCTGGTAATCTGGTGCTCTATGTGGATCAGAGTCGCCGGGCTTGGAGAGCGTCTGGGGAGTACCGGGAAGGAATTGATCAAGTTCACAGGTGGACGAGATCGAACAGGTTTCCTGTGGACCCAGCTGGAGCGGCTGAAACCATTAAAAGCGAACAGGAACCTGGGCAGCGGCATGCCCGCGACGTCGTTGCGAATCTTCAAGGCTATAGTATGCTTCAGAGGCAGGAAGAGCCTCCCGAGTACGACCTGGAGAGGGACGTCAAGGCTCACCTGATGCAGTATACTCGTAGCAGCATCAATGGAACCCAAAGGGCTGGCAGTTTCAGAATGCAACTTCTACCTGCGAGGCCGATCGGCAAACATCTACGGGATGTTCGATTCCACAGAAGGTTCCCTTATCAGCAGGTATCCATAAGAATCCTCATCAACTCTGTCCATTCCGATTATAAACATGCAGAGTCTCCCTGGAACATATTCCCAAAGAGACGATATGACAAAGTAGACTCGACACAGTTATGATATATTCATCTGCCAACAAACAACATAAAGGTAAGTACCGGTACATCCCCGATTCTATTGGCCTCTCACGGGGACCTAAAATCGAATTTATACTCATCAGTGCAGCTCTCTAACCTTAATACTAACTACTCTAAACCAATTTATCAAAGGAGTAATAACAATAATACATAAGGTGGCTCTTCTCCATGCAAAAGTCTCTTCACTACGCAAGACTAATAAGGGCTTAATGAGAGATAAAGAGCCAAAGAAACACATAAACGGCTTAAAGGGTAACTTAATATATTAGAGGCACAGGATGTACTAGATTAAAAGGCTCTAAGTTTGCAGATAATCCAGGAAACGCGGCAAAATGGTGGTGGTGCAGGGGGTCTCGTACAAAGATTTGGTTCTGTGATGTGTACGCAAGCCTGGCCATAATGAATGCACGTGCAAGGAGGCTGCAGAATCGTCTGATTCATCTGTTTTCGACTCAGTTATTGTTATATCCTAATATGGTTGTATTGTAATTGAGGATTGTTATACTAGGGGTAAAAACTTCGCCGTTCACTTATATCGTACGTTAGCCGATCTTGCGCCGGACGGCCACTATTTTGACAGGCTCGTCCTCCACGTCGGCGTGGCGGTTTGCGTCGAGGAACTTCCATGCATCGTCGACGTCGGTGGGCGCTGAGCTGGGAAATGGGCTGAGGGTGTAGCCGACATGGCTTGGAAGTTTCTCGTCAGTGGACATGTTGCGAGACACAAGGGCAAAATAACCGCGTAGGGAGTATAATTGTACACTGAAAGGGGAAGGTGAGGTGACTGTTCTTGATTTTGGCTGCAGAATGCATCTTTTAGCAGGTTGAGGTTGAAGGAAAAGTCACACCAACTCAAACTCCTCAAACTCCGGACCGTCGGCCACATACTCCCCGTACATAACCCCATGCACATACGCCTCGCCAACGAGCTCGTACTTCCCGCCGTGTTTCCCATTGATCTTCTTTCGGAGCACGTACGGGAACTTGGCGCCCCTGAAAATGACAACCACATCCCCCTTCTCGGCCAAGTCCGGCACAAGACCCATGTACCCCTTATCCCCAACAAACGGCCGTGTTCCTGTCTGCCGGTTCATCATGTTGTAGTACGAATCCTTCTGGTTGAACTCGGCCACAGTGCCTTTTGTTGGTTGAAGCACAGTGATGTCCTTGGCGCTGGGGAAACCCTCGAATGTAACCCCAAACGACGCCCGGAATGCAATCCACATCCTGGCATCACGGACAAATTTCCGTCCAGGTCTTTCATCACACCGAGATAGCCACCAGCTAGATACTCTGTCTTCTCTTCCGGGGTAACGCTCGTGCCGGCCTGTAGCTGGTCGGCCACGGGCATCCGTACCAGAGCTGCGGTGCCTTCGCTGTGTGGGTATATGTGCTTGCCGAGTTTCTTTTGTCTCTCGCCCGCCATCCAGATGATGTTTTGCAAGTCGATGAGGTAGCCTCTTGTCAACCGAGGCTGGAGCCGACTGCCCACGTCCCCTGAACGCCATGGTGAGTTCATGTGGTCGACGATGTCGACAATACACCCAGAAAGAACCAGCGGGTCGTCCCACTCGACATGGTGGCCCGTGTTCTCCGGCCCGTTGAGGTCTTTGGTTGCGCAGAACTGCGTCTCCCAGGGAAACCCGCCTCGTGGTCTGTGTATTGGCATCCGCCAGTCGGGAACCCACGATGGCATCCACTCCAACTTTGGAAAGTTGCTGAGCGAGAGGAGATCGACGCCCCCAGAGAGAATGATCGCCCGGGCAGCGTCAGCGTAGGACTCGCTGCAGGGGACATCGTATACAACTTTGAATCCGAATCGCTCCAAGAAGGGGGTGTCGGCCGCCATGCCTGCTAACCCGTAGATTCTGTCTTCGTGTCGGGAGGCCTCATAGCGCACGTTGGAGTTGCTGTGGGCCTCAGCCAACACCCTCATGAGAGAAAACTCGTCTGGCGACAAAGACTGGGACTCGGCCTGGGACTGGGGCTGAGACGCTGCGTCCCGGGGATACCTCCGCCGCAAGCGGCGTAACGCAGATGCCTCGGCGCTCCATCCGGGTGAGATCAAATCGTAATTCTTCCTCTCGCTGTCGGTCCACTTGCTGAAATCCCACCTCATCCCGTCTTTCTCTCCTGAGTACTTTGAAATGACTCCATACACAGCGTGGTGTGCTAGCAACATGATAAACACCACACCCGCCTCAAACACATCCCAGTCCACCTTGCGATCCCCACAGCACACCACCACTCTCGATGAGATGACCACCTCCTGTTGAATCCACATCCGGCTCCAGTACCCTCTTGACAGCAGCGCGCGACATTCGACGACCGGAAATGAAGAATCCTGCAGATACTTTCCCATTGAGTCGGTAACCAACTGGAGCAACTTCTCAGGGAACTGCAGATTCCACTCCCCGACCGCCGATCCAGCTGTCAGTTTCCCAAACTCATCCATCGCTGAAACTGCTACTGTGACAACTTTCACAGCTTCCACGGCATCACCCTTGCCAGGCTCCGAACCACTGTCCTTGTCCGATTCGCACGTCAAATTCTTCATCAACATCCTCCCCCCAACCTTTTCGAGAACATCCATCGCAACAGCACTCCCATCCCCCTCCTGGCCAATCCACGCAAACGTCCTCTCTGCGCGGCTATATATCTCCGCCATGAGCCCGACTTGCTGCGTCTTTTCGGCCGTGTCGGTCTGGTTGATGCAGATCGCATCAACCCAAATCACCAGCTCGCTATCATGGCTTTGGAGATGACGGAGGGCATGTAAAAGATTCGGCTGCACTTCGATGGGGAGATCGTTGACCACCAGGGTCGGAACGAGAACGGGATTGGTATTGGGGTTGTCAGGGGTTGGTTCGGTTGGTTTGGCTGGTTTGAAGGGACGTCCCCATTCGTACGAGAGGGCGGTGAATTTGAGATCTGGGGAGAGGGGATCAATAGAGAGGGTGCAATGTATTTCGGAGGCTAGATCGGAAGAGGGGTGGACATGCAATAGGCGGATTGAGGGGGGAGTGGTTGGTTTGAGCGGGAGGGAGGTGTACAAAGGGTTGGGTGTTGACATTTTGGCGGGGGAATGAATGTAGAGACTGAGGAAATGTTGGGGGGAAGTGAGGGGTCTGGTGGATGGGAATGGTTGGTGTCGATAGGATATTTCAGCTGAAATCGTGAGTTCGCTAGGGCTGAAAAGGGGATGGGGATTTAGCGCTAGTTTCAACTTCGTGGCGGGTCTGGTTCTAGCCCATGTGTCTGGCCAAGCCCCCATTTCCAACACAGGTCCAATGCCAGTTATTTTTGGTGTTTTGGTAGCCGCCGAGGCGCTGTGAGAAGACCGGGAGAAGGTTCAGCTGAGCCCAGAACGTCCCTATCGACAAGCTGCATGGTCGTGGCACTTGGTGCCAGCTGTTGAATTGGATATTGGCCTTGTAAACTAGGCCATTCGCCCAGTGACTACTCGTGATCTGCAGGCAGCCAATCTGCCCCGCACGTAATCTGGCGGATCTTCAAGATGAGATCGTTCCTCCCAAATTTGCCAAGCTTCAATTGCAAAACGCAAACTGGCCAAAGTACTTCTGCATTTCGACCAAGCCGTGACAAACGAACCTCCCCCACTATTGACAGCCATAGTCACCGGCAGGCATCGTGGGTAGGTGAATGTCCAATGAACAGTCTATGCCCGAGTTCACCATGAAATGTTGATGGATTCGATTCCGAGTTTAGCGACGCCATTGAGTCAAACCACAGACATTGTTACCAAGACCGTCTCTGCAAAACTCTGTTCCTGGTGCCAGTCGATATTTGTTGGGCCATTGGGGTCCCAGAAAGACCTTCCTAAGGCCTCGATTAGACTGGATCGCGGAAAACCCTTGGGACGTCGTGGATACACCAAATGCAAAAAGACAATTTGGGTTTTTGTTTAGGAACTATACTTAGTTACGGTTCCAATATACACCTCAGTTCCGATGAGACCTCTGTCACACTAGAACGAGAGAGATCGGATTAAACTGAATAGACTGGATTCTGCTGAACAAAGGAAAGGGAGAGGACGGTTACTCCGTCTTCTCTTATATACAACTAGCGGATCCGCTGTGGCTCCGCCACAAAGGATCTGCTACTGGAGCCTCTTCACTGTAGTCTCCATCACTGTGAATTGCCTCAGCTGGCCTCTCCTGGCCACGTTGAGGCCTTGGCAACACTGTTCCCAGGGGTCCCAGGCCGGAGCCTCCTTCTTTGTCACAACCTCGGTTACTGTTCAGACACAGCTCGAGTGGGCAGCCTTACACCCTTGAGGCTGTTTCGAAACGAGTTTAAGTCTTTTTAAATTATAATAACCTCTAATACTTCTTAATAAAGTAGCTGAATACCTGATAAGTATAATAGGCAGAACTTATAACTCTATTCCACATTTAAATCTACTATATTGAAGGGAAAGATAATAGATAAGCCAATAACCTTAGCTAAAGATAAGATTATAAGGATACGAATAAGGTCCTAATCTTAATTATTATATTTATAAAAGTTTTAAAATAGAACTTTTAAATATATATTATAAGTGTTAGATGATTAAACTTTAAAATACGCTATTTACGTTTAAATAAGCTTTTAAATAAAGTATAAAGTCTATTAGTAATAACTTAATTTCTAAAGTTAATAAGAAGAACTGGAGTAGATCTAGTGCTTATAAGACAGTATAAAGGGAGATTATAGCCGTTATAGCTTTTATAATGAGAATGTCTATTTGCACTATAGCCTTTGGCTTATTTGCACCATAACCCCACCCACTACCATACATAACCCTAACCCCGCACCCTCCCATCCCGGTCGCATCCACGCGCAACTGCGACTGCGGTTCAGTTAATTGATCGTCTAAATCCATTGCAATTAAGCCCAGTTCTACCGATTCTCGAATAAAAACAAATTGATTACATAGGCAGTATAGCTCCGCAGAGAGTCTGTGGCTTGGAGGAGGGTTAGAGAAAGGCTCCACGTCAGGCTCAATGTTGCCATTGTAGTCGGAATCGCGGGTATCGTCGCTGATATTTATCGCATCGGCACACAGGATTGAGATCGTCTAGAGCACCACGCGCCGGGTCGTTTCAGGTTATCTAAACACTCAATTATCCCAGGCAATCGTGCGCGATTAATAAATTTACCTTGATGATGTAAAATTCGCAGTTGGAGCGATGCCGTGTGGTGTTTAAGGTCGTGGCAGAATTGGCGGGGTGGATGATAGCGGGTAGAATGACATGTTAGGGTTAGGGTTATGTATGGGAGTGGATGGAGTTATAATGTAAATAAGCTAAAGGCTATAGTGTAAATAGACATTCTCTTTATAATATATATTAAGACTGTTTTTATATAAAGACCTCTCATATATATTATAGTAAAACTTAAGATATAGATAATAAAATGTAAGGTCTTTAAGATAAGGAGAACTTCCTTACTAACTTAAAGGCTAACTTATAATATAAAGAAAAACTATATTGTTAAACTTTAAGAATCCACAGAGCTGTAGTACAGCGGCTGTGGCTTAGAGGAAGAAGTGCGTACTGGTCCAAGCTGTATTACAGTGCCTACGGCACTGTAGGAAGCAAACGAAAGGCCTGAATTACAAGGCAGTGCCACTGTAAGAAAGGTTGCTACAGTAAATCTTAACACTGTAGAACAAGAGGATCCGGAAGGCAGTGCCTTGTATAATGACTTAAATTGAGTAGAGTTGCTTGCTTAACTAAAATTAGATACAGGAGAGGAGAGGGCCTGTTATAGGCTGTGGGAGGCTCTAGAAGAATTCTAGAGCCTTTTGTGAAGTGGAACTAACTAATACAATAGTGGAATAGTACTGTTCTGAACCATTTTACGTGGTTCTGTTAACGTAGTGGCTGACGTGGCTACTGTGATGTTCTAGTTGATTCTGTGGGGCAGTAGCCTTACTGGATTTAGGGGGTTCCACTCCCTTGAATTCCAGAAGATTCGGCTGGTGGTATCGGGGTACGTAACTACACTACAGGGTACTCAGTGGCTAGAAAAATTAACAATTATATTCAAGAAATGGAAGAGGAAAATGTATTAAAGGCGCTTCTTATAGTTAAAGAACATATTCTTAAGCGGATTGCTTCAGCACTTACGGAAGAATTAAGGTAAACCCTCCTGAGGGCAATTGCTCCTATATCCATTAGAAAAAGGGAACTTAGTGTAGGGCGTCATGTCGTAATTAAAGGGTTATTCCGCACATTACCAGATTCTGCACAAGTATATGCTTAGAAGTATTGCAGCCATAAGGAATATAAAGACATAAATCACTTTCTACTTCACTGTGCTAAATATACTAATCATTGGGATTGTTAATGGGAAAGTATAAGGTGTCCTTATAATATTGAGAAATAAATAAATAAGTGTTAAATATTTAGTTTTATATAGATTCAGCTTAATTATGCCCTTATCACTATATGCAAAGAAAGTATTACTTTAATTCTAGCTAGAAGTGTAATAGATCTCTCTAAACTGTAGCTATATTCTTAACTTTTTATAACTAGGACAGCATCTAGTGTTACTAATTTACCATCCTCTTCTATTACGACCTGCACCCGACACAGGCCTTGAGAGGACTGGCGCGGGTTAAGACATAACGTATGGTAGGACGCTAACAGGTAAGGGGCGTTCTGAAGACGGCTTGTTAAGCTAACACTCCTAAACGGGGGTTTAATATCACTATAGGTTGTTATTATTATAATATACAGAGGGGAGTTTAAATAGTAAGATATAAATAAATAATTAAATATTAACGTGAGGAACCAGAGTCCCTTATGGTGGTTATGGGTATAACTATAACTATCTATACTAACTAACCAGGAGATATTTTATACCTTACTTAGTCTGTTATACTTAGTGGTGTATTACACAGTTACGGCTAAACAGTTAACTAAATAATGCTTAATATTATCAGTCCTTATAGGCCACTAAACACTTCCTTACTAGTTATACGGGCTTTAAGTCTTTACACCCCTGGCTTAGTATATTAAGATAGTGTACACTATCTTTCCACACTGTTCCTTCTACAGGGGATTTATTAGGCTGCCCCAGCCTAAGTAACAGCCTATAGGGTCGTTACATAATTCCCCCTCTTTAATATTCTTTTTTTATAAAGAATCGCTAGGTTAGTTTTCCTTCCTTCCCTACCTTTATTATATCTTCTAACCACGTTAAAAAGCGTAAAAGACAGAGAAAACAGGAAAAGGCTCCTTATAACTACCATATCTGTCTTATAAAGTCTTTTAACACTTTTAATTTACAGATATCTCCCTATACTTGTTATTAAATTAAGTCTTTACTATATTAAGTTATAATATAATCTCACAGTTATGGTAAGTATTAATCCGCTAATATACCTTTTTTATATGATATATTTAATCACTTTAATAAGTTTATTAAAAGGTTAGTAGATAAGAAAAGGGAGCTAAACACCTTATATAATTAAGTAATTACTAAGTACTGTAACTCCCTTATAAAGTTATAACGTATTAAAACCTAATAATATATTATTAAAGTAAAGGTGATAAAAGTGTTCTTTTATAAAGCTAAGATTTTATCCTTTTAAAAGCAGGTAAAGGTAATGGACCTAGTTTAGGCTAAACTGGTTTCCTAAGACTGGGACTCTTTCCTTACTAGTTTTCCCTTTAAAGGGTCACCTTAACCTATAACGTCTTTTTAACTTAATTTATAACTTCATATCTTTAATAAATAAAAACGGTTTTTTAATATAATAGCGGCACACTTACTTTTTAAAATAAGAGGTTATAAGTTTAACTCTTATAAGAGTCTTCTATCGTTTTAAATCCTCACCCCTTAGGGTTAAAGGGTTTAAGGTGACTTTTTTATTTATTTTTCTTTACTAATTTCCTTTCTTAACAGTACTTATTCTTATAAACACACTTTTCTACTACACACTATTATATAACTGGTTTATTACCACACATATAATTTATATAAAGCTTACTAGGAGCTTTAAAAGCCTAGCCTTCTTATTAAGTTTAAGGTTCTTATAACCTATAGCTAAGGGTTTTAATAAATGTCCTTCCATACCTATTAAGGAGTTTCCTGCCGCTTTTTAGGTTCTAAGTCCCACAGTAGTCTTACTTTTCAGTATGGTAATTTAAATGTTAAATCTTATCTTATTTTTAATTCTTATTATTAGCTTTAATTAATTTAGATTCTTTTAATAGAACTTTATAATTAGGTTTAGGTACTTAAGATTCTTAATTAGTTCCTATAAGTTACTTTTAAGGCTGTAATTTAACCACTTAATAAGATATTTAAATGTGTTCTTTTCCTTTTATAAATTTATAACTTCTTTAACGTTATACTTATCCTTATTAGTGTCAATCTTAATCTTTTTTTCCAGTAGAACTCCCTTTAAGGTGGGTTTTAAAAGTAAGATGTGAAAAACCTTAATTTATACCTTTATATTAATAAGTAAGTTTAATTTATAATTAAAGGTGGTGACCTTTTTCTTAATTTAAAACAGTCTGTATCTTTTAAAGTCAAGCTTCTTATTAAGCTGTTTTAAATGTAGGTTTTATAAAAAAAGCTAAATATAATCCCCCTTTTAAAAAGTCAGTCCCTTAACTTATTTACTATTATAATAAAGTCCTTTTTTAAATATTAATTATTTAATTTAGTGTTTATTAGTAAACTTCTTTATTCGTTTATATATGAATTTAAGTTTGGCTTACAGGTAGTTATATAGCTTTTATATCTAATCTGTGTGGATTACAGCTTAAGGGGTACTGGTAAGTGGGCCTTAATAAAGTTTAGGCTCCTTATTATAATTAGTAAAAAACAGTAATATACCTATTAACTTAACTAATATTATATTATAAGTTATTTATACTGTTAATAACAGCATAAGTTAATTATCTTATTTAAAGTCAACGTAAGCTTAAAGATACGTTATAAATATTTAATTAACTTACTCTGTTTAACCGTCCGTCTATAGGTAAAAGGCTGTTAAAAGCTTACTCTTTACACCTATTCTCTATATTAACCCTTATTAAAACTTTAATATAATTAGCCTGTCTTAATCTGTAACGATATTATCTAGTTAAAAGTGTTATAAAACTACCTTTTTCTTAAAGATATAAGTAAGTTACTTTATAATTATATCCTTTAAGGTTAGTAAAAAGTAAGTCTATTTTATTAATCTGTTAATTATTATAAGGATTTAGTTATAAGTAACTCCTGTAACAGGGTCCTTAAACTTTAAAATCCTAGTAATAAAATTAAATAAGATAAAACTTTATAACACCTGTAATATAGGGAGTGGTTTAAAAAGTTAATAAAGTTTATAACGTTAATTCTACTTACAGTAACAGACGTTATAATTATTAACCACCTCCTTAATTAACTTCTTTATCCCTAGGAAGGTGTATACTTATTAAACCTATATAAAAGTCTTAACTCAGCCTATATATCCTTTAAGTTAAGATTTATAAATCTGCTAGACATACTCCTTTCACTTACCTAAGTTATAAATGTACGGTTTCTCTTAATACTAAAGCCTTACTCCTAGTTTAAACGTGCCATTTACACCTTTAATAGTGTTGGGTTTTTACAACCCTAACCCGGCTAGTGTGGTTAGAACAGTGTGGCTGGATCCACGCAGCCGCTCCGCGGCTGCATCCGTGGATCTGCACAGCCAAGAACGCCAGACTCCACTGCCAACCTC
>Ga0247758_1000974_pt1 | contig 23955 bp, 16 predicted proteins | sample UWRJL156409C4_FD_180950 | JGI IMG/M metagenome (GOLD analysis project Ga0247758, IMG submission 180950) | Plant litter microbial communities from Arlington Agricultural Research Station in Wisconsin, United States - UWRJ-L156-409C-4 | ecosystem: Environmental > Terrestrial > Plant litter >... | reverse complement strand
CGTCGCCGCGTAGCCCTGCTGGCGGAACAGGTCGGTGGCGCTGCGGAGGATCGCGTCGCGGTGCTTGGGCGGCGTGGGCATCGGCGTGGAGCCTAGAGGACCTCGCGTTCTATATAGACTGGTCTACATGAACGATGACCTCCTCCCCCGTCTCCAGGCGATCAACGAACTCGCAGCGTTCAACCGCTGGGCGGGCTTCGAGGTGACCGACGCGGCGCCCGGCACCGCGACGCTCCGGCTCACCTGGCGCGACGACTTCGGCCAGTACGTCGGCCACCTCCACGCCGGCATGGTCGCCGCCCTGATCGACACGGCCTGCGGGTTCGCGGCGTCGACGCTCGCCGACGTCGTCGTGGCCTCGCACTGCAGCGTGTCGTTCCTCGCCCCGGGGGTCGGCACCGCCTTCACGGCGACCGCCACGACCACGAAGGCGGGGCGCCGTCAGCTGTTCACCAGCGCCGAGCTGCACGGCCTCGACGCCGACGGCGGGCGAAAGCTCGTCGCCGTCGGCCAGACCCTGCTCGTACCGGCGGGGGCGTAGACCAGGGCCGCACCGCCTCTGGTGGCAGACCGCGGCGCGCACGCAACACGTGTGATGACGCAAGAAATGCACACCCGCCGTTGTTAGAAGTACAGTCATAAACATGTCTGGCTTGGGTCGGGGCCCTCAGGAGAACGACGCGCGCCCGAACGAGCAGGAGGCGTGGGTGCGCGGCGAGGAGCTCTCCGCGGCGTCGCGCGCCATCGCCAGGGAGTTCGCTGACGAGGGTGTCCGGCAGCGGCTCGAGGCGCACGGGGTCGATGCGGAGGAGGCCCGGCTCGAGCTCAAGACCGACACCGTCCTGAAAGCGACCGCGCCCGAACGGGAGGCGTTCGCACAGGCGGCAGGCACCTGGTTCCAGCAGGAGGCGCGGAAGCGGCGCATCCGCCGAGCGTTCGCCTGGGTGGTGGCGCCCGGCCTGCTGGTCGCCACGGGCGCCACCATCGTCGGGCTCGACTCCGCGGCGCGTGACTCCCCCGTCGCGTCAGCGGGGATCCTCATCGGCTCCGTGATGTTGGTGGGCTGGGTCGGCGCCTTCGTCGTCGCCATCGTCATGGACCGCACCCAACGCCGTCGCCTTCGGTCAGCGACCGACGAGCTGCGCGACGCACGCGAGCGCTTCGATCGCGCGATGACGGAGGGCAGCGTCCGCGCGGAGATCCGAACCACCCTCAACGAGGCGAGGTTGCAGGCCCGCGTGAGGACGTCGCCGAGCCCGCCGGGGGCCGCGGGCGCATCGCCGCCCGGGCCGAATCCGGAGTACCCCCGACTGCGTCCGATCAGGAGCGACGGGTTGAGCGAGCTCTCGAGCGGCAGCTGGACCGTCCCCACCCAGGCGATCGAGGACGCGCGCATGCTGCTCGACGAGATGCCAAAGGGCACGATCGGCATCTCGGGGCCGCGCGGCGTCGGGAAGACGACGCTCCTCACCGCCCTGTCCCGCGAGAACCAGAAGGAAGCCGCGGTGGTGAACGGCCCCAAGGGAACCACGCGCCCGCCGGGGAGGAGCGTGACTCTCACCGCCCCCGTCATCTACCAGCCGCAGGAGTTCGCGCGCGAGCTGTTCGTCGCCGTCTGCAACACGGTCATCCACGGCCGTGAGAGCGCCCCACCACCCCCGGACTCCGTCACCCGGTCGGCATGGAGCCTGTGGCGAACCACCCCGATCACCCGCCCACTCCGCCAAGCGCTCGCCGTCCTCGGCCTCGGGGTCACGATGATGGTCACCAGCCTGTTCCTCAGCGGAGTGCTGCGACCGTTCGAGTTCTCGATCACGCCGTCGACGATCCTCTTCGTGGTCGTCTTCGTGATCGGCTACTTCACCGCCGTGACCGCCATCGGCGCCGGCGGCGTCGCCATCGCCCGTGGCTATCGCGAGCGTCAGGCCATCGAGAGCCAGGCTGACGTGGATCTGCGCGACGCGGCGCAACAGCACCTGCGGGACCTCCGCTTCCAGCACAAGTCGGCACGGGCGTCCAAGGGCGCGTGGACGATCCCCCAGATCGGCCCGACCCTGGAGCGCTCCAGCGCCAATGAGCTGACGCGCCGGGAGCCGTCGCATCTCGAGCTCGTGTTCCTCCTCCGCGGATTCCTGGAGCACATCGCCTCCCACCTGCAACGGAAGGCTCCAGACGCCCGCGGGGCGGCACGGCCACGGGTGGTGATCGCCATCGACGAGCTGGACAAGATCGGCGCGCCCGCGGACGCGCAGCACTTCCTCAACGAGCTGAAGGCCCTGTTCGACATCCCGGACTGCTTCTGGCTCATCTCGATCTCCGAGGAGGCGATGGCGAGCTTCGAGACCCGCGGGCTGCCGTTTCGCGACGTCTTCGACAGCACCCTGGACGAGGTTGTCACGCTCCGGCCGCTCACGATGGCCGAGTCGCAGGCGCTCCTCTTCCGGCAACTGGTGCTCGAACGACCGTTCATCGCACTGGTGCACTGCATCTCGGGTGGCGTGCCCCGCGACCTGGTCCGCACCGCGCGCGTGCTCGTCCTGCTCAGCTACTCCGACGTGGCGGATGGGGACGGGATCCCGGTGTCCCAGGTGGCGGAGCACATAGTGCAACGCGAGCTGAGGAGCAAGGGCGAAGCGCTCAGCGTGGCGATCTCCGCGGCGAAGCCGCCTCGCTCGACCGACCGGCTCCGCGCCCTCGCCGAGGCCATCCGCACCGCCCGCGCCGACGCCGGCGTTCTCGAGACCCTGGGCACAGAGGCGTCCGCGCAAGACCTCCTCGACGAGGTGCCCATCGACGCCACGGGGTCGTGGGCGCAGATCGCACGGCTGGCTCGCGAGCTCGACGGGTTCCTCGCCTTCCTCGCCTGCGTCCTGCGGCTGTTCGAGGACGGCCTCACCGAGGAGCGCCTGGACTGGATGGAGGAGGCGTCCGACGGGAAGGCGGGGGTGGAGCGCCTGGCGATGGCGCGGCAGGCCTTCGGCAGCGGGTCGGGACTCGGGATCCAGTTCGTGCGCGAGTGGGAGAAAGCGCAAGATGCCCTTCCCCCATGGGACGCCGATGAGTGTTGATTTGACACACCAGACGCGGATAGGGTTCAGAAATGCGCGCTTTTCCAGATGCCCCGGAGCATGGGTGACCGCCCTCGAGCTCGATGGCGTCTCGAAGACCTTCCGCCGCGGCCGCAGCCACCTCGAAGCCCTCGTCCACGTCGACCTGAGGGTCGCTCCCGGCGAGCTGGTCAGCGTCTCGGGCGGCCGCCGATCCGGTCGCTCGACGCTCATGCGCGTCGCCGGCGGCCTGCTCGCCCCGGACGCCGGCGTGGTGCGTGTGGAAGGCGTCACCCTCGATCGACGGAACGCGGCCACGTGGCGACGGGTCGCCGTCGGCGGGACGCGTTTCCTCCCGGCCCACGGAACCCTCGTCTACGAGCATGTGATGATCCCGTTGCTGGCGCTCGGCGTCTCTCGGATCGACGCGAGCGTCCGGGCACACCGGATGCTGGAGCGGGTGGGTGCCGCTCAACTGGCGATGACCGAGCCGCGCGAGCTCGCCCCCGGCGAACTCGTCCGGGTCGGGCTGGCCCGCGCGGTCGTGCGCAAGCCGGCGGTGCTGATCATGGAGGAGCCGACGGTCGCGGTCGGACGGCCAGAGGGCGAGGCGATCCTCGGGCTCATGCGCGAGCTGGCCCGCAGCTCGGATCTGGGGGTGCTCGTCACGGTCGACGAGTCCGCGCCGATCACCGGGGACGACCGGCACCTGCGCCTGGAGGACGGCCAACTGCTCGGCGACCCTGAGCCCGCTGACCCGGAGACCACCGGACCGCCCGCGACCGACACCGGATCCTCGACGTGAGCATCCCCGTGGTCGAGCTGCAGGGCTTGGTCAAGCAATACGCCGGCGCGGAGATCGTGCAGGCCGTGAACGGCGTGTCCCTCACCATCGAGCCGGGCGAGGTGGTGGTGCTGTACGGCCCGAGCGGCTCGGGCAAGTCGACCCTGCTCCAGATGGCCGGCGGCTACGTGCGACCCGATCACGGAGCGGTGCTCTTCGAGGGGAAGGACGTCTCCCGCCTGTCGCGGAAGGACATGGCCCTGCACCAGCGCACATCCGTGGGGTTGGTCGAGCAGCGCTATTTGCTGACCCGCGGCGTGACGGCCGTCGACAACGCCGCGGTGAAGCTGCTGGCCGATCGCGAATCGCTGCGGCGGGCGCGGGAGCGCGTCGCACCGTGGCTCGATCGGGTGGGGCTCTCCGACCGCATGGAGCACACCCCCGCCCAGCTCTCCGGAGGCGAGGCGCAACGCGTCGCGCTGGCCCGCGCGCTCGCGAACGAGCCGCGCCTGATCCTCGCCGACGAACCGACCGGGGCGCTGGACCAGGAGCGAGGCGCCGAGATCCTGGACCTCATCGCCGGGATCACCCGTGAGCGGCGTGCCGGTGCGCTGATCGTGACCCACGACCCGGACGCGGCGCGCGTCGCCGACAGCGTGTACTCCCTGATCGATGGCCGTCTGGGCCCCACGGACCACATCCCGGGCCACCAGCCCCGGATGGTTCCGGATCCCGAAGGGCCAGGCACATGAGGCTCGGGACGCTGCTGCACTTCTACGGGCAGCGAGTGCGCACGAACCTTCGCGCGGAGATCCTGGCGGGAGCGGGGATCGCGGTCGGCGTGGCGCTCCTGCTGGCCATCGTCGTGGCCAACACGTCGATCGGCGCGTCCGCTGGTCAGATCTCCCGAGGCATCGCCGGCGACGCGACGCTGCAGCTCAACGCCCGCGGCGACGGCGGGTTCCCGGCGACCGTGCTCAACGACGCCACGAAGGCGCCGGCCGTCGAGCAGGCGGCCGGAGTGCTCGAGCACCGGGTGATCCTCGCCGGGCCCCATGGCCGCCGGAGCGTGCTGCTGGTCGGCGTCGACCTGAACCTCTTGGGGCTCGGGGGCACGCTCATGCGCAGCTTCATCGCGCGGTACGGCCTGCAGTTCGGAACCGGCCTGTACCTGCCCACGGGCATCGTCCGGCAGGTCGGTCTCGCGCCCGCCCCCCGGGGGCAGACCCCGAAGTCCGAGGGAAGCGTGACGGTGCGGGCCCGGGGCAGCGCCCGCCGTGCTCCCGTGGCCGCCGTCCTCGGGACGGATCTGGTCGGCAGCCTGTCCCAGGCGGGCGTCGCGATCGGCATGCTCCCGTACGTCCAGGAGCTCACCGGCTATACGGGCCGGCTCACCCGGATCCTCGTCAAGCCCCGGCCCGGGCGACAGGACGAGGCACGGCGCCAGCTCGCCGCGATCGGCGGCGACGACCTCACCGTCACCACGCCTGACCACGAGAGCGACGTCTTGGCGCAGGCCGCCGGTCCGAACGACCAGTCGACCAACCTGTTCGCCGCGATCAGCGCCCTCGTCGGACTGCTGCTCGCGTTCAACGCGATGCTCCTGACCACACCCGCGCGCCGGCGGGAGATGGCGGAGCTGCGCAAGCACGGCTACACGCCGCGACAGGTCACGTCGATGGTCATCTTCGACGCCCTGCTCCTGGGCTGCCTGGCCTCCGCGGTCGGGGTGGGACTGGGGATCCTGCTCGCCCAGACGCTCTTCGGGGGCGTACCGACGTACCTCTCGTTCGCGTTCCCGCTCGGCTCGCAGCAGGTGATCCGCTGCGAGGACGTCCTGCTCGCGGTCGCTGGGGGCATCGGGGCCACCCTCCTGTCCGCGGCGCTCCCGCTCCTGGACCTCCTCCCCAGCCGTTCCACCGACGCGGTCGACTTCAGCGGTGGCGAGCCGGGGCAGGCGCTCGGGCCGCGGGCCCGCCGGCGCGGCGCGATCGCCGCCCTCGTCCTCGTCGTGGTGGCGATCGTCGGCGCGCTGGCGGTGCCCTCGACGACCGTCGCCGCGATCGCCGTGCTGGCGGTCGCGACGATGCTCGTGCTCCCGATGGCCCTCTCCGGCGTCGTCTCCCTCGCGGATCGGCTGTCCCGGTCGCACGCGTCGCTGCACCTCGTCAGCGTCGCGGCGATCGCGCTGCGCTCCGCCCGCCTGCGATCGATCGCGCTGGCCGCGACGGGGGCGGTGGCCATCTTCGGCAGCGTCGCGATCGAGGGCGCCCACCGCGATCTCGAGACGGGACTGCACGCGAGCTTCAGCGAGTACCTGCAGACCACCGACCTCTGGGTGACCACCGGCGGCGACGACCTCACCACGCAGAGCTTCCCCACCCGTGACGGCCTCGCCCGCATACGTGCCGTCCCCGCCGTCGCCGACGCCCGCGCATACTACGGAGGGCTCTTCGACGTCGGCGACCGCCGGGCCTGGCTCATCGCCCGGCCTTCGGCCGACCGCAGCATGCTGCCCACCGAGCAGATCGCGGAGGGCAACGGCCCCACCGCCGATGCCGCTCTGCGCCGTGGGGGCGCCGTCGCCGTGTCCACCCAGATCGCCGAGCAGCAGGACGTCCGGGTCGGACGCCCCATCGTCCTGGCGACGCCGACCGGCCCCCGATCGTTCGTGCTCGCGGCCACCCTCACCAACCTCGGCTGGGGGCCCGGCGCCATCGTGATCAACGCCGCCGACTACCGGCACTTCTGGGCGACGCAGGACCCCACGGCCCTCGAGGTGGACCTGCGTCCGGGCGCCGACGTGGCCACCGCGAAGGGCGCCGTCCGGGACGCGCTCGGTCCCGCCCGCGCACTCACCGTCCAGACCGCCGACGAGCGGGTGCGGCAGTACGACGCCCTGGCGCGTGGGGGCCTGGAGCGGCTGACGAACATCTCCACCCTGCTCCTCGCCGCGGCGGCGCTCGCGCTCGCGACCGCGATCTGCGCTGCCATCTGGCAGCGACGCGACACGTTCGCGGCCTACCGCCAGTACGGCTACCGGCCCTGGCAGATCTGGAGCGCGGTGATGATCGAGACCGGCCTCGTGCTCGCCACGGGCTGCGGCCTCGGCGCGTTCGTCGGCGTCGGCGGCCAGTGGCTGCTCAGCCGCTGGCTGTCCCTCACCACGGGATTCCCCGCTCCGTTCGACCTGTCGATCCCGGCGACGCTCCTGACGTTCCTGAAGGTCTCGATCTTTGCGCTGCTGGTGGTCGCATACCCGAGTTACCGGGCGGTGCGCGCCCCGCGCGAGACCAGCGTGCAGCCGTAGGACCATGCCGGACCGCCGCAGGCGCCGCGCCCCAGGTCGCGCGATCGGTGATGGGCTGGGGTCGACCGCCGGCGCGGCCCGCGACGCCGCGGCCCTGGCCCAGACGATGGGGGTCTACTGGCTGACCCTGTTCCCCGTCGCGCGTCGGGAGCTGCGCCGGGTGCGCCGGCGGGCGCAGGCCATCCCCGACCCGGTGCTGCGCGCGCACGCCCTCCAGACGCTCGGCGAGGAGGGCGGCAACGCCGAGAGCGCGGCGGCGTTCGCGGTGCTGGCCGCTCCCCGGCACCGGCGCGCCACGGCCCGGATGCTCGTCGCCTACCAGGTGCTGTACGACTTCCTCGACACCCTCACGGAGCAACCGGCGGAGGCTGCACTGCCGCACAGCCGTCGCTTGCACGGCGCTCTCGTCGGCGCCCTCGGAGCACCACGCCCACCCGGCGGCTACTACCCCGAGGGGCATCCGGACGACGGCGGGTATCTCGACGACCTCGTTCGTGCGTGCGCCGGACGCTTCGACGGTCTGCCGGGGGCCGACACGGTACGACGCCCGTTGCGCCGGGCCGCCGAGCGTGCCGGGGAAGGCCAGAGCCAGAACCACGCGGCGATGTTCGCGAACCGGGACGGCCTGGTCCGTTGGGCCCTCGCCGAGCCTCCGTCCGGGACCGGGCTCTCGTGGTGGGAGACGGCCGCGGCGGCCGGCTCCTCGCTGTCCATGCACGCGCTGCTCGGCGCAGCCGGGGATCCGGCGCTCACCCCGCGGGACGCAGAGCGGATCGAACGCGCCTACTGGCCGTGGGTGAACGCCCTGAACACGTTGCTCGAGAGCCTCGTCGACGAGGAGGAGGATGCGGTGACGGGCAACCACAGCTACGTCGGCCACTACCGCAGCCTCAACGAGCTCGCCGACCGACTCGGCATGGTCGCCGCCCGGGCCGCCGGTGCCACCCACGACCTGCCGCGCGCTCGCGCCCATGCCGTGATCGTCGCCGCGGTAGCGGCCTACTACCTCGTCCAGCTGCCGGCCGCCGATCCCGCCTCGACGTCCGCCACCGATCATGTCCGCTCCGCGTTCGACGGCTACGCACCACCCCTGCTCGCCGTGCTGCGCCTCCGGCGGCGCCTCGCTCGCTGACCCGGCGAGGGCGCCCGACGGCGCCCCCGCCCCTTGCGCCCGCCGCCTAGCGCCGGACCTCGACCTTCACCGTCCGCGTCACCGCCGTGCCGGCGACCTTCAGGCGGACCTTCACCGCGTGCGTCCCGAGCCGCGCGCCCCTGCCGACCTTCAGCCGCAGGGCGACCGTCCGGGTCTGGCCGGCCGGCAGCGATGCGATCGACACCGAGCGCCCGGAGGCCCGCAGCACCTTCGACGCCGTCGCCGTGGCCGTGGAGCGGCCGACCGTCGCGCCGGTGTCGTTGGCCAGCACGAACGACCAGCTCGCCGTGCGGCCGCGCCGCACGCTCACCGTGGTTCGCTTCGCCGAGAACGCGAACGTCCCGGTCTTGCCCGTCGGACCGGCCGGCCCCAGCGGCCCGACCGGCCCGACGGGGCCCAGGGGACCCATCGGCCCGGCGGCCCCCTGATCGCCCTTCGCCCCTGTGGCGCCGTCCTGCCCGTCGGCGCCCGGCGTGCCCGCGTCGCCCTTCGTGCCCGGCGACCCGGTCGCGCCCGCCTGGCCCGTCGCGCCCGTCTGACCGGTCGCTCCGGTCTGACCCGTCGAACCCGTCTGACCGGTCGACCCCGTCGGACCGGTGGGGCCCGCGGGCCCGGCCGGGCCCACGGGCAGCGTCGTGCTGGTGCCGCTCAGCGGCACGCCGAGCACGGAGCCCGGGACGTTCCCGGGGATCACCAGCGCCGCCGTCGACGCCGCGTTCTCCCGCGCGGGCGCGAACCGCACCGACACCGTGCAGGTGTCGCCGCCGTCGAGCCGCACGTCCTCGCACCGGTCGTCGACGATCAGGAAGTCGCCGTGCGAGGCCTCGTCCACCGCGGCCACGTGGACGCGGCCCGGCGTGATGCTCAGCCCGCTGCGGTTGGTCACCGTCACGATGCGCACCGGCCCCACCGTGCTCGTCGCCTGCGCGGGGAACGCCGGCGTGGGCGCGGTGAGCTGGGCCCCGGCCGGAGGCTGCAGCGCGAACGTGTCGACCCGGCTCTTGCGCAGCAGCTGCGCGAACGAGAGGTCCTTGTTCTCCGTGTTGGAGTAGAGCTGGTCGTAGCCCTGGTCCATGATCAGCCGGATCCGGTCGCCGGAGGTCAGGGCGGCCGGCAGCGCGCCGATGCCCTCCCACGACCCGATGCCGCTGGTGTACGTCTCCGCCGAGGGCGGCGTCACCGTCGACAGCCGCACCGGCGCGTGCGCCGGATCGCCGTCCCAGGTGAACAGGGCCTGCGCGAACGGGACGACGCCCTGGTTCGTGCCGGCGAGGATCACGTACTGATCAGCAGCGTTCTTGCGCAGCTCGCGGATGTCCATGCCGCCCAGGTCGAGCAGGATCGGCTCACCGAACTGGGCGTGGACCGCCGTCTGGTTGACGCCGGCCGTGACGTCGGCGACGTTCAGCAGCGGCACGATGACCGCCTTGCCGTCCACCGCCCGCGGCGAGACCGGCGAGCGGAAGCCGAGGTACACGGTCGAGGAGTCGCCGGGGGCGAACTCCATCCCCTCCATGTTGAAGCCGTCGACCCGGTCCGGCGCGATGCCTCCCGCCGTGGCCGCGGCCAGACCGAGCCGGTTGCCGTTGAGCTGGTCCCACGCCACGAGATCGTCGCGCAGGCCCTTGTACGAGCCGGTCACCGTGACGTTCGTGCCGACGCCCGACCCGGTCACGGTGGTGGAGACCAGGAGGCGCCGCGAGGCCTGGATCGCGCCATCCTTCTTGTTGCCGTGCGAGCCGGCGAAGTACGCCTTGTCGCCGCGGCGCGCGGAGGACTCGAAGTCGATCTCGTCGGTCACGCCGGCCTGCGCCCCGATCGGGAACGAGGCGCGGCTGGCGCCGGAGACGGCCGGGTCGAACAGCCGCACGTCACCGAGCTCGTCGTCGGCCACCAGCAGCAACCCGTCGCCGGCGTCCAGCGCCGTGGAGGCGTCGCTGAAGCCCTGCAGCACGCGCGAGGTCGGGGTCGTCGCGTTGGACGCCCCGTAGTTGATCGTCAGCGTCGCCGTGCGGCCCGAGAGCCCGGTGACGGTGAGGGTGACGTTCGCCAACCCGCGCGCGATGGGCGCGAAGGACACGTTGCGCGTCGCGCCCGTGCCGCTGATCGTGATGCCCGCGTTGGGCAGCACCGCCTGGTTGGACGAGGTCGCGGTGACCGTCAGCTCACCGGCGGGCACCACGCGGTTGCCGGCGTCGCGCTGGAAGACCGTCACCGGCAGCGTCGGGTTGGCCGCATCGCCGAGCACGCCCGACTGCGAGGTGAGGGTGCTCGTGATGGTCGGCAGCGGCGCCTGCGCCGGGTCGGCCACCGTCGTCGTCGGGGCGAACGCGACGTTCACGATCGGCCCCTCCATCGGGTTCCAGCCGCTGATCGTCGCGGTGTCCGGGTCGAACGCGTAGATGCCGCCGGTGCCGGCGCTCCCACCCTCGTACACGCCCAGGCCGTCCGTCTTGTCCTGGCTGATGGCGATGTCGTAGGCCCTGCGGGACTCACCGCCGGAGTTGTCGAGGGGCATCGACGTCAGCCGCGTGCCGGCCGGCCCGTCGAACTGGTCGATCGCCGTACCGTTCTCGGCGGCGACGAAGCCCCGATCGCCCGTGGCGAGCGCGAGCGCGGCCGGGTTGGTGACGGCGGCGCCCACGAAGGTCGGCGCGGCCGTGTTCGACGCCACGTCGATCCGGGTCACCTGCTTGCCGCGGTGCAGCACGTAGGCGGTCGCACCGTTGGCCGAGAACTGGACGTCGACCGGGTTGACCGCCGTGGTGATCGGGTCACCCGCGGTGCCCGTCCGGACGTCGATCGGCGTGACCGAGCTGTTGTTGCGGTTGACGACGTAGAGCGTCTTGCCGTCCGGGGTGACGGCCGGCGTCCGCGGGCCCCTCTCGGTCGGGATCGGGGTGCGGACGCGCGCGCCCTGCACGTCGATCGGCACGACCTGGCCGTTGACGGAGGTGTCCCCGGCCACCGTCACGTACGCGGTGCGGCCGTCGGGCGTGAACGCCACGCCGGTCGGGCCGGCGCCCACGTCGATCGCGGTGCCGACCGTGGGCGGGGAGACGGTGAGGTTGAGCGGCACGACCTTGCCCTCGTCGGGCAGCACGACGTAGGCGAGCTTCCCGGTCGGGCTGACCGCCGTCGCCAGCGGGGCGCCCGGCACGGTGATCGGCGTGCCGAGCGTCGTGGCCGTCCCCTCGACGAGGATCGGGACGATCCGGTGGTTCGCCTGATCGGCGACGTACGCGGTCGAGGCCGACGCCGTCTGCGTGCCGGCGAGGAACAGGCCGAGCGTGGCGACGCCCGCGGCGACACCCAGGCGGGAGGAACGAGCGGCAGGGCGCTGCGAACGCGCGATGCGCGCGGCGGCGCGTGGGCCTCGGACAGTGAGGGGTGGCAAGGGAGCTCCGGGGTTGGTGGACCTCGGGTGCGCGGCCGGCATCGGCGCGGCGGACCCGCTGAGCGACAGATCCTGGCTCGGGCTCCCGCGCAGGTTGTGTGCGGAACGTGTCCGATTGGCACAGATTCTGGCCCGTCCCGGGGCCATTGGGCCAGATCGCCGCCGGGGTGTTTCCATGCGGTGAACCGGGCTGGCACGGGACACGCGAGGGAGTACCGTCGCGGTGTGCGCAGGATCAAGGTCGTCGTGCCGTCGTGATCGCGCACGCCACGTGGGAGCTCCTTCCCACCTTCCTCGTGCTCGCCGAGCGCCTGCACTTCGGACGGGCGGCCCAGCAGCTCGGCATCTCCCGCCAGACCCTGACTCGGCGCATCCAGCTCCTCGAGGCCGAGCTGGACGTCTCCCTGGTCGTCCGGTCCACGCGGCGCGTGGCCCTGACCGATGCGGGCAGCGACCTGCGCGACGAGCTGGCGCCGCTCGTGGCCGCCGTCGTCGGCGTGCTCGAACGGCCGCGCGCCCCGGCGGCCGAGGCCCGGCTCTCGATCTGCGTCAGCACGGATCTCGCCGGCTGGGCCGACCGCGTGCAGTCCTGGATCAACGATCGGGGCGCCCCCGCCCAGCTCGAGCACCGCGCCCCGGACGACGCCATCCGGCTGCTCCGGGCCGGCGAGCTGGACGTCGCGCTGGTGCCCGGCGACCTCCCCGATCCGCTCGGCGTCCACGTCGGCGACGAGCCCGCCGTCGTCGTCTTCCCCGCGGACCACCCCGCCGCTGTCCGAGACGCGATCGGCCCCGGAGACCTCGCCGATCTCGTGGTCGCGGTCAGCGACGCCGGCGACGTGCGCCATCACCGCGCCGCGGTCGCGCTGCTGCAGGGCGACCCCGGCCTGCCCTACCTCGTCGCCCCCCGCATCGGCACGATCGCCCAGGGCCTCGTCGCCGCCGCCCGCGCGTACGGCGCGGCCGCGCTCGTGCTGCGGCGTGCGGTCGCCACCATCGACACGAACGGGCTCGCCGTGCGGCCGACCGACCCGCCGCAGACCATCCCGGTCACGCTGCTGCATCGATCGGCGCTGCCCCCCGATGCGATCCGGACGCTCGCCGAGCACCTGCGGGCGGCCGATCCACGGGACGTCATCCAGGTTGTTGCCACCCCTCGGCAACAACCTGGATGACGTGCCGGATGGTCGAGCCGCGGCCCCGGTGACGATCGGGAGCCCCTCCCCCGTGAACCGGATCGTCCGCTGCGGGCAATGAGGGTCGATGCCTCCACACCCCCTCACCCACGACGATGGGACAGGCGATGAGCTCCACCGGACCTCACGACCGCTCCTCGTCCCCCCGCGACCACGGCGGCCGGCGGTGACGCCGGCGCCGCGGGTCGGGGTCAGCGACGCGTCGCTGATCGCGACGTCGATCGACGATCCGCCGGTGTTCGCCGCCGTGTTCGACCGGCACTGGCCGCTCATCCACCGGTTCTGCGTCAGCCGGGCCGGCGCGGCCGGGGAGGACCTCGCCGCCGAGGCGTTCCGCGTCGCCTTCGACGAGCGGGCGCGCTACGACCCGGCGCAGCCGGACGCCGGCCCGTGGCTGTACGGGATCGCGACGAACCTGCTGCGGCACTGGTTCCGCGGCCAGGCGCGCGGGGCGACGGCGCTGGCCCGCAGCGACCGGCCCGAGGAGCGGGACCCCGTCGACGAGACGCTGTCGCGCGTCGAAGCGAGCCGGCTGGGCCCCGAGCTGGCCCGCGCCCTCGCCGCGGTCACGACCGCCGACCGCGACGCGCTGCTGCTCTACGCGTGGGCGGACCTGACCTACGAGCAGATCGCGCAGGCCACCGCGGTGCCCGTCGGGACCGTGCGCTCCCGCATCCACCGGGCCCGCGCCCAGGTTCGCGCCCATCTCACCACTCTCCCGGAGGACCACCGATGACCCCGCACGACGAACGCACCTGGCTCGCCGACCGGCAGCCCCGGCCGTCCTCCCCCGACGCGGAGGCGACCGCCCGGGCCCGCGCCGCCCTGCTCGCCCACGCGGCCCCCGAGCCGCTCGCCGCGGTCGACCACGACGGGCGCCGTGCGGCCCCGAGCGGACGGACGCGGCGCGCACTCCCCCGGATCCTCGGGCTGGCCGCCGTCGCGGCGGTGGCCGCCGTGGTCGTGACGAGCGTCCTGCCCTCCGGCGGCGGCCCCGGCGACGGAGACCTGCTCGCGCCGCGGGCCGCCGAGGCGGCGCCCCTGGTCGTGCTCGCCCGGAACATCCAGGCCCACCCGGCGGCAGCCGGTGACGCCACGCTCGTGCGGCTGCACCACGAGTACCCGGGCGAGCCCTCCGTCGACCGCGTCGACCTGTTCTTCGACGACGGGCGCTACCTCTACGCCCCGTCGCTGGAGAAGCTGCGCCACACGACCGCGGTGAAGGAGCCGACCGGTGCGCACACCCAGCGCAAGCTCGCCGCGGCCGCCGCCGCGGCCGACCTCCCCCCGGCCCGGGCGGTCCGGGGGATGATCCAGGCCGACTCCCCGCCCGGCTTCCCCGACCACATGGGCGAGCCGGGGCTCCCGCACGCCGACGAGGTGTCCGCGGAGGAGCGGGCGGCCGGGCGCCGCACCAGCGCACAGCTGCGCACCGACCCCAAGCGCCGGGCCGAGCTCGTCGAGAACGTGCTGTGGGGCAACACGATGGACGCGCTGGTCGCGGGCGCCGGCCGAGCCGACGTGCGCGCCGGCGCCATGAAGCTGCTCGCCACCAGCCCGACCGTGAAGGTCACCAAGGACACGGTCGCCGGGCGGGACGTGCTCCATGTCACCGAGACGTCGTTCGCCGACGGCTACACCGAGACCCTCACCGTCGACGGCGGCACCGGGGTCATCACCAAGATGACCGGCGGGGTCGCGGGCCAGCCGCCGTCGGTCACCGTCGACTACGACGTCGAGCGGGTGACCGGCGCCGACACCCTCGGGCGTTGACGTGACCCGGTTCCGGGAGCCCCGTCTCTGGGCGCTCCCGGAACCGACCGGCACGGCCCGCGCTGCTCGCGGCGCGCTGTCCCTAGCGCCGGACCTGCACCGTGACGGTGCGGGTCACGGTCCGGGCGCCGACCTTCAGCGACACCCGCACGGCGTGCGCCGCGACCTTCGCGGTGCGGCCGACCTCGAGCCGCACCGTGATCGTGCGCGCCTGGCCGGCCGGCAACGCGGCGATCTTCAGGGACGTCCGCCCCGAGACGCGCAGCGCCTTCGGTGCCTTCGCGGTCGCCGACGCGCTCCGCAGCGTCGTGGTCGTGCGATTGCTGATCCGGAACGACACGCTGACCGTGCGGCCACGGCGGACCGAGACCTTCGACCGGGCCGCCGCGAACGCGAACGTCCCGTCGCGACCCGCCGCGCCGGCGTCGCCCTTCGGGCCGACCGGACCCAACGGGCCCTGCGGACCCAACGGGCCCTGCGGACCGATCGGGCCCAGCGGACCGGTGCCGCCGTTCAGGCCGTTCAGGCCGTCCTTGCCGTTCGTGCCATCGGCACCGTTCGTGCCGGTGGCGCCCTTGTCGCCCTGATCGCCCTTCGCGCCGGGAGCGCCGTCCTCACCGGGCGTGCCCGGGGTGCCGGGTGTGCCCGGGGTGCCCGCGGCGCCGTCCTCACCGCGAGGCCCGGCGGGCAGCGTGGTGCTCGTGCCCGTCAACGGGACGACGGTCTGGCCGCCCGCGACGTTGGCCTTCAGGACGAGCTTGCCCGCCGTCGTGGCGCCCTCGCGCGCCGGTGCGAAGCGCACCTGCACGCGGCAGCTCCCGCCGGGCCGGATCGTCTCGTCCTCGCACTCGTCGGCGGACACGAGGAACTCGCCCTCCGACGCGCCGTCGTCGCCCTTGTACCGCACGTCGGTGACCTTCAGCAGCTGCGCACCCGGGTTCGTGACCGTGACCCACTGGCCGGCCCCGGTCGTCCCGGTGGCCTGCGCGGCGAACGTCGGCGTCGTCGCCAGCGCGACCGCCCCCACGTTCGGGTTGTCGAGCGCGAACCAGTCGACGCGGGCCTTCTGCTTGAAGGGCCGTCCCTGCAGGCGCTTGTTCTTCACCGTGCTGCTGTTGTACGGCGTGTAGAGCCGGGCCTCGCCCTGGTCGAGCCCCGTCTGGACCGTCCCGCCGGGCAGCAGCAGGTCGGGCATCGTCCCGATCGCCTCCCACCCGTCGGCGTTGTCGGCCCACTTCTCCGTGCTCTCCGGCAGCGGTCGCACGTACATCGGCTGGTCGCCGCGCACGCCCGTCCAGCTCCACAGCCCGTAGGACGAGTCGTTCACGAACGCGCCCTGGGAGATGATCAGGTACTGGTCGTTCTTGTTCTTGCGGATCTCGCGGATCGTCCCGCCGGCGAGGTCCAGGAGGATCGGGGCGTCGAACTCCCCGTGTTCCCCGTCACCGTTGTGGAGCTTGTCGAAGTTCGTCACCGGGACGATGATCGCCTTGTTCTCCAGGGTCTTGTCCCGCACGCCGAGGTACAGCGTCGAGGTCGAACCCGGGGCGAACTCGGACCCCTCGGTGTTCAGGGCAGGCCCGACGGTGGGAATTCCCAACGGGCTGCCATGCGCGGCGTCCCAGCGCTGCAGGTCAGGCATGAGGTCCTTGTACGGGGTGCCGACCGGCACGATCCTCGCGGCGGCCCCGCGACCGACGAGCCGGGTCTTGTAGACGTCGTAGCGGTTGTCGCTGGCGAGTTGCGACCCGAGCCAGTAGATCGTGTCGCCGGTGCGCGCCGACGACTCGAAGTCGACCTCGTTCTCGACCCCGGTCTGGACCGGGCCGAGCTGGAACGTGTTGACCGGCAGGCCCGAGACCTTCGCGTCGTACAGGCGGATGTCGTTCTTCTCGTCGTCGGCGACGAGCAGGTGCCCGTCACCGACGTCCTGCGCCGTCGAGAGGTCCGACGTGCTCTGGAGCACGCGGCTCGTCGGCGTCGTCGGCTTCGTCACCCAGTAGTCGAACGAGAACGTGCCCGTCTTCCCGCCCAGCCCGGTCACGGTCAGGGTGATTCGGGCCTTGCCGTCGCCGACCGGCACGAACGCGACGCGCCGGTCGGGTCCGTTACCGGTCACGGTGATCTTGTCGCTGGCGATGACCGACGGGGTGTCGCTCTGGACGTTCGTGATCCGCAGCTCGTTGGCCGGGACCTCGCCGCCGGCGACGAACTGCTGCTTCAGGGAGATCGGCAGCGTCGGGTTCGTCGGATCCCCGACGACCCCGGCGAAGCCCTCGATCGTCTCGAGGTCGTAGGGAGCGGTGATCGTCGGGTCGGCGAGATCGGCCGGGACGGACTCGGTCTCGGCGATGGCGATGGCCATCGGCGAGTTGCTCGTGCTGCCCGGAAGCTGGCTGAACTGGGCGTCCGGGGGCACCAGGAAGGAACCACCGGTGACGCCGACCGGGATGATCTTCCGGGTCACGAACCCCGCGACGTAGAGCCGCGATCCGCGCGGGCCGAGCGCTGCGGCCCGGCCACCCTGCGGGACCGCCCCGAGCTTGACCTGCTCGAGCTTGGTGCGCGTCGCCAGATCGAACCGGGAGAGGTACGAGTCGTGGACGTTCGTGGTGTGCGTCACCAGCAGCTCGCGCTGGTCGCCGCTGATCGTGAGGCTGTACGCCTGCGTCGAGGCTTGGAGCGGCAGCGACGGCTTCTGCGTCATCGTCGTGAGGTCGACGACCTGCACGGCGGGCTGCCCGAAGTTCGTGTTGGTGTAGAGCGTCGCGTTGTCGGGTCCGACGAGGATCTCGGTCGCGGCCTCCGCGAGCTTGAGCCCCGGCTTCAGGGTCCCGGTCGTGAGGTCGAGCTCGGACACGTCGCGCTGGCTGGTCGCGACGAACAGTTTGCCGTTCGGGGCGAAGGCCATCGCGCTGACCGTTGCCGTCAGCGTGATCGGGGTACCGACGACCGGGGTCGCCCCGGAGATGTCGATCGGCACGACGCGCGTCTGGGCGGCGACGTACAGCGTCCTTCCGTCGGGCGCGATCCGCGCAGTCGTGGGCTGGGCCAGGAGGGTCGACGTGATCGGCGTCTTCAGCGTGTTCGTCGCGACGTCGATCGGCGTGACGACGCCCGTCGCCGCGCCGTGCACGACGTACGCCGTCTTGTCGTCGGCGGAGATCTCGATCCGCTTGGTGTTCGTGGGGTTGAGGTTCGGCAGAGCGGTCGGCTGCCCCGTCTCGAGGTTCACGGCGTACAGGCCGGAGCTGGTGGTGCCGACGTAGGCGGTCGACGCGGAGGCCGTCGAGCCGGTCAGGGCCGCCAGCGCGACGAGCGCCGAGGCCGCGACGGCGGCCGGCCGGCGGCCGTGACGCACGACGCCGCGCATGCGAGCGGGACGCCGACCGATCGCGGAGAGAGGTGATTCCTCGTCCCCTGAGGATCGAGGACGCAGTGGTTGTGACACGGGACTCCTTGAGTTGACCAGCAGGCAAAGGGGTCGAGACAGCGCGCAGGCCGCCTCGGGCCCCGGGAGCATGCATCGGGGTCGACCGCCTCGGGTGACCATCCCGAGTCCGTTTCGGCACCCGTTCGGACCACTGCGCAACCCCCGGTTGCCGTACGTCATGAACATGTGTCGACCCGGTGAAGCACCGACGATTCTCCGTCCTGGCGGAGTAGGTTCCGTGCGTGCTTCCCAGGTCCAGATCGGACGCAGCGCGATGATGAACGCGCGTCTTGCCTGGGAGCTCGTCCCGACGTTCCTGGTGCTGGCCGAACAGCTGCACTACGGGAACGCCGCCACCCGGCTGGGCATCTCCCGCCAGGCGCTGTCCAAGCGCGTCGCGCGGCTGGAGTCCGAGCTGGGAGTCCCGCTGCTGGTCCGGCCCACCCGACGGGTGCGCCTGACCGACGCCGGCGCGGTGCTCCGCGACGAGGCCCTCCCGGCCATCGCCGCCATGGACCGGGCCATCGACCGCACACGACGCCCGGTGACGGCCGACCGGCTCACCATCGCCGTCAGCACCGACCTGTCACCCCGGTGGGCGGTCCACGTCCAGGAGTGGATCAGCGCGAGCGGCGTTCCCACCGTGCTCGAGCACCGCGCACCCGAAGACGCACTGCGGCTGCTGCGCACGGACGAGCTCGACCTCGCGCTGCTCGCCGCCGACCTCGAACTCGCCCCCAGCGTGACGATCGACCACGAGCCGACCGTGGTGCTGGTGCCGATGACGCACCGCGCCGCCCGGCGGTCCGCCGTGCGCGTCGGGGACCTCGCCGACCTCGCGATCGCGGTCGGAGACGCCGGCGGAACCGAGCAGCACCGGGAAGCGGTGGAGTTGCTGCAGGGCGACCCCGACCTCCCCTACGTCGTGGCGCCCCGGCTGGGCACCACGATGCAGGGCCTGGTCCACACCGCACGGCAACGGGGCGCCGCGGCGCTGATCCTGCGCCACGGGATCGAGCAGGTCGACATCACGGGGTTCGCCGCACTCCCGATGGATCCACCCCACACCGTGCCGGTCGTCCTCGCCGCGCGCGGCGACGCCGTCGCCGGTCGGTTCCGGGCACTCGCCGACCACCTGCTGACCGGTCCGGCGATACTCCAGGCGTGATCGTCAACTGCGCCAGGTACGACCAGGGCTGCCGGCGGGAGGGCGACCTCTCGCTCGCCCAGGCCGCGGAGGCGGCGCGCGAGACCGGCTCGTTCGTGTGGGTGGGGATCGCCGAGCCGTCCGCCGAGGAGTTCGACGCCCTCGCGGAGCAGTTCGACCTGCACGAGCTGGCGGTGGAGGACGCCCTCCACGCCCACCAGCTCCCGAAGGTCGAGATGTACGGCGAGACGATGCTCGTGGTGGTCAAGACCGCCCAGTACGTCGACTCCGACGAGGTGATCGAGCTGGGCGAGCTCGTCATCTTCGTCCACGCCACGTTCATCATCGTCGTGCGCCACGGCGACGGTCCGCTGACCGCGGTCCGCGAGCGAATGGAGCGGCGCACCGACCTGCTCGCCCACGGCCCGGGCGCCGTGCTCTACGCGATCCTCGACCACGTCGTCGACGACTACGAGCTCGCCGCCCAGGGCGTGGACGTCGACATCCAGCAGGTCGAGTCCGACGTGTTCTCCCCCGAGGTCACCAACCCCGCCCAGCGCATCTACAAGCTCGAGCGGGAGGTGCTCGCGTTCTACGCGGCGGTCGCACCACTGGCCGAAGCGGTGAGCGGGCTCGCCCGCGGCCACTACGAGCTGATCCCCGACCCCCTCCAGGAGTACTTCCGCGACGTGCACGACCACCTGCGACGGGCGAGCGGTCGCGTCAACGCGTTCCGCGAGCTGCTGACCAGCGCGCTGCAGGCCAACCTCACGCAGGTGTCCGTCCGCCAGAACGAGGACATGCGCAAGATCTCCGCCTGGGTGGCGATCCTCGCCGTCCCGACGATGATCGCCGGCATCTACGGGATGAACTTCGACCACATGCCCGAGTTGCACGAGCGATACGGCTACCCCGTCGTGCTCCTGGTGATCCTCGTCGCCTGCCTGCTGCTGTACCGGCGCTTCAAGCGCTCCGGCTGGCTGTAGCGCTCCGCGCCAGCGCGGCGCGGCTCGCGTCCCGCGGCGGCAGCGTGCGGATCGCCTCCAGCTCGAAGCGGAACTGCTGCACGACGGGGTGCTCGCCGAGCGCGGTGTCGAGCATGTCGAGGCTGAGCCAGTAGTGCTCGAGCTTGGCCTGACCCTCGGCGCCCGTCGCGAACCCCGGGTCGATGCTGAGCCGGATGCGCAGCTCCCGGACCTTGGACAGCTTGTCGGCCACGTAGACCATCGCCGCCTCGCGGCCGGCACCCGCGACCTGCGCGCGCAACGCCGCCTTGCGGGCGGCGAACGGCTCGATCGTCTCGTCCTCCGTCAGCGCCCGCACGAGCGCGGCGACCTGGTCGCCGAAGCGTTGCCGCAGCTCCACGTCGGTGGTGCTGGTGTCCTCCACGGTGTCGTGCAGGAGACCGGCCGCGGTCACCTCGTCGGGGAGGCCCCAGGAGCTGAGGAGGGCCGCCACCTCGATGGGGTGCAGGATGAACGGCGCACCGTCGCCCTCGCGCCGGTCGCCACGGTGGGCCTCGGTGGCGAACGCGAGCGCGGCCTGGGTGATCGGCCGGTCGTGGATGAACGTGGGCTGGAACCCGGAGGGCACGGGATGAACGTAGCGAACGAGGCCCACCCCTTTTCACATCGCGTTCACACGAGACCCCGCTGCGGGCACGTCATCCAGGTTGTTGCCGAGGGGTGGCAACAACCTGGATGACGTCCCCACGCGAAACGACCCCAGCTGGCCGTCGCCTACGATGGGCCGGTGGCATCTCGCCAACCGGTCACCCCCAATCGCCGCGGCGCCCGCTCTCGCGAGCGGGTGCTCGACACCGCGGAGCGGCTCATGGCCGAGCACGGGTACGAGGCCGCGACCACCGCGCGGATCGTCGAGGAGTCGGGCATCCCGATCAGCTCGGTCTACCACTACTTCGGCTCCAAGGACGGAGTGCTCCTCGCCGTGATGGAGCGCGGCGCCGAGCGGTTCTTCGCGTCGCTGCCGGAGGTCGACGAGCCCCTCGGCCCGCCCGAGGAGCACCTGCGGCTGGTGATCTCCGTGGTGGTCGCCACCCTGAACGAGCACCCGGACTTCCTGCGGCTCGTCGTCGTGATGGCCATCCAGCCGGCGACCGACGAGCACGCCGTCGTCAAGCGCATGCGCGAGCTGGCCCTCGAGCAGTTGCGCCGGCAGGCGAGCATCGCGTTCTCCATCCCGGCCGGCGGCCCCGCCGCGAACCGGCTGGCCCTCTTCGCACTGGCGACGATCGACGGCGGGTTCGTGGCTCAGCAGGCCGATCCGGCGGTCACGCTCGCGGACGTGCTGGAGTCGCTCCCGGTCGCGCTCGTGGCCATCCGCCACACCCTCGACGACTGACCCGGCCGACACCGCGAGCACCGGCCTCCAGCCCCGACGTGCGCGGCTGCGACTTGACGCGCGCCGTGCGCATGTGTTTCGCTATTGAAGCGTACGCTTCAAAAAGGGAGCGGCGAGGCGACGGGGAGAGGGACCATGCATTCCGAGGAGCACGAGGCAGGCACCGCGACATCGCGGCGCGCATTCCTGGGCCTGGCCGCCGGCGGTGCGGCGCTGGCCGCGACCGGCTCGGCCACCGAGGGCACGGCGCGGGCCGCCCAGCGCAGGAAGCCTTCGAAGCCGTACCGCGAGACGGCGCGCATCGACGTGCACGGCCACTACCTGGCCCCCGCCTACCGCGATGCGCTCGCGGCCCAGGGCATCACCACCGCGATCGGCGGCATCCCCCTCCCCTCCTGGACCCCCGAGCTCGCCCTGAAGTTCATGGACGCCGAGGGCATCGCCGTGCAGCTGCTGTCCATCTCCGACCCCGGCGTGGCGTTCCTGGCCGACGACGCGGCCGCCGCCGCGCTGGCCCGCACCTGCAACGACTACGTCGCCTCGGTCGTCGCCGCCCACCCCAAGCGCTTCGGCGCGTTCGCCGTCCTGCCGCTGCGCGACGTGGCGGCCGCCACCACCGAGGCGGCGCGCGCGCTCGACCAGCTCGAGCTCGACGGCGTGGGGCTGCTCTCCAGCGCCGACGGCGTCTACCTCGGCGACCCGCGGTTCGAGCCGCTGCTCGCGGCGCTCAACGCCCGCGGCGCCTGGGTGTTCGTCCACCCCACGGCGGTCGCCGACGACGACAAGCCGTCCTTCTCGATCCCCGACTTCGTCGCCGAGTACCCGTTCGACACGACCCGCACGATCATCTCGCTGCTCTTCAACGACGCGTTCTCGCGCTATCCCAGGATCCGCTGGCACTTCGCGCACGGCGGCGGCACCGTGCCGATGCTCCGCTCCCGCCTCACCGTGCTGGCCGGCAACGCCAAGCAGTTCGGCGCGATCATCGGCCTGCCGCCCCGCTCGGCCGCCCTGAACGCGAAGTCCGCGATCAAGGCGCTGGCCGCCTGCCACTACGACACCGCGCTCATCGCCGACCCGCCCGAGCTGGCCGCGGTCAGCGCCATGGCCAGCACCGACCGGCTGCTGTTCGGCAGCGACTGGCCGTTCGCCTGGCGGTACTACGGGCCCCAGCAGAACGTGTACCCCAAGAAGGTCAACGACCCGCAGCCCGTGCTCAGCGACGTCTTCTCCGCCGACGTGCGCCACGACATCGACCGGCGCAACGCCCGCCGGCAGTTCGAGCGGCTCGCGTCCGTCGTCCCGAAGGGCTGACGCCGTGCGGACCCTCGTCGCCCTCGCCGCCGTCCTGGCCGTCGCGTTCCCCGCCGCGGCCGGAGCCGCCTCGCCGGAGGGCGTGTGGAACGGCTTCACCCCCACCGCCCCGACCTTCGCCACGACGTCCACCCAACGGGACGTCGAGCTCCGCATGGACGACGGCGTGCTGCTGCGCGCCAACGTCTACCGGCCCGCCGCCGGCGACGGCGCGCCCGTGGCCGGGAAGCTCCCGGTCATCGTGATCCAGACGTGCTACGGCAAGGACAACGGCTTCGGCGGCGTGTCCCCCGGGCCGCCCGCGTACACCGCGCACGGCTACGTGGTGCTGCTCGTCGACGTGCGGGGGACCGGCTCGTCGGAGGGCCGCTTCGGGGTGCTGGACCGCCGCGAGAGCCGCGACGGCTACGACGTCGTCGAGTGGGCGGCCAAGCAGCCGTGGTCCAACGGCAAGGTGGGCGTCACGGGCTTCTCCTACATGGGCGCCAGCGCCACGCACACCGCGGCCACCGCGCCCCCGTCGTTGAAGGCGATCGTCAACGGCGGCTCCCCCACCGACGTGTACCGCGAGTTCATGAGCGAGGGCGGCACGTGGTCCAACAGCTCCAAGCTGTGGAACGCGCTCGCCAACGCCGGCCGCACCGTCGTCCCCGCCGGCCCGAGCGCCGACGCCGTGCGCCAGCTCATGGCCGAGCGCCCGCTCCTGCCGTCCTTCCGCGACCAGGCGATCACCAGGGGCATGGCGGCCGGCACGACGAACTGGGACGACGCGGCGTGGAAGGAGCGCTCCGTCGACGTCCGGAAGTTCCGGGCGCCCACGCTGGTGTTCTCCGGCTGGGTCGACCTCTTCTTCCACTCCACCCCGCGCCAGTACCGCGACCTGCGGATGGCGCCCGGCCGCAAGCAGATGGTCGTCGGCCCCTGGACGCACTACTCGACACCCAAGGCGATCGGGCCATCGGACGCCGACACCATCACCGACCTGGAGATCGCCTGGTTCGATCGCTGGCTCAAGGGCCGGCCCAACCACGCCGAGCGGC
>Ga0247758_1000973_pt1 | contig 23958 bp, 26 predicted proteins | sample UWRJL156409C4_FD_180950 | JGI IMG/M metagenome (GOLD analysis project Ga0247758, IMG submission 180950) | Plant litter microbial communities from Arlington Agricultural Research Station in Wisconsin, United States - UWRJ-L156-409C-4 | ecosystem: Environmental > Terrestrial > Plant litter >... | reverse complement strand
TGCACTGTGTGGCTCTTGGGCTGACCGATAGCGGCTGCGGTGGACGCGTCGTGTGAGGTTGGGTGACGAGGGAAAAGTTGTGTTGTCTTGGTGGGGATGTCGTCGACGAATGAAAAGCTATTTTTGTATCTTTGCTTCACTTGCACTCGAGCCAATACTGTGACGCTGTCGAAACATTCTCCCTGGAAACGTTGGGAGGCAGGCACCGTCCCAAGGCGTGGTGATGCGGTGCCAAGCTCTCACAGGCCCTGCAAGGCAGAGCCAACCCCGCGCCAATAGCCTACAGGCCTCCCCTGGAAGTCGTGCCATCCATAAGCACAAGCCACCACAATACCAGTGCTCTCTAGCCAGGACTGGGGCCTTCCGATGGGCGGGCATCGGGGATCGGCATCTGGGAGTTGCGGAGAAACCCGAGTGCTTGAATCAGCTGGATCCTTCTGACCAGGAGACAATCAGTGTGTTGGTGCCAATACGAGCGTGCTTGTATGCCAGAGCAAAAGACCTGAAAAGAGTTTGGTGGTTGAGTCTGAGTATCCCCGAAATCGCCGACCTGCTCCAAGACAACCCGATTATTGGGAACTATCTGGGATTCTGACAGGTGAAAGTGGCAATCTGCTCCGAGACCTCCGGATGACGAGGATGACATGCATGGCGATCGTCTCGCCCTGCCCGCTGACTGGCTGGAACTGTCTCAGCCAACCCGAGGGTCTGGGTCGCACCATTCTGGTGATGGATCAGACTGTGGAGCGGTTCGAGGACTTGTTACCAGTCAGTGTTTCGCAGGGAGTAGTAAGGGTGCAATGGGTTCAGTTGTTGCGAGAAAGCAACCTCAACCTCGATGCAGATCAGTGGTTGTGGCATCCTGTGTAACTATGTGAGTGTGAGTTGCGAGAAGCATAGAACGTAGAAGTGACCGTGCTGAGTTCCCAGTGCACACTACGCCCCTTGAAAATTGAAAAGCTCCCAACGACGTCGTTTGAAAGCTGACGCCTCATACGACATTCAGTCTGCGGTAGTCGATCGTAAAGTTGCTCTCCTTGTCGGGGTCGCCGTCCCCAGGTGCCTCTGGTCAAACATGCTGCGGGAACGAAAGGTTGCCGCGTTGCCGTACTTGCCGAGCTGGCCGGATCAAGAACTGAATGCAAGGGAAAGTAGGGGAACACGCTGTCTTAGAACCCCTCAACTCGATCGATCTGTTCTGGTCTCAATCCGCGCTGAAGCCGGCGGCGAGCCCGGGAACTTTCCATCTCACGCTCGTGCGGTGGTATTCGTCTCAACAACTGAGGCATCGACACTCCGCTTCCTCGAATGTCTGTGGTGTGCACACGGCCAATACGGCCAATATGCCGTTTCCGACTCGCATCTGGGAGCGGCGTCGTTCTGCATCTACCACCACATGGCAAACCGGGGGATATGTAGCGTTGAGATGCTCACATCCTGTCTCGCACTATCCGCGCTGCCGCTCCGTTGACCGAGCCGGATGAGGACACCGAACGACACTTGCCAGCCGCGAATGGGAATGCTAGCTTGACGTGATCGACTCTCGTCACGGAGCTGCAACACGAACGATCTGCCCTCGGATTTGCGGGTTTCGTATACATTGAGGTTCTACAAGACGCCCAGCCAAGGTGCGGCCAGCTCTCTAGCGCCTGCACTGGCCCTGACGCCAGAGGTAAGCAAAGTTGCTGCTCGGGCGATCATTCCGATCCGATGGGTGGGTTATACACGGGCTCTGTGTATCCATCGACGGCAATGAACGACGAAAATCTGTACACTAGTGCTTCTGCGCATGGGTTGTGGTTGTGCGACTAGACCGCTCCCGAACATCCAGCCGGCCTGCGTACTTCGTACGTATATCAATGACTGTCGCCGAGACCCGTCGCTTAACCCGAGACGGCGGCGATGGCATCCACTGCAGACCGAAGCGACCGTAGCATCCCGCAGACGGTCTAGCCCGGCCCACGCGAAGGAGTAGCAGCACTCTAGCGCGGGGATGAATAACTGACGTGCGTTAAGTCCCCCAAGCGTCCTTGATTTTGCCACGGTTTGGCGAACGCCGCGGCGTGGGATTGGTGCAAAAGAACGCTACGAAGGCGCTGGGTTCGGAGATCTTGTCAAAGTAGGGGAATGGTGGGAGCCATGATTGCGTGACGGCACTCGCCTCGCGCTAGTGGTCCATTCGTTCCTCGATTGCTTGTGTGGGGGGAGGGGAGGTGAGGGGAACCCCTCCTCCATGCCTCAGGCCTCGGGCGATAAGGTCGCGCTGAGGGTCCTTCTCGCAGCGCAGAAAATCGAGATCGCCGCTTGTCCATCCGAGAGTCGGGTGTGCGTGGCCCAAGAGGATCTCGCGCACCGTTTCAGGGTCGGGCAGAGGCTGGGGAAAAGTGGAGGCGATGCTGTCAATTAATATCCGTGCCAGCCTCGAAATCTTGTCTTGACGACAGCGCTCCGTTAAATCGCTGCCTGGGCTCGGTCTGGGTGTTTCTCATGTTTGTCTCAGCCCGGCAGACCGGAGCCCCGCAGTCGGCCAAGGTCCAACGCTCGAGGACGACCACGCAAATCCAATTGCCGGAGCTTTTCTGCCCTCGACCACAAGTTCCTCGCGCTATGAGTGGCGGGATGCAGGCCGGCCAGGAGGGGTCAGGTGCGATGATACATTTGGGAAGGAACAAACACGCTGGCGGCCCCGCAGGACTGCTCTGGACTCGTCGTGCGCACACCCCGGGCCACCCTCCTCAATGCCGTGTGCTGCAAAGGCGATGCAGAGAGCTCTCCTCTTGCAGCAAAGTGCAAGTCTCACCGCCAACAAGAACCCAGCGTCTTACTGTGTCTAGTCCGGACTGTGCAGCTACGTTGGGGGCGAGGGCTGCAATAATGCGAGCTATGGCGCTGGTGGCCGCCGCTGATTGGGCCGCTGCCATGGTTTACTCAGCCTCCCCGGCGCGGGAGCTTGGCGGCGGCTGGGTCCCGCGAGTGGGCCGCTGGGGCCCCGAACACCTGGAGGTCCAGACATTGGCGGGTTGGAAGCATTGTGTGGCAGCCTGACGGGAAGCAAGGGAAGTGACGATGGAGGACCGATGGAACCATGAAGCGGGGCTGGCGTGCGGGTGCAGCAAGCAGTGCGCTGCTGCGCTGGGTGGCAGCCACTCGGCGAGGGGCCCCAAAAATAATCGAACGGGAGCTTACGGAGCTCGAGGGCGCCCGACCTTTCCGTCTCCCTTAATGTCCTCGAGTCCACTGTTTGGCCCTCCAGGGCCGTCGAGGTGCAGCAAGCGAAATTGTCTTTATTTCTCGCTGCCTTGGGATTCTTCAGGGACGGGAAATGAGCGATTCCAAACCCCCAAAAGCAGATGAGGCCCCGATGACGCCGGGGCCGCCTTCGCCCCCGCCAGCAGTGGCAGCGGCGGACGATTTACCGAGCCCGCCAGCCGAGGACGATTTCGGCCTGCCGAGCCCGCCGACTGAGGACCTGCCCAGCCCGCCGTCCGAGCTGCCCTCTCCACCAGAGTTCCCATCTCCGCCGCCAGAGCCGCCGAGTGCGCCAGCGTCGCCACAATTCTCAGATCACCCAGACATCCCCGAATTACCAGACACGCCCGTCGAGCATGGCGCGCGCAAGGAGTATATGTACTCGTCGCTGCCGGAGGTGGTGCTGGGGGATCACATGACGCTGCCGCAGGTGGTCGACGGCACCGACGTCAAGTTGGTGCTGGATTCCGGGCCGATGGCGATGCCGTCCGACAATGACGGGCTGGAGGTCGCCCCGAGGAGGCCCACATGGCGCAGCGGCGGCGGTATTGAGCCCGACGAGTCGGCGCTCAACGACGGCGAGGAGACCATCGTATCGAAGCGATCGCCCTGGATAAAAAAGCGCCGCAATCGCGTCATCCTCTGCATTGCTGCCGTGGTGCTTCTCCTCGTTGTCGCGGGCATTGCCGCCGGCGTCGTTGCCGGTGTCGTCCTCAATCGCAACAACAACAACAACAACAACTCCCAACAATCGTGAGTGCCATTGCACGGCCCATGCAACAACTATCGCTGTCGTCTCAATTGCTAACCTTCTGCAGACAAAATGGCGGGAGTAACAACGGGAACGGGAATAACGGCGGCGGGGGAACCAGTGGCGGCGGCGGTCCAGCAACGACCGGCGCAGTGGGCCCGCCAGGGCCGCCCGGCACAGCTCCAGTAGCGCCGACAGCGCCCACCGCACCAACAGCTCCCGGCGTCGCCACAAAAACCGGCTTCGGCGTTCCCACCTCCTTCCCCACCGTGTCGGGCGGGATTGCCCAGGATTCGGTGTGCACGGGGAGCTTCTGCCCGCAGGTGCTGGCCGCCGCGCAGTACACCAACCCGCAAAACGCCGTCGGCACGACCTTTATGTTTGCGCGCGGCCTGGATCAGGCCATCTGGGTACGTGTCGTCGAGGGTGGTTCGTGGAAGGACGACTGGAAGAGCCTGGGTGGCACCTTCGTGAGCCAGCCCTCGGCCGTGTCCATCCGCCAAGGACGCGCAGACGTGTTTGCGGTCTCAACGTCCGGTGCGACCATGTTCAAAACGTACCAGAATGGCGCCTGGGACGAGGTATGGACGAGCATCGGCGGCAGCGCTTCTTCGCCGCCAGCTGTGTGCAGTCTTTTTGACGGCAACCTGAACGTGGTTGTGGTGGACAGCAACAAAAACGTCCTCCGCAAAAACAACACCGAGGGTCGCGGGTGGGAACCCGCGGGCGACAAGTGGGACTCGATGGGAGGCCCTGTGGGCAGTAATCTCGACATCGCTTGCGCAAACTCCGTAAACGACGGCGGCTTCCGCATCGATATGGTGGCGCTTGGGACGGGAAGCACGCCCGGAATGATATCCAAGAGGTGGAACGCCAGCACCTCGACCTGGGAGAAGGACTGGGGCCACGGCTTTGGCCAGCTGAAGGGCAGTCCCACGGTGGTGTCGCAGAACGGCAAGGTCGATTACCTGGGTATCGGCCTAGATGGCAAACTTTACTGGCGGAGCTGGACAAAACTGGATGGGTACACAAAAGAGCAAGATTTGGGAGGAACCGTCGCCGTTACGTTGCAGTCGGCCGTCTCTGCCTTTGCAACGGGAGACTCCCGATTGGATGTGTTCGCTGTGGGAACCGACTCCCGGCTCAAACACCTGACACGCCTCCAGGGAATCTGGGACACCAAGTGGGAGGATCTGGGGGGCTATTTTCACAGTGCGCCCAAAGTCGTCGTGACCGACGTCCCTAAGGGGGAAGTGTCGGTATTTGGCGTTGGGCCAGGGGGCAAGATTATACACGCCAATTTCAACGTTGGCGCGGGCTGGGAATGGGGCACGCAGCAGTGGTATTCGGACGACGGGAAAATGACATCGGCATGGTCTGCAGTGCCACCATGATCCATCATAGCATAGCAGTGTATATGGGAACGGCGTTTTTGGGGAGTGTTTGGGGCAAACGGTCTCTCTCTATTAATCATATCAGCGGGGGAAATGGGAAATGGGGTCATTTTTGGATGTACTGATGCGAAATGAGCATATGGATATGTCCAGGAGCCTCGCACACGAAGGCAGACCTCGGGAGCAACGAAATGATACCAACTTCACTACCTTACCTACCGTAGAGCAATGGGATCGCTGTACATATGCTGTGGGTCTCTTGTGTCTGAGTCTGGAGTCTGGAGTCTGGAGTGACGGATCGCAGCGCGGGGGCGTCGGCCTTATATGCGGTCCGCTCGGGTGTGTTCACGATCCCGATCAGGCGGACTTGTAAGACATACAGTGAAATATACTTTGTGACTCATGCAGGGCACCGTTTAGTCTGTCTCGCGGACCTACATGGCGGCGCCAGTAGCGCACCTCCTGCAAGGGCCAGACTAAGAGCAAAGCTAAGGCAAATCATACCGCGCGTCCCGGGTCTCAGCTGCGGGTATATCAGATCATGGTTCCCCGTTGAGAGGCCGATTGGCGATTAACTCTTTTCCGGGACGGCAACTGAATGAATCCCATGGCACTTGTTGAGTCCCCGGCCGAAAAGTGGTCTGAGTACATGTGAACTTGCATGGTCTAAAACCGACTGGCTGGGCAGCACAGCCTGGTCGTCCGAAAAACACAGTCAACTCGGTCTCGGTAGCTCATCTTACATGTTAAGCAAGCGCTGAACAGAGTGTAATGCAGCAAGGGTCCTGGGCCCTCGCACTGCGCCACTGTCCATTTTCCGCTGCTAGTTGGCTTTGATAGCTGGCAAGTGATAGACGTGACGCGACGCGACGACTTTCTAGCCCAGGCCTGGAGCTTATAGCCTTGGATCCCCCCGGGTGATGGTCTTGGTACACGCCGACTTCGCCCCCCTTTTTCAGTAATGACCCCGAGCAATTTGTCATCGATTGTCTACTACATCCTCACATTCTTCCAGAGCTTCCGGCCTCGTTCCTCCCAGCCCAAAGCCATCAAACCACAGAAGGACGACCCAGCATGCAAATAAAACATCTTTCCCAACTGGCCGTGGCCAGCTGCGTCTCGGCCCAGACGCTGCAAGACATCCTCCAGGCACAAAACGCCACCCTCTCCATCCTCAACGGCTTCATCCAGCAGCAGCAAGCCCTGTTCGACAGCATCACAAACGCATCAGACATCACCGTCCTTGCCCCAAACAACGTGGCATTATCAACCCTCCCCCAGCCCGTGGTAGACCGCGTCGAGAATGATCCAAACTTCCTCGCTGCCCTCCTCCGATACCACGTCCTCAACGGGACCTACTACAACTCCAACCTCACCGCCACCCACAGCCCGATATTCATCCAGACCCTCCTCAACAGCACATCCTACGTCAACGTTACCGGCGGCCAGCGCATCATCTCCGACATCAACGCCGACACCGGCGATGTTAGCCTCTGGTCCGGCGCCCTGAACCCAGCCAAGGTGCAAGCAGCCGTGCGTCTCTCTCCCCTCCCCTTCCCCCCTTCCCTCTTTCTCCTCTCCCACCCCTTTCAACCGCCAACACATTTGCCATCCGCAGGACTTCAACTTCACCGGCGGCGTAATCCACATAATCGACTCCATGCTTAGCATGCCCTCCAACCTAACCAACGCCCTGCTCACCTCCAACCTCACCGCCGCCGTCGGCGCCCTCAGACAGTCTCGCCTGGCCAGCACGCTCGACCAGCAGCACGAAATGACCGTCTTCGCGCCCAACAACCACGCCTTTGAAGAAATCGGCAACCTCATCGCGGACATGACGGCGGCGGATCTGAAGAGTGTGTTGGGGTATCATATCGTCGAGGGGAAGGTGCTGTATAGCGATATGATGACCAATGGGAGGGTGGAGGGTACGATGGAGGGCGGGGCCGTTACGTTTAGGGATGAGGAGGGGGAGTTGTTTGTGAACGGGGCGAGGGTGGTGGTGGCGGATATGCTGATTAGTAATGGGGTGGTGCATGTGATTGATGGGTATGTTGTCTCTCTCGCTTGTTGTTTCCCGCACCGTTTTTCTCCTCTGGGTGTAGTGGTCGATGCTGATCAAGTTCATGTGGAAATAGAGTCCTCAACCCGTCGAACCCGGATTCAGAACCGAATCCTGCGGCAGGGACACAAGCGCCTGCGTTCAGTGGTGCAAGTGCCACGGGGGCAGTTCCGTTCACGACGGGGGTTACGCCTCCGGCGGCCACGCAGACAGGTGGGGGTCCCACGGCGACTATCACGGTGGGGCCGGGCTCTGTTACCGCGGGGGCGCCGATGAGGCCGGCTGCGGTTGTTGGTGCAGCCGCGCTATTTGCTGTGGCGACAGTGTTGATGAACTTGTAATTTGAAGGGGTGAGAGAACGGGTAATACGCTGCTAATTTGGTGGTAATGAAAAGGGGTTTTGCTGTTTGAGTTTCTTCAGTTTTCAGAGGTCTTTCTTGGCGTGTTGCTGGGATACTCCAACGGTTATCGAAGACTTATGATTCGTTGGGTCTAGCGGTTTAATTGTCACCGGATAGTTCAGGGGCCCCCGGGTCCGGTGGGCCAATGGGTGGAGCACCGGAGCAAGACCTCCGTGGGAGATCCGGGGAAGCTCAGTTTCGGCGTGCGGGGAGTTAGGCAGGCGTTTATCGTTAGTACGAAGGCTCGGGCCAAACGAAGGGGACCCCTTAGCCAGTGCGAAGAATGCCCTCTTACTATAAGGACCGTCCATAGCGCTTGTTATTACAGGCCATCTCCGTTTTAGAAATCACCTATATGCATACTGAAGAGGCCTTCCTACATTTGAAAAAGGCCATCTAGCATTCTAAAAGGCCTGTGATATGATAAGCCTAGACCGTACAGTTCCAGCACAGGGCTGTGTGAGCATTTCAAGGAAATGTGTTTAAACGGATATAAGACCCTTTCTTTTTGCCTGAGCCTTCGTATGGAACTTTTGTGTGCCCTATGTCGTTCGTGTGGACAGAGGCTCGCAGTGTTTCCTTCGAAGAGTAAATGATGTCATTGTACCGCGGACAGAATGACAGAATGTATTTTGTAACGTTTGTGGTTCTAACCCTGCATTTTGCCCTCGAGTCCAGGTGTTGGGCGGGATGCGGCACTTTATCGCAGCACAGAACCTCGGGTTACCTTCCCCGCTCAGTCCAAGTGAGCTCCGGCTAAACGCGACTCGGATGCGGAGCGGGTTCGTCGTTCTCCGCATTACGGTGGAGTCCGGGGCCGACTGATCGCCGTGGTGCGGAGCGGAGGCCAAGCCTTTTGACAGAGATCGTCGCTTGCTCGAAGGGGAGGCCGTTTGGTGGCGCGAGTCTCGCAGCCTTATTCCTACCCTCTCGACCCTAACACGGTCAAGGTTTGACCTCGGCGGCTGAGAGGCTACGCATAAATGAATATGGCGGCGGCCGCGGCGGTCGCGGCTGCTGGTCCGCTGAGTTCACCTGCCAGTGCCGCTCGGCTGAGATCGCGAATCATGGCGACCACCACAGCGCCGGCGCAACTTGCGAGGACATCCGACATCCCGAGGTGAGCCATGCGCCTGCCACGAACGCCGCCCCCTCCAGTGCCCCCAACGGTGGTAGGTAAACTGACCTCATGCTCGCCCAGCGGTAATACAGCGTGGCCTGACAGCGAGAACCCTGAGACGGCAGCGGGCTCAGGCGGCTTGTCCGGCCTTGCCATTGCCGGGATCGTCGTCGGTGTCCTGTTAACGATAATGCAATTGGCGGTCTTGTTTTACTGCTTGTTCAGGGCCGAGGGGCATAGACTTGTCGACCCTATTTGCGTCGAGACGGCCGAAACTGTGGCAGAGAAGGCGTATAATCCGTCCGCGTCCATAACAAGAGCCATGGCCACCCGGCCAACCCGTACAACTTGGCAACTCAATCACGAGCAACCGGGCGGCAAACAAACCCTCTCCCGAGACACACACCGTCCGCATCTCCGCCAGAAACGTTGTGAAAGGTCCCGGGCACCCCACTGTCTCGCCCTCCGAGTTACCGATGCTGGGTCACGCATCCCCGCCAAGGATTCCGGCGCCGGCGCTAGACAGAGGGCAGAGCCCGTCCCAGTCAACCAGCAACGAGATTGCGCGGTTGGTGAAGAAGAAGGCCCGTGTTGAGGAGAGACGACGACGGCTTCGCGAGCTGGAGATGCTGGATTCAGAAGCCGACGCGATCGATGAAAGGCTTGGTCAGTTGAGAGGGCAAAGCGGGAGGCGAAGGTGGATGGCCGCTAGAATACTAGTTCCGAAAGGACGCCCACAATAATGATACCGTGAAGGCGTATGACAGCGGAGTAACAATGCCCAAGGTTGGGGATTGGTGAAAAGACGCGACACCTGCTTGACCTCGAGGGTCATCCGTTAGTTGCCACGCGCCGGAGAAGCACTCAGCTTGGGCCCGAACATATGAGAGCGTCCTGGGATCTGTTGCACACGCTGGGGACGCAAGTCAGGAGGAAAGAGAGTCTCGCATTTTCGGCAAAGCGGACTATTTACAGCCCCTCCCCTCTCCTAAGGAACAGTTCCACCACCGCTCGCTGCTTGTCTTCCAGTGCTTTCTTGTCCTTCTCTTTCTCCGCAACAGGCGCCCGGCAGATCACCTTGCCAAATACTTCAGCATACCGCCGCTCTCTAGCTTTCCTTCTGTCCAATGCGGCCAACGCGGCTGCGGCGGGAGTCGCTCCAGCTCGCCGAAAGCTCAGCGATCTCCGCCCCAGCACCCCGGTACTGGTTGCGCTTCCAGACTTGAGGGCGTCAATCTCCGACTTACTTAAAGGCGACAGTTCAGTGACCATCTTGGTCAACATGGCTGTCAAGAAGACAAAGGTAATGTTGTGATTGGGCGCCGTGGCTAGGATGTCGAGGATGGCTGTCTTGTCATCTTCGGATGTATCCACCGGTGGCTGTTTTTGCGCAGGTCCGCCTTGACCTATTGATGCAAGCGAAGCTTGTTCAATGCGGTTCCAGAGCGGCGTAGTGATGACGCCGTCTGTGAGGGCGCGTAGGAAGAGCATTAAGACCTCGCTGGCTGCTTCGAGGCGCTCGATGGAGGAGGTCTCGGGGGAGAATGCATCGCCGACTGCCTTGTCATGGTCGAGAGCTTCCACAATGTCGAACACGCGAGAATCTCGTAACTCCCGGTCAGACGTCGTCCAGGTGCGTTCGTCAAATGGCCAACCAGGTTCCTTGGGGATGGCGCATTCGTCGAGCATCTGCTCATCAGCCAGGGCTCTTTCGACCAATGTCTCGATGGCTTCGGTGAGCTTGAAGAGCTCTTTAGGGGCGGCGCACCGGACGTCTAGGTCATAGCTGATCGATCCTGTCCTCCCTCTTTTCTGTGCCAAAGCCTCTGCAAATTTCTTGACCCCCCCGTCAGGCACACGGATGAGCTCATCAATAGAGCGGCCGATGCAGGTGGGAGACCACGTGCCGCGGACCGGAACGAAGTGGTCTCGTCCGTCCGTAACGCGTAAGACAAGCACCTCTTCGAGCGCGATTTGCCCATCGTTCAGCATTCTGGCTTGCGGGATGTCGCCAACAAAGGCCTCCAACAACGCGTTCACAGTTTCGCCGGGCTCCAGCGTTACCTGACGGCCCAGTTCAACGGGTTGCTCTTCGTCAGTAGCGCTGTCGGGTCGAATGAAGGAACTGGTAAGCCAGGAGGGGAAGCCTGAGCCCTCAAATTCCTCTGTCGTAGGCTTCTCCACAAACGTCACGGTTGCTGGAACGCCGCCGGTGTTGGCCAGTGTAAGAGTCGCAATTTCTCTCTTTAATAACCGTATCTCCCCAAGATCAACAAGAAGCCCACCAGGCTCCTCACGGTTGTGAGACTTTGAGGAGTCATGCGAGTCGACAACAATGGTGATACCGGGCCGGCCCTCGTTTTCTGCGCGATCCAACTGCCGCGCGACTTCGGCGTGAACTTTGGCCTTCAGGTCGGGAACTACCGCATCGTAGTCCAATGTAAATATGGAAATAATAGGTTTGTGGTCGGATGAGGTGATCCGCTGATGCGAAGTGTAAATGTCGAGATGTATCCTGTCGACGAATCCTTCTTTGGTAACAACACGCTCCAAGTCGTATTCCTCTTCATCATTCTCGTCGTATTCCAACCCGGCAGACTCTGGTTGCTCATCCCCGTCGTTATCAGGGTCGTAGGAAAACAATACCTCATCATCATCTCCCGCGTGGTCCATCCCACGAGCCTTCATTTCTTCGTCCTTCTTCCGTGCCTCTTCCTCCTCCTGTATCTTGTTTTCGTATTCCTCTTTGTCTCTCCGGGTGCGAAAAAGGATCCGGTCACACCAGCTGGGAGCGCGCTGTTTCTCGCTGGAGTCGAAGAGCCCGACAGTGCCGACATCATACTTATAGGATGGAAGAAAAGTGATCGGCCCCTCATGCCATCCGTCGTGGAATACCTTGCGTTCTCGGATCATGCGCCCCAGCTGGTCGTGGGGGAGTAGGGAGTCCAACGTCGCCTGTACCGAGGCTGGATCGTCACGCGGGTCTGGCAGGAATTCGTCAGGGTCGGGCAACGGAACGGAGTCGTCATCAGCTGCTGGCTCGGGGGTGCGCGAGGCAGCGGGTCCTTCGTCCTCTGCTTCGTCGCCGCTCTCGGGGGAGCTTTCGACAACGACACCTTCGCCCTCCAGTGAATCTTCCCGCCGCATGCCCTTCTTCGCCAAGTCGTATTCGCCCCGCGTGTGGAGCATGAGGAGGCGGCGGATGTCGTCGCCGGGAAGGCCATCGAGACGGAAGTTCAGGTCGCCAAACCAAAACGCAAAGTCTTCGTCGCCGATCTTTTCGCCCTCATCTTCGGACACACCGGCGAAAGTAACCGGTTGGAATTGGGCGCGACTCAAGATTTGCCCCACATCCCAGATGCGCCTTTCAATATACGAGGCTTCGCTTCCACTCGCAAGGTGGCTGTTGACAAAGAGCATCCTCGTTGTTTCGCCCAGGATAATGCGTGTGACGACGGCGCCCTTGTTTCCGAGATACCCCAGCAAGCCAGTTCCCACGCTGACGGTGCTGACGTTACTGATCGACGCACCAACTTCAGGAGATGCGTACATCAGGAGCAGCATGCCAGTCAACTGCTCTGCAGTCACCAGTTGGTAACCGTCGGGCAGCGCCGCCTCCAGGGCCGTTTTCCACTTCTCCATAGGTCCGTTGTCGGTCGTATATACACGGGCCATGTACTGCGTCGCCGTATTGAGGTCTACAATCTCTTGCAGCCCCAGGACGTAGAGGCCGATCTTGTCGCCGCCCAACAGATGGACGGCATCGCTGCCATTCTTCAGGCCCGGCCCCTCGGCATCTTCTTCCACCACAGGGTTGTTTGAGATATCCAAAGACCCCAACGCGAGGTCGAGTCCTTTCCCGTCGACGAACCAGCCGGCAAGGTCCTTGTCCGTGCCAGGGCAGGCCGCAACATTCCAGGTGCCGATCTTCACGCGTATTCGGTGGGGGCGAACGTACTCGGCGCGGCGAGCGTGGACAATTTGATGGAGAGAATGCGGGTTCGTCGAGGTCAAGTCGACGGGCTCGGTCGTCGTCGTGGACTCGGGCGGAGGTGGTTCAGAGATTGTCATTTTGGTTCTCGGAACGGCTGCGTCTTTAGGAGGACAGTTGGTGAGCGGAGGCGGCGATACGATATGGCGACGCACTTTAAGTTCTATAACAGGCAGTCGTCGTATTTCCCTCCGGCAACCATGATCTCGAGGACGGCGTAAACGAGAGGAAAGGTTGCGGGGCCGCGACAATAACAGTTTCGTTCAGGAGCGATACACCAATTAGAATCGTAGGAGAAATACAAGGTCGCAATACGGGTGAATTGAATGCCAAAATCAAGAGATGCAACGCATCACCGAGTCATGGTGTGAAGCGCAATAAGCAACGGGGGATGGCGATGTAGGTTCGATTCATGAGGCGCGGTGCACGCGAGGACGCCGGGCGGTGATGATGACGCCGTCCGAGGTCGCCAAGACCAAACGCCTATCGCTAGGTTCTGGCATTCTTATCGGGCGCGTCTGAATGGCTGGTCCAATGCCGCCCCTCCATGCCAGCCCCGCCATGTCGGGCTTGCCAGGATGGGCAAAGCGCGGGCTCGAGACACCTGAGCAATGGAACAATGGATCACGAATGCAAAACCAAAGCACATCCACCGTTCATCCTGGATGGCCCTTACTCCCTAGACTTGCAGCAGCGAGAACCCCAGCTCCCATCTGCTACTCCGAACCCCATCTCAAGTTCTGGCCCAGCGCTGCACGGGTAGCGTTTGCGAAGCCAAAACTTGAAAATCCAGCGCCGCGACCGCGACAACCAAACGCTCTCACCCAACCCAGCGCGAGCCGCCCCGAACCGATCGCGCGTCCCACCCAATCTCGACCTCGCTCGATACACCGGCGCCCATCCCCAACAAGGCCAAAATGAGCAGATCGACGCCCCGCAAGTCGAGGCATCGGCAGAACCTTAGCAACGGCGGGCCCCGCCAGATCGGCGCCTCTGACTACGAATCCGATGCCCAGCAGTACATGGAGGCCCGCGATGTGCCGCACCTAGTACCTCTCCCTTCTCGCACCAACACCGACCTTAACCTCAGCGCGCTACGCCGCCACCTCCCCGGCATACAGTCCATTCTCTCCATCGCGGCCAACGCGGTCGTCTACACATTCTCGGACGTGGGCCAGAACTGGGAAAAACATGGCGTGGAGGGCACAATGTTTGTGTGCGAGCAGGCGCCCATAGTCACGGCGTCGGGCCAGGCGCTGCCGCGCGTGTGCGTGTTCGTGCTCAACCGGCGTGGCTTGGACAACCTGTCGGTGGACCTCGTGAGGGTCAGCGACTGCGAGATGGCGGACGAGCTCATCATCTTTAGGCTGGAGGACGACGACGCATCCGATAGCAACGGCGGCAGCACCGAGGGATCGGCAGGCAAGGAGGTGATTGGGATCTGGATTCACGCCGACGAGGACGACACGCGCGAGGCCAACTCGGCCATCATCCGCGGGGCGTGGCAGCAGGCGCGGCTAGCGCTTAATACTTTGATCGCGGCGGCTGCGGCAGAGGCGGAACAGCTGGCCGAGCAGACAGACGCCGATGACGGAGGCGCGCTGGCGGATGCGCATCTCGACATCCCCGAGAAAAGTGGGCCGATCGTCGGCAGGCGCATCAGCATTACGGATCTGTTTGGGCAGCGAAACGGGGCGGGGTGAAGCGTGAGCCCCAGGGCAGGCGGGGGGGGACGAGTCCACTGACACATGGTGACGGGTGCTCCCAGGACGGGCGAGATCTTGGCTCGGATGATGCGATACAAGTGTCACCCGGAGCCCAGCGCTCGGGTGTTCAGAGCGGAGGAGAGAAGAGCGTGTATCCCAGCACATTGGCTCCAGGCACGGAGGGGAGCGGGGAAGCAGAAGCTTGGCCATATAGCGCTTGGGTTTTATCGGAAGCTAATTGATCCCCGGCATCGCCAAATACTGACAAGTCCAATCCTGTGAAGCGGTTGGATTCGTGCGGGCCCTTTGCTTGTTCCTTCGGCGCAATGGCGCGTTGCTTCCAGTCGAGGCCGACAAGAAGCCGAAATGTGCAGCAGAGCACCGTGTGACTGCGAGTCATGCGCCCACTGTGGTTCGAGAGTTAACAAACGGCGCAGCCAGTCCGCCCACTGGCCGCTTGCCCGCTCCCTTGCTGCTCGAGTTCCTGGTTGAGCAGCATCCTTCCGCGCCAAGCAACTACATCACCACCAACGTCGCAACGTGTCGCTCGCCCGCCATTCCGCCACTTTTCGCCCCCAATTCCTCCTTCCTTCAATTCCCATATTCCAAATTACGTACATGCCAACAAAGTACATGCCAACAAAAGTACATGCTGAAATGGACGACACACCACCAATTGCGCAAGCCAGCGAGAGCGACCAAAACATCGCGCAAGCGGTGCAGGACCACCTCAGTCTCATTTCCACCTTCAACAGCCAGCTCGACGACACCATCGACGCGGGAAGGGATTTTGGCGGCCTGGCCTCCAGAGTCAGGCAGCGCCTACAGACGTACCGAGAGTGGGTCACCACTGCCGAGCAGAATTGCCATGCCGCTTCGGCCATAAAGGAAATCGCTCCGTGGACGGTAGAAGCCCGTCGGGTATCGCCTCTCAAAATTGTGCTCGCGGGGCCGGCGGCGGGCGATTCTGCTGAGGTCGAGGCGACGGATGAGGGCGAGGCAGATTACATCATGGGTGTAGGTTTTGAAACGGGCTGAAAACCGGTTTACTGTTTGATGAGGCGGCGCTAATCGTGGTGGCGCACCCCAGGAAGAGTACTTCGGAATGCTATCGGAAAATGTAAGTCTCAGAGCGGTGTCATGTGCGTGGCTTGGGGGACGATAGGCTCACTAACGGGGGTGTTAGTGCCAAGTGTTTTGCGACTTGGAGGGTCTGATGCTTCAACTCATCCGGGCATTTGCGTCTTTGCAGTCCATAAGATCAACTCTCGGGTAAGAAAAGCCGAATATTCTGTCAACCTTCGAGACTTGGTCAAGTTGAACCGGCAAATGGGACATACGCACTAAACAGCTTCAGCGCGTCGCCCGATACCACCGTTCAAACCCACATCCGCCTCCTCAAGGAGTACAACGACATGAAGGACGTCGGGCAACAGCTCATTGGTCTTGTTGCCGATAACCGCGGCGTGCAAATCAACACGCTGTACAAGGATGGACAGTACGGCGTCACGGCTGATGACTAGGATCTTGAGCAGCGATCTGTCCATGGGTATGCGGACGAAAGGAGAACGTATCATTTCAAGTTCTTCATTGGGACTCACGGGACAAGAAAAGGTTCATGGCGGTCGACACTGGAACGGCTGCGGAGAAACATTCCGGGGTCTGTGCCGCGGATATATCGCCCTGGACGATTAGCAGGCATTATCGAGGATTTAATACGTTATGTGACTCTCATTTTAATTCTTGGGGCCCATCATTGGTTGGTGATCATGTCCATTCTATTATTCATCTAACTACTTCAGGAACTCACCTGATACGAAACCCACCACCCAGGCCTGCCAGGTAATGGGGGAAAATCCCAGTTTCTCTACTCCCAACATGATGATTTGAAATATTTACCACAAAATCATCATACTGTCACCGGCCATGTCGCCATCGACCACCTCGTTGAAGCCCTTGACAGAAAACTCCCCGTTCAGCTCCATAGCCCCAATGTTAGCAACAACATCAGCACCAAGCAGCTGAACCTGAGCATCGTCATAAAGAACACCCGCGAGAATCTCCTGCTGGACCTGCGCAAGGTCCACGTCCTCAAGCCACTCAAAGTTCTCTTCCATCAGAAGCTCGCCCATGACCTGAGGCTGCATCGCCGGACTCAACGCCAAGTTCTCAGGGCTAGACATCTGCATTGACTCCAAGATGGACTCCATCTCCTCGAGACCCTCGAGCTGATGGGGCGCCAGGACGGGACTGAGCGCCATTTCCACGGGCTCGGAGAGCTCTATACATTGCTGGCAGTAGGCGGCGTACATGGCGCTTCGGACGGGGTCGATCATCTCGACGGTGTCAGCGCCGCAGCGGCAGAGGTCGGAGCCTTGAAAGCCGACGGTCTGGGAGTCCACTGGGGAGTGGCCCATGACGTCGCAGTAGAGGAGCTGGCGGAAGGTTTTGCACATTGCGGCTGGTCTTTTTTTGTCTCTGTCTTTTTTGGTGGGGCTTACCTGTATGTCTTGATCTCCGGGGTCAAGGCTTGTTAATGGGGTAGGCGGGTGACTGGCAAAATGTAACAAAAGGGGAGGTGTCTGAAAGTTGTTAGTAGAAGATGTAGGGAATGGGGAGGTGATGATGATCATGGGGAGGGAAATTATTCAAGTTGTGAAAATTGTGGTGATTTTATACTGAAAACAGTTACAATGAATTCATTTCACTTGGGTTATCGTCCGGTAGACACGCTGAAAATAGGTAAAGAATCTATTGTTGGAGACAATGACTTGGTTCTCAACACTACCGTATGAATGGGGTTTGTGCGTCCCCCTCGGGCCGAGAACAAGTCTTTGTTCTTTGAAGTCGATCTTTGTACAATGGATGTTACGAAAGATGGGAAACAAGGGGGATAACAAAGGTATCAGTCTGTCCTATTCAAGGAAAAGGGACAAAGAAATGGCCGGTGTCCAAGTGGAATATAAACAGAGCCCCAGAACGATTTGGTTCAGATCTAAGAAGGCCAAAGTACCACATTGGCATTACCATCGACCTCATTGAAGACATCAAAGCCTCAATATCCCAGTCGCTTATTATTTCCTCTCATCAAACAAAATGTGTAGAGTATCGGACCCGGTATGTCTGCAGCGCCTGCGGTGAGATCTGGAAACTGATCGAGGATACTAGCCTCGAGCCAGAACCTCATGGCAAGGCCCGAGACACAGTTCTTCCCGAGTTGAAGAAGGTTCTTTGCGGCCGTAGACTCTGTGCCAACCCAAAGGTTGCAAAAGTGCCAGCTATATTCGACTTTTTTAAGTGCGATCGCTGCGCATTGGCGACAGGCTGCTGTGATGAAGTGGAACTACGTCTGGAAATAGTTCTGAACTCAGCAACATAAGGACCATATCTATAAATCAGGGAATGAATACTTTACGAGAGTAGGGTATCTTCATTCCAAACGCAATATAAAAAATACTATCAAGTAAACAATTAGAAGTTAACGTGAAATGAGTGAAATCCAAATCCAAAATGAGACAAGCCGAGGGGTATGTCGGACAACACGTCATACTACGACCATTGGAAACCGTACTTCAGGTGAGTGTCCTTGATGAACTGAACTGCAGGACCGAAAGCCTTCTGCTTCTTCTCCTGTGGGATAACGGAATCGGGTACTGCCTGGCTGTTAGTGTTTCGTTCCGTCCCAAGTCTCAGCCCCGGAGTCATAACTTACGGTTGAGGTAGCCATGAAACCCCTTCTCATCATATCCCATCTCCATCCTCCGCCCTTCGAATCTTGGATCGTTAGCCAAATTCGCCTTCACTCTCTCCACAAAAGTAGTCTCCTCGTGAACCAAAATGTCTATCCCCGCAACCCACACAAAGATATTCTCCGGAAGCTGATCCACACTGGCCAGAATGGGGCTCATCCTCGGATTCTCCATATTCTCACGCCTCACCGATTCAACATACGAATCGTACAGCGGTATCATAAACGCGAGTGGATCTTTGGTAGGATAATTTGCCGGGACGGGCTTCTCCTGGGGCTTGAGACGCAAGTCGCACACAGGATAAAACGCCGCAATGGCCTTGATCCCTGTCTTTGACGTAGGCCGACACGCCTCAACCTGTGCAGCGCAGAGACCAAGGGTACCTCCTGCCGAGAATCCACTCACGGTCAGGAGAGTGGGATCGGCACCGAACTTGGCCTCAGCGTGGGTCTGTAAGTAGCGGATGGTGGCGTCGACGTCGTCGTGTGCGGCCGGGAAGACGTGCTTTGGCGCATAGCGGTACGAGATGCTGACCACGACGGCGCCCGTCTCTCGCGCTAGTTGATCGCAAAATACGGCGTCGTCCTCGGGCCAGCCGCCGATGAAAGCTCCAGGGTGGATGTCCACGTGAAGGGGGCGAAGCTTCTTGGATTCGGGGTTTCCAGGGGCTTTGAAGACGAGTGCGCGAATGGTGCAGCCAGGTGAGACGGTGAGGTATTCAACTGTGTATGCGCGGGTGAACAGCCATCGGGTGGATGACATGGAGAAGGTGAGAACGCTGATGGGCTGGAGGACGAGCATCCGCCAACGGTGTCGCCAGGGCATGTTCCATGTGAAGAGCGCATCGACGGCCGGCCGGAGGAGCCATGGGAGGAGCCGGGGAAGGGCCAGCAGGGACATGATGCTGACTAAATCGATGTTGTGGTGTTTGTGAGAATGTCGATGATTGAGGCAGGTGCATTCGAGATTGAGCGGGTCTTTTTGTTTGAAGGCTTATTGCGACAGGTAAGATACGGGATCTTCCGGCTTTTCCCGGTCAGCCGGCACAATCAAGGCCGAGCTGTTGATGCCCCTGCGCCGCTCACCAATCAGACCAAAAATGAACAGAAAAATGCTGATAACGTGCGTTGGAGGTCAGTAAAACAACTCGATGCAAGTTGCCCTCATCAATTGGCATGGGGATTTCCATGTCGACACGGGTTCCTCGTGCCTTGCTCCCAAGTGAGCTACCCGAGGTGTGGGTGAGCCTGCGCTGCTGCGTGGCGAAGGTACCTAGGGAGGAGACGAGAGGAAGACGAGAATCTGGGTCCGACTGTTTGGCGTTTGAATGGGCCGGCGGGCGCCGATTGTCCGGCGAGGTACGAAGTACCTGTGCTGGGAACACTTTCGTGTCAGTGTTCTAGGCCATGTTGAGTCAGCCCGCTCGCATCTCATGCCACAATCTATCCAAGAGATCGAGGGAATGAGGAAGCGGCTGAAGATCGGAGCGGGCCCCATTGGCTTCATCAGTTTATCACCCGCGCTGGCTGTTGCTGTGGCTGCTGGCACGCGCCCGCGTGCATGTTTAGCGTGGGATGCCTCTGGTACCACAGCCTTGTGGGCTCTTGGTCACCGGCACTTATAGGTAGTACCTTCCGACTCTAGGAACTGGCGTGCCGCGTTGTGCCTTCCATCATTCCAACCCCAGCTTCACCGACTCCGACAACAGTGACATCATGGTGCAACGACCAGTGCGACTAATTATCTGCGTGGACGGCACTTGGTGCTCTCCTGACGGATCCCACGGAGCCAGGAATCAGAACATCACCAACATCTACCGCATTTTTGCCAGCGTCCAAATGGGGGTTGTCAAGGACGCTGTGGACGGCCGAGAATACGAACAACGGAAGCACTACGTCCAGGGAATAGCAGCCAACGACGAGTCGTGGGTGCATCGCGTGCATGTTGGCATACACGGCAACAAATGCCTGGAGCAGATCTGCGATGTGTACCAGATGTGCTGCCAGCTTGGTCCCGAGGACGAGGTCTGGATGTTCGGCTTCAGTCGCGGGGCCTACGTTGTGCGAGCAGTGGCGGGCCTGCTGCACTTCCTCTGGTGTCTCGTGCCACCGCCGCGAGACGACTCCCGCAGCAGTTTCAAGCAGGAATACGAACAGATTCTGAAGCTCTACGCGACGATGCAACAGCAAAAAAAGCTCGAGGAAGGTGCCATCCACCACATGTTCGTGGCGAAGACGCAGCCGCCGCCTAAAATCCGATTTGTTGGAGTCTTCGACACAGTCAAGGCCGTCAGCGACGAGAACCTTTACGACATTTCCTTCAACCACTCGATTGCCCACATGAGACATGCCGTGGCCCTCAGCGAAAACCGGGACCACTTCCGCCCCGAAACCGTCTATCCTAATCTCAGCAACAGAGCTAGCGGCCTCATCAAACGCAGCATTGTGCAGGCGTGGTTTGTCGGCGCCCACATGGACATGGGTGGATCCAACGAGCACGACGGGCTCGCCTTGTACCCGCTACAGTGGATGCTGATAGAAGCCCAAAACCTTGGGCTTTGTCTCGGGTTCGACGGCAACTATGGTGGTCGCTCCAAGCTCTCAAACCCACTGCACATTGTGGGGCTGGAGCCTCGGGTTGAGGGCCGTGATGAGGAGACAAACCCACCATGGTCTTGCAAGGTCCAAAATGGTGTCACCGTTACGATGCACGACATGCGTAGCGTACACGATCCTACGGGGAAGCACGGAGAACGTTATCAGATACGTACACATCAGAAGAGGGCGACTGGGTGGCCGAAGAGCGCTCGGCGACCGTTTGCGCTTTCCGATGGTGTGTGGGAGTTGATCGGCTACTGCAAGTTTGCGCCGCAGGGCACCATTATCCACCCATCTGTCTATCTGCTCCTTGACGAGTTCTCCAGAAGCACGCTCAAGATCCCAACGTTCGGCGTTGAACAAGATCAGAATCCGCTTGAGCGGTTGCGGCTGACCATGCTCGGCACCACGACAATGGGGATAAGCCCAAGTACATTGGATATCCCAAACATGGGGTTTTGGAACAAGCAAGCTTTGTCTGCTTTGAAGGGCCCCGGCGCCATTCGCATTCTTGTTTGTGGCAATTGCGGAGTCGGCAAGTCCACGCTCATTAACACCGTGTTCGGCGCCGAAGTGACAACAGCCTCTGATCGAGTGCGTGGCATCCACGAAATCCGACAGGAGCTGACAAGCAAGGATCGACCGGATCTCATCGTGCATGATTCCGGCGGGTTTGAAGCTGGCACTGCGGACCAGTTTGATGCGGTCGAGAAATTTCTGAAGGAAAAGTCGACCGAGTCCAACATTGATGACCGCCTTCACGTCATCTGGTTCTGCATTGAGGCGACCTCAGATCGCGCCGTCCAGACCGCAACGGAGAAGCTCTTCAAAACTGTTTCGCAGCATGCACAGGATGTTCCCATCATTGTCATCGCGACCAAGAAGGATCGTCTTTTTGGAGCCAAGATGATGGAGATCAAAACGCAAATTCACAAGAAAGAGAAAAGGAAAGCGACAATGGAGGAGTGTGAGCAATATGCTGAGGCCGAGGTTCAAACCCGTGTCGAGGAAATCAAGGAGGAGATGCTGAAAGTAGAAGGTGGCCGGTTCGATGACTGCATTGCTGTGGACAAAGGTACGGCTTTCTAACTGTCCAGACCTTCAGACCCTGTTGATTTGGCGGGCTCTCGAACTGACCCAGTCATATTCACCTCCCAGACGACGAAACCTCAATCGAGCGTCTCACCGAGATCACGGCTGAGTCCTTTACTCATGATCGGGTGAGGTTACTCTACATCCGCGCCCAGGTCACTCGGATTGACTTGAAAATTTCTCTCGCACTAGACGAGACGATGGTTGTCTACAAGCGCATACTCAAATCGGCAACGGGCTCCGGCGGCATTCCAATGGCAGCCTCGTCGAACCGCATGGCGGCTGCCATCAATGTTTGCAGCGTTATCATAAACTGCTTTGGACTGCCCCGCGTCACGCCCGAGACTGTGTTCCAGATCTGCAAGGCCAACCTTCTGGATGACCTCGGCAACGGTTTTGCCATCTTCCTCTCCGAAGGTTTAGCAGCCGTTGCTATGGGTGCTACTATTGTGACGGGTGGCATGCCTTTCTTCCTCATTCCTATGGCTATCAACATCCCTGCCGTTGTGCCGGCCACCACGCGCCTGTTCCTCATGCTGGCCTGTGATCTCATCCTCGTGCTAACCCGAGCTTTCCAAGAATCCGTGTCCAGGTGTGTCGGACAGCCTCTGGAGCGCGACGTGGAGTCGGCGGCAGTGGCGTACAAGGCCTACTATAAGTCAGTGCACGACGAGGTCCGCAGGCTAGTACCACGAAGGAACGTGGTGGCCAGTTTCAGGACAGACCGAATTTCCGAAGGAATTAAGGGGATTGTGGGGAAGTATAGAAAGGAGATGGAAGTAGGGGAACCAGCAACCTTCTCCTCGTCGCCAGCCAGCCCGCCACTTTTCCAGTACGCCATGAACCGGAACTCGAGCCCAACTTTGGCGGGGTCGTCCATCTCGGATGAAAGCCGGAGTGACACGATGGATGAGGAGAAGGAGATATCAAAAGGGATCGAGGCTCTCAGTTTACAGGGTCGGGTGTAAGGACTTGAAGTTGGACTTATTTGAGGTTGGATGGATGTATTTCATCGGATCTGGTCGACGAAACTATCTTAGATGCACTCAGTGGAGGGATGTTTCATAGTACAGGTTAAAAGATTTAGACCGGACTGCAGGGCATAATGGCACATGATAATGACTTTTGCTCGACGCTCCGGAGGAACTCTAGTCTTAATAAAACATAGTACCTTCCTTGTTTAACTTCTGTCATCGTTCATTCAGCAAGTAAACGGAGTTTGGTCGCTAAAGGCTAAATAATTACGCGGGGTACATCAGGGGTCAAGTTAATGGATCAGATCCCGGCTAGAAATGGAAATGAGGTCAAAGATTGGGGAACACAACTGTTATTTCAAGACTTTGTGAGCCTGTTGATGCTTTCTTCCCTGCATACGTAATTCTAGGCGACCTGCAAACCGCGTATTGCGCATCATGCCACAAACACGGGACGGGGGCCCCGGGGTCGTCCCAAACGCCGAAATTCCAAGTGGGGTTCATCCGTGCTGCCAGCGTCGGGGTCTTTTTCAGGCGCGCAATCCCCCCGCACGCCGAACGTATGTCTCCGGGGACCTGCATTTCAACACCACAAAGAGCGGGCCGTGCCTTCCCAGTGCGATAATACCCACCTCCAATTCTTCTCCACGATCGACTGAAAAATCAACCGCACATCTCGACTTCTCTTGCAACACCCATCACGATCCAAACCGCCGGCACCATGGCCGACCCCGTCCCCACGACAATGCGGTCCCTCGTCGCCCCAAAATACTGCCCCCCCTCCGGCTACGAAGTAATCACCCTCTCCGTCCCCACGCTCACCAACCCCGAAGACGTCCGTGAGTACTACAGCCCTCTCCTCTCCCCCGTTT
>Ga0247758_1000972_pt1 | contig 23986 bp, 34 predicted proteins | sample UWRJL156409C4_FD_180950 | JGI IMG/M metagenome (GOLD analysis project Ga0247758, IMG submission 180950) | Plant litter microbial communities from Arlington Agricultural Research Station in Wisconsin, United States - UWRJ-L156-409C-4 | ecosystem: Environmental > Terrestrial > Plant litter >... | reverse complement strand
CCCCCTCACTCAGCCCACGTTTACTCCCCCCCCCCCAATTGCTCCTGCGCTGTTCCCCATCCTTCAGTCCGTATGACGGCCAACTAGCTAAGCCAGCATTATTAAAAATCCAAAGACAGCAATTACCCCATGCCAAAAGTTCTTCCCGTTTCATCTCCCGGCCTTCTAGTGGCCGTTTCAAAACACACCTTACCTGATCGGCATGGCGGAATGCACCCCCGTGTTTTTTCTTCCTTCCCATTTTTCTCACATTCAAAGCCTAGAACCTAGAACTAGATAATATTACTAAGGCCACTAAGCCTCCGCATGATCATGGATATGGGTCATAAGCCTCCACGCCTACTGAAAGCTTATCCGTTCCCCCGTCTGTCGATCTCTCCCACCCTTCGTTTTCTTCTTTCCTTCCATATTTGGTTCGTGGTTCTTATCTCCGCCCCAATCAACATGAAGAATCGGAGAACAGTTCACCCCGATGGACCGACCGACATGGCACGGCCGAGAACGGACGGGGGAAATTGGGAAGATGTGTGGCTTGGCTTTGCTTATGCGGAAGCGAAGCGAGCCGAAGCGCAAGGTGGAATTTTGGTGCGCACACGTGTGCTATGCGATGCATTGCTGTCCTTGGTTTTTGTCCCTCTCTTTCTGGGTAGGATGGTCCGGCACTCTGCGGGTGCCAGGACGACCAGGACGCAGACACACCCTTCCGTCGGACGGAGGCGGAATAAGGTTGTTGGCCCGGTGGAGGCGGCGGATGCCGGAAGGATTCTGGGCATTCTGCAACCCCCTCCCTACTTATATCCCGAGTCCGAGGTTTTGCGTGTTAGTCAGGTGGTTGAGTGCGAGGCGACCAATGAGAGGATGGGGACGCTGTGGCGCGTGCGGCGTCAGCCACTGGGGGGATACCACGCTTGGTAGCGATGAGGTAAGGGTGCTATCCTTGGCGAGACGAGGATGATTTGTTTTGATGCGGTGTGTGTGTGTGTGTGGCTGTTGCATGGTGGTTAGTGGTTGGTGTTTGCAATACGAGCGCAAGAAGGTGCTTGATGTTGCCGTTGCAGCGGTCTCGATGGTGCCGAGTGTGGTCGGTGATGCGTTGTGGGCGTTGATAAGCCACCCGGGCCGAAGGGCTTGTGCGCTAATGGGTCGGCGTCGTTTGGTGCCGTGTCTAGCTAGCCCCACCTTCGGATACGGTCAGGTGAATTAGCGCCCAGGTCCGAACACCGAGCCGATCCGGCAGGCGCAACTACGCTTGGCTTGGCCGGGAATTTTAGTGAGGCAGATTTTGTGCGACCCATGGCGTGCATTGGCAGGCCAGGTGTGATTACCTAGGCAATTGTCAAGTTTCTTTTCTAATCAAGACAAAAATCATTTTGATTGGGTGTCAATCCGTCTTTTTGTCTGACGATGATGCTGGCCAGATGCTCGGTGGGGGCCAAGATCGGACTTGGGGGCGGCCGTGCGAGAGCGAAGGTTCCACATGAGAGAGGATCGATCTGCACTTTAGGATGATTCGAATTGATTCACGGTGACCTTGCTCCGCAAAGAAGTCAGTAGTCAGTTTGGAACCGGGAAATCTCCAGGTAAACAACATTCGGACACCTGCGGATCTGACCTCCCGAGTTAGGCAGTCTAGATTTGAAGGTGGCTTACAACTAGCAATTACCAGATGCAACACAGGCGCGCGCTATAGTGTATTTTTTGGGGTTGGCTTGTCCCATCCTGCCGGTCCAGGTTCCCATCATTTGAGTTTGTTAAACAGGGGCTAGCGCGCTTGGGTTGCCAGGGGTTGTTTGTTGGCAAGGCATTTTCGCTTTCGCGAAGGATGGGAAAGGCCATTCCATGGGGGTGGCAACTGTGGAGCCGCAACATTGGTAGGGATACGTCAATGGCAGTAAGTCAGTGGTCGGATGCGACTGCCACGTCTCTCCTTAAGGTTCTTACTGTGTCCTACCACCCACACCGTCGACTGCTGAATGGCAGATGGCAGCCATTTCGCCAGCCCTGTAGGGCTGCCCGTGTCGAGATGCATGAGATGCAGGTGCCGCCCTGCATCAGACCTGCACCACCGCGACCACTACCGAGGATAGCCTGGTAATGTGCAGCCCTGGTGATGTATTCGCTCGATGTTTGCCCGCCGTCGGGTCGGATCAGTCGGGTCACAGTCGGGTCACAGTCGGGTCGCCCGGTGTGCGGTCGGGCTGCATGTTTCGAGATTACCATGCCGTCCGCCTCAGGTGACTGCAGTTGGAAGTGCTGGTCACATGTGAACGCGGCCGAACTGATAGCCAGTTGCTGGTCACTTACATGGAGACTGCATCGCCGCTCGCACTCCGTCACCGTCCTATTTTGCATCCGCTCCCTCCCATTCGGCACCCCGCACAACACTAAAACTTCGGAATTGCCGCCTGCTGCCCGCCGCCTGTCGCGGCGACGGGAGTAATCTTAGTATCCCTTAGGTACCCAGGCGATTGGGGTCCTTGGACGATCCCGTTACCTATTTCGTCACCCGTGAGGTGACGGAGTGGTGGGAGTCCCTGGCCGAGGGGCTCCCGCTATATCCGAGCTTTCGCATACCGGTGCGGCGGGGGTGGACAGCTACCCAACGTGGCAGTGACGTGAAACGCCCGCCTGGCCCATGTCTGTCGTCGACGTTCAAAATAACAACACTTTAGTGATTGCCTGGTATACGGACCTCGGTGTGTCCCAGCCGCCGAGTTAGGACTCGGTGAGGGGACTTTTGGTATTGTACAGCGCACAGCGGAGCAATGCAAACACCATATATACGCCTTGAAGGAGTTGTCGGATGGTGAACTCCTCCGCTCCCGAAAGATCAGATGGAATCAGGCAGGCGTTTTGGGCAAGGCGTGGATCTGGGCTGAACAACCCCGCAGGATCAGTAGCTGAGACGGGTACTAATGTTCTGGAGCAAGGCTTGTAAGTTTTCTAGTTCAAGCATCCCGATTTCACAAAACCTCGTCACATCACTGCAGTTGGCATGTCTGCATGTAGCCAGGGTGAAATCCCATCACACACACCCGAGATTCAAGGAAACACGTCACTAGTCGTCTGGTTATCAACCCCTTGCTCTGCGCAAGTGCGCAAAACTTGACCAGATCGTCGGGAGACCCCTTGGTTCCACATCATGGCACACAATCCAAACGTCTTCTTTCGGAATACACTTTATCATATCGATTCATGCATGGCCCATTATCAACCCTAGAATTCAGTTGTCACGGGGTCACACACGGATCGATATGATAAAGTCTATTCCGAAAGAAAACGCCTGGCCATATGGTCAAGCGTGAGTCACTGGGTCCAAGTACAGGTACATGCCCCGTCTCGTCATCACCACCGTCGTTATCCTTGCTACCATGATGCCATGTTTTCAACACGCTCATCTGAAGCAAACTGGGAGAGGAAAAGCAAAGAAATAAGAAATGACAAGCAAACAAAAGTTCATCCCGTAACAAAACGCTTCCCTATCCGGTACTACTATTTGCGTCCTCCGTCCACATTGCCCCTGCTACCGCTCTTTATCCCACCCGGCGGCCAGTCGTGCGCCTTGATAGCATGGCGGTAGGCATGGTCGCTTCTTGCGTACTGTTTGGGACACGTATCGACTGGGCAAGGGTGTTGCTGCTTGGCTTTACCCGTCTCCTTACGGTGATGGACATTGATATGTCTGTCTAGCATGGCCTGGTATTGGTGCCCCTTTCCACAGTAGTAGCATTTCACGGGTCGCAAAATTTGTTTGCGTATTCTCCTGCAAACTTCGTCAGTCTGGATTATGTGACAAAACGACAAATTCAAGTTTGAATGCATGTACATACTCAGGGGTACGTGGACGGCCAACTGGACAATTGCGGGTTCGACGCCGCGGCTGTGGCTCTGGCGGTACTAGCAATCTCTGTGTTTCCCAACTCTGGGGTGGAAGTCTGAAAGTTAACCCTATGTTGAAGTCACATGGAGCGTTCATGGGGTGAGACTCCAAGTGAAATGGAATCTGAGATGGAATCACTGAGATCGGAGATATTGGCGACACCGGCAAGGTTTGCTCCGATGACGGTGAGAAGGCTTCGGAGAATGTTGATGATCCACTGGCGCTGAAGCCCCAAGGCGATGTCACCTGAGTCGCATCACCAGAGTACAGAGGATAGTACCCGGTGTCCTGATCGGGGTAGGATGAGAGGGAGCCAATGAAATCTTGCAGGTGGTTTTTGTAGTCGGCTGTTGACACATCCAGAACGGGATTGTCGGAATCGGGGAAGTAGAAATTGCTAGGTTGAGGGGGTGGGATCGAAAGCAATTCTGGAGGTCCTGAATTAGTTGTTGCTGCTCGATGGTCATCATTGTCGGCCTCATGTGTAAACAGAGGCAACTCGGCGATGTGTTCAGCACGAGGATCCAAAAAGGGTTCACCGTTGGCCTGTAGGTTGAGCCACAGACTGACGTCGAGAAACTCCAAGTCCGCGTATTCCTCCATCGTGAAACTGAAACTGTGTTTGTTATGCGGGGACTTGTCCCTAAAGAAGTTGTTTGGTTTGTTGAGTGCTGGGGCGTTGAATGGGTTGGGAGAGATGTTTCTTCAGGTTGTTTAAGTTTTGAAACAACCCGGGTACTGGGGATGCGACCGGACCTTTTACTGACTTATCCAAGGTCGGCAATCTTCTGAATAGAAGTCGAGTGTTAGAGGCAGTCACAGGATGGCGGAAAAGGTTGTGGGGTTTGTGACTTGCAATGCACACAGGAATTCCGTGCTGGTGTTCCGGCGCCATCTTCCTCTTCAACCGTTTCCGATCATTGCCCATCAATACCATGGAGGCACCGCCGTCTCTCATTCTCCAAAACCAGAATTTCCATCTCACAAACTCAATAACAACAAGGCATTAGCTGCCGACTGTGAATGGCAACTTCCGTTGAGTCTTTGAGTCGCGGTTTGGACGTTCTGGGCAGATCATGGAGAGGAAGATGTAACTTTGGTGTCTAGACAATTCGAGGTCGGAGAGTTCAGTTCTGAATGGAGTCAGTAATCTCATTTCACCTTGAACTCGAAAATGAAGTGCTTAACTTACAATTTCTCTTGAGGGGAAGGCCATGGACTGGGGAAGCGAGAGAAGGGTCGAGGAGGAGGGGAGTGGGGGTGCGAGACAAGACATCTCGCCCCCCTCGAGAAGGGAAGAACCCACACCCGTGTGGTATCTGGGATGTCAATCCAGGTGCGGCGACTGCTGAGCTAATGCCTAGATACCTATCTGGTATGTGCCCCGAGAGTAGTGATCGGCTCGAGCTCAGCAGTAGCCGCACTGGATTGACATCCCAAAAATCACTACTCTCGGATGTGGCATCCGGAGGTGTAGGTTCTTCCCTTCTCGAAAGGTTGGTGTAAGTGAGGTGGTTGAGGAACAAAAAGCAGCAGAAGGATGAGGGGAGCTCGAGGACTTAAAATATTTGGGAAACCCCTCTTCGGTACGCTCAGAGAACAAAGGTGTTGACGGAACAGCAGCCGTTGGTTAGGTATTCAGAAGTAGCCTTGTCGGTGATCATGATTGGGCATTTTGGGGGTTCACAGCCAGCCCGGCTTCTGTTCTCCTCTCTTCTGTGGTCCATTGGGCCGCTTGGGGAATACAAAACAAAAACATATCATTGGGTGCCACAGTACGGGGAATATCTCTTGCTGTCAATTGGTTTGTCACTTCTGAGAAGCGCGGGATTGACCGCAAACTGTTGGCCGCAGCTGCCAACTTGGTAGGCCTCTTCTGCACTTTCAGGTTCTTGCCGACCTGATCCAGTTGTCGCGGGGTCGGAACTCGAGATCAAACATGCTGCACAGCTTCATTCCGTGTGCCCCACACCATTGATGTTTCTGGGCAGCTCAACTGCGATATTTCGTGTTAGGCAAGGAGTGGCTTGTCGGTCTTAGTGAGATATGATTGGTTGGTTTCAACCCAGACTCAACATTCAAGTTGCAGCTGCAGCTAGGTACAGCTGCGCTGCGCAGCCACTTGGTCAATTTGAATTTGCGCGAAATCCAGCTGAGCCCCAGAGCCGAGCCCCGTTCTTGCTTCATTTCGACAATCTGCATCAAGACCTGAGAGCGACACGAGTCATTGAAATCCATCGCACCCGGTCGCCCAACCCCCACCAATGACTTTCAGCTAGTCCTCGGCCTCGGTAAACAACCCGGACACATACAGTGGCACTCGATTTTGGCGTTGCGAGCAACGAGACGGTGTGGCAGGCCGAACCTAGAGGAAGGGGCACCTATGGCTTGGTGTCATCGTGTGTCATTACTATGGTCCTGTGTATCTGGACCGCCGTGCATCTCAACTTCCCAGATTACGACGAACCAGAGATCAAGTACCTCCCGCCGCGGCAGACATTGAGAAGGATATTTTGGCTGTTGATGGGCTTATTCGCTCCAGAGATCGTACCCTGGACTGCATTTGAGCAGCGCAAGGAAGCCAAAGATTTGTCCCGGCACGTGAAGTCGTGTTTGGGAGAGATGTCAACTCCCTCTCTAATGAACACTGCTCCTGTCTGGGCACTGAAAATATACCGCAGGCCGAAAGCTGATTTGGAGAGCGGCATCAGGCCAGCGTCGGAAACTGTCCACACCACGACTGAGAGTGTAGAAGAAGCGACCGACAAGGGGATTCTAAGGAAAGAGCGAAGGCACAAGTGGACCATGACCCACAGTTTCTATGTCCTCATGGGAGGATTCGCCTTCGACGCCGACGCTTTCGGGCGAGACATGCTACCGGGTGGACGGAAGCGCGTCACCTTGACAACCAGGGGTATCTGCGAGTTAGCGAGAGTCGCGCCTCACCTGCTGCCAGACATCTCAGTGGCGCATATCGAAGACAAGAGCAAGGCCAACCGACTGGCAAAAAGACCATTGTCATGGTTTTCAGCGCAATGTATCTCGCGCCCGGCCCTCGGCCTGACCGTCAGCCTACTCGAGCTTAACACGCTCGCCCATGCTCTCTGCGCTCTCGTTGCGTATTACCTCTAGTGGCGGAAGCCGCTAGATATCGAGGAGCCCACCTTGATTGAAGGCACGGATGCAGATCTACTCTGCGCTGGACTTTTGATGCGGGGCCTGGGAACCGTCTTTCCCCGGCGTGGCGAGCCGCGGTACGGTCTCGACAGCTCTTTTGATCTTGTGAAACTTGTCAGGGTTAAAGCCACTGAGAATCAAGAGTCTTCCGACCGAACTGGCTCCAAGACCTATTCTATACCTTTGACGCTAGGTAAACGAGGGAAAGCGGACCAGGATGCTACCAAGCAGCAGTCTACCGTTTTCGCGGGGCAAAAACTTTACACAGGTCAAAGCCCTTTCGGGTTTGGATTTCTAGTAGCGGATCACCGCTACTTCAAAACACGCATCCAAAGCAGCATTTTCCAAAGGCTCTTCCGTCCCAGCACAATACCTGGTCAGTTGTCCATCCAACGCCCTTATAATGTTTTCACTGCAGGGGATGTTCTCCGGTTCTCGTCGGCCCAACAGTGCTACGAAAAGTACCCGAGCATCCTGACTTTTGGTCTTTTCAACAATGACAATCCACCTTCACCGTGGTACACAAGCTTTCTCGCCCATAGATCCCAAAATATGGTGTGTACAGCCGAAAGAACCATCGGCACAGGCGATGGCACAGAATCTTTCGACCTCGCCCTTTTCTTTGCTGGGCTTGCTTATGGGGGGCTGCATTTGATCGCCTGGAACCCCCCGGTGAGGACAACGGCCGAAGCACTTATGTGGCGCATCTTGGGCATAGCAGTTATCTTGTATCGTCCCCTTCCTGGTATCATACGGTTCTGCTTTCCTGAAGGAAAAGATGGGTTACACCGCATCGCAGTATTCTTGCGAAATCATCGACCGTCATGGTGGTGGAAGTCATCATGGATTGGATGTGCTTTAGAGGATATTGCTATCGGCATGACCGTTCTTGTGGGACTTCCTGGGACTGCTCTTTACGTTTTGTCGAGGATTTATCTGGTCGTCGAATGTTTCATCAGCATTCCTAGGCTCCCAGCTTCGGTGTTCGAGACTCCGGTATGGTCTCAATATGTGCCGCATTTGAGCTAGAATGACTGGCATGAGTTGACGATTCAATCGCATCAATTCGGATTTTCATGAGAGGCCTTGATTAAGGCAGTACCTTGGAATAAGCTGTTAGAGACTTCAATAAGGCCTTCGAAATGAAGTCGTAAGGCCTGCCTTAGCATACCGTCAAGAAGACATCTTACGCATATGGAGTATAGTGAAAGTATAACTCTCATTCCCAACCCGGGACAGTAAGGAGATGTGACGTGAGTCGATGGTTGACCCGAGGCAGCCTTGATGCAGGACGCAAGTGGGTATCTGCAAGCCACACAAATCAACTTTGAGTCCTTTTCAGATATGGGCGAATGTAAACTTGAATGAAGGTGAAACGGGGCAAAACCCAATGTACTGTGTCTTGGTTTTGAGTTGGCATATTCAGAAACTTGAGTCAGGTACACTACAGTATTGGTCCACCACTCATATTTTCACAACATGTTGGTGTCTTCAGCCCAGACAGGAGTTTGAGCCACTGGTAGAGGCGCTGTCGCACGACTGTCGGTCGCCACTCGGCCAGGCCCACTTTGAGACAGAAGGGCTGAAAGTGGGTCCTCGGAGGCAACCTGTCTCATGTGGACGGGGTGCATCCAAATTCAGCTTTTCGACGTCATTCGCACTCCTTTCACCATCAAACGTCAACCAGAGGTAATACCTAGGCTATTGTCGTGATCAGCTGTCATAAGCAGAGACAAACCGCCGATAGGTGAAATGCGGCCGCGATCAGCATCCGCGCAACTCGGCATTGGCAATTTCTCGGTTGACGAAGCTGCGACACGATGCGCCAACGTTCACGGACGGGGCAGGCTTGAGGAAGGGCTGGAGAAGGCCTGTGAGCGCTGTGCATGACGGAGCTGCTGGTAGGCTTGGGGTGACAGGGGGGCCTGCATTGCTTGACACCCGCCATCGCGGCGATCTTGCCTGCGACGGCGCCAATCGCAACCGGCCAGCGCCCCTCGGCACCCCTTGCCCCAGAAAACTGAAACCCCGACTGTCCCGGACCGTCGGATCACGACAACACATCGCGGCCGATTAGGTTGGCCGTAGCGTCGCGCTCCTCAAAACCAAATGCACCTCGGGACTTTCTGGGCGGTCTTGTCGTCCTCTTCCCTATTGCAACCTGACAGGATGCCAACCGGGTGAATTTCACCTGCACACATGGCTCTTGGGCACCTTGTTTTTTTTCGTCAATAATAATTTCTTCGATTCTTCGAGATGCTGGCCATCCGCATCCTTTGGTTGCAGGCTGCGCTGGCCGCGGCCCAGCTATTGAACTTGCCCGAGTTGCCTGTTATTGGACCACTGCTAGGCGGAGGAGAAGGGGAGAGCAGCGAAGCCGTTCCGTCGGTCATCACCGAACCTACCGCCGAACCCAGCGTCGAACCCACAACCGACCCCGTCGTTACCACGCCCGAGGAGCCCGCGTTGCCTTCAGAGGAGATTCCGGTCGTCACAATCACGCCCACGCCAACAAACGTTGAAGTGGTAGTGCCGGAAGCGTCACCGGAAGAACCGGCGGCTGAACCCCAACCGTCAACTGAGCAGCCGGCGACGGTGCCAGTGCCCGTTGTCATCCCGACGGCTCAAGTCCCGGCCGCCCAACCCACCATTCAGATCCCGACGGTGGCTGCTCCGGCGCCCGAGACTCCCCAGTTCCAGACCCCCGCTGCCACAACCGCCATCGTCCCAGTCCAGCAGGCCGTACCGACGGTCGCAACTCCAGGCGTAATCGCCATCCCTACTGTTCCTTCGGCCGCCGCACAGTCACCGGCAGCTCCCACCCAAGGAACCGTCAATGGAAACAACGGCAATAGCGGTGGTAGTGGTGCTGGCGTAGCCGTCTTCAACCCACCCTCCGCTGCAGCGGGAACCGCCGTGCCTACCGCCCAGGCAACCACCCAACTTGTCACCTCAGCCGGAAGCACCTTCGCCACTGTCTTTGTACCCCCCACCGCAGCCGCAGCAGCCTTCCAGCCCTCCTTCGCAGCAGACGGTACCTTCATTCAACCTACGGGCAGCCCGGACGGTGCCACCGACGTCTTCGGCAACACCAATACGAACGGCAACCCCGGCTCCAACAACCCCAACAACGGCGTCACCCAAGCCAACACCGCTGACGCCGGCGGCATGCCCCAAGGCACCAAAATCGGAATCGCCGTTGGTGGCGCAGCCGGCGGCGTGGCCCTCATCGCAGCAATAGTCTACCTCTTCTGGAAGCGCCGCATGCGCGCCGCCCGCCGCGGCCACCGTCTTAGCGACGGATCAGAGGTCAGCGGGCCTGTGCCTGTGTCGGAGAAGCAGAAGATGGGATGGGAAGCGGACCACGGAAACACGACGTTTGATTTTGGATTTGAGTATCGCGAGAAGGAGAAGGCGAGGGAGAGGGAGATGAAGGAGGAACGGGTGGAGTTGGAGGGGGATTCGTCGATGTCGCTTCCTGTGCATCAGGGAGAGCCGTCGCCGTTGCCGCAGTCGGGCAATCCGTTGGCGGGGATGTTTTATCGTCGTTAGAGGATGAGAGTTGGTAGCGAGGGGAGATGCCAGGTGAAGGGGAGAAGGGTGATGGGAGGGTGAGAGGGAGAGAAATGGCAGGTCTATGTCAAACTCGGACTCATCTCGTGGCTGCGGAAACAGGAGCGGAATTGACCAGTGCAAGTCCAAGTTTGTATGGGTTTTGGGGGAACTGAGACTTAAGGAACATGGAAAACCAGAGTCTCTACACATGTAGGAAACATGGGGTAATGAAAACGACGCAACGGCCTGCAGCATTGATGGATAGGTACTTGAAGGGCTGAGCATCATCACATCATGAGCCCGCAAAACATGGGCACTCGGGTCTTTGCTCGATACGCATCCCTACTTTGGTGGGGTTATATTGGCGTTTATTATTATATAGTTGAATCATTTTGCATCATTACACTGCCAGTTCTTTGTGGAGACCTATGTACCTATGTACCGATACAGCCGCCCCCTATCTATTTCATTTTATCTTTCTCTCACGGTGCGTCTTCAGCCCCGTCCTTTCTATATCATGAATAGGTAATCTCGATCGTCCGTTTTGCTCAATCCTATTCAACAAGTCAATCTGCGGGTGTTTTGGGACAGTCATCAAACCCCAACTGACCAACCTTTCATGATACCAAGCCTCATCATTTATATCACACCAATCATCATATGGCAGTCCAGCTAATTACCTCTCTCCTCTCTCCAAAAGTCCATGCCGCCTTTCGTCGCCCTCCGTCACCGCTCAGATGCCCACCCGGGCACGAATCTACACCCGCGCTATACTTACCAACCCTCGGCAACCTCGCTCCAACTAGCCTCTGCTAGCTTTTTGATGTTTGCGTTCGATACCGATCGTTGGGAGCCTGGTAATTCCGCTACCGTTTCTGGAGCGCTGACAACATGAGTGCCGCCCAGATGTGAGGCAAGGAAGCTAACATGACCGGCTACAGCAGCTGATGGCCCGCCTTGATTCTCAAGGGCACGAAATGATGTGCGGACTTCCATTTCAGTAGGTAGCCTCTGGAGAATGTCGACGAAACCCAGTTGCCACTGTTGGTGGAGCCAATCTGCTACTAAGAGGGCTTGTCCTAGTTTGAGGACGTTGAAACCAACAGTCTCAATGTCCTGGTTGTTTGTTAGGCAGAGATAGAAGAGGTTCTGTCCCGCTAAGAAGGCGCCCGATGCGCGATGTGAGAGATCAAAGTCGGTGCCGAACGGTATTCGGAGGGTGGGATTTTGGGTAAGAATAGGAAGAGCGGAGACAAAAGCGGACATGCGAGTGATGAGTTCGGTGTTGGGAGAAAGGGTACGTATTAGGCTTGCCAAAACTCCGGAGGATGCATCGTCGTTGATCTCGACTGCAGCTTCAAGCTGAGTGAGTGTTCGCTCCGAGAGACCGTGCCTCTCAACGCAGAGCGCAACGAGGAGGTCAACCGTAGCAGGACCGACAGCTAGGCTGATATCCAAGCCATTAAGCAGACGATCCAGAATATGTCGGTCGGTCGAGTTTGTCGGCTCACCCAGCCCAGTAAAAGAACCAGGGCTGGACATTCGCAAGATACCTCTTTGCTGCCCGGTCGTATCGGGACCTTCAAGATCAAGCACCGAAAAAAGCTGGTGTCGATACGGAGCCAAGGTAGGACTCTCCCATGACATAATCCTTTTGCTATCGGGTCGCCAGGCCGCCCACATAGGGTAGTCAGGGAAGGTATCCCGAAGCATCCGGTCAGCTCTAGGAAGACCAACGACTTTGCGGAGACTGTAAACTAGCTTGTAGGCGTCGAACCATTGGCGGGAGCTTCTCAAGGTGTTCAGTTCGCGTGTGAGATTCTCTTGGTAGTGGTTGACTTTCAGGACCTTCTTGATCAGTTCAAGAGGTAGCACGGCTTCGCAGGTTTCGTTCCCAACAGCCTCCAAGAGACGGAGTATCGAAGGAAAGTCCTTCGACCTGCCCTGCAAGATGCCTAAACAGTCCTCGGCCGCAAGCCCCTCTTCCTTAGAGCACACCTCTGGACTGACCCGCCGCGAATGAATGATGCATTGGAGGTAAATATCGAGCCTCCGCTCAAAGAAGAGATCCGGCTGTGTCGGATCTGGCTTGATGGATAAAATTTGGCCGCGGGCTTGGCTGTATGAAAGCAGATGCAGACAGGATAAAATGGCAGATTCGTGAGTTCCTAGCTCACCCTTGACGGCCAGGAGCTCATTGGCGAACAATACATCGCACTCTTCGGACTGCGGTGCGATTCTCCGGAGTAGAGGCGATTTATCCTTGAGCATCCATGTTGCGATTTTTTGGATTTCAGTGATTGGAAATTTGTCGAGATGACCAGAAAATAGCCACTCTTTTGCCTTTGTTTGTCGCAGTTGCTGCTGCCAGCTCGGTCTCCTGCAGAGGACTGACATGACGGGCGCGGCAAGATGCGCTCGACGGCGGGCTCATAGATGGGGAATGGAGACGCCCGGTTTACAAATTGTGAAGCAGGCAGTTGGACCCAAGCTGAGAGGTTAGACCTGCACGAGACCCAATGTGTCGAAGCGTCAAGCAGTGCCCCTGGACGATCGCCTGGTGTGAAACCAGAACTCGTTCCTGCCGTCGCGGCGAGTTCCGTGCGTTCCACAGGGTTAGGGTTATACCTGTTCTCTCATGCGTGCTATTCCAATACTGAACGAACTGACATTGCTGAGGCTCGGTTGAGCGAGACTTTACAGTCCGTAGACCTTGACGGTTTTACGGAGCTGCAGTTTTGTAAGCTACGAATTCCGGTCTGTTGATGCGATTCAGGGGTGGGGATGTTGCGTTCCTTGGTTGGCCGCGCAGCTGGTGACAGCCGGCGGCAATCTTTAGCCGGAGAGCAAGTCTGGATAGCAGAACGCCACGTGCAGAAGAGCCAACCCCCGCGTCAAATTTGCGAGGTTGATCTTCGATTCTCCTCATCGCACTCGCCAACCCGTTTGGAAGCACAGGGTCCCCAATATCACCAAACCACCATCCTCAACAAAAGACAGGACGGAGGACGCAACCATGGCCCAGCAGCTCCCCTACACTCAATTGACGCTGGCTCCGACGCAGCAAATACACAATGGACAGCAAATGCGCCAGCATCAGCAGCCCCTCCATCAGCAGCAGCAGCCACAGTATCAACAGTTGCAGCACCTCCAACAACCACAGCAGCCCCAACAGCAACAACCCCAACAGCAGCTCCAGCAAGCAATACAACAGCAACAGGGCCAGCAGCAGCCTGCACGCCCCAACTTCCAAATAGCCCTTTTGCCCCCGCCGCAGGACCGCCTGTATCCCACGTTCGACGCCCTGCTCACCGACGTCAAGTCCTTCACTCGCTCGCAGGGCTATGCCATAGTCATTGTCTCGTCGCTGAACCGCGATCCGCAGGGAAACTACCGCCGCTACAACCTCTGTTGCTCGAAGGGCGGCAAGAACTACACTTCACACAGCAAGGGCATCCGCAATGCCCGCTCCACCAAGACGGGGTGTCCCATGCGTCTCAAGGCGGTGCAGGAGAAGGCCTATCCGTACGATGACAAATGGCACGTCGTCGTCCAGTGTGCCGAGCACAACCATGATCCCTTCACAGGCGAGCCTGGTGCCAGTGTACCCGCCCAGTTCCGCAAGATCGAGCAGGACGGCATACGCTGGTTGATGATCATGCATCGCGAGGCTCAGTGCACGCTGCGCCAGCTGACTATCGGCATCCGCATCTCATTCGGCGAGAAGTACCAATATGTCAAAAAGGGCGACGTTCGTAACACCCTCGCCAAGATCAAACGCGATGAGGATCGAAAGACTGCTGCTGAGGCCGCCGCCCAGGGCTTGCCGGCAAACTTATCATATACGCTGTTGCCGCCCCAACATCAACCACCGCCGCCTCCTCCACCCTCGCAGCCTATCGAGCAGATGCCGCAGCTGCCCCCTGATATGCAAGTGCCAGATCCGGATCTAGAGTCCGATGACGAGGATGATGAGCCGTGAGCGTGGAACTCAGACTGGGCTTGGCGGCGTTGATGTTCAGTTATTATCATATTTAATGGAAGAAGATTAATCCAATGGCTTCCCCCCTTTTGACACACACAAACAAAAGGGCTATCGGCGAAGTATTGGGGACAAGTTGTGACGAAGCTGAACGTTTAGCTCAATTCGCTCGCCTCTACGAGGTTTCGTAAACCGGTAGGTCATGGGGAAAAGGGTTTCTGTGAGGCGCGAATATCAAGCGGTGTGGCTGGGATATGTAGATACCTCATTCGCGAGCCGCTTGCCCAACGACAATTTCCCCGCTTCATCCCAAAACGCGCCCACTCGCCATAATCAAATATGCGCCTATTCAACGCCCGCACCCTCGAGTTCGAAGAATTCTATGATGAGCATACAAGGCCCAAATATGCAATTCTGTCTCACACTTGGGATAAGGAAGAGGTGGCATTTAAAGACATGAGAAAGTATAGAGACGAGGCAGAAACGAAGAAAGGATTCCAGAAGATCACCCTCTGCGCGAAACAGACCTGAAGGACGACCTGGACTATTTCTGGATCGACACCTGTTGTATCAACAAATCCAGCAGCGCCGAGCTATCAGAGGCCATCAACTCCATGTTCCGCTGGTACCAGGGCTCTGAGGTATGTTACGCGTATCTGCACGACATTCTTGAATCGCCTCCCAGAGTGTCACCTGGGTGGGATACCTGGATCAAGGAGGAATTTGTGAAAGCAAGATGGTTCACTCGCGGGTGGACACTGCATGAGATGATTGCGCCACGACGCCTAAAGTTCTTTGCCCGCGACTGGGTTGCGGCTGGCTCCAAATTCGAACTCCTCATCCCAATTTCAAAGAGTGACAAACGTGCCCAGACAGGTCCTCAGTGGGAGCTCGCTCAAGCACGCATCAATGTGGGGGTTTGAAAGTATACTTCAATGTTCAGAAAGCAAACTAACACCATGTTAAAGCGCCCAACGTATGAGATGGGCATCCAACCGGATGACTACCAGAATGGAAGACATGGCATATTGTCTCATGGGGCTTTTCAACATTAACATGCCCTTGCTATATGGCGAAGGCAATCGTTTCTCCGTCTGCAGGAGGAGATAATCAAAGGCAACGATGATATGTCAATCTTTGCCTGGACAACTCCAACGAAAAGCTCCACCACGCTAAGCGGCCTCTTGGCACCATCGCCGTCTGTCTTCTCAACTTGTGAATCCACCCTGTGGGCAGCAAATGACAGTCTTCCACACGAAACCACAAACAAAGGCATTAAGCTGACCCTGAAGGTGTTTCCAAGGGCGGACGGATCCTCAAATGAGTACATCGCCATCCTGGAGGGCGTCGAGAATATAACTGCATTCAGCTTTGAACTCGTGGGAATTTGCTTGTTCAGGCTCAACAACAATCAGTACCAACGGGTTGATACACACAGCCTCGCCGCGGTGACTTTCAAGGATGCGGAGAATGCCAAGACATCGACCATCTTTGTCGGAACACGGGATCACAGTTGAACTACATGGGAAGAAAATGGAGCTTGATGCGACGTCTCACGGGGTGCGGGGTTATTGTGTTTTGCCATATTCCGGGAACTAGTCGGTCATTGGCACTGGACTTACGAAGGGAGTTATCCGAGCAAAACATTCGTTTTCTTGAGGGTTAACATGTCGGGTAATTAGATGTATGGTATGAGATAGAAATGTGGGAAGAAGACTAGGATTTGGGGTGGATGGCTCACATCGTCACTGTTTTTCGATCTGGCCTTCCTGACGAACGGAGAGTTTCTCAATGGCACTTCCCATAAACGATCCTCTGAACGCTTGCTAAGATGTCTCCGCCTCAACTTCTTCCGTCTCTGACAAATAGAGTCAGGGTGGCCGTTCCACGACATGCCGTGTCCTTCTCTTCTTCTAACCAGAAACAATCAAATCGCCATGCCTGACGCCTTCCAATACCCGCTTTAGCCACCAAACATGTATTCGAATATCATTTGTCAGCTCCGGGTGGAAGCTAGTCCCAAACACATTCCGCTGCCTCACCGCCACGATATCCTCCTCTGCCTTCCCAACGCCGTCACTCTCACTGTCAGTATTCTTCCTATACACCCCAAGGACCTCAACCAGCTCCTTTGTCTTCTGATGGGCCCCATTGGGCTTCTTCAAAACCTCCCCACCGGTCTGCTCAACCGCATCCTTCGATGAGGGAGCAATGATTCCCTCCACCACAGGTGCGCGAATAAAGATACCTCGGAACGGCGGCTCGGCGTCCCCCAAGAAGGGGAGGTTCAGATCTGCCACGAAGCTCTGGATCTGCGTCCCGTAGCGGTTCCGCAGAACCTTGACGTCCAGACCGCCAACAAGTTCCTGCCCTCCTTGCTTGGTGGCACTCGCTTCTTCCGCGAGCATCACCAGGCCTGCGCAGGTGCCCCAGACAGGTTTGCAGTCGACTCTTTTGAGGGTGTGAGCGAGATTACCGTTTCAGGCGTGTCTGAAAAAAGGGAGGGGTTGATACGTACTTGACGAACTGCCGAAGCGGATCAAAAAGGCCGAGCCTCCTGGCGACGATTGCCATGGTCGTGCTTTCGCCACCGGGGATGATAAGGGCGTTGCACCGCGTCAGCTCCTCTGGGGTGCGGACCTCGATGAAGTTGAAATAAACTCTTTCTGGTAGTGCTTCGCCGTGAGACAGGAGGTGGGCTGCTGCTTTTTGCAGCAGCGCAATGTGCTCGCCGACGCCACCCTGGAGGGCCAGGACGCCGACGGTGACGGGTGCCATCGAGATTGTGGTGATGGTGTTGATATAAAGGAGAAGTTGAAATCTGGTGGTGGCCGGATTGCAATTGGCCCACACGACTCCCGTATCAAAAAGTCCCAGCTGGGTTGAATTACCCCAGTCTCCGAAGAGCAAGTATGTGAGTCAAAATAAAAACTGCTTTCTAAGCAACCACGAATTGCTGCTAGGTGCAAATCGCTGCAGGAAATGGGATGGAGACGGATTGGCCCGGGTACAGCCGGCATTGGGTCAGAAATGGATATCGGACCCTTTTTGAATAAACCGAATAATACCGGCTCGCCACCTTTCCATTGGGCGATGGAAGGCTGGGCAGCTCCTGAGATCGGAAGCTGGGATTCTAGCTCGAGCTTTTTTGCCTTCGCTAAGGGCGGGAGGCGGCCGTTGTTACCGTACGAGGCGATGCGGTACAGTACGAGATAATAGAGTTGGCACGGTGAGGGGAGCTCCAAAAGTGCGGCGGAACGCTCGTATCACCACCTGTCGCCCGGCTTTTGAGGCATATAAAGGCTTGGCTGTCCCAAGAAGGGCGTGCCCGCATGCGTGTCTTGCATTAAGTGCCGGTCGTCGACGCCTGTTTCTGCAATCGGAACACCACTTCGATGCCAAAAAGGGGGATGTGTGCGGTTGCCCCCTCGTCCACATTCCGAGCTATCTCTGCTACTCGTTGCTTCGAGTGACACAGCAGCGCTGTCCCAATGGAAACAAAAAGTGATGTAATCCAGGCCCCCCTCCCTCGGCCGCTCGGCATGGCTCGTTACGAAGCGTCCGAGACAGAGATGGGTAAAAGTGCCGAGCGCTCCGATCGGAGAGGTCCCGGAGGACGGGACGCCCCACAGTGCGCCATATACTGTAATCCGCGGCCACCCGAACAAGGTGCAATAAGAATCTCTGGATTGGCGATTCCACCAGATCTGCGGATGGTACGTAAGTCGAGGTACCTGAGCTCGCACGGTTTTCCGAGGGCCCCCATCGCCTGAGTCACACGACATCCCATTGAAAAGGAAGTGTGTGCGAAGTTTGAGCTCCAGAACGTCAATTGGAAAGCACCTTCAGCCCTCTTCCCTCATCTTCACCCGTTTTACCCCGCTGAGGTCAGAAGCCACGCGAGTGACATCAAAGACAACCCTTCGAAGCGGCTCGCCTGCACTTCCCTCGCCACCAAAAACCCTCACTCATATCGCCCCCCTCCCCCTCCTCTCCCTTCGCACCACCCCGCCAAAAAACCTTATCAACGGTCCCTCAAAAAAGCAAAACAAAAAAATGGCCGCAAACCTCAACGGCGCCAACGGGACGGGCGATGATGCCTTCACCGTCAAGGCCGGGCTCGCGCAGATGCTCAAGGGCGGCGTGATCATGGACGTCACGACGGCGGCGGAGGCGCGCATCGCCGAAGAGGCCGGCGCGTGCGCCGTCATGGCGCTGGAGCGCATCCCCTCCGACATCCGCGCGATGGGCGGCGTGGCGCGCATGTCCAACCCGCAGATGATCAAGGACATCCAAGCGGCCGTGACCATCCCCGTGATGGCCAAGGCGCGCATCGGCCACGTCGTCGAGTGCCAGATCCTCGAGGCGCTCGGCGTCGACTACGTGGACGAGAGCGAGGTGCTCACCCCCGCCGACAACCAGTACCACGTGCAAAAGTCCGACTTCACCATCCCCTTTGTCTGCGGCTGCCGCAACCTCGGCGAGGCCCTGCGCCGCATCACCGAGGGCGCCGCCATGATCCGCACCAAGGGCGAGGCCGGCACGGGCGACGTCGTCGAGGCCGTCAAGCACATGCGCACCGTCAACGCCGAGATTGCGCGCGCCCGCGCCGCCCTCAACGACGGCGGGCCGCTAGCCGTGGCCCTCATGGCGCGCGAGCTGGGGTGCGATGCCGCTCTGCTGCAGCGCACCGCTGAGTTGGGCCGCCTGCCGGTTGTCAACTTTGCTGCCGGAGGTGTTGCTACGCCGGCTGACGCTGCGCTCATGATGCACCTCGGCTGCGATGGTGTTTTCGTCGGCAGCGGCATCTTCAAGGACGCCGAGACGCCCGAGCACGCTGCTCGTCGGGCGCGCGCCATTGTGAAGGCTGTCGCCAACTACAAGGATTCGAAGGCGCTGATCGAGGCGAGCATCGAGCATGGCGAGGCTATGAAGGGAATTAGCAACGCGGACCTCAAGCCTGAGGAGAAAATGTCCGGAAGGGGCTGGTAAAGTGGTGGTGGCGGCAGAAAAATGGGTGTGTTATCGTGGGATGTGGTAGGCGGCCGGTTTTGTTCTTATTTGCATCATCATCATCATTAGCGGCAGAGGCATCGTAAAAAGAAGTGTGAAATAGGAGGGAAACGTGGGTGGCTATCTGTCTGACCGCAACTCTGCATCAACTGATTTCGCGAGGAGAGTTTTCAACAGTATCGGGAGGATAGCAGCTCGAGGCAGTATGATAGGTTCTTTCTGGCTGTCTTTCGCAGCCTCCCGAATATAGGTGTGGCAAGATGACCAGATACCGGAGTTGTGTTTCGTTGAGGTGTGGCCAAAAATAAGGAGATTCCCCGAAGAAGAGAGAAACTTGAAATCGTGAATGGTTGTGGTCTACTGTGCGCAAAACAGTTTGAATAAAAACAAGCTATCAATTGTAATAGGAATCAGTCAAATGTGGCACGAGGGATATTATGGAGCCAACATACTGCTACTAGCCTGGATGTCCCCCTTTTAATTAGTTACGTTTCCGGACCGGTCCGAACACTCTGAGCCACAACTTGTTAGAAAGGCTAGACTTTTGACCCATGTACCGCATATTGTCACCCAATACCGCCTCATCATTGCCCCGTCGTACCCCTACCGTTTCTATCGTGGCACCCGACATCCTGAGGATTCCTGTCGTACAGCGCCCGCTTTCGCCAGCTTTGAATTTGAAGGTTTTGCCGCCGTTAATACCCACCCCAAGCCTTGCGCCTTGCTGACGCCTTGCCAAAGGAAATACGGAAGATACAGTTCTGTTACAATAGAAATCAGACCGAAATAGGAAAAAGGCCTAAGAGACCAACGTGCAGGAGGGGAAAGAGTCCCATGCGATGGGATAAGTTGGAGAGCTTGATGGCAGCCGATGTAATCACCCAGATGACGAGTCGCTCTGTCGAAATTGGTTGTCCTTGTCCGGGTTTGTCACCACCGTGATCATATCGTCTTCCTGTTTTCCCAATGCGAAATGTGTGGGCGGTGGTTGCTGCAAATCGTAAGCTTTCTCCCATTTTCCCGACTCAATATCTCTCAGCATGGCATCCCCCATGTCGTTATGCCCGGGAAGTTCCATCCATGAATCACGTCGCGCTGGCGATAGCGGGTTTCGGGACGGTTTCGAGCCGATGGTCAGAGGCGGGTCGCTGCTGACCATGCTTGTCTCCGAGGAGGCGCTCCGCGAGTCGAGCAGGCCAGGGAAGACCTTGCTCACCAGTGGTTTCAGGGTCATGATGCAGCCGACAACTACCGCCGTGTTCACCTCGATGATCGTCCAGTAGGTGAGGGTGGTGCCGTTGTAGGTGAAGTCCGGATCGGGGGTTCCCTTCTCCTGAATCAACATGACGAGCCGGATGAATGAGACCAGGACAGTGCTGGAGTATTTCCCGTTAGCAATGAATTAGCATTGGGTATTTATTGACTTACAAGAATCCAACGGTGAAAATGCCAACTACCGCTACCTTTTGACGTCGGGGAAGCTTCAGGGGGGCGATGATAGGAATAGGTAGCACAAAAATGAGAACATCAGTTCCGACTGCGAACCTGAAATGTGATTGCGTATTAGTTGGGGGTTTATCGAGACGAGAGCATGGAACAGTCGGCGTACCCTGTAATGGCCCACCATATCTCCTGTTTTGTCGTGTAGGCTGCGACGACACGGTAGTCCCAAGTGGCCGCAAGAGGAACCGTAAAGGTGAGGACAGAGACAAAGGCCCACACGTTCGAAAGTACGACGATAGCAAGAACAACGTGGCAGGCTCTTCGCGCCCATTCGAGAGTGAAGATGCTGAGGTAGAGCAAACAGATTGAAACCTTGGAGAATGCCAACGTGAGCGTGTAACAAACTAAGGACCACCACCAGGCCTGCAGTACGACAGTTGTGTTACTAATGTCTCTCTGTGGGGTAGCTACTTCGCAGCTGGATGGAACTGGGCTTACGTGGAGCATGATTGGAAACTCTTCGAGCACATTGATATCGGAAACATGCAACCCCATGCCATGATGGGTCTCTGGAGCTCACCCGGTCAGAATTCCGGCCGTAGTGGAGATTGTAGAGCAGCTTACGTTTGAGTATTGCCCCTGAAAGCCCGCCAGCGAGAAGCTACCATCGTGGTTAGTGGAGTCACAGTCCTCAGCATGGGCGGTTCGGCATACTAATGCGATGAGGATACACCAGTCCGAGGGCCCAAATGCCCGCACGATGAGCGCCCGTGTATAAACTCTCAGAAGAGCGAAGACCGCTGTGATACCCCAAGTGACGAAAGCTGCTATAACTATGCTTCGACTGGTGTCCTCGCGGGGTGAGGCTGGTGGGAGAACCGTGGGGGAAGACCCCGGAGGGGGCTCTGTAGTCGAGCTCATCTGGGCGTGGGGGTGAGCATCGATCGCTGACCAGATGTGCGAGCTCGGTCACTCGTGGGCGATTGCTAGTATGGGTTGACGGCGAGAGCGCAAGCTCTGTGTTGAACCTTTGCTAAAAAGGTTACAACTCTCATGTCTTGCGAGGTAGGAAGTAGGTGCAAAGTCGTTCAAACGGATCTGGATACTTGATTACAGCTCCCGGGGGTCTTGTTGCTTATGACACCTAGGACTGCCCTCCACCGGCCGGGGAGGGCGGGAAGGCGGAAGTGTCTGTGATTCCCGTCTGTCTGTGCTGGCACGCTATCAACCATGGTTACCTGCAACGCCAGGGAGTAGTACTCGAGCTCCTATGTGGCAGGGCTTCGATGGTGTGGCGTCCAATGTCCTGGCTCGGATGCCCTCCGGTCACAGTATCAGTTCTCACGAGTTCCTAGCGCGAAAGATCGCCTGTGCGATCCCGCCCCCTGCCTGACACCCTTCAATGGCGGGGCCGACGATCGCAGATCCAGACGACAAGCTTGACGAAACCCACAGAGATAGCCTGCTACCATCGTCTTTGCCCTCAGGTTCAAAGTAGCTGCTAGCTAGCTTTGCCGAATGTTATGAAGAGACCTGTCGTGCTCCTACCACTGGCCCACGCGTGCTTGGGTTGAGTGTTTCCTCTCGAGACTCCCCACGCTGTCGCTGCCCATGGTGGTTAGCCACAGCTTTGGGGTGCGTAGAACATGGGTGTGCCCGGATGTTTCCGCGGACAATTTCTGCCCCCTTCCCCCATGGAGTCGTATCCGACCTGCAGGGCCTCATGAGTCCGAGCGCGCGGCAACTTGGTCACCAAGAGGATGACTGTGTAACCTAATACTAGCTGTAGGGCACAGCCTGCGGGAGCACCTGTTTACTGATCCCGCCCAGCAAGCATCGGAATATTTTGGTCTCTTTCCGAGGGCATATGGTAAGATGCGTTGAGTTCTCCAAGACCCTGGAGCTACGTGGAATCGTGAGCCTGCCCTGTGGACTCAGTGACGTTCGATACGTGCACATTGCTACGTACCAGTTCAATTGGAAGTGCCGAAGAAGGTGGCCAATATGAGGATCGTGTAACTGCTCGCCAAAATACGGTGGAATCGGCTTTGTGAACGAGAGGGAGGAAACACAGCGCGGTTGCTGGGATTCGCCCGACTCTGTCCCGTCTTTTCCGTCTGTTCGCCTTGCACACATCCTGCCATTGCAGCACCTAAGATATCTGCAAGCCCCCCGCATAGTGAGGTGTGGGACAGGATGACCAGCCTTCATTGTTTCGAGTCCGATGGAACTTCCCTCCTGTTGGACACATTACATAAACGAAATGATACGAAGTTGGGGAGAGTGACACACACAGAGGCGGTACGAAATACCCAAAATAGAATGTGATTTGAAGATGCCATGGCCTTGGTAATTTTGAAATGAAGCGTTGACATGCAAGCAATGTGAGTGGGAGAGCTGATGAATGTCCGTCATGTTCGGGTGGTTGGACTGCAGTTTGCCAGCTAGGTTATCCCTCGTTTTGCAGGGACTAGGTCGCTGGAGCTCGGGTTACACACACCAGAACGGCTGCGAGCGTCGTGAATTCCGTAATTACGGCGCTGCACTGCCGTCCCCTGCTGACACCACCACAAGAAACCCGACAACCACGAGAGAAAGGGCTCGTGCGACTTGCAAGTTAGCTGCACTGCACTGCACAGTGCCCCTCGAGTGCAACTCGAAGTGGAAATGGCTGCGAATGAAAGGAACCAGAGGAGAGCTTTGCCCCCTGCAAGCATGGCGGTTTGTGCAACAACACCGCGAAGAGGCGCCTGTCGGCAGTGGAATCGGACTGGGGGGTATGCGGGAAGACGCTCGAACTGGCGGAGGAAAGGAGTGAGCTGGAGGGCTTGGTTCCCTGGCACCTTCCAATCCCGGCGATTGGCCAAAGAAGACTCCGTGTAGTGTGGTGTCATCTTGGGCAGCGATGGAAACCAAACTTGGGGGGTTTTTGTGAG